>JAABUI010000009.1_pt1 | contig 354497 bp, 358 predicted proteins | sample 5559111 | NCBI WGS metagenome assembly JAABUI01 (sample SAMN10711870, study PRJNA513365) | rock metagenome | isolation source: Antarctica rocks | place: Antarctica: Victoria Land, Buttleship Promontory
TCGGCAACACGAAAGCAATCATCATAAGATTCGTCAAAAAGCAAATTTGCAAAGAGACGAAATTACAATGGTTAAATGTCTGAAAAAGCAGCATCAAGAAGGGAAATCAGTATCGAAAGCACATATCAAATGTGAATCTAAGTCATAAGTCATTAAAAGAGCTGAGGAAAATCGATAGATTAACGTTTTCAATCTTTATTCAGCTGAAAATGAGACATGACTATTTCAAGAGCTATTTGCATCGATTATCAGAGGATAATTCGAACAAATGCTATGAAATATGCAATGCGAGGCAAACGCCGAAGCATTTACTGCTGAACTGCAGACATTATAGAGCAGAGCAGATAAAGCTTAAGGAAAAAGCTCAGCTCAAAAACACAGACACTATATTGACACTGTTCATCATCAAGATTGAAAGAATCGCAACACTAGAGTATTTGAAAAATACTCGAATTGCGACGAGAAAATGACTATTAGAAACGAAAGAGTAGAACGCGAAGAATGCGAAGAGACAAAGAAAAACGAGAGTACGATGACGAGGGTTTGAGCGAGAGCGCTTGTATGCGCAAACTATCGATGTGATTGACCAATGAAAAGATATAAAGCAGCGACTTTGGCCAGGTTACATGTAACTTAGCATACATACAGCGCCTAGACAGTGCCATAGCCATAGGCTGCATGCACTTAATGAAGAAATAAAAAAAAATAAAAAACTTGATCAATTTACGTCAGAATCAGTGTCAAATTCGCATACAGTGAGTATTGAGTTGCAAAGACATCATTGAGAACGAAAAAGCGAATCAATTGATCAAAATTACTGCTCAAGAAGTATCAATTATCGACAACACGAAAATAATCATCATAAGCTTCGTCAAAAAGCAAATTTGCAAAGAGACGAAATTACAATGATTAAATGTCTGAAACATCAGTATCAAAAAGAAAAATCAGTATCAAAAGCACATATTGAATGTGAATTTAAGTCATAAATCACTAAAAGAGCTGAGAAAAATCAATAGACTAACGTTTTTAATCTTTATTCAGCTGAAAATGAAACATGACTATTTCAAGAGCTATTTGCATCGATTATCAGAGAATAATTTGAACAAATGCTATGAAATATGCAATGCAAGACAAACGTTGAAGCACTTACTGCTGAACTGCAAACATTATAGAGCAAAGCAGATAAAGCTTAAGAAAAAAGCTCAGCTCAAAAACACAGACACTATATTGACACTGTTCATCATCAAGATTGAAAGAATTGCAACATTAAAGTATTTGAAAAATACTCAAATTGCAACGAGAAAATGACTATTAGAAATGAAAAAGTAGAATGCGAAGAATGCAAAGAAATGAAGAAAAACGAAAGTACAATTGCAAGAGTTTAAGCGAGAGTGCTTGTATATGCAAACTATCGATGTGATTGATCAACGAGAAGATATAAAGCAGCAACTCTGACCAGATTACATGTAACGTAGCACATATACAGCGTCTAGACTATCGACAACACGAAAGCAATCATCATAAGCTTCGTCAAAAAGCAAATTTGCAAAGAGACGAAATTACAATGATTAAATGTCTGGAAAAGCAGCATCAAGAAGGGAAATCAGTATCGAAAGCACATATCGAACGTGAATCTAAGTCAGAAACCACTAAAAGAGCTTAGAAAAATAGATAGACTAACGTTTTCAATCTTTATTCAGTTGAAAATGAAACACAACTATTTCAAGAGCTATTTGCATCGATTATCAGAGAATAATTCGAACAAATGCTATGAAATATGCAATGCGAGTCAAACGTCAGAGCATTTACTACTAAATTGCAAGCATTATAGGTCAAAGCAGATAAAGCTTAAGAAAAAGACTCAGCTCAAAAACACAGACATCATATTGACGCTGTTCGTCATCAAAATCGAAAGAATTGCAACACTAGAGTATTCGAAAAACACTCGAATTGCGACGAGAAAATTACTATTAGAAACGAAAGAGTAGAACGCGAAGAGTGCGAAGAAATAAAGAAAAACGAAAGTATGATTGCGAGAGTTTGAGCGAAAGCGCTTGTATGCACAAACTATTGATGTGATTGATCAACGAGAAGATATAAAGCAGCGACTTTGATAAGATTACATGTAACTTAGCATACATACAGCGTCTAGACAGTGTCATAGTCATAGACTGCATGCACTTAATGAAGAAAAAAGAAAAAGAAAAAAAAACAGCGTTTAAACAGTGTCATAGTCATAGACTGCATGCACTTAATGAAGAAATAAAAAAAAACCTTTTTAATAATATGATTAAACTTGTAATAAAAAAAGTAATTTTCAGCTTGTAAATTTATATCTTTGATGTTAATAATAATAATAAATTCATACACTTTTGTGACATCGATTAGATTGATTCATGAGAGACTCTATGCTATTTGTATCGAGTGAACAAAATTCTCTGAGGTAGAAAATCACTCGCAGTCTATACGACTGCTTCACGCAGTCGAAACAGTGAGTTTTAAAACTATGTATCAAATTTGTTCGCGTTGATCGCACGTTAAAGAATGAGTGTTCTAGTCACTCTAAATTGCTTCAAGAGCTTCATTTTCATCATCATTTTCGCTACTGCTCTGAGATTCTTCGTGATGATGACGATTATTCAATAGTTTGAGAAGTCAGCATCTTGTAACATTCTTGATCGCAGATGCGATCAGTTCAAGCAGTGCATGAGTACATGCTTCGTCGTCTGATGACTTCATTCGCAGTTGCATCGCAAGCTATTCATGTCTGAAACATTTCTAGAGTGCAGATAAGCATTCAGATCTATGCGTTCGATTCTGATGTGCATTGCAAGAATGCTTTCTGCTTTCTGAAGATCATCACGCATCTTTATCGTCTTTTTGCTTAAATGCAATCTTTGTGCTAAGATTATGTTGACATTTACAACACGTTCTCTGTACTTTTTTCATCGTTGATTTCATTGATCTTTGTGATACTGTGCTATTGCGATGCTATTGCTTGTTGAAATCGTGAAGAAGAAAGAGCATCATCTGCATCTCGACTGTATCTTCGCACTCTGTTGAATGAAGACATTCAGAAGTACTATTTTCTTGATGATGAGTAAGCGAGAAATGACGTGATTAACTCTCGTCAAATGAGCACGTATTAGTTCGCATGCTTGTCTGATCTCTTGCGTTTGATTATTGACTCGACTGTGTAATGTGATCTTGTTTTGTAGCATGTTCAGATGAACATGTAGCGAGTCTATCAAAAATATGTTGTATACGTTGCATGCAACATACATAGAGCATGATCTTTATGCTGATTTCTCTCTTAGACTCGAGAAGTTACTCAGAGAGTTTTCTCACGACAGATTCACAGTTCAAGGCGAACGAGATCTCTCACTGCTCAGATTTCGACAGTTTACTTCTTAAGCATGAGTCGCAGATGTTTCGTCTGCGATACACATGTGTATCGCAGTCGATTTCTTCTTTAATCACATTGACATGCGTTACTGTTCTTTCAGACTATACAGACGATGTCTTTGACTAAAGATTGACTCTATCATCAAGACATTCGAGAGTCAGAACTCAGTGAAGAGATGAGATTCTTGAGATCGACAGTCGTCGTCATTGTATATCACGTCTTGCAGACGCTCGCTTCGCTTATAAAGCGTGCAACTCATTTGTTTCGCGTTATCTGTAAAGATTTTTCTCATGCAGATCGATCATGTTTTGCAGAAATGTTCATATGCTACACTTTTAATCAGACAGCGTAGTTCAATCATTCTTTACTAACTCGCTTGTGTTTCTCTTCTCTTAACGAAGTCTTCTCATCAGCATATCATCTACATATAGAATGTCTGTATCTGAATGTTTATTAAACGATATTAATGAGATTCTTGAGTTTGCTCATGTCGAACTTAACGAGACTCATGAGTTGTTCATGTCGTAGTAACAGACACGCAGTCTTAACAAGATCTATACGTAGTTAGCATGTAGATCTAAAGAATGTTCATGATTCAAGTTCTTTCTGCTAATCATTCTCAACAAATCAAATGCAAGAGTGTTCTGTCCCAGTTCTTGTCATCATGATGACGAGATGCTGAATCGAATGATTTTCATAAGTGATTTCCCTCGTAGTTCTGCGTTCTATTTGACTTTCTCATCTGCGTGCAGATTGCTTTTGTAGCATGCGCATTGAGATTATCAAAGTTTGCGTGATCGCGAAAACTCTGCATGCGATCAACGCACAGCGCTTCATCATCACGCAGCATCTCGATGTCATTCAAACTTTTGATAGATGTTGAATCATATCTGAGTCAAATCTGAGCTAAATTTAAACCAGATCAAAGCTTGCTTTAATTAATACACAGTTAACTTATTAACATTGACTGTGAATTGATTAAAGTTAAAGCTTTGACCTTATTCAATTCTGACACATTCATAACATTATTTTTCTTTTTGAAAATTCATGTTCACATGAATAGAATAAATAAAACGCAAAAATTTTCACTGTTTTTTTAATTTAGTATGACTTGTTTGAATAAAGTTTATGAAATTTAACTGAAACTTCTTTCAAGCTCTTGAATTTTTCTTTATCAACATAGTATCATTCATCATCTTGATTTAATTCTATTCATTTAATTTTATATTGTATTTGATCTTGATAGCATCTAAAGTTCAAAATATTATCTATTTTTCAATGATTATTGTTTTCAATTGTCAATGATTTAGAAGATTTTAAATGTTGTTCTAATAATGAGTCTTCAAAATAAGAATGTAATAGTTTTAAGCTGAACATTAAATGCAGCTGCTTCATGCTTATTAATAAATGAAGATGATAGAAGATTTCAACTTTGACAGTAATTTGATAAAGTTTTAGCTATTTATCTTTTAAATCTTTACATGATTTAATTATCTTTATATTTCTAAAGAATAATTAAACTCAGTCATTTACTTCATAAATGACATCTCATTTATGTTTATTGACTTAAGCTTCAATGATCTGCTTCATTTTTTTCAATTGCTGATAATTGAAAATAAAAAGCTCTTTCATTCAAATGATAATATCATCAGTTTTTCTAGCTTTAAGACGTTCATGAGTTATTTTATATTTAGTTGTATCTGAATTAAAACTCACTTATGAGTGAAAGTTTTTATTACAGTAGAACGAAATCATTGAGATGATCAAGAAGATATTAAAATTCTTGCTGAATTCTATCATTAAAAATGATTTCACTCAGTTGTTTTGCATGTAGTTACAGTAAATTCTTAATTTGCATTCAACATCTTGATTAACTCATTTCAATTAATCATCAATCTCAGAATAATAAACTGTTAATAAACTAGCTGTGATTCTTAGTCACTTGCAAAGACTTTGTCACATGATTGATATGAATTGAGAGTCTCTGTTCAAAACAATAGAACTGAATAAATCATGAAGTTGATAAATGTTTCATAGCATGATTTAAATTATTTCTTCAACTGAAATGTCATCATCTTCTTAATAATAAAAGACATAGTGATGTTTCTTGATGAAATGACATATGATTATGCAAATGACGTTGTATTCTTCTGATAGAAATAGTTCAATGATGAAGTTCATAGTTATATTTTTTCAACGTTTCTGCAAAATCAAAAGAGAATGATGAAGTACATTGATACTATCTTTAGACGTTTGACTTCACTGATAAACATGACAGTTTCAAACGTATTATCTAATTATTGCTTAATGATCTGATTAATAATAGAAGCGCTGAACTAAATCAATCATTCTTTTATTATTAAGATGAGAAATGAATGACTGATCATGAAATTTCTGCAGCAATTTCATATGCATATTTTCAGAGATTCACAATAAGTCTTTTTTAAATAGAATGTCATCAACAATCTTGCAGTTCTTTAGTTTAATGCTATGTAGTTTGAGCTTGTTTTCACTTATAACTTGTTTATACTCATTGCAAAGCTCATTTGTTTAATTGACAATAAATACTTGTTGATAGAAATCAACTTCTGATTCAATAGCTAGAATATTTACTTTATTAAAGATCAGAATAGTCTGATAGTAATTTTCAGTGCGCTGTGCTGATTCAAAAATATCTGTTATTGATACTTTAATTAAAGCATTAACTTTAATGTTTATTTTGCCTGATTGAAATATGATCTGAAAATTAAACTTTGATAAAATGTTTAGATAGTTAACTTAATATCAAGTCAACTGTTTATTTTTCATAAAGATTTTCAAAGTTTGATGATTAATGAATATCTGAATGAGTAACTCAGTGCATTCAAGCTCAGATCTTCAATGTTCAAAACATTGAATAATGATTTAATAATTTCTTGTCATAAATATGATAATTGCATTCAGCGAGAATCATGCTTTTGCTGTAGAAGATTATCAAGTGAAGAATATTCTCATCATTATACTATGATAGTATTTCATCTTTGACGTAGTCAGATGCATTGATTTTTAAAATAGTTTATCATTTGAAATTAAAATGTTGTAGTACTAAGATTAAGCTGACTTGTTTCTTTAAATCATTAAAAGCTTAAACACAAACTTCATTTTAAACAAAAGATGTGTTCTTTCTAGTTAACTGAGTGAAGAGTTTAACTAGCTTTGAAAAGTTCTTAATAAAACATCAATAAAAGTTAATAAATTTCATGAAGTCTTGTACTTCTTTTAGATTAATTGACGTAACTCAGTTGAATATGACTTTCACTTTAGTAAAGTTCATATGAAGATCTTGTTCTGATACTATGACTTTTAAGAAGATTGTTTCTTCTACATTAAATTTACACTTTTAAATATTCATCTGTAGATCAGCTTCTCATAGACGATTCAATATCATTTTGACATGTTGTTTATATTTTCATTGAGTTTTGCTGTAGATCAGAATATCATTTAAATAGACTTGACAAAGATCATTTAAAAAGTTTCATAAAATGTCATTTATATACTGCTGAAATAGTATACTCAGCAGTAGTGAGATCAGAAATTGCATTCGAAGCGTCAGTCTGACATCAGCGTGACAAGAAAGATGAACTGTCGAACAAAGAACGCAGACTAGAAACACTTCAGAATCAGACTCTGCGTCACGTAGCAGAAGTGTTCAAAAAAGTAAGCATTGAAACTCTAGAGACAGAAACATACACAAGCTCGCTACATGTTCATCTGAACATGCTACAGAACAAGATCACGTTACACAGTTGAATCAATGATTGAACGCAAGAGATCAGACAAGCATGCGAGCTAATACGCGCTCGTTTGACGAAAGTTAATCACGTCATTTCTCACTTACTCATCATCAAGAAAATAGTACTTCTGAATGTCTTCATTCAACAGAGTGCGAAGATACAGTCGAGATGCAGATGATGCTCTTTCTTCTTCACGATTTCAACAAGCAATAGCATCACAATAGCACAGTATCACAAAGATCAATGAAATCAACGATGAAAAAAGTACAAAGAACGTGTTGTAAATGTCAACATAATCTCAGCACAAAGATTGCATTTAAGCAAAAAGACGATAAAGATGCGTGATGATCTTCAGAAAGCAGAAAGCATTCTTGCAATGCACATCAGAATCGAACGCATAGATCTGAATGCTTATCTGCACTCTAGAAACATTTCAGGCATGAATAGTTCGCGATGCAACTGCGAATGAAGTCATCAGACAACGAAGCATATACTCATGCACTGCTTGAACTGATTGCATCTGCGATCAAGAATGCTACAAGATGCTGACTTCTTGAACTATTGAATAATCGTCATCATCACGAAGAGTCTCAGAGCAGTAGCGAAGATGATGATGAAAACGAAGCTCTTGAAGCAATTTAGAGTGACTAGAACACTCATTCTTTAACGTGCGATCAACGCGAACAAATTTGATACATAGTTTTAAAACTCACTGTTTCAACTGCGTGAAGCAGTCGTATAGACTGCGAGTGATTTTCTATCTCAGAGAATTTTGTTCACTCGATACAAGTAGCATAGAGTTTCTCATGAGTCGATTTAATCGATGTCACAAAAGTGTATGAATTTATTATTATACTGCTGAAATGAGACAGAATCATTAATAAGTTCAAAAAGTAACATTTTTAATTTATATGCTTTTAAAGCAATAATAAAGATAGTGTAGTTCTCACTATTAAAGTGCATTCATAGTTTGTTGAATGTTAAAATGATATTCAGTTGAGTCAGATGCTTGCAATCAACTATCTTGTTAATTACTTTATTTATGAGTAATAAAGAATAATGATTAAGAATTAAACTTTGAGCTGAAAAGAAGTTTTATCAAATAGACATCAATCTCTTTTGACAATAGAACATTATTGACATGATGCTTGCGCTTCATTCTGATCATCAAGAGTAAATGATGAGCATCGTTGATGTGATGTTAGCAAGTGAGCGAAAGATGAGTATTGCTATCTTGCAGAAAAATTCAATCAAGACGAAGAATATACACGAGAAATTGAACAAGCTGCGAGTACTTTATGAGCTCAACGAACGTAGAAACAACGAGCTGATGCTCTGAGAAAAGATGAGAAGATTGACAAAGATGATAGAAAAGTTGACGCATCAACGCGTCACTGCGTCAACTGTCAATCAACACATGAAGAATCAGCTGAAGAGATTGAAAAAGATAATGAGCAGACTTGAAAAAAAGTTCACGAAGAAGAAGAGACGCGTTGACAACTGAATGAAGAGAGCAAATGAAAAGTCAACAACGTCATTTGAAAATTATCTTGTCTTCAGTGCTGATGTTGCATCATCAGTGCAAAATCATTGCAAGAAATTTGAGATTAAGATCTTCATTAAAGAGAAAGAGAAGATCAAGAGAATCATGACAACAACAACAGAGAACATAGTGAGATGAATGAGAGAGATTGACGTCGACGAGACGTTATCGACACGCAAGAACATAAAGATTATGAAGAGATAATCAGATCTATTGATATTTCAAGTCAAGACAAAAGACAACAAGAAAATACTGAAGAAAAACAATTTTTGAATCAAAGAGATTTCATTGAACACAAGTCTGCATGAAGTCAGTTTCAAGATAGTGATACATGAAATTAAAGTTGAAGAAATGTCTAAAGATATAGAGAAGAAGAAGATAAAAGCACTCATCAAGATCAACAAAGACATACATTTGAAAATGATGATTGAGAAAATTGAGTGACTCACAAATAATAGTGAACAGAAGAGATATGTCTCGCTGATGATATACATAATCAGCGCTGAGATGATGAACAAGTTAATTGATGAGAAAGTATGTCATGAGATCGACATAAAAATTACGCAGTTCTATGATTTGAATTGTAGAACACATCAGTGTCTAAAGTATCAAGATTATGATCATAAGACATATGAATGCAGAAACAAGCAAAGATGCATTTACTGCATGTTAAATCATCGCTTGAAGCATTGTTTTTATAAACAGACTTGAGACATGTAAAAATGTGAAGTATGTTGAAATATATACAGAGTATTTGATTCTCAATGTTATAAACAACAGATCGAAAAAGAGAGAATAAAGAGAATCATGAAACACAGATCTTTATATCACGTCGTACAAGAGCAAAAAGAACTCAAAACGATGACATCAAAGACATTCACAGAAACATTTATCAGTCTGAGATTGCTGATAGACAATGACTTGAAGAGAAAACAGAAATGCTCAACAAATGAAAGTTGTCTGCTCAGTATAATCATCACATTCGAAAACACTATATTGAATCATTTAATCAAGAAGTCAAAAACAAATGAGTTGAAATCAACATCAATTACATTCATTTCAGTATCATCTTCTTTTGAAGATTTTACAAGTGAAGTAAGCACATTGCAGATGTTCAAGAGAACATCAAACAGCTTTGAATATAAACTTTAATGTCTCAGCAAAAGAAGCTTCGAATACTACAGTACAACGTTTATAAGTTCAGAGAAAAGATGATGATAGTGCTACTACATGAGAAAAAGATAAAAAATCATGACATTTTGATTCTTCAAGAACTTTGATGATTTGATGAGAATTTCAGAGCGTACTGTTCAACAACTGTCAACTTCACGCTGAAGAATAATGAAAGTAGAATCTGTTTCTACATAAATAAGAGAATTGACAGCAACATTTGACACTCAACATGACACTTCAAAGATGTAAACACGATTATGTTACAGACATTAATAAATGATACACAGATGATTCAGAAAGTTATACACATTCACGAAGCATACAATTCATCACTCAGAAATCATGAAGTCATTCATGAAAAAGAAAGTTTTTCAGACATCAAAAAGATGCTACACATGTCGAAAGAATGCATTCTTGTAGAAGATTTCAATCTGCATCATTTCACATGAGAAAATTCATTCTATTCAAGACAGCATTTATTGTCAAATGATTTAATTGATGCATCTTTGATGCTATCTTGAGACATGATTACGAGAAATTATCAGAGATCTCAAATGACAATAAATTTGATCTTCACGACAGATGATATTATGAATCGATTAATACAATGCAGAATCGATGAAGAAATGAAAAACTTCTCAGATCATCTGTTGATACAAACAATTATAGATTTCAGAGTCTGCAAAGAATCAGCGCGAAAATCATGTTGCAACTGAAAGACAATGAATGAAGAGAAGTTCATTAATATTCTGAAAGAACAAATGTTGAAATCATTGTTAAATCATGAGATGAAGCATCAGCGCATAGATGAATACATTAAACAACTGCTGAATGCATTGAAGAAGATCATTGAGATTTCTACTCTCTGAGCGAGATCACATGAAATGATCAAAGCAAAATGAACGAAGAAGTGTACAAAGATCATCAAGAGCATGCAATGAATGAAAAGAAACTGTTGAATCATTGACGATTGAACAGAGTACATTCAAGCATGTGACAAGAAGAGCAAGATCATCAGAAAACAGAAACGCAGTGAATATTGAAAGATCATGCAGAACGTTGAACAATTCTCAAGAGAACTGTTCAAAACTGCGAAATGAGCAAGAAATGTAGTCACAGACACATTGATTCAAGCGATAATTTTCTCTCTGATCAAGTCAGAGTGCTTTGACATCACTACGACAGCGCAGAATAAGATGAAGATGATGTTTCAGACTTACTTTTCATCATCTTCAGAGATTTTCATGCTGAATACAGAAGACTTCAAGTACTTGCTCTCGATTGAGAATGACATTTCGCTGATGCATCGCAAGATTAAGAGAATTATTTACAAGATAACATTCAACAAGACTTCAAGATACATAGAATACATAAATAGAATAATGCGCAGACTCATCGACAATGCATCAGAATAAATACGCTCTCTTTTTGAAAGATGTCTGCAGAAAAGAATACAGTCAACTCAATTCAAGAGCATGATCACAATAATGATGCAAAAGTCAGACAAGAAGAATTACTTTAATGCAAAGATATATAAATCAATTGTATTATTCAACACGTTGAGCAAGATATTGAAATTCATTATATCTGAACATCTGTAAAACATCATAGAAGCGTGCAACTTGATATTGAACATTCAGATGAAAGTTTATAAACACAAATTAACAGATACGACTTTGCAACTGATTATAGAAAAGATACATACTGTATGAAGTGACACAAGAAGAAGAGTAGTTTCACTGCTGAGTCTGAATGAGAAGAATGTATTTAACAATGTAATGCATAGCAGACTCTTGCATGACATGAAAAAGAGAAGAGTTTTCAGACTGCTTCTTGAATTTGTGAAGAACTTTCTGAGAAATCGACGCATCACGATCACAATCAATGATTACATGATGATGAAACGCAGCGTGAACATTGACATATCACAAGATTCTTCACTATCGTCAATATTATATTTGTTCTACAACATGAACTTGTTAAAAGTATGTGATGACATCAGATTAAGAATAAGCTTCACAGATTTCATAAACAACATCAATATTTTAACATACAAGAAGTTCATGAAGTGCAATTGCAGAGTTCTTAGCAAGATTTATGATAGATGCAAACAGTGATCAAAAACGCACGACATCAAGTTTTTAAAGACAAAGCATAAGTTGATTCACTTTACAAGAATCTTTAAGTGATTCAATATGAACGCTGATGTAAAGCTGACAAAACATCAGATTGACTTGAAATCAGATATCAGAGTTTTGAGAATTCAACTGAACTTCAAGCTGAAATGAGTGATTTATATGCATCATGTCAAAGCAAACTAGTGATTAAACAAAAGATCATGCAGACAATCATCGAGTCTACTTGAGACTCATCAATGATGATGAAAAAGCAAATATACTTCATGATGATGTGCTCTCTGCTTAGTCATGAAGTCATCATATGATACATGTTACAGAAAGTGAAGAATCATTGAAAAGATCTGAACATCAAGCTGAAATCAGTATAAAAAAGAGCATTGTGACAAATCATTAATGTTTATCATGTGATATCAACAGAAACTCTACAAGTAGAAATAAACACAGCGTTGATAAATATTCATCTACAAAAACTGATATAAAAGTCAATAATGAACATGAATTCTTGAAAATCAGATGAAGTTATTGAGACGATGATGCGTTGAATTCACAATGACTTGATACTCAAAAGAGATCAAAAATCAAAGCTGTGCAAGACATTTCTGCAGCTGAAGCAAAAATGAATGAAAGAAACACTTGAATAAATGAAGATGAAGTGAAGTCATCTTTACATGATGATTTTCTGATCAGAATCATCAAAAGTAGTTATAGTTGCAAACAAGAAAATGTCAATAAATCAACATTGTCTTTACACATTTGCATCAAAGCAAAGAGTTTACTTGAATGATAGCAACAGTAGAAAGAATGTTATGATGACTGCAATGAGAATTAACTGAAAGTTAAATAAAAGGCTGAGAAAATCGACTTTAGTCATTACTCATCATGAAGAACTGAAAGAATTAATCGCGAAGACAAAACATTTTGCAGACGTAGCAACAGAGAATCGAGAGTGTCATGAAAAGATATACAAAGTATACAGTGATAATCAGACTTCTCTGAAAACAGTGAAAGTTATGATATCAACAAAAGATCAGACATGTCTGCAACGAATTCAGATTGTGCATGAAAGCATTCAATCTCAAGAAGTCACACTGAAGTTATATTGAGTGATGAGACATGCAGAAGTACTTGAAAATGAAGTGATGAACAAGATGACTGACGATGCACATGATTTGTCTTTATTGCTGACTGAGCATCAGCGCATTGAAGTGATAACGAGATTGATGCTCATACAGAAACAGATCAGATAAACATGAAGAGTAGTCTGAAAAGAGAAATTCAACGCAGCTCATTTTTGATATCTGACATCAAAGATGACACATCAATATCTGCAACTGCACAAGAGTTATGTAAAGTCTCACAGCGCATTATTGACGCAGCTACATATGAGAAAAATTGACTTCAATCAATTTCTACACGAAAGACGAGTACTCAATGTTGCTACGATGACATGCAAGTGCAACAGAAATCAAATGTCGATCAAGCACATTTTATTAACATGTCTCAGATGAAAAGTAGAATGAAAAGCAATGCAATGAGAAGAGAACATCACGAACTTGAGAAAGCTCTTAGAAATCATGAGCGCAGCGATGATGATCATTCAAATGATATTCTCAATGAGCATACTGAATCAATTTCAAGCTGTGACATCATTGAAGAATCAAATGAAAGAGAGAGAGAATAAAGAAGAAACAGATTCATAGAGTTCTTGCATTGAAAACAGTTATAGTATAGAGCGCAGAAAGAAGCGATTTTTGATGTGAAAAGAACGTCACGCTAGCGCAACGCTCACTACAGTATATAGAATCTTGCATAGACTCATAATGAGTGTTGAATTGAGTAAGAAAAAAAAAGAATAATGATTTCTTTTAATAATAATATTGAGCTTTTAATAGTTAATGTAAAATCATAGATCTTCATTTACTTTTAAAATGAACAGAATGAGTGAGAAATACAAAGCTTTGCTAGAAGTTATAGATTCTTTAAAAAGATTCTTATTTAAATATTTCTTTACTTTCTGAAGCTTGTAGAAAGACATTTGATATGCTCAGCAGTAAGATAATGTTGCATCACTAGTAAGCTTTATCTTATGATTATATGAATGATGATATGATAACTTGTCTGCTTGAGCTTGATTAAAAACATTTAGAAAATTCTGATATTTTGATGATAGCTTGACCTTAATATTTTCTAGATTCTGAGTCATTTCATTGATAGAAAAGACATTTATGATGTTTAGTTTGCATTGAGTATTATAAGCAATTTTTCTATCAATGTCTTTAATGAACATAACAAAAAGCTTTGTATGATTCTTCTTTAATCATTTTATCAATGTTTAAAAAAAGATAATGTTTATGTTTTGAATCAAGAATAATTCGTTCTGAATGATTAAAACTGAGTGCTTGAGTATCTTAAAAACATTGTTATGAGTTGTAAAAGAAATCAAAGTTGATCATGATCAACTTAAGTGCTTCATATTTGACGAAATTCAAAAAATCGAAATAGAAGTATTTAATTAATCAGAAAACATGATAGCATCATGATGCATGTTCAATAATATTTCGTTTTTATTCATTTAAAGTTTGCTCAATATAACTTTATAAATTATAATGTTCAATATCAGTTATCAGCATTGACATAATCAGTTTCTTATGACTTTTGATTGTAAGATTGAATAGAATCTTATGAATAATAACTTTCTTAAACAACTTTTCATCATAGTCTTGTATTAACTTCTTTTTTATCAGTAATATAAATTGTATTCTGAGTTTCTAACATACTTTATCAATCAGTTTAGTATGTATCAGTATGTAAATGATGAAATCACTGTCTATCAAAGATTGCAGACTGAATGAGTTACTTTGAAAGATGAAAACTGCATTGATCAGAAACAACTTTTTGAAGTAGTTTTCTTCTGATAAAATTTTGACTAAATTGTACAAAGATATGATCTTTATCTCTTTGATAACTTTTAAAGAAATGACTAGTTTTTTGAATCTGAATCTGAATCAGAGAAAGAATGATTGAATTCTTCATCATTTAATGCATTGATTCTCGAAGATCAGTTCAGACACTCTCTAAAAATATGATCTGACTTATGATAAAGAAAACAATTTTCAGTTTGTAGATCTGTGTCTTTGACGCTAGTCAAAGTCACGTCACATGATTTCAGATGATTGACTGATTTAGTAGTCTCAACTGATTTATAAAAAGTAATTTTCAAAAGTTTCTCAGCAAAGATGACTTGTTTAGTCATTCTAACTTAGATCATTGATTTCTTCTCTTTGATATTCTTCATAACTCAATGCTCATTATTCAGATGTATTAAATAATGACGAATTTCACTTAAAGATTCTGATTGAATCATTTAATTACTTCAGACTGCATGAAGATGAAGAATGATTTTGTCTTGTAAGTTAACTATTAATTGTTTCTTGTGATAGTTTAAATAAAAGAATAGTTGTTGAAAGTATGAATAAAATTCATTGAATTTATCAAGTTCTTGAGTGAGATATGCATATTTTCTTTGAAAGTTAGTCTCTTTATCAGAATCATCATAAAGCTCAACAAGTTCATTTAACAGATCTTTGATTATTTTATAAAGATTCAATGAATCTTGTTAACATTAAGCTAGTGTAACTTTGACTGCGTCTTCACTGATTCATGAATGAACATAAACTATGTTGAAATATGAAGGTTTGCAGCAGATCAATTGATCAAAATTGCTGCTCAAGAAGTATCAGTTATTGATAACATGAAAGCAATCATCATAAGCTTCGTCAAAAAGCAAATTTGCAAAGAGACGAAATTACAATGATTAAATGTCTGGAAAAGCAGCATCAAGAAGGGAAATCAGTATTGAAAGAACATATCAAATGTGAATCTAAGTCAGAAACCACTAAAAGAGCTGAGAAAAATCGATAGACTAACGTTTTCAATCTTTATTCAGTTGAAAATAAAACATGACTATTTCAAGAGTTATTTGCATCGATTATCAGAGAATAATTTGAACAAATGCTATGAAATATGCAATGCAAGGCAAACGTCGAAGCATTTACTGCTGAACTGCAGACATTATAGAGCAGAGCAGATAAAGCTTAAGAAAAAAGCTCAGCTCAAAAACACAGACACTATATTGACACTGTTCATCATCAAGATTGAAAGAATTGCAACACTAAAGTATTTGAAAAATACTCGAATTGTGACAAGAAAATGACTATTAGAAACGAAAGAGTAGAACGTGAAGAATGCAAAGAAACGAAGAAAAATAAGAGTATGATTGCAAGAGTTTGAGCGAGAGTGTTTGTATACACAAACTATCAATGTGATTGATCAATGAAAAGATATAAAGCAGCGACTTTGACCAGATTACATGTAACGTAGCACATACACAGCGTCTAAACAGTGTCATAGTCATAAACTGCATGCACTTAATGAAGAAATAAAAAAATGAAGATTTGCAGCATATGAAGAATGTATGTTTGAGTGAAGTTCTATGAAGATTCAAGCTTTGATTAAATACAGTGCATCATGTGATCTTGATAAATTCAAGCATAACTTTCGTTTCAACACTTTCTCTTGCATGATTTATCATTTATCATCTTGCTGATGTCAGATTTTGAAGCTATTCAAAAGCTTTCTCTGCAATTAATGCAGTTGAAAAATCAATGCAATTGAAAAAACACTTTCTCTGATCAATTAACTTTCTCTGAAGTCATATAATCTGCTATTTGTCATAGCTTTTGCTTGAAGTCATTCTAATCTTTATTCACTGAATCATTCTGATTCAGTTGTATTTTGTCTCATTCTGAGAACTTTGTCATTTGTCATTTGTCAAGAACTTTGTATGCTCAATATCATTGCTGTGATATCTAAATAATCTCATTCTGAGAATCTTTTTATGCTCAATATCTTTGCCAAATATTTAACTGTCTGCTTAATATCATTGTCGTGATATTTAATTACTTGATATTTTTGTCAAATATCTGAATGCTTGAGTCTTTCTCTTGACTCTAATCAATGAATATTCTTCTGATTCTCACTGTCATTAATTCTATCATAGTTGATGAGTCTCTTGTCTGAGATTCTTTTGTCTTTTGAGCTTTTAGCTTCTTTCTAAACTTTTCTTGTAAATGCTTCAAGATCGACTTTGAATGCAATGATCAGCATCTTTCTTCAGTGTAATCAGTCTTCTTGCAGTGAGAACATGTAACATATGCATTTAATCTTTCTCAACATGAATCGTGTATAAAATGCAGTCACTCATAATTCTTCATTCAAAGTTCTTTCTTCTTTAAGCTTTTAAACAGATTCTTTAAATCAGATAGCTTGTTTTTCTTTCTAGTCTGTTCATTAAGCATGATGATGTATGTTTCAAAGTTAAAATCGAGAAAATTAATCACTTTGATAGTAACGTACTTCTTCATAGTGATATTTTGCTTCTTGATATCTTCTAACATCACATTAATACTTGATTTCAAGTCTGCTATGTTGTTCAATGTTTTATAGTGAGCTTCTTTCAATCTATTCAGAACAGCTCATTTGAATGATCATTTCATCAAAGTGTACTGTTTCTTTAGAAAGTTTCAAATCTTCTTAGCTGATCAATGATTCTTGAACCTCAGCTGAACTGACTTGAAGCACATCTTGTTTAACTTATTTATCGCTCAATTATTCTTTTAAATTCATGTAACAATGATCTCTTTCATTGCAATTAGCTCAAAATTATTGAGTGTTTTGTTAAGAACTGACTTTCTGATAGTATCATTTACATAGCTCATCAAGTCTGCATCTTGAAGAGCAAAGATCATTTTTCTGACTCACTTTTTATAATTATTTGATTTCTTCAGCTTTTTGAATGAATATTCATCTTCTTTACTTATGATGATGATGTATTTGATGACGATGTATGAAAAAATTGATGATGATGTAATTGACTGTTTCGTAGTTTAATCAAACTCAAACACATTGTAAAAAGCATTTACTCAGTGTAGTAATCATACTACAGAGCTTCAAGATCATAATTTGTTGAAATATAAAGATTTGCAGCATATGAAGAATGTATGTTTGAGTGAAGTTTTATGAAGATTCAAGCTTCAATTAAATACAGTGCATCATGTGATCTAAATAGATTCAAGCATAACTTTCATTTCAATAAACTAGAATCACTTTATCATTGTCAAAGTGATTGAAATTGATTTTTAGCTTGTCATGAATCTTTCTCTGTCAATCATTTTAGATGAGTTCACTTTCATTAATAAACAAAAGTGAATTTGAAAACTTTATAAAATGCTTAATAAAGTGAAAGAAGAAGAAGAAAAGAGCAGACGTGTCATCTTTATTCACTTAAAGTTAATTATCTTATTCAGCAAGCTTGTTTTGAATCTTTATATAATCTTTGTTCAGTTGAATCTTAGCTTGATTCATTTTTTCATAGTAAGTCTTTCAAATTTGATCATTGAAAATCTTATTGAATAGATTTAATGCTTCAACGTCTAAATCTCGCTGAGTTCAAAGATCATTAAGAACTTCTAGAAATTGATTTAAATCTTCTTCAACTCATCAACTTAGTTATTTAATGTTCTTTATGTTTCAGAGAGTGATAGCATCAGTAGATTCATTGAGTATTATAAGATCAGATAACGATTGATGTTTCTTTTATATGATGTCAGTTCAAAGATAGATCAATATGCGTGAGAAAAGTTCAAGATAAATAACTGAATTGAAAGTGACAGAAGAATAGAGACTTTGATAATTCTTGAAGTGATCTTTCACAGATGATTAAGTCATGATGAATGTTTAAATGATTGAACAAAGAATGATGCTTAACAGTATAAAGTGAGATCGTAGTTCAAATGTTTAGTTTTCAAAAAAGAAAAATGTTAATTAAAAAGATTGTTTTTGTTTTGATTCTCAAGCAATTAATGAAGATTTATTATTGTTGATTCTATTAATTGAGTGAACTGATGCATATTGAATGAGCTTTAAATTCTCTCACAATTCAATAATTATATATTTTCATTGATTTTATTAATTTCTTAATGTTGTTTTGTCTTTTGAAGTTATTGATCATCAGATACATAAATTTCTTTATATTCATGTTGTTGTTAATTGAGTTAACTTGAATAAGTAATGAAATCAATATCATATAATAGATGAATTTTTAATGTAATGTTGAGATCATGTTTAAATGATTTAATCAGTGAAGTACATGTAGACTGATCATTAAGTTGAGTTTTGAGTTGACATTTTGAACTCGAATTGAGATCGAGTTGAGTTGCTCACATTTTCAATTCAACTTGAGTCGAATTGCTCATATTTTCAACTTGACGTGACTCAACTCAACTGAAAATTGAGTCAATTTGACTTGACTCGTCAAGAACTTGAGCTTGACGTCAAGAGAGTTAAATATAGAAAATTTTCCGGGTTTTGACTTTTGCATTACCTTTTGATAGAAAGTCGTGAAGAGAAACATAAAGATCATTTGATAGAGAATCATGATGAAGAACATGAAGAAAAACATGAAGAAAAAACATGAAGATCATTTGATAGAGAGTCATAAAGAGAAACATAAAGAAAAACATAAAGAGAAATATGAAGAGAAACATGAAGAGAAACATGAAGAGAGTCATGATGAGAAACATGAAGAAAAACATGAAGATTGTTTGACTTTGATAGAAAATCATGACGAGAAAACATGATAGAAAGTCATGAAGAAAATCATGAAGACTGTTTGATCAAGCTATTTACATTTATCTAATATCTTGTCGAATCAAGTCGAGTTTTCAAGTCAAGTTATTAAGTCAAGCTTCTCAACTCGACTTGAGTTCTTAAGTTTAACTTCTCAATTCAACTCAACACTTTTTCAAAAAAATTTCAACTTAACTCAATACTTTTCAAATTGAGTACTCAATCTGAACTTGAGTACTTGACTTGACGCGATCAGTTTAAGTACATGAATGATAATGCTTGATTCTTTAAAGATAACTATAACTGAACATTGAGAATATAAAAGAAGAATGATACAAGAACTTCTATTTATATAATGTTTAAAGACTGTGTTAGACTTGAAGAAAACATGTTGTGACACAGAAAAAATGTTGTGAAGTGAAGAAGATGTTAAAAAAGAGAAAAGATGTTGAGTCATATCTGAGTCAAATCTGAGCTAAATCTAAATCAGATTGAAGCTTACTTTAATTAATACATAGTTAACTCGTTAACATTGACTGTAAATTGATTAGAATTAAAGCTTTGATCTTATTTAATTCTGATACATTTGTAACAAAAGTTATGTTTAAATGTTTCAATCAATGAAGTTTATGAATAATATGTTTAATTCTTTAAAGATAATATCATGATGAATTAATATATAAAGATTAAAGTTAAAAACTAGATTGAAGATCAGATCTGAGTTAGTTTTGTAACTTTGTTAAGTCATCATTTAAATCACATCACATCTTCAACTTAATATATCATGAGTTGTGTCATGTTTAACTTAACAATGCTTGACAAACTCTTTATAGTTGATTAATTCTTTCAAATTATTGAAAGCTTCTTAATAATTAACTTTATTATAATATATATTTATACTATGTCTGCTTAGAATATCACATTGTCATATCACTTTTATAAATCTTATTTATTCATTTAGTAAATTAAATTTTAATAATTTTAATAATTTTAAACTTTTCTTAAAAATGATTGTTATAAGTTTGCATAAAGCGAATTATATGAGTGTATTTTAACTAGAAGTTTAAAGCTAAAGAAGAAAGAAGATGAAACACATCAAAAGTCTTATACTTATAAAGACATGTTAAATTATTAGCGTGTCAACATCAGTTTTATACTAGTTTATGATAGTTTAACATGATTTATGTTAGACTAATTTGAAGTGCATGCTTGCAACATTACTCTCTTTCTTCATCAGACAATGTTTTCATTACTTCAATTTAGTTTTATCTTGACTTATTAAAATATCATTCATGAAAGTCATTTATGACTTTTAAACATTCTTTAAATTCACTTTCATTGATGTTATATCAATGTAAATCAACGTCATATTCTTTTTAATTAACATGATATTAAAGTCATTTATTTTGCTCATAATGTTTGAAGTTCAAAATGTTCTTCACTTTTCATTCATCTTCATCTTCAACAATTATAAAGTTTGATGATTTATTATATTATTCATTTAGCGAATTTTTCAAATTCAATCACAACAAATTTAATGTAAACTTAAAGTGAATCTTTATTGTCAATGATAATTTTAGTTGATATACATGTTTGATCTCAGTCAGAATCTTGAAGAGTTTTAACATTTTATCATTTAGCTTTTTTGATGATCTTAAGATCATAATGTTTCTAAAATTTAAAAACATCATATCATCAATCTTGTAAATCTTTTTCTTTCAATGCTTATCAATCTGTTTCTTCATTATGATTTTAATTCTTTTTAATGCTTGCTTGATTAATGCTAGTAATCATTTCATATGCTTGAAGATATTCTTTGCTTTAATCACTTTAATTCTAGTGTAAGTGATTTTATATTCAATTGAATTCAAGTCAAAGTTCATACAAGAGTGAAAGCTTTTATTCAGAAAGAATGCTGACTGTTTAATTAATGATGAAATAGCATTGTTATTAATGAATTCAGTCATGAATAATCAGATAAATCAATCATCTTGCATGTATAAGTAATAACTTCATAAATATCATTTTACATCTTGATTTACTCTTTCTGTCTGATTATTTGTTTATGAATGATAATTTGTGAATAGTTTCATCTTAATGTTAAGTCTCTTGCAAAGAAAATTTCAGACAATCAATATAAATTGAAACTTATGATCAAATACTATTGAATTCAATAGTTCATGAATGCAAATAACTTATATAAGCAGAAGCTTAACTGTTTATTCTGCTATGATTTCTTTGTTATTTAATTAATATAAGATATAGTGATGTTCTTTGAATAATCTGTTCACTACTGTCAAAATTGCATTGCTTTCTTCACTTTCTGATAAATTAATAATGAAGTTTAATGATATGTTCTTTCTTCATTATTTCAACATAAACAATAATTTTAGCAGTTCATTAATTCAATCTCTTGATGTTTTTGATCTATGACAAACGTAATAGTTTCAAATGTAGTGCTTAATCGTAGTTTTCATTTTCAATCAGCAATATGATCATCTTAACAGATTTAACGTTCAATTCATGTCAGAGTGATCATTAATTGAAAGATCATATGCTTTTCTTATCAATTAAGTAATCATTGACTGAGAGATTTATAGTTTATCATCTTTTCAAAGTACTTCATTAAGTACTTAATAGTTGTTTAAATTAATATCTTGATAAGTTCTTTTGTTCTATTCAATAGTTGTTCAAATATTGATAAATAGTTAATTTATATAATTGCTTGCTATGATTTGATACTGAACAGTGAATAGAAATTGCTTCTTCAATTGAATCTTGATTAACTTTCAATTTAAGTTTTGCATTTAAGTCAGATTCTTGATCAAATTCTTGATTAAATTCTGATATATTAATTGATTGTAGATTGAATTTGCTTTCAGACAGTAGCATCTGATGCTGATATAACTTTCAATTATCATTCACTTAAACTGACTTGATATTAAACATTCAAGTCAGCGCATTGACTTTCAGATTCTGTTTTTCTAACTGATAAATAATCTTAAAGTTATATTCAGATAACTTCTCAGCTCATTTAACTTGTCATCTGATCAGTTTTTTGCTGATCATAAAGTACTTTAAATTCAGATAATTAATAAAGATCTTGATTAAAATATTTATACATTTCAATTTAAAGCATCAATGTTTCAAGCAATGAATAATGATCAACAGTTTCTTGTCATAAATTTCGTAGTTGCATTCTGCAAAAATGATATTCTTGCTATAGAAGATCACTGAATGCAGAATTTCTTCATCGTCATATTGAGACAATACTTCATAGTTCAAAAAGTCAGTTTTCAGAATAACTTTTCTGATTGAGTCAAAATGCTTCAGAACAAAGATTATCGTTATTTGTTACTTCAGTTCTTCATAAATCATCTTATAAATCTCTGTTCATTCAAAAAGATGATTTTTCTGAGTGAACTTCATCATGAATTGAGCAATCTTTGAAAAGTTCTTTATGAATCATTAATAGAAATTGCAGAAGTCAATAAAGATTTGCATATGCATTAATGAACGTGACACTTTTCAGCTTCAAATCACATTTACTTTTCAAGAATTCATTCATAAATCATTTGATTTGATTTGATTTTGATTTGATTTCATACATTCTTGTGACATCGATTTAGACTCAACTTATGAGAGAAACTATGCTATGTATATCGAACGAACAAAATTCTCTGAGAGAGAAAATCGCTCGTTGACTACACAACGACTTCACGTCGTTGAAACAATAAAATTGGCACTGTGTTATCAATAATGAACCTATAGCTTCTATTCAGCGCGTGATGCTCGAGTAAACTCTTACGAGTATCTGTGCTGTTTATTGTAACGCATCGTCTTTGCTCTGCTCTTCATTGACGATATTCTATACAACGATGTTTCGGTTTGATTTTCGACTCGAAGATGAAAGACGTTTCTTTGCACTCGTGATGCTCGTGATTGTAACGCAGAAACTGTGTTCTCTTGCTCAATGATTGTCATTCATTGAGCAGAGAAATGTGTGATGAAAGAGAGACGCGCACGATGAAAAGATAGAGTGTGATTGTACTGAATAATTCTTTTCTTCTCTTGATTTGACTTGTGTCACGTAGACGTTGAATAGATTGTTAGTATAGACGTGCGATCGCAATCGTTCGATGCTTAGCTGAGCGATAGTAGAGATGCGTTCTGATCGTTCTCATGCACTCTCAATTTTCCACGTAGATAGATGTATGACTTGACGTCAAGTAAAGAAGATGAGCTCAAGTTCTCTCAGTATATCAGCGTGATCGACGAGTCACTACTTCTTCGAGCACATGTAGTTACAAACTCAAGACTCATCATCTGATTCGTCTATTCTACCTGATATCTTTTCATCAATTACTCGATGACACTGTCGATGTGATGAAGACGTTTCAATATCGACGCAGTCGATGAGTCGCAAATTTCTTCAACCACTTGTAGTCACGACTTTCAGACTCTTCATCTGAGTCAACTATTCTACTAGTAGTATTTTCTCATCTCTTACTGACATCGACATGTCATTAATCTTCTTCGTAGATCGATTGTGACTGTTAGAGAAGAATGTTGTCGTGTGAGTGAAAACTCTGCATGATGACTTTTCTGATCACGCAACGTTTTAACATCGTTTGAACTGCGTCGAATTGAGATCTCTTGACTCTTCTGACTTCTATTCGAAACAGAATAGAATCAAAAGATTCGTAGTTAACATCACGTACAGATGAATCTCGTTGTCAGTCTCATAAATCATTAATAAATATTAATAATTTAAGAAATAAAATTTCTTGAATCTTGAATTTATACTTGTCAATGTTGATTAGTGATGAAACTCATTTATATGCAATGCTGACTATGAATCTACTGTTTAGCTACAGTAAAGTTTCAAAATTATCAAAAGTTTGAATGATATCAAGATGCTGCATGATGATGAAGTGCTGTGCATTGATTGCATGCAGAGTTTTCATGATCGCGCAGACTTTGATAATCTCAATGCGCATGTTACAAGCAATTTGCATGCAGATGAGAAAATCAAATAGAATGCAGAACTATGAGAAAAATCGCTTATGAAAATCATTTGATTCAATATCTTGTCACTGCATTTGTAAGGATGAAAACTAAAACAGAACACTTCTGTGTTTAATCTGTTAAGAGTGATTAGCAAAAAGAACTTGAATCATGAACATTCTTTAAATTTACATGATAATAGTTCTTTTATTGACTCAAGTGCGAAGCTATAACGCTACAATAGACACTCGCTAAATATGTAGGCCTGATTATTCACAGATTATACAATCGTCATCGAACTGTATCATTCTCAAGACAGGTTCTCAATACACGAGATTTCTTCTATTCGTATTCTCTTCTTCAGTACTTCAGAATAGCTGATCTTTGTAGAATAGCCTCACGGAAACGAAAAACCATCGGTTTTCTCCCGATGAAAACTCTAAATCGTAGAAATGCATCGATGTCTCTAGATATAAAGGCGTATGAGAGAGACTGACAATTGAATTCAGTTCTGCACAGTCTCTGACTCTCAAACGACACGTCGTTAAGTCTTGATTTCCTCTCTTTCTGAGCATTTCAACTTTTCAATCAACTCGTATACCTTTCATCATAGTGAGCGCTGAATTCAAGAGTCAAACTTCTATCGAAGGTCACTCTATAGCTCATATAGTGTGTTTATTGACAAAGTCTCTTTCTCAACAGAACAGTGATTTGAACGAAACGCAGTCGAATAAGCCTCGAGAGCTTAATCGTCGAAGATCGCTGAGAGTTTCTATTGATAGAACTTCGGCATTGAGATTATATAAGTCGTGTGATGAGGACGCAGTATCTTGCCCCCTAGCTCGATGACTTCGATGATCGTTGTAACAGTCGCACATCGCTCGATAAAGATCGTTAATAAGCGTCTTCAACTGCATGTCGTCAAGTTCGTGACTCTTCTTAGCTCTGATAAGAATAATCAATTGTTATCAGATTCTCAGTCGGCATCACGTGAAGATAAGAGTCTTGCCAGCCTTAAATTTACATGTTAACTACGTATAAATCTTGTTAAGACTGCATGTCTGTTACTATGACATGAGCAACTCATGAATCTCATTAAGTTTAACACAAGCAAACTTAAAAGTCTTGTTAATATCATTTAATAAATGTTCAGATACAAACATTCTATACATAAATAATATGCTGATGAAAAAACTTCGTTAAAAGAAGAGAAACATAAGCGAGTTAGTAAAGAATTGGTTAAACTACGCTGTCTGATTAAAAGTGTAGCAGATGAACATTTCTGCAAAACATGATTGATCTGCATAAGAAAAATCTTTACAGATAATGTGAAATAAATGAGTTACATGCTTTACAAGTAAAGTGAGCATCTGCAAGATGTGATATACAATGATGATGATTGTTGATCTTAAGAATCTCATTTCTTCACTGAACTTTGACTCTCAAATGTTTTGATGATAAAATCAATCTTTAGTCAAAGACATCATCTGTATAGCTTAAAAGAACAATAGTATATATTGATGTGATTAAAGAAGAAATTGATTGCAATATGCATGCATATCGCTGATAAAATGTCTGCAACTCATGCTTAAAAAGTAAACTGTTGAAATCTGAGCAGCAAAAGATCTTATTCATCTTGAACTGTGAATCTGTTGTGAGAAAAACTCTTTGAGTGATCTTTCAAGTTTAAGAAGAAAATCAGCATAGAGATTATATCTTATGTATGTTACATGCAATGTATGCAACATATTTTTAATAGAAAAATCATTCAATTCAATATCTTGTTGCTGCGTTCATGATAACAAGAACTGAGACAGAACATTTTTGCATTTAATTTGTTAAAAGTGATTAGCAGAAAGAACTTGAATCATGAACATTCTTTAAATTTACATGCTAACTATGTATAAATCTTGTTAAGACTGCGTGTCTGTTACTACAACATAAGCAACTCATGAGTCTCATTAAGTTCAACATGAGCAAACTCAAGAATCTTATTAATATCATTTAATAAATGTTTAAACACAGACATTTTATATGTAAATGATATGCTGATGAAAAGACTTCATTAAAAAAAGAGAAACATAAGCAAGTTAATAAAGAATTGATTGAACTATGCTGTCTGATTAAAAGTGTAACAGATGAACATTTCTGCAAGATACAATCAATCTGCACAAGAAAGATCTTTACAAATAACATGAAACAGATAAGTTGCATGCTTTACAAGCGAAGTGAGCATCTGCAAGACATGATATATAATAATGATGACTGTCAATCTTAAGAATCTCATCTCTTCACTGAGTTCTGACTCTTGAATGTCTTGATGATAAAATCAATTTCTAGTCAAAGACATTGTTTATATAGCTTGAAAGAACAGTAGCGCATGTTGATGTGATTAAAAAAGAAATCGATTGCAATATGCATGCATATCACTGATAAAATGTCTGCAACTCATGCTTAAGAAGTAAACTGTTGAAATTTGAGCAGCGAGAGATCTTGTTCATCTTGAACTGTGAATCTGCTGCGAGAAAAACTCTTTGAGTGATTTCTCAAGTTTAAGAAGAAAATCAGCATAAAGATCATGTCTTATGTATGTTGCATGCAACGTATGCAACATATTTTTGATAAACATCATGAGTGCAAAGAAACATCTTTCATCTTTGAATCATGAATTGAATTGAAACATCATTGTATAAAATATCATCAATGAAGAGCAGAGCAAAGATGATATGTTACAATAAACAGCACAGATACTCATAAAAGTTTACTTGAGCATCATGCGCTGAATAGAAGCTATAGATTCATTATTTGATACATAGTCTCAAAACTCACTGTTTTGACGACGTGAAATCATCATGTAATCGACGAGCGATTTTCTTTCTCAGAGAGTTTTGTTCATTCAATACACATAACATAGTTTTTCTCATGAGTTGAATTTAAATCGATGTCACAAAAGCATATGAATTACAATTACAATTACTTGTCAATGTTTATTTATAATAATAATAATAATAATAAATTCATACACTTTTGTGACATTGATTAAATTGATTCATGAGAGATATTTATGCTATGTGTATCGAGTGAACAAAACTCTTTGAGATAGAAAATCGCTCGCTATCTATATGATTGCTTCACGTAGTCAAAACAATAAGATTGAGACTATGTATCAAATTTGTTCGCGATGATCACGTGTTAAAGAATGAGTATTCTTGTCACTTTAAACTGTTTCAGCAGTTTCATTTTCATCATCATTCTTGCTGTTGCTCTGAAATGTTTCATGATTAAAATAATTATTTAATAGTTCATAGCATCGACATTTTAAAGCATTCTTGATTGAAGATATGTTCAGTTCAAGCAATGCATAAAAATATGTTTGATCATCTGATGACTTCATTCGCAGTTGCATCGAAGACTATTCATGCTCAAAACGTTTTTCAAGTGTAAATAAATGTTCAGATTTATGCATTCAATTCTGATGTAAATTGCAAGAAAGTTTTCAACTTTTTGAAGATCATTTCACATTTTTACTGTCTTGTTAAACAGATGAGATCTTTGTGCTGAAGTTGCATTAATGTCTGCAATATGTATCTTGTAGTTTTCTCATTGATGATTTCATTTACTCTTGTGATATTATGTTATTGCAACATGATCACTCATTGAAATCATCATTGAAAAATCAAGTCATCTGCATTTAAATTGTATCTTTGCGTTTTTATGAATAAAAGCATTGAGAAGTACTACTTTCTTGATGACAGAAGAGTAAGAAATGAAATGATTAATTTCTATCAAATGAGCATGTATGAGTTTGCATGCTCATTTAATCTTTCGCATTCTGTCATTAACTTGACTGCGTAGTGTGATCTGATTCTGTAGCTTGTTTAAGTGAACATGTAGCAAACATATGTATATCTCAACTTTTAACGTTTCAATGTTTACTCTTTTGAAGACGTCTATAACATGACGAAGAATCTGATTTTAAAAAGTTCTCAGTCTACATTTCTTACTCAACAGTTTCTTCTCTTTGTCACATTGATGTTAAATCAATGCTTTAAACGTCATTTTTGATATTATTATCATCAAATACATTTGTTGAGCTTTTATAAAGACAACGCTTCACATGAAGACTTTGAAATGACTAAGTGCTAACATTCTTGTGACATGATCAGTCGAAAAATTGATTCTCTAGCTAGTCATTGTTTAAATCGTCGCTCTCGAATATCTCGTCTTCTAGCTATCGATCTACTGACTAGTCACTATCTTCGCTTTCGTTCTCGAATATCTCTTCATCTAGCCATTGATCTACTGACTAGTCATTATCTAAATCGCCCTTGAATACCTCGTCTTCTAGCTATCGATCTACTGACTAGTAAATGTCTAAATCTTCGCCTTCAGATACCTGACCATTTAGCTATCAGCCTACTAGCTATTCAATATCTTCGCTTCTTGTCACTCTGCTTGAGTTTTTTCTATATCTTCGCCTTCGGCCTTCGGCCTTCCGCTTCCGCTTCTGCTTTCGCCTTCGCCTTCGCCTTCGCCTCGCTGATATCATCAAACGGTCAGGTTGATGCTCAAGGGACGAGCATTAAATGAATGGGGGAAAAATGTCGTGGGGCGAAGCCTCACACCTCGAGAGCTTACTGAACAGCATTGATCCGGCCGCACCTTCAGGGTCCATGGGGATATTAGCTACTACTGATAGGGGTTTCCCGAGCATGGCTCAGCCGCACCTTCAGGGTCTACGGGGATATTGGTCACTACTTATAGAGGTTCCTCGAGCGGAGTTTTCTTCTTCTTCTTTACCCGACTCGACCCGACCTTCCATCTATTCATTCATCTATCTACCTATCTGTATCTAGCCTACCTCCTAGATCTACTTATCTACTAGAGCGACCATTGCATGTGTTCGTTGTTTGCTCATCCTGTTGCTTCTACGAAGCTCCCTATACCGCATCTGTACCCTATCCCTCGACTATGTGATCATCGCGAACAAATTTGATACATAGTCTCAGTCTTATTGTTTCGGCAGCGTGTAGCAGCCGCATAGACAGCGAGCGATTTTCTACCTCAGAGGGTTTTGTTCACTCGACACACATACTGTAGCATAGTTATCCCTCATGAGTCGGCCTAACCGATGTCACAAGAGTGTATGAATCTATTATTATGATTGTTATTAATTTCTTGATCATACAAACAGTTTATGCGCTCGTACTATGTGCTGTTTGTCGATGTGACTGCACATTGAACAAAAAGATATAAAGCATTGATGTAGGCTAAAAGTCATGTAATTTACATTCTTTAGCATATACACAGCGCTACAGTGCTACTCTTTAGGTAGATAACATCGTGTTTTCATAGTCTTGGGCTGCGTAAGCACGTTACTGTACCTCGGAAGGCAATGTTGTATCAAAGTGCTTAGACTTTCGGTATTACTTCTCTGCTTCGCTCTGCTTCTTGACGTACTCGAGAACTATTTGTTCTTCAGTCTGTGCCTTCGCTAACCTTTGCTCATGTGACTCATGAGCCTCTTTTGATTCCTCCAGGGCCTTCTGTAAGCCCTCGTCGCTCTCCGCTACATGCTTTTCAGCAGCGAAAGCTTGTGAAATTTCAACGGCAGTTTTCAAATTTTCGTCATCGTCAGAAGCTATCTCTGGGTCATCTGAGCCAGGACGACGATCTCGAAGTACGCCGTCGCCGATTTGATGTTGTTCTAGCATACTCTGCCGCAGTGCGGCTTCCAATTGCCCATCGTGGTCACTGATCCCTTCCGTTTGATCAGATGCGGCCGCGATGCCTTCCATTTGTACTCTGCTAGCTTCCGCGATGCTGGCCTGGATCGCCCTTCCGATAGCGTCATCGTCATCGCCGTCCCCAGAAGCCAGTTGAAGCTCAACAACACTCGCACGAACGGCTCTTTCAATCATTCGGTCTTCTTCAGGATTACCTTTCGAAGTAGCCGTAACAGAGTTCTGGATCGCCTCCTCCAAAGCTATGCTGTCAGAGTCCGTGTCCCGTTCAGCGGCAAGTTGAGCATGGACAGATACGGCGCTGGATACTGATTTCTCGGACCGAAGACTTTGCGTCCGGTGAGCATCGACTGTATCTTTCTGCTTCTTCTTGCCTTCACTCGCTCTTTTCCTCTCCTCATAGCTTGTTTGCCTGGACCTGAGCAATTCTTGAGGTGTGCGAAAGCTGGCATGCCGAACTTGATGCATCCCTTTGCTAAGTTCGAGTTGAGTGGCATGCCACCGGCTGACAACATCAAGACGCTCTTCTTGACCTGACGACATCCATTCTTCGTACCCTTGCGCGGTGCGAGCAGCGATTATATAATTTTGTACGCTCGAACCAAGATGCTTTTGTAGCTCTTTGTAGATACCCTTGAAAGTATAGCCAGGTATTCCCCAGATGGCTTGATAATCAGCCTCCGAAACAGAGTGTTCGGGAAGTATGACCTACCTGCGCTCGGTTTTAACACAACGCCTCCAATGCCCTTGCCGAAGCCTTTGATCAGCCCAGCCACACCTTCCTTCTTCGCACCATCCAAGGGCTGTGTGACTAGGCCAGATATGCCATCATAAAGCCCAAACCCAAACTCCTAAACTCGTTAAATGTGATACGATGGTGACCAGCTGTGATGAAAATACCTTGCTAGCAGCTCTTAGACCACTCTGAATGCCGGTGATTTTATCGGACGGTCGAACACTCTCATCACCGTACAGCTTTGGCGCGTTGTGAAAGCCTCGAGCTATGCCAAGCGTAAAATCCATTGGCGACTTGAGCCCTGCTTCAACCATTCGTCCGACTCCTTTGCCCGCTCCCAATGCAGCGTCCAGTGAGATGTGGCCGGCTTGAGTTCCCGAGGTCGTCGGGTGGTGGGGCTGGGAAGTACCTTCGGGTGTCGATGATCGATTAGTCGGCGATCTTGAAGGTGAATCTCCAGGACCCCGAGATGACGTCCTGCTAGGGCAAAACCCTGGCATCGAGCCCTTCGAATGGCGAAAGGTATTGCCCGCTCCGGAGGTGCTTGGTCCTGGCTGTGCTGCTGCTGTTGATGTGTCCGACAAGGTTCGGGAGGGTTCCCGCTTTTCCTCAGTAATCGACCGTGAAGCTGAGGTGGGATGTGAGTGGTCCGTGATTCTATCCGATGTACTGGATCTCGAACTTGATAGTGCGTCTTCCTCCGAAAAGACCTTTCCGAAATGTTCGAGTCCCGATGAAGTCGAAGAATCCATACGGGTATTCAGTGTAGAGCCCGAAGCGTTGTTTTGCAAGCTTTTTTCTTGGCTGGGCTTTTCCGACGTTTTGGCTTTCAGCACCTTCAGAATCTCTACAGGAAAGTCTACTGCACCCATCATGAGGCTCCCTATGGTACCTAGTAACGCCGACGCACCACCAGAAATCGGATCCCAAGGTCCGTCTTCGATTTCATACTCGCGTGGACGATACCTGGACAATGTCAGCGTCAGTTGGCGACTAGGGAAGAAAGGATTATCACAGTTTCAAATCGTTGAAGTCCAAAAGACCTTCATTACCCAAAGTTGCTGCTGTAAACGCGCTGAGCCTCACGTCCGTTCGCTTGATCCTCCAGACAGCCGTTCGACTTGGCGCCAAAGTACACCGGAGTAAGTCAACGTTCAATTTATCATGAAAACTCCGCGCACCAGTCTCCGTTCCAGTTTCTGAAGCGATACTGGATCCAAGTCCTTGCGCTCTACTCAAAGTCGTTGGCTTTAGAGCTTCGAGGATCGCAGCGGCAAGGTTGTCCGATGTCAGTTGTTTGCTTGGGATCGGCAAAGGTCCAGCCCCAGCCTTCGCAACCATGGCTCCCCAAAAAGGCTGGTCCCCAAAGAACGGGACTATTACAGTAGGTTTGCCTAAGGCAATGCCAGCTGCTGTGGTGCCGGCGCCACCATGATGTACAACGCAAGAAACGTGTTTGAAAAGCCAGTCATGGGGAACGTTTCCAAGCATGAAGACATTGTTGGGGATCCCAAGCGCATCTGCACCTAGCCCACCCCAGCCTTTAGAGACCAACGCTCGCGACCCTGACTTCTTGATAGCTTCGAAGATGAGTTTCGTCATGGATGTAGGATCATCGACTACGATAGATCCGAACCCGATGTACACCGGTGGTGGTCCAGATTTGAGAAACGCCGCTAGGCCAGAATCCGGTATATAATCATTCGCTAAGGACAGAAAATAAAAGCCAGACACGGATATGTGGGTTCCCCAATCTTTGGGCTTTGGAATCAAAGCTGGCGACCTAGATAGATCCGTCAGCCATCGGAGTAATACGTAAGATATCAGGAAGCTCACCAGCAGTAAGTATACGGGATACGTAGTCGACTCGCCATACCCGGAGCCCACATAAGGCTCACGGGCTCGAGGCCAAGACTCCGCTCCCGAAATCGATTGATGACATCTCCCAGGCCCTGCCAAGTAATCATCTCGACCAATGCATACGAGATGAAATTGGTTAGATTGGCATCAGCGTTGGACGAATGGATGTTGGTCAATGGGTGAGGAAACGCTTGCGTTGGTGACCAAGGCATACTGAAGAGTTTTGTTAGAAACCTTCTTGGAGCCTTCTTGAAGGTTCTTACGTGAACATGAGATGTAGCGGGATCCCAAGCTTCTCGGCGCAGTGAACATGAGCAAAACTCGGTGGGTTCGCAATTATGGCGTCCGCTACGAATGGTCTTGCCGAAGAATCACCGTCTGGGACTGTTCCACTGCCAAGGCTGAAATGGCTATCAAGGTGATGATCCGACGCTTTGATGCCTGTCCCATCGCCAACTTCAATGCAAGATCGCCAGCAACCTTGAACAATCTCATAAATGCCCTTCCGTCTTTTTCCTGTATCTCCATTGCGCAAGGTATCCATACCAGGCATGAGGCCTGGATTCTTCACCATGAAGGCCATGAGCTCCGCGGGATCGCCACTAATGCTGAAAAATTCCAGACCGTTCTCTTCAACGAATCCTCTGAAAGTCGGATGAGTAGCTAGTCGTACGCGATGCCTATAGGTGGCCTTCAAAACTTTACCCAGAGCAATGAACGGTTGCACATCCCCTCTGGAGCCAACTACATGTATCACAACGTTCATAGGGGGAGGCGGAGCTTGACCAGGAAGCCCCCCAAGTGCAGGAGGTATGTAGCCCGGAGGTGGCGCTGGTGGTTGTTCCACATGCTGTAGGTTAAGCTGACTTCGCAGAGCTGGAACGAGCAGGTCTGACAGTCTACGAGTTTTCTGGTTGATATCGATGTTTACACGACCATCGCCTAAAAGCCGTCAGTCTCGACCGGATTCTCCTCTACAAAAATTCCTTACTTGCAACCCTTGCCTCTGTGTCAAATCCATCTTGGCTGAAATCGACATGGCCATATGTCTCCCCATACGGTGGTAGTGGGACGTCTTCAATCGAAGTCTCCCGCGTAGCATGTGAAAATGCTGGGACTTGGGTACTCATGGTATTTGGATTCGGAGAAGTTCTGCAATAGGCCCATTCTTAGCCGTTAGCCCTGGAGTATATTTCGCGGAGATAAATTGAGCTAGCAAACGTATGCTCAGTACGTACGCAAGCGTGTTAACGCCCACGGACGATGATGCAGGATTCTCTTTTAGCTCCTGATGTCCTTGCTTTGGGGCTGGAGAAGCCCTTGGCTCTGCTTGGTTGTCTGCTGCAGCAGCTTCTACCTGAGCGATGACTGCTTGTGGGAGCTCCATGATAGTTCTGGGATCCTCTGGCATGAGGGTTTCCGAACTATGGAGCTTGTATTGCGGGGAAAGTGATTGGACAGTGAAAGGGAAACATGAGCATGAATTTGCTTTGCAGAGAGTGACGGGAAGCTTCCAACAAAGCGGTTGGTCATTTATTAGAAAGCTTAACTTGTTAATATAAATTTGCGCTGTGCAGTTCCAGTTGTTACCTACTAGGTACTTGCATTGTGAGGGGTGTGGGGCGTGGGAATTTGGATTCTTCCTATGCCCACCACGCGGGGAGCAAAAAAAGCCCGACTCACAAATTTTCCCTGCACTCAACCATCAAATTTACTATTCATTTTACGACGTGCTCGGAAACATCAATGGAAAACTCACTCTGAAGGTCTACTTGGAGCAAATTCTGAAGCCTATAGTTAAGCCTTGGGCCGAAAATCACTTCCGTTTCGTGCTGGAGAAGGATGGTGATTCAGGTCATGGAACAGGGTCAAAAAACATCGTTAGGACCTGGAAACAAGAGAACAAGCTGAAGCACTACTTCAATTGTGCATCTTCACCTGATTTATCTTCTATAGAGAACATGTGGCAGGTATCAAAACAGGAGCTACGGAAATACACACTACAAAGGGGCTGATTTACGAAGGATGGTCTCATGTCTCACAGGAGTAGATAAATGAGAAGGTTTCTACTATGTCAGAGCGATTAAAAGCAGTTGTAGAAGGAAAGGGTAGAATGACAGGCTATTTAAAATATAACATATCTCTTTTAATTCAGTAGTAAATTTGGTGGTTGAGTGCGGGGGAAATTTGTGAGTCGGGCTTTTTTTGCTACCCGCGTGCTACTGTACCTTACGCTAAAATGATTATTAGTATGTAGCAGTAGTGTGGCAAAACGTACCACAGTCCATTAAGAAATTTGCCTTGGCAAAGGTACTCAATCTTCATCGAGATGTCCTTGGAGTAGTATAAATAGGGGAAATCGACAGGTGGCTTTCAAACGTGCAGTACTTCAACAATTGAACACAAGGCAGTATTTCGATTCTTTGTAGAGACTATTGAGGGTATCGTATCTTGGTACGTCAAGTCTGAACTAGTAGTATATCTTGGGGCTTGAAGATCCGGGCGGAATAGCAAGCAAGTTTTTGCCATGATTCTAACTCATTAGGCTCATCATAGCAGCCTGAGGTCATGCTTCATCAAAAGGTGATAGAAGGTAGTATCCCCAGGCACGCCGGCACATACATAGCCCACCACTTCATGGTACTGAGAACCGCACTTTCTCTTGCATGATTAGAGCCCCTGCCTCGTATAGCTTGCGCCGAACCAACTTACACCCTGTCGCTTAATCTAAAGCGACTCCAACCGCTTCGCAACGTCTACGAGTAGGTGACGATCCCATATCTTTTAATCTTTGGTGCGGTTTTCAATCTTCGCTTCTGCCTGCGATTGGAGATCTAGTGGTAAGGGAAAGCTGGCCCATGGATTTCCTATATAGGATCCTCAACAAATGTTATTGCGCGAAGCCCAACGTCTGGCTGCGATGGGAGAGGATTCTCCCACTTTATCGCTTAGGGCAAAGGGGTGATAAGACCTGCTTACTCATCGTCAACGCATGCTTTCCCCCGTATCCTGTCGAGACCATAGTTCACGGCCAGAAGAGTCTCGAAGGGAAGCCCGGCTTTAGTCCCTCTCACCGTCTGCGTGATCTCGTTTGGCCCTTCGGTGTTCCATTGGTGTTTGGACGTTTCGAAGAGCCTCGGTCTTCGCCACTATCTCCGCTCTCTGCTCCGTTCATCCATTCTCTACCTTCGCCAGGGCTTTTCCGCCTCATCGTCCCTGGACCTACCGCAACAATCTCTTCTTCGCTCTCACTGTCGATTATGTCTAGGATCACGGGCATGCTAAACACCTCGTGTTCGAATTCGCTCTTCGCAGGTTCGATGGTTAAAACGTCAACAGTTTCGTCTTCCAAATCCAACCGGCGTTTGTGAATTTCTTCTATTGGATGAATGTCAAACTCATCCTCTCGCTCAATATATTCAACATTCTCTTCGACTTCTGCGAAGTCAGGCGCGAGAGCTGACCAACGCTGTGGCGTGATGATTGACCACAGATAAATACGACCCGTTTCAAGACCACAAGCAGCAACACAGGGACGATGAGGGTGCCACTGTTGAGTGTTAGTATAGCCCAACCCCTGCCTAGTGAACGTAGATACCTCTACTACGCCAAGTTCTTCCTTTGGGCCCTCTAAGATTTTGACCAGGCTTCCGTGGCTTCTCTCCCAAACGTATATATCATGATTCATGTACGTTGACGCCGTAACATATTCCCCGGTCGAGCTAAAAGCGACATGGTTCCATGAAAGTCTGTTGACCACATCCTGAAACTTGTGTTCAACCTCGATCTTGATGTTGTCGATATCAACTAAGTTGGTTTGCGACAGGTCGGGGATTGAAATGGTGCGGATGACTCGATCACTCGAGTTGGAAACCATGTCACGTCCTGATGGTGTAAGACGAAGATAGATGATAACACCATTGCACAAGCGTGTAGAATGTAGGGTATGACATGACTCTGTTTCTACGATGTTCAGCCATCCTTTGCTGGTTCCGGCGATGATATGGTTGCCCGTGGCAGTGAAGATCGTGACACATGTAGTTTGCTTTGCGTCAGTCGCTGCTTGTTTTTCGCCCGACTCTTCTCCATCGACTCGGGTACGCCGTGGCGCAGAAGGTATCTGACGCTTGACCGGAACTGTTCTCGAAACATCGACTAGTACTGGCTTATCTTCAAACAGTGAGGCTACGAATAAAAGGCTGCCAACTTGTTCAGTCAATGATCTTCTTGTGACCTGTTCCCCACGTACTGATTGTATGGATGGAGCTCAGCAATGTATACAGGCGCTTGAAACCGTACCGTACGTATTCTTGCACCGTCCTTCAGATCCCAAAGCACACATTTCCAATCTTGTGAGGAGCTGAGTAGATATCTTCCATTCTGTGACCAACTGATACATTTCAGCGGCAGTAGCGTAGAAAGGAGGCCATCCCTCAATACCTCAGTGACTGGATTTGGCGGGTATGACCACGTAATTTGCGAGCAACTCCATTTGTCTCGACGTCAAATATCACGATGGTCCCGTCAACCTCTCAGCCCATCAGTATGTCTGCCCCAAAAAGCTGAACTCTGGTACTACCCTGCCAGACGCGAGAAAATCTCCTCTGCGGTTGAACCGAATGCAAGTTGCGTGTCCAGATCCTTCGTGACAATGAGCTTGGAGAAGAGGATGAGATAAAATTAGGAACGACCTACTTAGCTTTCCTGTAAGGGATTCTGGGTAGTCTTGCGCAAGAATAAAGGGATCAATCAAAGAAAGATTCATATTCTTGATGAGCGAGGATTGAGCAGCTGTTTGCGGAATTCTACATTCGAAGACCTCCGTCGAGGTTTCTGTATCAGTGAACAGCGAAATCCTTCAGTGAGACCAGCACAAGTGAATGGCCGGATTGCATGTCGTATTAAAAAGTCGGCGGAAGTGTTGGCTTAGTCATCAAGGCGCGGCTCTTTCAACACGCTAAGGTAAGTTGAGTTTGACTTAGAACTCTGCATGCCTCACAATTTCCAGCTACTTCCCATCATCAACATCAACATCCACCCTGTTTAACTAAAATTGCAGCTGCGACTCTTACCTTTGCGGCTTCACCAACACGTGGTGCGCTACGAAATACAGCACATACGCTGTAATATCTGACTGGAGGTGGGAGTGAGCTGTGTGGAAGAGGCCGCCTTCGCGGCGAGGCCAACGGCCTACCAATATCGCGACACCGTAAACCCAAAGACGTATCATCATTCGATTCTGCTTGCCAGACTCGGAGCGTTGCAGATGGGCCGTTGAGGAGTACCAACTCGCAGTTTAGCTTACAGGATCAGTCAATTTCTCTTGCCACCTTTGGCTTTGTACGAACGAGAACAGAACATGGCGAATCTCAACTTCCAGTACTCGAGCGCGCAACTGCGCTCGATCCAGGAAATTCAATTTGGGCTTCTATCTCCCGAAGAGATTAAAAACATGAGTGTGGCCCATATACAGTACCCTGAGACCATGGACGAATCAGGCCGGCGGCCTCGGGACATGGGATTAGCCGATCCGCGACTCGGCTCTATCGATAGAGCCGTGAAATGCGCAACCTGCGACGAGAATATGTCAGAATGTCCAGGACATTTTGGGCACATCGAGTTAGCAGTACCAGTCTTTCACGTTGGTACGCTGGCTCCCAATGAATACTTTCCGCTTCTTGCTTGCCCGCTGACTTTGATCAGGCTTCATGACGAAGATCAAGAAGTTGCTTGAGACAGTCTGCCATAACTGCGGCAAGATTTTGGTAGACGAAGTTAGTCATCCCGTGCGGGATGACCGATCTTCTATTGAACCTTATGCTAATGTTTCACAATATTAGAGTGACCCACGTTTTCGAGACGCTTTGCGCTTTCGTGACCCTAAGAAACGTTTCGATGCGATCTGGCGACTTTGCAAGCCTAAGAAAAAATGCGAGACTACGGCTGGCCAAGAAGACGATAGTCTAGACAAAACCAAAGAACCAAAGCATGATCATGGTGGATGTGGAAATACTCATCCAGAGGTTCGTCGGGAGGGGCTCAAGCTTATTGGTACATGGAAGGCACAGAAGGGTGAGGAGGAAAACGAAGGGCAACAGCCCGAGAAAAAACCCATCACCCCACAAATGGCACTAAACATTTTTCGTCATATTTCCACAGGGGATATTAAGACAATGGGTCTGAGCAACGATTACGTACGTCCTGAGTGGATGATCATCACCGTGCTTCCAGTGCCACCACCACCCGTTCGACCTAGCATATCAGTAGATGGTGGCAACGGTATGCGTGGCGAGGATGATCTCACGTATAAGCTTGGAGATATCATACGGGCAAACGGCAATGTTCAACGCTGCGAGACAGAAGGCTCTCCGGCGCACATCGTTACTGAATTTGAGCACCTCCTCCAATTCCACGTCGCAACATATATGGACAATGATATCGCTGGTCAGCCACAGGCTTTACAGAAGTCCGGGCGGCCGGTCAAGTCCATCCGCGCTCGTCTGAAAGGAAAGGAAGGTCGTTTACGTGGGAACTTGATGGGAAAGCGTGTTGATTTCTCTGCGCGGACGGTCATCACCGGAGATCCGAACCTGTCCCTCGACGAAGTTGGTGTTCCCAGGAGTATAGCAAGGACCTTGACCTACCCTGAGACAGTTACCCCTTACAATATCGAAAAGCTTCACCAATTGGTTAAGAATGGTCCTAATGATCATCCTGGTGCAAAGTATGTGATTCGCGATTCGGGGGAAAGGATTGATCTAAGACACCACAAGCGCGCAGGAGAAATATCTCTACAGTATGGTTGGAAGGTTGAGCGCCACATTGTCGATGGTGACTACATCATATTCAATCGACAGCCATCGCTACACAAAGAATCAATGATGGGGCATCGCGTTCGAGTAATGCCATATTCCACGTTTCGCCTAAATCTGTCGGTTACATCGCCTTACAACGCGGATTTCGACGGCGATGAAATGAACCTACACGTCCCCCAGAGCGAGGAAACCAGGGCAGAGATAAACCAGCTGTGCATGGTCCCGCTGAACATTGTCTCGCCACAACGTAACGGACCGTTGATGGGTATTGTACAAGACACTCTTGCTGGAATCTACAAGATGTGTAGACGGGATGTTTTCTTGACGAAAGAGCAAGTCATGAATATCCTGCTATGGGTTCCTGACTGGGACGGCGTGATCCCTCAACCTGCTATACTCAAGCCCCGACCAAAGTGGACAGGAAAACAGATCATAAGTCTAGTGGTGCCTCCTGGATTGAACCTCACACGCTTCAGCGCGGAAGGCTTATGCCCAATCAATGATGATGGACTGATGGTGTCTGGAGGCGAGTTGATGTATGGACTCTTTAGTAAGAAGTCAGTTGGTGCCGCTAGTGGGGGCGTTATCCATATCATATTCAACGAAAAGGGCCCGGAAGCTGCCACGAACTTCTTCAATGGAGCACAGACGGTGGTCAACCACTGGCTTCTACATAACGGCTTCAGTATTGGTATTGGGGATACAATTCCAGATCGGAATACCATCCAGCAGATTGAGGATGCCGTCTCCAAGCAGAAGGCGGACGTCGCGGAAATAACGCGGAGCGCAACTGAGAATGAGCTGGAGCCTCTTCCTGGAATGAATGTGCGAGAAACATTCGAAAGCAAGGTCTCCAAGGCACTAAACAAGGCTCGTGACGATGCCGGAACTGTCACAGAGGAGAGCCTTAAAGATTTGAACAACGCCATCCAGATGGCTCGCTCTGGATCCAAAGGCTCGACTATCAACATTTCCCAAATGACCGCTGTTGTTGGCCAGCAATCGGTGGAAGGCAAACGTATACCTTTTGGATTCAAATATAGAACGCTACCACATTTTACAAAGGACGATTACTCGCCTGAATCACGAGGTTTCGTGGAGAACTCTTACCTTCGTGGACTGACACCAACTGAATTTTTTTTCCACGCTATGGCCGGTCGTGAGGGTCTCATCGATACAGCCGTGAAAACTGCTGAGACTGGTTATATTCAACGTCGCCTGGTCAAGGCATTAGAAGATGTTATGGCAAAATATGACGGCACTGTACGGAATTCCCTTGGAGACATTGTTCAGTTTGTCTATGGCGAAGATGGCCTCGACGGTGTACATATCGAGCCCCAGAAACTGGACATCATCACTTGTTCGCACGAGCAATTCGAGCAGAAATTCCGCGTCGATTTGATGGATCCGAGACCAGAAGCAAGCATCTCTCCTGATTATTTGGAGCAAGCAAACGAGATTGCAGGCGACCTTGAGGTGCAATCCTTTTTAGATGAAGAATTTGAGCAGCTCCAAGCTGCCAGGGACTTTCTGCGAAAGAACAAGCAAGACGACAACGAACAGCTGCAGCTTCCGATCAATGTTCTCCGGATCATTGACACTGCGAAGACTACATTCAAAATCAAAAACGGCGCACGAAGCAATCTGCATCCAGCTGAGGTTATACCTCAAGTCAGAGACCTACTGGAGCGGCTTGTGGTAGTCCGCGGTGACGATGAACTCTCCATGGAGGCCCAGCACAACGCCACATTACTCTTCAAGGCCCAGCTTCGTTCACGCCTTGCGTTCAAGCGCTTGGTCAAAGAAAATTCTCTCAACAAGCTAGCATTCCAGCACATTATAGGAGAGATCGAGAGTAGATTCTGTCGGGCTGCCGTAAACCCAGGCGAGATGGTTGGTGTTCTTGCTGCACAATCGATTGGAGAACCAGCCACACAAATGACTTTGAACACTTTCCATTTCGCTGGTGTTTCTTCTAAAAATGTAACCCTCGGGGTGCCACGTCTCAAAGAAATTCTCAATGTGGCAAAAAACATTAAGACTCCTTCGATGACGGTCTACCAAGAAGAGGCCAACACTGGAAAAATGGAGAGCGCAAAGCTACTACGAAGCGCTGTGGAGCACACAACACTACGCTCTGTTACAGAAAGCACCGAGATTTATTACGATCCTGATATCCAGTCAACGGTTATTGAGGCTGATAAAGATATGGTTGATTCATACTTCATATTACCAGAAGCTGACCTGGATGACCAATTTCGCCAATCGAGGTGGCTGCTCCGTATCATTCTTGGGCGTCGTAGTTTACTCGACAAGGGTTTGACCGTGCAAGATGTTGCCGCTAAAATCAAGGAGCAATATGCGAAAGATTTGGCTGTAATATTTAGTGATGATAATGCTGACGAACAAGTGATCCGTATTCGTATGATACAGGACCACGGTAAGGGAGATGAAGACGAGGATCTTGAAGAGGATCTTATGTTGAAGAGGCTGGAGGCCCACATCCTTGATACGCTAACGCTGCGAGGAGTGCCCGGCATTGATAGGGCCTTCCTGAACATGAAAACAAAGCTTCGATTAGCGGATGACGGTGCGTTACTTATGGATGCTGAAGATCCCCTTTGTAAGGAGTGGTTCTTAGATACGAGCGGTTCTTCACTGGGCCAGGTCTTGACCATCCCTGGCGTAGATACGAAGCGCACCTACTCGAATTCTTTCATCGAGGTTTTCGAGGTCTTCGGCATTGAGGCGACTAGATCGGCTCTTATGCGAGAGCTGACACAGGTACTAGCATTCGATGGCTCTTACGTTAACCATCGGCATTTGGCGCTCCTAGTTGACGTGATGACTTCTCGGGGACATTTGATGGCTATCACACGTCACGGCATTAACAGGGCCGATACAGGTGCACTAATGAGGTGTTCCTTTGAAGAGACTGTGGAAATTCTGCTCGAGGCTGCTGCTAGCGGTGAGCTTGACGATTGCAGGGGCGTGTCTGAGAACGTGATGCTGGGTCAGCTTGCTCCTCTGGGAACCGGCGAACTCGAAGTTTTCCTTGATCAGGACATGTTGAATACTGTCATATCCGACAACGCTAGGTTTGGTATCATGCCTAACATTGGTATCAAGGGCAGCATGGTTCCTGACGGAGCAGCCACACCGTATGATAGCAGCTCTCCTCTTGGGGATAGCGGGTACCTTGGTACACCTGATGGAGCATCGTTTTCTCCCATTGCCCAACCCGGCGGCGGAACCCCAGGTGGTTTTACTGAGTACCAACCTCAAGGTTTTAGTGGTAGCTTAAGCCCATACTCTGGTGGCCGAAGCCCAGGTGGCGGTTATTCGCCAAGCAGCCCTTTCCACACTAGTCCTTCATCACCACTATTCTCGCCTACCTCTCCTGCAGGCTACTCGCCAACATCCCCTGGTATGAGTATAAGCAGTCCTGCGTTTGCAGTCTCGCCTCGCTTTTCACCCGCAAGCCCCGCTTTCACACCCACATCTCCTGCATACTCTCCAACCTCGCCGGCAATCGGTCAGGCCGGTATCTCGCCTACGTCACCCTCGTACTCCCCGACCTCTCCAAGCTACTCCCCAACCTCACCGAACAGCTACAGCCCGACTTCACCCAGCTATAGCCCAACATCTCCAAGCTATAGCCCTACGTCACCGGTGTACAGCCCAACCAGCCCGCAGTTTGGGGGTGCGGCAGCAGCAAAGCAGCATTCCCCGACCTCTCCAACTTCGCCTGCGAGCTACAGCCCCACATCACCCATTTACAGTCCTACGAGTCCGGCGGGCAGCTACTCACCAACTTCCCCGAACATTGCGGGTTCTCCAACTTCTCCGGGCTCTGCCCCGTATTCGGCCTCCTCCCCAAAATGGTCGCCTACCTCTCCTACCTCCCCTGTCTACTCCCCTACATCTCCGAAAGGCAACTAGTTGCAGGTTCGAATTGAATGCTACTGAATCGTAAGCTTCTCGTGCTTAAGTGGCGGTATGGGACTCATCAGCAAACAGATGCAGCGAATCCATCTCTATCCATGCTATCACCTCAGCATCGGTGTACTTTTAACCTTCAGTTTTGTGGTTCGAAAATAATCGGGGTTCGGCATCGGATGCGCTTCGCATTGGTTAAGGGGGGTTTTCTGTGATGTTGTCACATTTGGCATTATCATCTCTTGCATTTTTGAGCTCGTCAAAGAGGAAAAGTTCAACCGCGAGGTCCCACCAAATTGTGTCCGCCGGACTCTCCTTTCCATAGTCATGACTCAGACCGGACTTTTAGATACCTGCGTGAGCGCATTAGCACGGCGTTAGGGTGACCGGTTTCCGCCTAGAGATGGAGCCTGGGGTCAGTACATGTTGTGTCATATCAAATCTGAAATACCGATATTCCAGAAGACTGTGCGTATAGTGATTGTAGTGGTGTATCACGAAATCTTTAGGATTTACATCGTAACCGCTCTTGTTACCTTACTCCACTAATAATCTCGATATACAACATCCCAACCCTCAATGGCGAACTCCAAGTCCGTACCGCGAACCTTAGACCAACCTATCCCCCAAGACCCCCCCAACTGATGTTCCTAGATATGACTACGTGAAGACTTTCGAACAACCCGTAACCCTCCTCTCCAACACCTACCTAGTCGTCCGGCTCGATGGCCGCGGATTCCACAAGTACAAATCCCATTCCCCCCTTCGCAGAACGTATTCATTGATGGCATATACCAGGCTATCTGCCAGATATGGATTTCAGAAACCGAACGACCGTGCAGCACTGGACTTGATGAATGCGGCGGCCGTGGCTGTCATGAAAGAACTGCCGGACATCAAAGTTGCATATGGCATTAGCGACGAATTCAGGTTTTACCTTTGGACTGAATGAAAAACCCAGATGTCGCTGAGAAGGCATATAGTTTTGTATTCGATCGGTCTTGCAACCTGTTCCAAAGACGAGAGAGGTACATCTATCTCCTTTCCACTTCTTCGCCGTGATCTAGATTTCGAGACAAGGCTGAGATGAGCCATGCAGCAAGATCCTTACAACTGTTGTCTCTACATTTACGTCGTATTACGTTCACTTGTGGCTCTCTTACTTTCCTTCCAACCCGCTTTCCACTCCTATGCCATCATTTGATGGAAGGGTAGTGCAGTATCCGAGTCTGGCGAATTTGAGGGATTACATGAGTTGGAGGCAGGTTGACTGTAAGTGGGGGTTTCTGGTTTTTGTGTAAGGCGATGAGGGTAGGGACTTATATATGAGGTAAGGTCACATCAATAACCTGTACAATACTACGTTTTGGGCTTTGGTGGAAAGGGGGAAAATGGATGCTACAAAGGCTGAAACGGAGCTTAAGGTACGTTAGCTTGTGGTCAATTCATTGGCTTGGTTTCTAATTACGTGACAGGGCACACTTGCCGCTGACAAGAACGAGATTCTGTTCTCAAGGTTCAAGATAAATTACAACAATGAGCCGGAGTTGTTCAAGAAGGGGAGTGTGATCCATCGTGATGTATGTTTTCTGTTCCCTCTCCCTGCAAAAGGATATTTTGGACTAAGTCAGTGAAGTGCAGAGCTATGAGCCCCGAGAATGAGCATGTAAGAGCGGCAGAGGACTTGCCTGGCACTGGCTTGGTAGAAATATCGAAAATACAGGCGCAGAAAGGGCGGAGTAGGCAAGCTAAAGCCACCATTAGGGTAGAGCATGTAGATATCATCAAAGATGATTTCTGGGAACAGCGACCATGGCTGTTATCTAGCAAGGTAGATACATCAAATACCGAACCTTGAATGATGGAGTGGGATGACTTACTCCTTAAGTGCAGGGTTAGCAGAATCCGTAACCGCTAATATGATTACCTTACCGTTGGACCGGCGGAGTCGAAGAACGGCCCCTTGGATTTGGTTAATCAAAGCTCAGCCTTTGCCCAACCTGATTCCCAATAGCCGGTACTTGACGATACCTGTGATTTGACTACCAAACTCTCTAGGTGGCTTCCTTCGCTCCCTGGAGCTGGTCTCCACCATAGGCCGACCCCATCTGGTGTATGCTACCCTCGAGAGTGCATTACTTTTTCCAAAAACAGCAAGTCTTATCCAGCCTCAGTAGCTTTGTTCCTTCGCTGTTTCTTTCTAACCGGCACGGTTCCAATCGCCTTGGCAGGACTGACAGCCGGCTCCAAGTGCCCTGCCACCTCCAGGTGTCTGTCCTTCCGCGATTTGCGCCGGCCCTCTTTCAACAGCTTCCTTGCCTCCTTGTCGGCAGTTTTCGCAACGCCTTCCGAATCTGTTGCTCGCTTTTGTTGGTGTTCTTTGCGAACGTCATGGTCGTCGACAGCCTCAGTGGCTGTTATGTCGGGGATGGCCTCCAGCGCCTGCAGTCTGACGACATTAGGGGTTTTCTCCTTTCGGCCCCGCTTCCCCTCCCCTCGCTCTCCTTTACTCAGCTTCCTCTGTCCCCCAACATTCTCCCCGTCATGACTCTCATTCCACTCCGCACTCTCCGGCGTGATCGTCCCATCAAGCCCTTGCCCCTTAACAAAAGCCCCGTATAATCCATTCGCCGCCCACTTCCTCCCCATCCTACCTACCACCTCCAACTGCTTTGCCCCAACCCCGAACACCACCTTCTCCGCCTTCCCAGAAGCATCATCTTTGCTGACATTCAGGTCCTTCAAAGTAGCATCAAAAGCCCTGGCCCACCATTGATCAGCATGCGCATCATGCTGTTTCTTGCCGATGCCAAATGCGTTCGATTTTTTGGAGACAAGAAGGGGCTTCTTTATGCCGTGGCCGGATGGGTGGAGCGAATGACCGACACCGCGCCAGCCCTGGCGAGTTAGATAGGCGGTGGTGTCCATGTAATCAAGGTGTGTTTGGGGAAATGATTGTTATATAGAGCGTTGCAGAGTTCGATTTCCGGACATTCGAGAGGGAATAGATTACACGTGACTCAGCTTGTGTATTATATTACTATCTAAGCGAGCCTAGTTCCTAGAACAGCTCCTAACCAATAATGACTCTATTGGATTCAGATAAAGCAATACGTGCGACTTGCCGTGCTTGCTAATAAGAGACATTGGCCATGGCCAGTGATGTTGAAGCTGTAGCCTTATTTATCCACCTTTTAAGGTACAAGCTGTTCATGCCCTGCATGTGCGATCAGAGCGCACCAGATTTGGATGGTAGATCAGTTTTCATCATCTCCTGTTTCGCTATTTCTCTCAGCTGACTCAACCGTAGCTGGACCAGTCTTTTTCGACTTCCTCCTGATGTTGGGCCAGGAAAGACTGGAACGACTACCCTTCTCATGCTGAGGGGTAGTTGCAGTGCTATCCACGCTTTTGCCTAATTGGCCCTCACCTGAAGGATCCTCATCAATCTCGCCAGGTGCAGAAGGCTCTCCTGATTTCTTCGAAAAGATACCGCCTCTTTCCTTAGCCCACGGAACGTTAAACTTGCTAGAGCTGCTCTTGCGGGTTATTTTCTGCATCAAGGTTTCCTTTGGCCCCAAGGGCGTGACAGTCTCAGACGGAGTCCCGGAAGTAGAGTGGTCAAGAGAATCATGCGAGTCCGCAATTGAGGTAGCTGTTGCAATAGATTGAGCGTCTCTAGAGAGTCGTGGGTTCGGAGGCGAAGACCCTCCAATGATGGAATCGCTAGCCTGGCTCTCAGGTTTTTCATCTTCCTCAACCTTCTTATCTGCCGTCTTCTCGGCTTTAGCAGCTTTCCTCGCATCAGCGCGACCGAAGAGAGTTTTGAAAGTTGGAGCAGCAGGATTGAGTTTCGGCGTGATGGGTGGCTGGGCGGAAGTAGGACGAGTCCCAATTGGTAATTGCTCGGATCCCTGGGGTAAGGAACTCTGGTAGATCTCTGGCTCAAGCGGTGTAGAACCGATCGATAGATTACTAGTGGAACCATGTTGCACCGACGGACGGCGAGACTGAGCTCGAGACCACGGTCCACCAGTGGTTGACCAGTGTGCGCCAAGTGGACTACTACGATTGGGGATATTATCCGCGGCTTGCCATCTGAAATTATGGCTGTCGCCTGAGATACGTCCCAATACCTGGTCATAAGAATATGTCGAGGAGCGTCTTGAAGACGAAGGATTCTCGGCCAACGTTGATGGCTCCACTGCGTCGTATTTCGAGCTGAACATATTGAGCCGGCTTCTTCGACCAGATCCAGTCCGGGTGGTAATGATATCATGATTTTCAGAGTGATCTCCAGCAGGCGCTGTGCTTCGGTTCAGTAGACCTGCCATGGGATTGGCCCAATTTCCATAACTACCTCTCCGACGTCGACTTCCAATTGGATCAAGGCTTTCATCGAGATTGCGAGGAAACGATTGACTTTGACCTTGCTTCAACGTTCCCAGAGAAGGCGACTCTTGTGAGCTAGACTTCCCACGCTGGCGGCTGAAAGTCGTAGAAAATAAGCTCGCAATTCTGCTTGTAGCCAATGGGTTTGTTTCTGCAGCCACAGAGGGATTGAACGATGCGCCCGTAGAAGAGACTGATTGACGGTCACTGTCCATAAGGGAATCTGCATGCGCCTGGTAGTTATGCAAATTATGGACGCTATCATGTGGACTTGAGAATATACTACCAGCTCGACTGCTTGCCGACACAGGCGTGTGAGGGAGATGATACGGACCTTCCGCGTTGAAGGTCCCGTGTTTGGGGTGGATATCTGAACCTGCACTACCAAAGGATTCATGACCAGGATTGAGACGGTGACCCATAAAATCCTCGTCACGAAACAGATTAGAAGGCAGAAGTTCGTTGGCAGTAGGACTCATGGCACCACCGCCGGTAAGAATATCAACTTCTCTTTGCGTCATGCCTGTTTGCTCCGGCGCTGAAGTGACTGCCATTCCATTACTCATGTTGAAGAAAGGTGAGGCTGAAGAGAAGGGAGGGGATATTGTGGAAGAGTTGTTGAACGCCAACGATCCACCAGGATAGCCTCCCCCAGGGAAAGAGACCGTATTCGTTCGTGAACTGGATTGTCGCGTCCTTCGCCCTCTGTTGGATTTCATTGAGGAAGTATAGTCTAAACCCGGAATGGGCGCAAATAGGTTAGGGTCTCTTGCTCGCCTGGCTGTCCACCAAGCCAGGTGCTCTTGAGCACGTTGACTCTCAACCTCCGCCTGTCAAGTTGTAAGCTGTCTATACTGGTGGCTCCTTGATAGAAGGCCGAGCTTACCTGTTGAAGAGTATGCCATAAAGTTGACAAATGAGCTTGGGATGCTTGTGCCTTTGCTTCCCATGTTTCATCCTTCTCCCTTTCTGCCCTCGCATTTTCTTCGTCCTCATCTTCATCAACGCCTGGCATTTCCCTCTCTTTCTCCATCGCTTTGATTTGAATCCCTTTGACGCGAATGTCCTCCTCCAGTAACTTGATTAGAACTTGGTCTTCGGCAATACCTTTTCGTATCTCTGCAACTTCGTTATCCTTAGACGCTATGACCCTAGCTTTTTCTTTCGCCATTTCCTTTGCATCTCTCTGCATTTCAATGATTTCCCTATCCCATCTTGCAATGTCGTCTTTGATTTTCTGTCGCTCAGCCTTCTTCTGATGCAAAATTTTCTCCTTCGCCGCTTTCTTGCTCTGAGCAGTCCTGTTGAGTTTATCGAGGTAATTTCCATGCTTTCGGAGCTCTGAGCTCGCTTCTTCCTTCTCCTTGAGGACCTGCCTCAGGCGATCACGTTCTTTGACTAATTCAACCATCGACCTTCTAGATTCTTGCTCTTCTTTAGATATTGATTTATCGATGTCCTGCTGCTCACGCCTCAAGGAGTCAAGTATCTCGGTAAGTCGGCGGATAGTCTCTTCTGATTCATCTTCGTCACTGCTTCCCGCACGATTCAAGTACCTGGTACCTTGATCGTTACCACTTGTTGCAGGTGAGTTTCGTCGTCCGGATGCTGTTCTTTTGGCTGGGTTTTGACCCAAACTAGGTTCTCTGATTGGGTAGTGAGTGACTGCGTCTGAGGGTGGCTCAAAATGCGATGGGGCGGCGCGGATAGAGGCAGGCTCGCCTTCATCGGCACCGGTGTTCCTAGCCACGTCACTTGTTATGGGAGCTCCGTTTGTTCTTACTGACTCCGTCGGGGCCGTGCGAAGTCGGATGAGCGGTCCCAGCGACGAAAAGTTTGCGGCATTAGTCGCGATGACACGAACGTTGTAGTAATGACCGGGCTTGAGACCAGTAACTTGTAGTGAGGTATCCCCTCGACCAAATTCACCCACTGACCGAGGAGTGGTTAGTAGTGCTAAGAAGAGTGACTTGAGAAAGCTTTGCAAATAGAATACCTTTGATACCATTGACTTGTATGGCATGCTTCAGAGATGCTGAATGGGTTTCCGGCGATTTCCAGTAGAGTAGGACTGATTCAGCTGTGATACCAGCTAGAGATACCTCGGGAACAGGAGGAATATCGAGGCCTAGAAGGTCTACCAGTTCATCCACGGGCTTCTGGTATATCTGCCAGATACGGTACAGAATCCTGTTAAGATAGTGTTATTTCTTGCATGCAGCGATGTGCGCCGTTGCAAATTTCTACTTGCACACCCCAGGAACACTTACCAACCCAGTGAGCAGACAAAAGTAGCGTCCTGAAGCATGGGCATAGCCATGGAAAGTTGTAAGAGTGTTATCTTGGGAAGAAGCCTGGAGAGCCCATGGCTTACCTCCGTATACCACCGGATCGAAGTCATCCGCTACAGATACGGTGCTCTGACATCTCAATACCGAAATAACAGATGTCGAGGAATTGAAAGATACACACACTACCTTTACGTTTACTTTCAATAATACACATAGCGCACTTGAAACGGCATAAGATCTACTACTAGTACGGTTTGCCCTGCTGACAGGGATATACCCTTGTAGTATTAACGGCTTTGAAACGGGCGTCATCCGACATCAATCGACTCAGCACATGCTCCATCGTTCACGAAGTACCTACCTTAATCTTCAACGTAGCTATCAACTCTAACTGCATAGCAACCAAATCTTCCTCCCCTACACTTCCTCTCACGAGAAGGGTATTACGACATATCTACGTGTGGGCTGATAATGGCTCGACTCCTTTGAATGACTCTGTTTCATATGTTCGTACCATGAATATGTTCGCAAGCGGGCAGTATAAAACCCCGAACAGTATCATTGATCCAGAGCGAGCTTCCCTACGCAGTTCAGATATTTGGGACCAAAGGAATCACTGGGCAGATCCTACCAAAGCCACCCATTTCCCAACAAGTTGTGGAGACCCTAGGAAGTGATAGAACGTTGGGCATAGTCCATAGGGTCCTTGTTTCTGTTGTAGGATATGCAGTATGTACGAAGTCTCGGTGGATCGGTGTCGAAAACATGGAACTCAATTAACCCTGCAACCCTAAGTGGTGCCATCGATGTCATTGTCGTTGAACAAGAGGACGGCTCCCTCGCTTGTTCTCCATTCCACGTCCGGTTTGGCAAATTCTCTTTGCTTCGACCGTATGAGAAAAAGGTGGAATTCAAGGTCAACAACGTCAAACAAGATCATGCCATGAAGCTGGGAGAAGGTGGCGAAGCTTTTTTCGTTTTCGCGACGTCCGAAGAGATCCCCGAGAGCTTGCAGACCTCACCGATTATCTCGCCAGCGACAAGTCCCCACGGCCTTACAGTCCAGGATGCTGCCTCACCGCCTACATTACAAGAGCCGGACTTTTTAGACCTGACCACAGACGGAGCCCATGATCGAAAGGGTAGCGTTGCATTGCACGGAAGACCTATGATGTCTGAAGATCGTAGGGCTCAAAGTGATTACGGTATGGGAACGCGAGCACTGTATGACAAAACGTGCTGACAAGAGCAGGTAAATTCACTCCGCTGTCAACATCCCCAAATAGCAATGACAATCAACCGTGGACCGGAAATTGGGCGGGCCCGCAGATATACCCTCAAATCCAGCGTTCTGCTTCGGAGACAGTCCTTCCACCGTCTGCACGAGTGATAATGGGCAACCATGAACCTTCGAGGCAATTGCAGATAGATGGCCTTGGCTCTGAGCCATTTAGTATTGGTGAATTAGCTACGTCTGCACCAACGGATCGCTCAACTAGCCCGCCTCCGCGTCCACTTTCCAGTAACGAAGCCGTCACTCGGGCTATTTCTCTCTCGAAAAAGCTATCAGGTTCCAATATACCAACTCATGTCACTGATAGTGGCGATTTGATGCTGGATATGACCGGATACAAGAGCAGTGAAGACGAAGCGCTTCGTGCCGAAGTCATTGCGCGAAAAATATTGGCGGAGGAGCTCGAAGGCAATTATGATATAGGTGCTCTTATCGGAGCTGACGAGCGTGGTAATCTATGGATCTACAGCAGCGAGGAATCCAAGGAAGCCGCCTCTCGCAAATGTGGAGACCGAGGTCTTGCTATCGCTGGATTGCACAGTGACACAGCATCAGACCTTGGGTATCACATTGATGAAGAACAACTGACTACGAGTCATCGGAGCTCGAACAAGCATCAACGAACGCGATCAGACATTAACCCAACAGGAATAGCCACTCCTCCAAAAACGCCGCCTGGAGCTGTCCCTAGTGGTGGCGATCCGAACCGTAACTATGCCAAGACACTGCGTCTGACCAGCGATCAGTTAAAAGCACTCAGCTTGAAGCCTGGAGCTAATACGATGAGTTTTAGTGTCAACCGAGCTACGTGTCAAGCATACATGTGGTATTGGACATACAACGTTCCCATTGTGATCTCAGATATCGACGGGACTATCACCAAGTAAGTTGACTGCTGCCCAGTCACAGTAGCTGTTGAGCTCATGGTACAATAGGTCCGATGCACTTGGTCATGTACTGAATATGATCGGTCGTGATTGGACACATATTGGTGTAGCGAAATTATATACCGATATAGTCGCGAACGGCTATAACATAATGTACCTCACTAGCCGATCTGTAGGTCAAGCAGATACCACCAGGGCATATTTAAATGGAGTCTCTCAAGAAGGCTTCAGATTACCCAAAGGACCTGTGATCATGAGTCCCGATCGGACGATTGCAGCGTTGCGGCGAGAAATCTATCTTCGCAAACCAGAGGTCTTCAAAATGGCCTGTTTACGAGATATTTTGAGCCTTTTCACCCAAGGACGGAAACCGTTCTATGCCGGTTTTGGTAATCGTTTGACAGACGCTCTGAGCTATAGATCAGTCCATATACCCTCAACACGCATTTTCACAATAAATTCCAACGCGGAGGTATCTCTTGATCTTCTCACCCTCAACAAATACAAGAATAGCTATGTCACCATGCGAGAAGTAGTCGATCACTTTTTCCCTCCTGTTGGCTTGTTGGTGACTGGAGGAGGCGAAGAGTTTACCGACTTCAACTACTGGCGTGATGCTCCACTTGATATTGAAGAGTTTTCCGGCGGTGAGAGCGAAGATGAGAGTAGCAGAAAGAAAATCCAGCACAGTATTAGAAGTGAAGACGAAGGCAGTGAAGGGCTGGAAGATCAAGATGAGTTAGATGAACTAGAAGAGAGCTACATTTCCAGAGATTCTGTAGACGAAGGAGATGACCTAGTGGACTCCATACTCGAAAGTATTGAGGACGGTGAACTCGAGGGAAGTTTGATACTGGACGATAACCCGGCCGAGTCACCTGACCTGGCAATCGATGTTGACCCAATTACACCAACTGAGGCTGGCAATGAAGGCACCAGTAAAGGTGCGGTGAGACTGCATGTTAGAGGTTTCGGTTCACCTGACAAAGTCTTACATAGCGCTGAAGATTTGGATGTTGAGTAAAGTCTCAGCATCATAGCAAAGAAACAGGGATTTATGCACGCATTCTCCTGGGAAGGATGGGTATGCTGGGGTATTGGAGGGTGTTTGTTAAGTGGAGCTCAGGGTTTATTGGGAAGATGGAAGATTGGCTTGTGATATTCCATTCATTCAAGGAGGGTAGTGTTGGACTAGCATCGGATGGCGTTGCTCTGTGCTAGATTAGAAGAACGGAACACCACAAGTTTAGATGGCGTCCATCTGGCATGCACTCTGAGGAATGATCGGAGATGAAATATCGGTATTATTACTTGTACCGTCTCTATGAACGAACCCCAAACTTTTATCCTGTCACAAAGCGCCTAATTGAGACTAGCCCACTTGACAATCCAACCCATCGTGCCCACCACCTTTTACTTCCCGCACCTCGCTCTGAAACCCAGTTCAAATCGACACCATGGCCGAGGTCGATGGCGGACCCTCTGAGGCTCCCCCAACTGATCTTCACCCTCCTACAACCACTGCTAACCCCGCCCCCTCCCTTGCCGACAACGGCCTGTCCAAACGCCCCCGCGATTCCCGCCTTATCCACATGATCCTTGCCAATCTGGGTGTTACCGCCTACCAAGAGCGCGTTCCCCTCCAACTCATGGACTTCGCCTACCGCTACACCTCCTCCACGCTTCAAGACGCCTTGCACTTCACCTCCGAAGGGTATGGCACCTCCGGGCCCACCTCTAACCGAGGCGCTACAAACGATTCGAGCAATGTGACGCTCGCGAGTTTGAGGCTGAGTATCGCGAGTCGGACGCATTACCAATTCAGTCCTGCGCTGCCCAAGGAATTCTATCATGAAATTGCGCAGGAGAGGAACCGGGTTGCGTTGCCGGCGGTGGGCAGGGATTGGGGGTTAAGGTTACCACCAGGGCAGTATTGTCTTACGGGTGTAGGGTGGGGGCTGAAGGAGGAATGGGATAGCGATGGAGAAAGGGAAGGGGAAGGAGGGGATGAAGCTATGGGTGAGCAAGAAGGGGAAGGGGATGGTGGGGAGGATGGGGAGGAAAGGATGGAGGATATCTTTGGGGAGGGAATAGATGGAGAGGGTGAGGATAAGGAAATGGAGGATGATTGACTGGACTGTCACTGGGCTTTCAAAATTGGAGAAGTCGCTCCTGGGATATTAAACGTCGAGCGGTTTAGCGAAGCATGAAACTGGCGTTGACAGGTATGGAAAACACATCAGGGGGTCTTGGGCTGTATTGTCGACTGAAGCTTGAGTGCTTGCAAAACTGGCAACATGAAGGTACAGATCGCCAAACTCCGTTTCTCCGCACCAGAAATCCTCCAGCGCCTTAAAGTATACTCGGACAAAGTATCACGAGGTCTAAAGCGGAGACCCTCGCCCCAGGAACGCAATGCTAGTTGGTTAGGTGGACTTATTTCTCCAACTTTAGGACACTTGTTGCTGATAGCGAGTTTTTTGTTCGCCTCTGGTATGCCCATGCTTATATGAATTCGAGGCCTCATCTTCATTTCTCTTCTTTCTCTTTCCCCTCATGCTCCTCCCCAGGAGGTGGCGGCAATCCCCACCACTCCCTATGAAACTTCTCCTGCTCCTTCTTCTTCCTCTCCTTCTCTTCCCTCTGCTGTATTCTTTCGTCTCTCGTGGCGAACCACTCCTCTCTTGCAGCATCCTGTTCTTCTCGCGACGCATGAGCGATCATACATCCATTCATGGCGAGGCGCTGTGTCCGACACGCCCAGGTTGCTGATATGGTGCGGTTGAGAGCGCAGGACGCGAAATCTAGATCAGTCGAGTTAGTGGAGACGTAGAATTCATGGTACGAGATAGCGAGATACCTCTGATCTCATCGGCACAGTAACCTCGGACTCTCTTATAGTAAAGATCCATGACTTGAGATTCTTGGCTAGAGGAGAGAGGCAGGGGATTGCGGGATGGGAGAGGTAAACGCTCGGGTTTGGGAGAGGCCATCATACTGTTCAGTTCAGCTGAATTCCTAACAGAATGTCAACTACAGAGAGCCAAGTATTCAGTAGACCGCAAGCATTGTTGTTGTTGATGAGGTTTAAAGAGTCGGCGCTACCAACGGTGAAGCTCCCGCCCGGCGCGGCTAACTTCAATATTCCTACCTTAGGTATTCTCTATTCCCTCACGCCTCCTACATATATAACTCGTACGACGCCTCTTGGTTTCTGACTGTACATACATCTCGCTCATCAATGTCTTCGATGCGGAACGCCGTGCAGCGGCGGAATCACAAAGAGCGGGCTCAACCGAAAGAACGAGAGAAGTGGGGTGTGTTAGAGAAACATAAGGTTCGCAAGCAGACTACTTTTCTACAAATCCACAATTCTTAGGTACTCTGCAGGACTACTCATTACGAGCAAAAGACTACAATGAGAAGAAGAAGCGCCTCAAGGTCCTCCGGCAAAAAGCCGCGGAACGAAACCCAGATGAATTCCACTTTGCGATGATGAGAAGTAGGACACATGATAGAGGTCAAAAACTTGCCGATCGTGGCAACCCAGTACTCAGTCAAGATGCGGTCAAATTACTGAAGACTCAGGATGCTGGGTATCTCAAAATCATGGCTCAGAAGACGAGGAGAGCGCGGGAGAGGCTAGAGCACGAATTCATCTTTCGTGATGGAAAGGGTGCGGAGGTGCTCGGAGATAGAAACAGCCCAGGTGATCAGCAGCATACCGTCTTCGCGGAAAGCAGAGACGAACAAAGAAAATTCCATCCTGCGCTCTACTTTGTTACTACGCCGGATGGCCTTGGTCGGCGCTTTAATCGCCCGAGAGTTGGGCGCGATGACCCAGGAGAAAGTAAAGGAAAAGAGCAAGTCATGAGGCCGTTATCCAAAGAGAAGCTAGATGATTGGAAGGCTCGCCGCCTCGCTGAGCGCAAGGCGCTCGCCCTCAAAGAAGCCAGGGCCTTGCGTAAACAGCATAAAAGGGAGCAAGAGGCTCGAAGATCACATTTGAAAGCACTAAAGATGCGGGAAAAAGACCTATTGGCGGTCGAGCAAGAATTCGAGCTCCAACGGGCTAAGATGAGCAATAGTGTGGGGGGGGTGAACAAAGCTGGAGTGGCCTGGAAGGTTAGGGGGAGGAAGAAGTAATCTGAAACGCTTCGTATACTTAGCTGGGCGGTCTGACCGGATACAGATGAGTGTTTTCTATTTGCGGTTTATGCGCTGGAGACTACAGCTTGCTCGGCATCCTCATTCCTCCATCCAACCGAATCACAACCCCGTTTAACATCGAGTTCTCCAACCCCTCCCTAACCATTCTCGCAAATTCTTCGGGCTTCCCTGCTCTAAGTGGGAACTCCATAACTCTTGTCAGACTCCCTTTAACCTTATCCGACATCACAGCAGTCATTCCACTATCAAACAAGCTAGGGGCTATCGTTACCACCCTGATCCCATATTTCGCAAGGTCGCGTGTCAAAGGCAGTGTCTGTGAAGCGATTGCTCCTTTCGATGCCGAATAAGCCACCTGACCTGGCTGACCGTCGAACGTGGCAGAGCTGGAAACCAGGACTATTACCCCCCCTTCCCCGTCTGGCCGGGTTGCCTCAACGGTCGACAAATGTGGCAAAACCTGCCGTACAAGATCAATTGACCCGCGAACGTTGATATTCATTACAAAGTCGAATCCTTTGATGTCAAAAGGTTCGCCGTGCTGGTCAATGATCTTGGCGGGATTGGCTGCGCCCGCTGCGGCAATAACACCACCAATCTCCCTCCCTGTTTGTTTGACCCATGAGAGTGTGCCTTTCACAGGCTTCTGCTATGCTCTCTGTGTTCGAGACGTCGGTGGTGAAGAACTTAGCTTTGTGTTCTCCGAGCTCTTTGACGAGAGCCTCTCCAAGTTCCTCGTTCATGTCGAGTATAGCTACATAGCCGCTAGCTTTGATAATGTCTTGGGCGGTGGCTCGACCTAGCCCTGATGCCCTTTTGACACATGAGAGTAAGCTTGTAGTGGACCGCGCGCGGCAGCATTGCGGAGGAGAAAACCCACCCACCAGATATTATAAACGTCTTGTGTTCAATCTTCATTGTCAGGATGCCTTATTTCCGAGTAATCCCAAGGTTGAGACAGCATGCAACCAGGCGCAAAGTCGGAACACGGCGTACAATAGGTAAGGAGCCGAAGTCGAACAGTAGGGCTGGGCCGAGGTCGTTTATTTATTAGTCGCTACTAGAGCCCTAATCGATAGCTTTTAGTGGTACCAATACGGAGTAGACGCTGGGAGTCGGTCAGACAGAATGATTCTGGACATATAGGGTATGACTTATAAGAAACAAAAATCATAAGCGAAAGGACCAAGCCCAAGCGTATGTACAGTGGGCATCCCATCACCTTAGCTACAATTTCGTTCGGCACACCTGAACGCCTTTGCTCGTCCCCTCGATAACAATCACTCTGTACCGTCTACCACTTTCCAAATTTCCCATGCGAAACCTACGACCCTTCCCTCGCCTTCCAGAACTCCACCCTCTTCTCCTTCGGCTCTGTCCCAATGTAACGTCCCTGTTCATCCTTCGCCCAATACATCAAATACTCCCTTCTCGTCATTTTCACCAGCCTGAACCCCTCCTTCTGCTTCTTCTCCTTACGTCCACTCTTCAATTTCCCGAAAATACTCGACCTACGACTTTCCTTTCCTGTGTGCACTGGACCGTGGTTATTGCTGTCGTCATATTTATTGTCTAGTTCGTCGATTGGAAACAGATCCTTGTAGGGTATGGGGATGTTGAGGACGGATTCGTCGGTGAAACGGACCGGTAGGAACTGTGGGGCGACGTTCTGCCAGTCGCCGCAAACCATGTTCTCTAGAGCAGAGTGTTTGTATTTGGGCATACTAAGTTGCGGTGTTTTAGACTGATATATATGAAAATGAGATGGGGAAGTTGAAGGAGGGATGGGCGTGCATACGGTCTGCCAGTGGCGGTAAAGCGCTGTAAAGCATCCGTGTCTGGAGTGAGGCTTTCGGGTTCAGAGGGGGATATGTAGGATACGGCGGTGTTGGGGACCGTGATGGTTTTCTTAGAGGCCCACATGATGATGCAAAGAGAAGAGTCAAGAAGGATATAGCAAGAAGAAACAGTAATAGGATGTTAAGAAGTACTAGAGCTGGAGTACCTGTCTCTATAATCGTTTAAGCTACCTAGCCTTGTTGAATGTTTTCCAGAGGAGAAATGAGAATGCACACAGGCAGTCGAGGGGACAAACTGCTATATAGGGCGTTTTCTATTTGACCATAAGTACTTGTTGCGTTTCGACGTCTCTCTTCTTCTAGACTGTGACGGCGGCTGATGTTCAAATTTAGAAGTTAATAATAATTGAGGCTATTGTGGCTATGCCGATGTTGACTATTAACAGATTAGGTTTAGCGTATTCTAACCCTATCTCAGACTTCTCAGTTGAGGGCACACGCATCATTTTCCACGTTCTACCTTGCGGCCCCTTGGGAACAAATCTCTGGTTGCTACACGGGTTCCATCGTTAAAACGAGCAATCAGGTCTCTGTTCTGATTATATATAAAATATAAACAATGTAAATCTTGAAACACAGAGAAAATCAGCACAGATGAGCCTACCTGAAGTCGCGATGGACTGTTGACTTCTTCAAATCGAGATTTTTGATCTTGCTATATTCAAAACCTAAGAACCGTTCATCATCTTGTACCCCTGGGTTTGAGATAACAATGTATGATTAGACACCACTGACATTCAAGAGTAATGTTTTAAAGACTTGCAATAACGACATCTGATGGTGTGCAAGCATGAAGACAAAGGGTAATTGAAGATCCCTGTTTCCCACACTCGCTGTTTTCCAAAGTAAAAAATAAGCGGAGCCATCTGAGAATTGCACTCTTTTTCTAGCCAACAAAATAGGTATCTTAGCTCAACACATATATCGGAAGGTAGAGCGGACAATGACTGGCATCTCGTTGGGCTGGATTAGCCACCAGCGTAATGCGAATACTTTTTGCTCCTGGAAAACATGGTCGAACAGCTAGTATTGCGATGCATCTTTGCGTCCAACATTTCCTCGAGTGGTCGCTACATTCCGATGGTACTTAGTAGACCTCAATTGTTAAGAACCTCGATTTAGTTCTAGGTTTATGTTGTTACTTGCATGCAACTGACTTTTAAAGTCTGCACGTTGAATGAAGAGTAAAGAGACTCGATACCTGAGATTTCGTTGCAACAATACCGGGTTGATGTGAGCTCTTTGCACTATTTTAGCCGGTAATCCTTAATGGATATACCAGTTTGCCGATGCGATTTTCTTGTCTTTGGCGCAGATCGTGGACGTCTGGGTAGAGGTAGCCACGTACGCAATATCCAGGTTCTATGGACAGCTGTTGGCAAAAAGAAATACCGTATTGTGTTCGCATTGGCTCTTGCGGTCATCGTTTGAGTTTTTGGCGCTCCTCATAGGTGTTTCTAGGCTGGAGCTGATTGGAAGAGGACCTTCGAACTGTATATAAAGCCACAAAGTAGAGCATGACAGCAACGCGTTAACGGGGAAGACGTGCAAGTAGTTCTTATGAGATATGACCTTGATGGAATATGACCCACTAGCATTTGATTGAAATCGTATTGCTCACTCAATATTGTTAATCATATACACGAAGTTTTGAAGTTCTCTCCATCCTACGCAGTCCAGATCCTCTTAATTGCCTCTGTCATCCCAACGTCGTTCGTCTCGAACTCGTACAGACCAACGGCTACAACAAGAGTTGCCCCTCGCAAGGCCCAAAAAAACAATTTCCTAGTTTTGGGCAAACGTCTATTGGGGATATAATCAATTATGATAGATCTATCCATTGGTTAGATCCCGGTCCATCGTCTGCACTTACTTCGACTTACTGGAACCCGATGTGTGAGTGAATAAGTATAGTGGCGCACAGCACAGCATCGGTGATGGGATTGAGAGTGCCGGCCGCGAAAGGAGCCACAGTCAGAGGTACAAGAGCAACCGACAGCAGCCTAATATATCCAGCTTAGTATGGTTGACAACCTCAAAGGATGTATTTACCGTTCGAAAGTCCAGTGGTAGCTTCCATGCGTAGGCGAGGGTGGAGGAACTGGGACTGGATCATTTGCTGTTTATATCTTGGTCAAAAGAAGAGCACCATTGGACTACTAAGACTTTAAAAGTACCGGTTCCCTCAACAACCTCTGAAGAGTTGCATTAGCTCACAGTCAAAGCTACGGGGCTGCTATATTGTACTAACGGGGCTCTGCGGGAAGAATTGCCTTTTTGCCGCTGGCGTGGAAGGCCGCAATCCTCGCGGTAGTAGGGCACAAATTTCGAAGAAGCGAATCGGGTGCCGGTGTAGCTCGAGAGAAGACAGAATGGTTGCGGGGAATCAAGGTTGCGGTCTTGGCCGATACTGGAGTCCGTGAGACCTGGGTAAAGGTTCTGCGCGCTACAACTGCAAAGCACGTCTGCCGCGCAAGGACAGGCTTCAAGACTGACGCCATGATGGTCCTTGAGAGTTGGGCAATGGTAAATGTAGTGCTCATCCGAGAAGATGATGAACTGACGTTCCTCGGCTGTTTAGTTCGCTGACATAAGCGAGCTGTAATTGGGTAGAATGACCGCATAGAAATCGCAAAACCACTGTTTCCTTAATCCCGATTCCCAGGCTTGAAAAAGCTCCATTGGATCAACCATCTTCGCCTTCTGAAGTCAGTGCCATGGCCTCGCGGCGACTAGCACTCAATCTTAACCAGGCATTGCGAAGCCGGGCAGCGCTTCGGTCGATACAGCCAGTACGGAGAAGTTTAGCAACGCCAGTCACTAACAACTATGGAGTGAACACGGAGAGTACTACACTGACAAATGGACTAACGGTAGGCTTGGGAATATGTCGAGTATTCGAGTAGAGCTCACATTGGGCACAGATAGCGACCGAGCACTCTCCATGGGCACAAACTTCAACCGTTGGTGTGTGGATCGACGCGGGTTCAAGAGCGGAAACGGATAAGACGAACGGCACTGCTCATTTTTTGGAGCATCTGGCTTTCAAAGTACCTCAGGCTTTCCAGAAAGATAATGAGACGGGCTGAAAAATATTGCAGGGCACTAAGGATCGAACGCAACAGCAACTCGAGCTCGAAATAGAAAACATGGGAGGTCATCTCAATGCCTACACCTCGGTAGATATAATTTGCACAGCTCATTTGTCTTTCTCTAACCTTTGCAGCGCGAAAACACTGTATATTACGCAAAATCCTTCAATTCCGACGTCCCTGCAACCGTTAACATACTCTCTGATATCCTCCAAAATTCTAAGCTCGAACCGCAAGCCATTGAACGAGAGCGAGATGTTATTCTACGGGAACAGGAAGAGGTTGATAAGCAGTTAGAAGAGGTAGTCTTTGATCACTTGCATGCAACCGCTTTTCAGGGTCAACCTCTTGGCCGTACCATCCTGGGCCCAAAGGAGAACATCGCCAGTATCCAACGCAGTGATCTAGTGGGCTACATCAAGCAGAATTATACCGCAGACCGCATGGTTTTGGTCGGTGCTGGCGGTGTCCCGCATCAACAGCTTGTGGACCTTGCAGAAAAATACTTCTCAAATCTTCCCACAGAGCCGCCCACTTCCCAATCGTCTGCAATTGCCGCACAACAGAAAATGAAGCCTGATTTCGTTGGGTCCGAGGTGAGAATTAGAGACGACACTATTCCTACAGCAAATATTGCTATTGCAGTGGAAGGTGTTAGCTGGAAAGACGATGATTACTTCACTGCACTTGTTACACAGGCAATAGTCGGCAACTGGGATCGGGCAATGGGTAACTCACCTTACTTGGGGAGCAAGCTCAGCACCTTCATCCACGAGAACAAGCTTGCCAACAGTTTCATGAGTTTCTCTACAAGTTACAGCGATACTGGGTAAGTTGCAAGCAATTGATGCTTATACTTGAACAGATTGGAAGAGGCGGCTAACCGGCCTTAGTTTATGGGGTATATATCTTGTTACAGAAAACAAGACACAGATTGATGACTTGGTCCACTTCACACTCAGAGAATGGAGCAGGCTTTCCTACAACGTTACCGAGGCAGAAACTGAACGTGCAAAGGCTCAGCTCAAAGCATCGATATTGCTGTCTCTTGATGGTACCAGTGGTAAACCCGATACCTGTCAGTACGTATACGTGATCTGCATGCTAATTCTATCCTCTCAGCTGTTGCCGAAGACATAGGCCGCCAAATCGTGACCACCGGCCGCCGCATGAATCCGGCAGAAGTGGAAAAGGTCGTCGGACAAATCTCTGAGAAGGATGTCATGGACTTTGCAAGAAGGAAACTCTGGGATCAAGATGTAGCTATCAGTGCAGTAGGCTCGATTGAAGGTTAGTACACCACCCCAAACAGATCGTTCCTCATACCATTATAACTTAAGGCGCCGCTAACGCGAAAATCAGGTCTCTTAGATTATCAGCGGGTGCGCAACGACATGTCACGGAATGCATGAGAAGAGGCGTCTGTAATAGTTCTTGCTCGAAAACTGGTCTATGTATATTTAGCTGTGGGAAGAAAGGGGGCTGAATAGAAGGGTTCCAATTCGATTACAAGCTTGGCCGCGCTCTGGAACACGCTCGTAACCTTCCCGTCATCTGCTTGAGCCAGGTCTCTTTTTCGAATATTTGCTGCCATGTATGTGTTCAAGCGCTTTCACCTTCGTCCAATAACAACGATATTGTGGAAACAGCTAAGCGAGGCCAGAAGCGGAAGCAGCCGTGTACGGCGGTTCATTATTACTGACCAAACGTACAGTAGATTCGAATTTGGCAAATCGAAAATCATAAGAATCCGATTGTCAACAGTAGAGAAAGAGAACCATTCGTCGTCTAAAATTCTTACTTGCAGCTATATGTTCACTTCCAAGGGTTTTACAAGATACATGTGCAGCCGATCGATTTATCAGCTGATATTCATGGAAAATGCGAAATGCGATCCTTGGTTTTCGCTTCTTGACTATTCGGAAGGCGAGATTCGCTTTTGAGTCTTATGTTTTGTTCCTGAATTTAATAGAATACTCTGATACAAGAACGGTATCTGGAATGTTCATTCTTCGAAAATTCATTTGTCGACAGTCGCTAAGCTCATTCTTAAACCATCGTAGGAAAAAACCATGCGGCTTCAACGTCGTTTCTACTCTACTGTGGTGTTGAAAAATGCGAATAAGACTACAAAATATGTCGCACTGCATCTTCATTGAATGATGTGCAACTGTATCAATAATAAGGAAAGGGATCTCTTCTTGTTGTCGGGATTGCTGTACTCAAGCTTTCAGCACAGCACATCCTATAAGATGTCACGAGCTTATCGAGCATAATTTCATGTCTTCATGTCGTGATTGATCGGTCGTTGATTTATCACAATGTGAAAGAATGAAAACACCATCAGATCACTGCACATAACAAAAATGATGAGTTCATTCAATGCCCTCTGCATTCATCGAATTACACATGTTAGAACCATTCATAAGCGAACTCATCAGCAAGCATCCGCCCTGCTACGAGTAGAGCAAAGCCTCGCAAATAGGAATATTACAGACTACAAACTATCAGAAACGCCGCAAGATAGCAGGATGGATCGATGACAGTAGCGAAGGATGATACGCGCACATATGTTTTCGTCCTGAACCAATAGCACCGTATTGTGTTGACGAAAGCGTCTGATTACCCACCGGCTCTTTGCTACCAAGTTAGATCCCTCGCATTCATGGGCATGAACATCCGCGGTATTTCTGACAATTAGAGTGGCTGTCAGCCAATTGAATGCGCATGTTTTAATTGTTCGAAATACAGTAGCCATCGCTCCGCTCCCACGTATCACTGACTTATGCTTAAGAGCGGGACAAGCAGGCAAGTACAGTAGGGTGGCCTGCTATTTCCACCAAACACTGCTTGCTTATTGTAATGCCATGTCATTCAAACACTGTCATAATAAGATGATGGCCATGACGTTATATACCCCCCGTAGCAACCCATCTCTCTGGCGTCGACGTAACAAACTCCTAGGTGTTAACTTGCAAACTCGGTTCACAGCGTGTCCAATTCGCCTTGGCTCTGATCTTGTCAATGATTTGCTTGGGCAAGGGCAGAACTAGAGAGTAAATGTGAGCTTGGCAGATGAGAACCTTTCTTTGCTCTGGTCTGATTAAGGGGCTATGGAAAACCCACTTTCAACACGAACAAATTGCAAATATATATTCTTTCGTCACGATGATGCCAGCATGAAATGGGATGAACGCTGGACAGCAAGTCTTACCGTTTGTCGATATCCCAACTAAAAGAGCCAGGCGGTCCTTCAAGACCGGTGGATATTCATATGTCCTGTCCGGTTTCCATATTATTCTCACCATATTATTGCTTAACAGAATGGGCCTAGGTATTCCTGTAGAGACAACTTCGATGTATATTGACCCATTCCTCATAGTCTCCCACCATATCTACTTCTTGTGCATGTTCTGAGACTGAGACCGAACCCTTGATTGTTTTCTTGTTAGAAGCCAAGGGATCTAGTTGTTCGGTTGAATACACGAGAGCAGGGTAGAAAAGCTGTTCATTATAAAGACGGGCCGCAGTAGAACTAAGTAGAAGTATCGACCGATTATACTTCTTCGTACGGGACAGAAAGTCAGACTCCCTACCAAGAGCCAATGATCCATGTCACATCATTCTTTTTCCTTGTCAAATTATCCCACATGCTCTGAATCTGAAACTGATTCGCTGGTTTGCCGTTTGAGAAGTCGAACGACTGAGGCTCTATGGAGAAACATGGATGGGGAAAAAGTAATGAAAATATAATATTCGATCGACATCAACTCTCAAGCACAAATAGAGTGATATGTTTGTAATATATTGACCTATTCGCAACGTTTCATTTGTTCAATTCTACTTGTCGCACATGTCTTGAACTGGAACAAAGCTGCTGGTTGTATTTCTATCGGAAGTTGAGAGGTCCGATTAATGAGATAGACGTGCGGGTGAGGGATAAGATTACTGATGTACAAGGAGACACGATTGATTGAAGGGGTAGTAGACTTGTCGACCCATATTGTTTCTCATCATGAAGCAGGATACCACGCCACCTGTCAAGAGCAAGTGGAATATCTAAACTTATCGACGCGTTCTCTAATGCCCTTCCTACATATCTACATGCCGCACATGCGCTGTTAATGTGGCTTAGCTTTGAGAGGACCGAGTGTTCTAGACGGTGATACTTCATTGATCTGACAGTACATCGAAGCTTCTAACTGAGTATCTGCCTCGAATTGCTGAGCATCTGCCTCGAATTGCTGAGCATAACGCAATAGGGTTTGACTCATCACTCATACGATAGTGTGCATCAACTCGGAATAATTGAAAAGCAGGTCTGCCGACAGGATTTTATAGTTTGCTGTGCTAAAGAGGCGTTCAGAGTCGAGTGGTTTTAGCTAGGTCATATCACTGCCGCTGCTACCGCCACTGCTTTCTATAGAAAGTACAAAACTAGACATAGTTTGATAGAAGTATGGGTACTGGACCATCGACTTGAGCACTGATAACGAGTGAATGATGGAGGTAAAATTTGATGAGAGGGTGCTACAGATACCGGATGTTGTACAATAGTGTGGTAGCGTAATTTTATCGTTGCATTGCGGCTTGTTCTATTATCTCATAGACTCTTTCTCCCTATGAATCTAATACTGTCTACGCATACTCAGTGATAGGGATCATACTTCCGCATCGTTGGAGAACTGTATACGTATTTACGCGGCTTCATTTCTTTGCTGCGTCCATCTGCTCGAGTCTGATACTAACGGCGCGGCGATGAGCCTCCAATTGTTCTACCTTTGCCAGTTGCATTACAGCACCGCTGACGTTCCTCAAACCTTGTTTGGTGAGGTGGGAGCTGGTGATATGTTTCGTGAATGAGGAGAGATTTACACCAGAGTACTGCTTCGCGTATCCACAGGTTGCTGCAGGGTTTCTACTTAGTATACGCATAAAGAAATGAAAAGGAAGGACTTACGTAGAGAGTGGTTAACACCAGCAGAGTAGTCTCCTACACTCTCCGGAGTCCACGGCCCAACAAAAATACTCCCAGCATTCTCCACCAAGGCTACCACGGCTTCCGCGTTCTCCACCTGTAGAATTAGATGCTCTGGCGCCCACTGGTTGCTCCAGAGCATTGCCTCTTTGATACCTTCAACTACCAGCGTAACCGAGTGCTCAATGGCTCCTCTCACAATGTCCATTCTCGGTAGAGCTTTAGCTTGGGTATGCAACTCATCCTCAATGGCTGCTAGCTGCTGCTCGTCGAGACTCACAGCGATCATGACGACCTGGGAGTCAACACCATGCTCGGCTTGACTTAGTAGGTCCGAAGCTACGAAAGCTGGATTAGCGGTCTTGTCTGCTATAACTAGCACCTCACTAGGTCCAGCGGGCATGTCAATGCTGACGCATGCCGTAGTGTCATTGGATACAAGCAATTTCCCCGCTGTGACGAATTGGTTTCCTGGACCAAGGATTTTGTCTACCTTGGTAACGCTCTCTGTACCATATGCCATAGCAGCAACGGCTTGGGCCCCACCTGCGAGGACTATGCTTTCTGCACCAACTTTGTGTGCTATATAGACAATCTCTGGGGTTATTGAGCCGTCACTTCGCGGAGGTGAAGCCATGACGATTTTCTTACAGCCTGCTACCATTGCAGGGACACCGAGCATCATGGCTGTTGATGGCAGAACAGCGGTCCCGCCCGGTACATAGAGTCCGACTCTTTCAATAGGGCGAGAGAAGCGAGAGCAAACGACACCTGGCATGGTCTCCTTCTGTAATGGCTTTGCTTCGATCTGTGCCGCATGGAAGGACTCAATGTTCTTGAAGCTGACGTCAATCGCTTCGATGGTCTCTGGGGGTAACTGCATAAGGCTCTGAGGGAACGGCGCTCGTAGAACAGGCGTGTCCAAAGAAGTAGCTTTCTCGAATTTGTGGGTGTATTTCAAAAGGGCAGCGTCACCACCGTCTCGGACATCCTTGATTATTGGGCCAACGATATTCAGGATATCGTCAGTGGATCTTTGAGAAGGACGTTGAAGGACTTCTTTCAAGATTGCAGGATCGGTAGTGGATGTTTTGAACCTTCTCATCTGTATTTTGCCGTTCCTGGTTCCAGCATCGTCTTCCTTGCTTTTAGGTACCGACGCCGCTTCATTGACTGTCTCCGTCTTCTGAGCTTCAGTTTCGTCTCCTGACTTTGATTGAGTGGAGCTAGGCTGAGTGTGGTTTCCCTGAGTGCCATTTGGGTTCCCAGAAGAGCCATTACTGGAATCAGTTAAGCTAACCTTCTCAGCCCAGTATGGTTTGGCGTCGCCTTTTCTCCTCGTCGCCTTGGAGTGCTTCAAGTCAAGATTATTTTCGACGTCTTCTAGGCTTACTCCCTCGGCCAAGCACTTGGTCAATGCGAAGTAGAAAAGATCTGCAGCCTCTGCAGCAATTTCATCTCTAGTCGTTGCTTCACATAATTCGCTCGCCTCCTCCATGATTTTTGCTTGAAGTAACTTCGGGTTGCACAATAGTTTCGCAGTGTAAGAGCCATTAGGAGCTGACAGTTTCCGCGTCTGCAACGTTCTCTCTAGGCGTGCTAGGCCGGTATATGGACCAAAGCAAGTCGAACTTTTCAGATGACAAAATCCTGCACTCTCGTCAGTATAGCAATTTCTATTTGTCCGCCTTTCCTTATGGATAATGGGAATTACCGTCGCCCTTTTGCCTCACCGTGAACTGCAGGGCGTCTGCATCACAGTCCCACCCAATGCTAATTAGATCTTGAGTATCACCACTCTCTGCGCCCTTGACCCATAACCCGTTTCTCGAACGACTATGGTAAACCCCACGTCCGGACTGCAAAGCTACCTCCACACTTTTCTCGTTACTGTAGACCAGTCCCAAGCAAACACCATGCTCATTAGTAACCACAGTGGGATATAGTCCGTCAGGTCGGTCGCTGTGAATAGCAGAGGTAATCAAGAGTTGTGCCGGCAGAAGGTGTGAATACTTTTGAGAATCGGTTGTGAGAGCTTCCGCAGGCACAATGGGTACATGGCCGTCTTTGACGGCTTTGATATAGTTGTCCAGGGTATTGTAGGCTAGGGTTACATATCGAGAAGGGTAACCCCCAGGGAGTTTAGCATACTCATGCATCATGTCGAGAAGCTGCCAATCATGCACATCATGAATTTGAATGCCCACAGGTTCATCTTTGACTGCAGTTTGAATGTCATTCTGTATCCCCTTCACTGTTTTTGCCGGGTCGCCAAGGCAAGCTGAATGATCAAAGGACACAATGAGACGTCCCAAAATCTCCTTTTCAAGCAACCCGTCTTCGACAATTGCATTCAATTGCCACAGCTGCACAACGACCTTAGCGGCTCCACTGTCGAGTAAAGAAACAATGTCTGGTAGACTCTCTAGGGCGGTAACGTCGCAGTATGTAGTGAAATCGTTAAAATGCTTCTGTAAGAAAGACGTCGCTGCATCATAGTTTTGTGGGGTAACGGTAGTATGTACTCGATTCAAGTATGCTATAGTCTTCAAATCCAGACCCTGTGTTGATTGTAGAGTATCAAGGTCCACTGAGACTAGGAAATGCTCTGCCATATCAGGCAAAAATTCACTCAGCAGGACGGGGATTCACCAGCGTTTCTTCCACGAGTATTTAGGCATCAACTTGATTGGTGAAACCATCAACTCACATCAACTCGCCGAAACGTCTAGGTATCAAACATTCATTGTTCGAGGCCAATAAATCTATTGATGTTCTGATTTTTCAAAACTAACCGTCATCTGAATATGATGACAGGGATTCGCAAAATAGCCGAGCAGGCGGAAGGAAACATCCAGGTGTTCCTAATCTCACTTTCTTTCGCTTTCTCTCCACTACAACGCCAATATGGGCGAATCAAACTCTGATCACCAAGGTAACGTGCAACTATCTATCTCACTCCGAGATACTCTAGTGGACAATCAACTTTATCGATTGCTCAAGAGAGGATAATCACTGATTCTGGTTCGATTGCAAAGCAGGTGCAACAAGATCAATGGCAGAACATGGCCAGTCTCCTGGATCTGGCTACGAAACGCCCTACGGCCCAGAGAAGCATCGCTTGACCGAGGAAGAAAAGAAGGCTAATCACGTCCGATCGGAGAAGAAGCGCAGATTCAACGTGCGGAGTGGAATGATCGAGCTCTCACAAATGATTCCAGACGCCAAAAATGACTACAAGAGCGAAATCAAAATGCTTGGCGCGTACGCCAAGTACGTTGCGCAACTGACCGAGGAAAGGGAGATGCTGGTCCAGAAACTGGAAGCCAAGGGCATCACCGTGGAGGAACATCTAAAGAAGACCTGAGAGACAGGACAATCCTGCCTCCCTCTACTTCATCTACCAAGAAGCTCCAGTTACCGACCATGGCATGACCGGCCTGTAGAAGTCAAGAACCATTGTACGCCGGAAAATTCGCGTGGCCTTGCTTCTCGAATGACAATGTTTGGTACAAATAGTGCTCATTATGCCTAAGGTACGCTGAGTCTGCAACGGCCAGCACTCGGCAGATACATGGAACTGACCTATCGCAGATAGCCTTACGGTTCCCTACTAAGCTGGTTATGTGCGTGTACAACAACGTGAGCTTTGGGAATACCTTCTTTATACTGGTCGGCTTGGATACGTCTAGGCGCTAGCCACGACACTGAGATGGCGATAAGTTCATGGTAGCTGGGCCTGATCGACAATTTTAAAGGGATCCAGTTGCTTCTATCTAGTTGCAGACCGCAGTAAGAGCGCAGAGATTTTCGGAAATGCAGAGCTGGACTGTTTTCAATGGCGCGATTCAGAATCCACATTTATTAGGGCTGAATTCAAGATGCGCTCGAAGCTTTCTTCTCCCGAATCTATAGCAACTCGATTACCAGTTTGTTGGATTTGCATGTGTGCGCCTGGATGGGATCGCCAATAGCTACCATATTTTCGAGTCTGGGCTCCAATGTTCACATGGGCCAGCATAGACTAACAATCGATGAGATTCCCGAGTCACCTTTCATGGTAGCCATTTTCCATTCGGATAGCTCTGTGATTCATAGTAGAATCCCACTATTCTGAAAGCATTTATATTAGGAAGAAAGATACCTACCCAAGGCTTTTCGTACACTGATGGCCTCGCCAATACGGATGCACAGGACACCAAAGAATGCACACTGTCGAATAAGGCAAGCAGACCTCCTAGTCTAGTCCAGAAATTTAACACCAACCCCGTCAATGCAAACACAAGACAGAACGGGATGGTATCAGGCATTCATCACGCAGCCCGCTTGACTACCACTTGGCTCCCAATCACCGTCAACTCGAAAAGACTAAAAAGCCCTAGTCCTCGTCAATATCCCGATGCCTTGCCAACGCCAACCTCTTGAATTCTGCTGGGTTCGAATCCCACAGCTCCGCTGCCTGTCCATTTAGTGGACTCGCACTTTACCAATTTAGGTCAGTTGCCATCGCAGGACGTTAAAAGAGAACGTACTTGTTCGGCTCCCCCAGCAAACTCTGCAAACTCAACAGCACGCTCTGCACATTGTATACCGCACTCCATTTGTCCTTCAGAATATCTAGACAGATTCTTCCCGAGAAGTCAACGTTTGGATGATAGATCGGTGTCTTGAACAGCACGGTCGGAGCAGAGTAGGGGTAAGTCGTCGGAAACGAGAAGGAGAGTTTGAAGAATAGACCAGCGTAAGGGGTCTCTGCAGGACCGGAGATGGTAGCGGTCCAGGCCAGCAAGTTATTAGGGTTGTCAGGGAAGGCGGAGATACCAGGGGTAGTGGAGAGCATGAGCTGCATGAGCTCGGTTTGCAAGCTGTCAGAAGGTGTTAGTGGGCGATACTGCGAGAGAAGGGGATCACCAGGGGACACTCTACCGCTTGGTGACGCTTTGAGTGTCTTGTCGACGGGAAGTTGAGGAGAGTTTGGCAGTTTCGTGCATGGTTGGGACGTCTGGGGCGGAGTTCTGGGTGTCTTCCATATTGTACTCCATACTTGATCGGGAGAAGAAGTTGAAGATTGGGGGTGTTGGGGGGTATGAATACGAGGATTTATGGTAATCCTTTTGAAGCGATTCTCTAATGGTATTAATGCGGTGTGAGTAGAATCCTCAGGTGTGTTCCAGCAGATCTGGGAGTTGAAGGTTTTGCAGTGAAGTAGGTGTAAAGTACTCATATGGGTTCCTTCATATCCTCTTTGTTTACACGGCGCCGCGGCAACGCCAGGGTTAGCCGCTTGAGGACTAGCCCACATATAATCATGATCCAGGTCCATCGACACACTGGATGTTTTTGCACGCAACTCTGAAACCAGGGCGTGTTGAGCACGCGATCAGTAGGCATCCGACGTGTAGAACGATTGTGATAGGGCTTTTGGAGCACAGGAGATGGCTTGGGGACAAACACTCGACGCGAACGATGAAGGTTAGGAAACAAAACAAGTTATGATAGCACATTCGCAACTTGCGCCGCTGCCCAGCGAGCTCCCTTTTCGGATTGTCTCGAAAACGATTGGCCAAGGAGCTTACGCATGGTCAGATGTGAACCTTGATTGCTAATATGGAGCACTGACTTTGAGACGCAGCATAAAGAAAGCAGCACCACTCAACGCCCCCAAACCTATCTTCGCCGTTAAATTCATCCACAAGGAATTTGCTGTTCGCCATGGCCATCTCACGCCCAAACAACTCCAGCTAGAAATCACCCTTCATCACCGTCTTGAACATCACGCCAACATTATACAGTTCTTTAGCACAGGTGAAGATCTGACATGGAGATGGATAGCCATGGAGCTCGCCGAGGGGGGAGATCTCTTTGACAAAATCGAATCGGATGTTGGAATCGGCCAAGACGTTGCGCATTTTTATTTTACGCAGCTAGTCAGCGCTGTGAGCTATATGCACTTTAAAGGCGTTGGGCATCGGGATATCAAGCCCGAGAATATCCTACTATCTGCCGAGGGGAACCTGAAGATAGCAGATTTCGGTCTGGCAACACTTTTCGAATACAATGGGGTCAAAAAGCTGTGTAAAACGAGTTGTGGAAGCCCACCGTACACGGCACCGGAAGTGGTGACTTGTGATACTCGAGTGGCTCAGAAGCAGGGTGGAGGCTACTACGGTGATTTCGTCGATATCTGGTCCTGTGGTGTGGTTCTCTTCGTTCTGCTGGTAGGCAATACACCTTGGGATGAGCCTTTGGATCGAAGCTATGAGTTCAATGAGTATGTAAAGACAAACGGCCGACCAGACGATGAGCTATGGCACAACTTGCCTACGGAGACCTTATCCCTACTCCGGGGCATGATGCGGGTCAACCCTCAAGAACGCTTCTCTCTCGCAGATGTTCGCCGCCATCCATGGTTTACGAGGAAAAATCAATATCTTAGTCCGGAAGGCAAGCTCGAGAACCCCATTGCATTAGCAACGCAAATGTTCGAAAGCATGAAAATAGACTTCTCCCAAGATCCGATGGCCTCACAGCGTAGCCATCGCTCGGCCGATCTCATGGACATTGACAGCCAAGATTGGAAAGCGAATGTTGCATCCACGCAGCCAGAAACACCCTCAAATGACATTGAATTCGACTGGGAAAGACCTCCCGGCGTAGTCACCAATGTCGGCGTCTCTGCAAGCCAACCAGTAGCTCCGTCGCTCTTGCGTAGCGGCAGCTGGGATGAGCGATTAGCAGAGGAGCCGTCCATGTCTCAATTTTCTGTCACTCCATCAGTACCCCTTAGCAGGACACAGTTTGCTCGCCAATTCCGAGATATCGTTCCCTCCCACTCCCTCACACGGTTCTTCTCCCACTGGCCTCTCGCAACCCTTTACGAGGCCATTTCCGAAGCATTGCATCGCCTTGGCATACCCGCTCCCGCATTGCCACGGTCCGAAATCGAAGCCACTGATGGGGTGACATGGATCAAGCTTCGAACTTCGGACACTAGGAATTGTCCTCTGAATGGTGATATCGTGGTTGAACGACTGCCCGGATTCGATGACAACATGTTTGAAGTCAACTTTGTCAAAGCGAAAGGGGATCCCGTGGAGTGGAGACGCCTGTTTAAGAAGGTTGTGGTGCTGTGTAAGGATGCTGTGTTCAAGCCAGAGGGCTAAGACTGTAAGACCAACCACAAATTTAATCACACCACTTGCCTCAGGAATGAGTGTAAACGCAAGGGCTCGAAGATTGGCTCTGCGAGCATTCACTGCAACAGTGCGCATGTCCTTCGAAGCAGCTGAGCCAGTGCTGCTCACGATCTCGTCCGGTGTAGTGCTTGCGCACAAACAACGCTGATGGCGGCCTTAGAACTTTAGCTATAATAGCTGGAGAGGCGCGTTGAAGTTGTTTGTTGATGTTGGAAGAAGTCGAGGGGAAGGGTATCAAAAGGCGTGTGCAACTGGGCTAGAAGCATAGCATTGTAGACTTTTAGTAATTTGGATTCCAGTAAGAAATACCCAATGGATTATGTCCTCGGTGCTTGATTGGCACTGACACACACGATCATAAATCACTGCCCACTCCTACGATCATATACGCACTTGCACTGCATTAGACTGCTCTCAAATGACTTTGATTTCCGAAGCCATCTCCCGTCACTTGAAGAACAATATCCACATCCACGTAGCCAACATGCTAAAACCCGCCCCCTGTCACTTTTGCCATCGTAAAAAATCAGATCCCATGCTATGCTACAAACTCCGTAGAATTCCCCCGTAACACATCAAGCATCCTCCACCACGACCGTTGTCAAGCCTTTTGGGTTGGCGACATTGACCGCCTGCACGTAGCTGTAGAGCTTCTCTTTGGCGCCTTCCTCGTCGTTGCGCTTTCGGGAGACGCGGACGCGGAGTTTGCGGGGGACACCTTTGATGCCTTGGTCCCAGACTTTCTTGTTGAGCTGTGGGTCGAGACGGACGTCTTTGGTGTTCTGATGGGGCGGTGGGTGGTTAGTCGGGTGAGATTGTGGGGGAGAGGGTGGAGATTTGATTGGTGAAAATTGAGGTGAAGTGAGGTGAGGTGGGGTGTTGAGGTGTTAGGGCGGTGATCGCGACATCGACGAGCTCGTATGCTCATGAAAGAATGACAGAGCGAAGCACTCACCATGGCTTTCGTAGCAAACTCCCTGATCGCCTTGATTGCCGTCGGCGCCTGCTTCTTGAAGGCCGTCCCGTGGATCTGCCTCGAGAAAATAAATCAGTCTTCCGCTCCATACCTTCACCCACAGAAACAGGGCAAAGGTCATAGCATGAACTTCATAAAACTAATTCGTAATGCTCGAGGTATAAGGGTACCGTACGCGCTTGTGGAGGTTGATCGTGTACTCGCGCGAGACCACGTCGGAAATGGCAGAGCGAGTGGTGGTTTTTTTTGGGTTCTTGCCCGGGGTGGTCTTGGGGGTGGTCTTTGGAGTGGGCATCTTTGCTGATGCCGTAGCTTGGTCTACGAGGTGGTTTGTTAGCACAGCACATGAGCAGTGGAAGAGGAGGGGAATGACATACGTTGTCGTTGTTGTTGGTGATGGGAAGTTTCACGTTTAGTTCTTTGGTAGTTATGCTTGGTGCGTCCCATTGTGATACTCGCTTCGCCCTGTAGGGCGTGTGTGCTGGTTACGGAGGAAGGCAGAAGGTTTGTCCGAAGGTTCGATATTCGCCTAAGGTGCCCCTAGCATGTGTGTTGTGCACTAGCGCGACTGACTTATCGGATATGTTTTAAGTGGCAGGCAGCTCTACTGGTACAGCCAAACGGCAATTATCTACGACAAACAATCTTCTTCTTTCGACAGATGTAGATGGTCACTCGGTCTCATTGAAATGTAGGAACAGAGGTAGACGCAGGGTCATGTTCAATACCGAAGCATGTACTTACTATAAGCAGTTCGGAAGGCGCGCTGTAGGACTTGACATGTTCAAGCAAATAACCAGTGCATTCCCTTCTCGAAAGAACATTCTTGTTATTTCTCACGTGGTCTCAGAATATACACTAGGAGAACATCTGGAAGAAACGCTGTAGGGCTCAAGAATCGCCACCTGTCATACTTTAAGACGTTCGGATGCACAATCAATTTCTCCCTCCCTCTCAGAGGGATATTATTGTCAAAATGTTTTTTCTTCAGAGTATGTACGATTAGCAGAACTGGAAAAGCGACTATAGAGCACGAAGACTGTCGCATGTATGACATTAACATGTTCAAGTAAACAACCAGTCCTTTTCCCTTCACGAAAGTGCTTGCTTAATATTTCCAATCCAATCTCAGAGTATACTCTACAATCAGAACTGGAAAGTGACTACAGGGCTCTAGAATAGTCATCTATCTTATTTCGGGACGCTCAGACGAACAAACAGTCTCTTCTCATGCTCGAAAGAATATAATAGCTATTGCTCCCTCAATCTTATGCTTCATATTACAAGCAAGATTGGAAGAATGACTGTAGGGCACAAGTACAGCCATTCATACCACTCTGAAACATCCAGATGAAGCACTAGTCTCTTTCCCTTTCTGATTGTAACATAGTAGCTACCTCACGCTCAATATTAATGTATACATCACAACCAGCATTGGAAGCAGAGCTGCATCGCTTAAGGAGAGTCATTTGTTTGACATCAAGCTATTCATGTGAAGAACCAATTCATTCATCTTTTCAGCAGTATGTAGTTGCCTAAAATCGAAAACACAGGCTGCAAGCAAGACTGGGAAGATGAAAACAGGGAATGCGAGAATTCATATATGTCATTTCGAGGCATTTAGATGGAAAGTCAGTCCTATCGAGTTTGTGAAAAGGGATTCAACAATTCAGTCTAATTGTAGCACATATGCGAAAATGGTAGATGGAAGAAATACGGTAGAGAAGGTGTTAATCTGGAAAAATATTGCCACGTGTATTGGTAGCCAGCCTGGGGGTCTGTGTAGGCTTGTCGACGTAGACCCTCATATCCTGGAGTAATGGCTTTGTATTTGTTCTAAACCTTTCACTAAAGACTCTAAACTTTCTATTTCAGACCCTTCAACAATGTTTCATGTCGAACATAAGTAACCGAAGTCATCGCCTCCATTTCAACCTCTCTCTTTCTCCATGCTCTAAGCACCCGCTTTAGTCGGTGTAAAGTACGCCGCCTGATCTGTAACCAACAACCCTGCAATACTCGCACTCGTCAAAGTACTCAACGCACCCGCAATCAGTGCCGAGACCGCCAGTCTGCTCACGTCACCGCTGCGCCCAGGGGCGATTTGGGAGAGCACGCCAATCTGTGTACCGAGGGAACCAATGTTGGCGAAGCCGCAGAGGGCGTAGGTGGCGATGAGGCGAGAGCGGGGGGAGAGATCGGCGTAGGCGGGGTCGGTTTGGAGAGCGGTGTACGCGACGAATTCGTTCTGTAACAGGATTAAATAAGGTAACAAGGTTGATTAGGGAGGTGATATGTGGAGCTTACGGCGATGAGTTTCGTGCCAATCAACTGGCTAACGAGAAGGAGATCGCCGTTACGAGGAACACCGAGGAGAAAGGCTATGGGGTAGCAAATGTACCCAACAATGAGCTCGACGGTGAGAGGAGGATCATTGATGTTGAGGTATCGGCCCCACCAGGTCAAGAGGCCGTTTAGGAGGCCTAGAAGACTGATAATGCAAAGGAGTGTGGCTAGAATCATGCCTGCGATCTTGAGCCCAAGCCAAGCACCGTTGGCGAAGGCATGTAGGGAGTTGGCGGCCTTGTGTTCGTCGTCGTCAGGAATGACGCAACGGCCAGACGTCAGCGTCTCCTCTGTTTCGGGGTAGCGCAGCTTGCTGATTGCAAGACTTGCAGGAATGCTCATAATGCAGGAGGATATCAAGGCTTGCCCGTTGACGCCCAAGGAGATGTAGGCTATCAAGACACTCCCTGCAATAGTGGCAAAGCCAGAGCACATAATCTGGTGTAGCTCTGCTTGGGTGAGATGTGCAACGAAGGGTTTGATCAAGATGGCTGATTCTCCCTGTCCAATAAATGGCGATGCAGCGGCTACGACAGCCTCTGCTCCGGAGACACGCATGGACCAGAAGAAGAATGTCGCAAACTTTCCAATGAACCATTGCAGTGTACCCCAGTAATATAGGAGCTGAATCAGGGCCACGAAGAATACGACCGCTGGCAAGACACCAACCAGGAACCATCCAAGTGCGGGCACGGTTTTATCGGTAAGGAAAGTTGTTCCTTGGTTTGCAAAGCCCAGTAAATCCGTAGCAAGCTCTGAGACGAAGGCGAATATATTGACTATACGAATGTTCAGTAAGAGTGCACGATGCTATAACAGGAGAACTTACATCCCACACTAGTTCTCAGGACGAAAAGAGCTACGATGAACTGTACAAACATGCCTACGATGACGGTACGCCAGATCACCATCTTCCTGTTCCTGGAAGTTCCCCACATTACAAAGATAATCACCGCGAGCCCAAAAAGACTGACAGCACGGTTGGCACGTGTGTTATCTTGGCTTTCAGGACTCGCAAAACCCCCAATTAGGATCACGGCAACGACCAGGGCCGCTCCAGCAGGGACCTGGAGCTTCTCGGGTATCAAGGCAGCAATTCTTACACCTGTGTTGTTCCAGAGGAAGTGCATTGGCTTAACCACAATACTGATAGGAACATAGAAGGTAAGGAGTCGAATAGTGATGGCGAGATATAGAAGGAAGGGTTTGAGCCAGCCAGTGCTCGAGCTCAGCTTGTCTTTACGACCATGGAGCACAAGGCCTGCAATCCACCAGCTTTAACGGCGTCAGCTTATATCTTCGAAACATTAGGTTCGGTTCTTCCATGTTCATGAGGGGACTTAGAAGTAGAGCACAAAGCTTTTGAGAGTCCAAAAAGGTCTTACCAAAGCGCCTATTTAGCTACTTTGCCACAGAGAAAGAAGATGCATGAGATCAAGAGCACACTACTGACCCAGTGAAGAACAGCCATATAAACATGTGGAAGAAGATTCGAAATTTGGCGTAGAATGTCGAGAGAGTGTGAGTCTGAGGATCTTCTTCGGAGCGTATTGGGCTCAGTGCACCCTTTTCGGGATCCACAGTCTCTGTGGCCATCTTTGTTTCATTCCCAAGATGCCTTCGGTGTAGATCATGATCTTGCGGGTCTTGATGTGGGATTGTGCTTTTCTCAAAAGTTGTTCCTTGGGAATAAACCACGTCATCTTGTCGGCCTTGCTCGGCATGGGTACTGTGATGTAGATGGCCATGGTTGTGCTCGTGAGATGTATCCAGCGCAGGGTCGTTGTTTGGAACGACATGCTGCTGCGCAGACGTATTGTGCTCGTGCTCGTGCGGGGCTTCCGCAGTGGCGTCGCGGTACTCTGGCGCAGACATTTTGGAAGAATGGCGCAATTGAAAGGAAGACGAAAGGCACACCCTAGGAGGGTGGTGAGTTTGGGATTGTTATGGAGATCAATCCAACGCAATTGGACTGCGAGCAAGATCTTTTAAGTGTCAATTTCTGGTCGCATGCCTCCCTCGCTTGAAGCCGGCGATTCATTGCCAGATTCATCCATGGTCCTGCCATTATAGGCCGAGGAGCGTCCGACCAAGCGTTTCATTGGTTGACACGGAGGGGAACCGTTAGACTGATAAGTGTTATGCTTATCAGTAGTATTCCGTGGTTCTGGAACTTCTAGAAGGCTTGGAAGTAGAACCACCCCTTCGAGAATAACCGTGGATCGAAAACTCCTAATCTGGAGTAACTGTCGTCAACATTGGGTGGAAGTAATTATGAGAGGCTGTTTACGAACTGGAGATGGCCGTACGTATGGTTGTCGTGATAAAGGTACCTTAGGTATGACAGATACGTCTCCAAGCCTTTCACGTGATGATAGTGGGGAAGTTCCCCATTGCGCAATCGGTTCCGTTTGTTGGATGGGGCGTAGCGTATTCCGTACTAGTACGAGTAACCTTAGTACTGTATTACGGATTTAAGGTACCTAAAGCCAACGCTTGCTAACCGAATCTTTGTGACAGCCAGATTAGGGCAGACCCTGAATTGGCAATACCTTAAGGTACAACAAGGTACCTATCCCCTGGTAGGCTGACTACTGTGTACTGCATCAGTCTGCTACTTTACACCGTCTACCTGTCAATATTAGTATTATCGTTAGATTATGGATATCAGGCAGACTTGCGGCCAGGCGCTACTCCACAAAGCTAACACGATCGTATCAGGAATGTGGTAGTCAGAGCAGGATCCTATTACGAAGTCCTTACTGATAGACTATATCCTCTCACCAGAAATCTTATAGACTTGATAACAGCATCTAGCTTGTGATGGCTTCCGATCCCGTGTCTGACTCTGAGATATCGGAGTGGGAGATAGAGGAAGGCCTCCCACAATTTGGAGATCAATTCATTCAGCAATACCTGCAAGGCCGTGAAGCGCTCATTGAGCAAGAGAAAGCCCAACGGAGTGACTATGCATTCCGCCAGACTCTCACCCCCCTCGCTGCGGAGGCGTGTGCCATTGTCTCACGCATAAGAGCAGAAGAACAGCGTACGGTCTGGACGGGAACATTCGAGGACGAGTTGGCTCAGCGAAAAGGCATCGATCTGTATCCCGGGATGATGTTTGCCCTTGCAAAGTCACGGATGGAAAAAACGAAGTCGTGGCAGATTATAAGCAAGATGCCCAAAGGCGCACTTTTGCATGCCCATTTTGATGCTATGATTGATGCTGACTGGCTAATTGACCAAATCCTCGTGACGGAGGGAATGGCTATGGTGGCTGATCGAGGACTCTCCAGTGCCGAGGCAAGAGAGAATGTTTTTATATCATTTCAGTACTCAAGAACGATTTCCGAGCACGTTACGTCTATTTGGACTGAACCGTACCAACCCAAACAGCTGGTGTCTGTGAAGACTGCCGCAGACAATTTCCCAGAGGGTGGAAGAGAAGGCTTTCGAACGTGGTTGGAGAACCGCTGTACTATTACGCAAGAAGAATCGCTGAACCATCATCACGGAGTCGATGCAATTTGGAAGAAGTTCCAGAGCACTTTCCCAGTACTTGGCTCCATGATATTTTACGAGCCTATTTTCCGTGCTTCTGTCCAACGTCTGCTAAACCAACTCCTCGAAGATGGTCTACGGTGGGCGGATTTTCGAATTGCATTCGTGTTCAAGTATAGACGTGAGAACCACGGTGAGCCGGAGCACACTTATGATGAGTTCTTCAATGTCTTCCGCGAGGAGGTCAAGAAGTTTCAGGCTACAGAGGAAGGAAAGCGGTTTTGGGGATGCCGCTTCATCTGGACGACACTAAGAATGCTAGGAAAAAAGGACATTGTTGAAAGCATGAAACAGTGTATCTCGATGAAACGCGCTCATCCAGATCTGATTGCTGGTTTTGACCTTGTGGGGCAGGAAGACATGGGACGGCCGCTCGCAGATCTGACACCCGAGCTGTTCTGGTTTCGCAAGCGATGTGTTGAAAACCAAGTAGATATCCCTTTCTTTTTCCATGCTGGCGAATGTTTGGGAGACGGCGATGAAACGGATGAAAATCTTTTCGATGCGATACTTCTTGGAACCCGCCGAATAGGGCATGGTTTCTCGCTTTACAAGCACCCGTTGTTGATGGAGATGGTGAAGCAGAAGAAGATCTTGATAGAGTCATGCCCAATCTCGAACGAAGTCTTGCGTTTGACAAGCTCCATCAAATCTCATCCTTTGCCATCTCTCCTGGCAAAAGGAGTTACAGTGTCTCTATGCAACGATGATCCTGTGGTTCTAGGACATGGAAAGAATGGTCTGACGCATGATTTCTGGCAGGCGCTGCAGGGTTGGGAGAATCTTGGTCTGGAGGGCCTCGGGTCTCTTGCGGAGAACAGCGTACGATATGCTGCCTACTCGCCGGACCAAACAACCAAAGAATGGAACAAAGACATTAGAGATGGGGTTGTCGGCAACGGAATTCGAGCTTCAAGGTTGAGGGAATGGGCGACGGAATGGAACACATATTGTGAGTGGATTGTCATGGAGTATGCTGCAGACTACGGCAGTGATGGAAAGAATTGAAGATGAAACACCATGACCTTACTTTCGAAGAATTACGGCCCCGTAATGAAATCACATTGGCGTTGAGGTTAACGTACGCTGTGGAAATCTCGACATTAGTCTATCGATAGACGAAGATGAGGATACTTGTTTTGTGGGACTTTTTTAGCGAAGCAGAAAGCACGTAAGGAAAAGGCGGTGTCATGGCATGGTTTAGCAAATGGCCAGAAGGCGCCTCGAGGATGTCTCGCCCAAGGATCTCGAAGCTGAATGTGTCACTGATAGCATGTTTCAAGGCGGAAACGGAGTTGCAAAAGGTTTCGACATGCAACAGGGGAAGCCAATTCCATCTATGACCGAGCAGTTGCCTCAGGTTCTCAGACGTGTCACACTAACCCGTTAAACTGAGATGTAGGGCTGATGACTAATTGATTGTTCATAAAAATTGTACATACAAGCACAGCTTGCACAAGGCGACTTTAGCGCCGTGCATGCGATAAGGTTCACGGTTGCGTTATCACCTCTGACACCTTAAAGCGTCATGTGTTGCTGAGCTGGTCTTGCGAGTCTGAAATTTGCCATCTCAAGGATGGCTACATGCTGGTCGACTCCTAAAACCGTTCACTGGGATGCTGTTGGTAGTGGGATTAGAATATCCCCGCCCTCATTGTCTGCCCCAACAAACACCAATTTTCAGGACATCTTTTCATGGAAGTGGATCCTTTGAGCTTGGAGTGCCCACAAATATGATACTACGATAGCTCTGTCAAGGCTCCCTGTTCCCAATATAACCATCATGTCTTACTTCTTGCCCTCGTTTTTCCAAAAGCGAATCCTACGATATGCCCTTTCCCGACTAGAGTTGATAGAGACAGATGACCTGGACCTTGGGAAGCTGGACATAACGTGGGGAAAGAGGAGTACAGTTGAGCTACGGGAGCTTGGTATCCGCTTAAAGGTACGAATACAATATACCGAGTGGATTATAAAGATGATGAAGGAACGCACGGGTAATCCCTGAGATAGATATAGCGACTAATTCGAGTTGTGTTTAGAAATTGTCATCTTTATTGAAACTTCCTCTAAACTTGAGCCTCGAAAAGGCTAAGATATTGCTCCTGAGAATCACCGTTCCTGCGGATCTATACAAAAGTGGAATCTTGATCGAAATCGAGGGGGTAGAGATCCGACTACGTGCAGGCTCTGCGGAGACGGAGAAAAGAGAGAAAACAGGACTGAATACCAGAAATGCGAGATTTTCGAAAGGAGTAAAGGCAGACCGATACAGGAGTACTCAATCACTGGTCCGTGACCCGGAGGGGCTACCGCAGCGTCCCTATCCGGATACTGACGAAGATGATGATAAGGAGCAGTCGAATCAAATACCAACAACCAATGACCTCGCGCAGTCTTTTCTACAAGCAGAGCCACCCTGGGAAAAAGCCGAACTGCAGGCCACCATCGCACATTCCCACCATTTAGAGCAATCTCATGCTTCAAGTGATTCTGGGGATGAAGTTTCGGGTCCGGGAGTTGGTGACCGGCTTTCTCTACCTGGCTTTTTAGCAGACTTCCTGAAAGGGGTGGTGGAGCGGGTCCAGCTCCGAGTCAAGAAAGTGGAGGTAGACGTGGTCCTGAACTTAGATCTTCCGTCAGAGATTTCAAATAGTAGCGACACTTTCAACAACTCTGAGGCCGTAACTGTGAGATTATTGATCGAAGAAGTAAACCTCGATGGCGTAACGAATGAGTATTCCACATCTGGCGACACTAAACCCCAGGAAAACACTAAATCAGCCATCGATGGTGCTCTTCCTTCAACAAAAAATAGAGTGACGAGGCGAGTCTCTCTGCAGAACGTCCACGGAATTGTATTGTCTGATGCTTCCCTATTTGCCAATGTTTCACGCTTTGTTGCGCCGTCCTCTCCGGAAGCTACCCAAACAAGCGCTTTTGGGAAACCCAACAGAAGGTCAGAGGCGTCTACAGCTCATTGGCGCCACTCCTCTTCGAGTAATGATACGGGACACCAGGCAACCTCTGAAACTGGTGCTGCTCGTGCGGCTGAAACCCCCTCGGTACTCGAAAATTCCATGGCCACTAGTGATGGTGAGATGTTCACCGATGCACGGTTCGAAGACGGACTTGAAGAACTGATATCGCCTAATGATGCACGCTATCATCATACCATACATGAGCATAATAGCGTTCTTACGGATTCCTTCTATTCATATAGAAGTGGCAGTCAATATGGGCATGAGAACATTATGGATTCCGAAATTCTGCCTCCATCATTACGCTACAGGCAAGTCTCTCAGTCCATGGCATCTTCATCTGTATCCGAAGAGCGGATAGAAACGCAACGTCCTCGCTTGCGCACACCTTCTGCTAGGCATAATCAGCTCTCAAGTCCACAATCTTCTACGCATAGTAGCCTTGAAAGTCAACTAACCGCGGAATCCGTACGGAACGGTCAGCCAGATATCTCGGCTCGCAAGCATGATCTTATTCAATTCCCGGAGCAGGGTCGCCAAACATCAGCAGAGGATCTCACACAGTCGAAAATATTCAGTCACGAAGAAGCAGAGAGTATGTATATGAGTGCAATCAGCCATGCATCGTCTCGTAACAGCGGTAGGAGCAGAACCCTCCCTGGGGACTGGGACGATTCCAGCTCTGACGGAGAGGAAAAAGATACAATCCCTAGTCTCTCTCCTGAAGGCTCACCACAAGACCGTGACTACGTGCCACCTATACAAAGTGAGGACTCATGTTGTGAGCAGGAAGCTCAAGATTACCCTATAATCCAGGATAATGAACTGCCTTTCACGCCAAAGCAGTCCCGTACTTCAACAGCATCCTTGTCGTCGTTGGAAACGACTTCTGCTGTCCGGCCCGAGGCAGTTCTCAATTCAACACTCCCGAATTATGCCTCATCTCAAAGATCCGAGGTCTCTTCAGCAAAGTCAGAGAACCCCTTGATCATTCTGAAGAGATTCATGTCTGTAGACTCTATTATCTTGGAGATAGACCACGAGCAGCGTACTGCAACCACTGAGCCGGTGGATCTCGCCCCCTTTACGGGGAAAATACACGATCCTCCTCCATATATTCGAACGTCGTCTACCATACCTCCACTTAGTAATGATGAGATTGAAAAGATGTCTCGGCAAGACATTTCATTAGAAGTTGGCAATGTCGAGCTACAAAGCGATATGGGACTTACGAGATTGACAATCCTGATGATGCAACACATTACAGAGGTGTTCGGCTCTACGCCCACGAAGAAAAAGGATGTCGCACTTCCCAAGCCAAGTTCGAGGCCAATAAAGTTGAAAGTTCAGAACATAAGCTGGAAATTCCTTGACTCGGTTAAAGGCGTTACAGTCGCCGACTCTCGTGTCTCCCTTGCTGAAGTGGGAACAATGCCACTTACCACGGGTGCTGAGATTCTGCTTAAAGCGGTTGTAAAAGACCTAGGCTCCGTTTATCGTGCACAGGGGCCTTCGATGAGTTTCAAGCTGTCGATAAGAAAACTCTCTTTCGGGTACGATTCGAGCGATATCATATCGTTTGATTCTGGTTTGAAGATAAGAGAGTCCAGTCGTGATATACTTGCACCTATCGATAATGATATGGTCATCGTGTTCACGAACACACGTGGAAATTTAAAGTTTGAGTTCACAACGCTTCCTCTGCATATTTCGTTAGACTTGCGGCGGCTTGATGAAACATTCGGTTGGTTCGGCGGTTTCAGTAGTATGCTTGGTCTTGGTAGCTCAATGGTATCTACTGTGACGGTAGTGGACAAGTCGCGATCCCCACAACTTGGAAATGGTCGTCGAGGTGTTCATTTTGAAACGCCTGAGCAAACGAAGTCGCGAGACAATCAGAGCGACCCGCAGCAGAAGATCACAGCGAGGCTGGGTGGGCTCGTCCTTGATCTCCACGGAACGAGTTCGTCGGTACGATTAGAAAGCACTGCGTTGAAGCTAGTTAGTCGAGCAGAAGGTCTAGGCGTACAGTTGGACAAGGTCAACTTCAGTGGGCCGTACATGAGATTGGCAGATGAAGTACCCTCGATCACCATCAAATTAGCGAACATCAGACTCGAGTACCTATCGACACCGAAAGAGGTCGATTTAGCTAGACTGTTGAGCCTTTTATCCCCGTCAAAGGACAAGTATGAACATGATGACGATATCTTACTGGATACGCTTTTATGTCAACGACGCCAAGGGGGCGTCATTCGTGCCACAGTTGAGAGCTTTGACTGCCGTGTATCGGAGTTGCGCGACCTTGAGTCTTTCCCCGTGCTAGCAGAGGAGCTCAAGAAACTCTCGACAGTAACGAAGTACCTTCCCGAAGACGACCGGCCAGGCGTACTTACCCTAGGCTTGGTCCGCAATTCTCATATTGAAGTCTTCGTAAACAGCAGCTTTGGCACAACTATGTGTAATATCAAGAATGTGGAAGTAGCACATGTGACCTTACCCAACTTGACAGCGCTTGGCATTGCGAGTGTACAAGTTCATCGGAATCAGTCTGAAGAACTACTGGGAGAAGCACTTTCTGAAAACCTCGGGCACGAGCCTCCTGCGCCCATGATCATGGGCAGGTTCGTGGGTAATGAAATGGAGCCAACCATCAAGATCAAGCTCCACAACTTACGCGTTGAATATCATGTCTCGACTATCATGGCGATCATGGGGATGTCAGACACGATGACTGCTGAAGCTATTGTGGCTGATATTGCCAACTCTATTGCTACAGTCACAAATAGGCGAGAGCTTAGTGTATCTCCAGCCAAGTCTTCGAGCCAAACGTCTTCAAGCAACGACAGATCTACCAGCAGCTCGAAGACTCTGCTATTTGACATTGGGATCCGAAATTCCGTTGTTGGGCTAAATCCACGGAATTCATCAGCTAGAGGCCTCATTGTTCTGACGAATACTCAGCTTGTCGGTACCCTGCCTAAAGAGGATGAAGCTAGCGCCACACTAGAGGTAAGAAAAGCATCCCTTATGGTTATCGATGACGTCCAGAATATCGTCTGGTCCGACGATCCTATGAGCGACAGCTCGTCTGGTACTCAGTATAGCCAGGTTCGAGGCCTCTCTGACATTGGTTACGTCTCTGTTGGCTATGTTTCAGCAGCAAAAGCTGCCCTACAGGTCGTCAAGGCAGCGACAGAGGAAGGGCAATCTATTGATGTCGAATTCAGGGATGACCTCTTGGTGCTCGAAACATGTGCGGACTCGACCCAAACTTTACAGTTGATCATGAATGGGTTAAAACCACCAATGCCGCCGAGTGTAGAGCTAAAGTACCGGACAGAAGTTGTGCCGGTTCAAGATATGCTCGATTCCTTGTCCGGCGATGCTTTTGTTACCGGAGAAGCTAGTGACGGGAATGATGATAACCACCCGTTAGGATTTGAAGAGGGCGATATGGTCGACGATGAGGTGCCACAAAACTTGGAGTTTGTGAGTAGCTTCTATAACCCAGATCCAGACGGTTTGTATGATGGTATTGCAGACAGTATGCTTGAAGAAGACCTTGAGACAATAGCAAGCCCGCCAGGTACTCGAGAGATTGGAGACAAGAGACTTCTTGAAAGCTTCCAAGAAAAGTGTCAGGTTGCCCCCGGAGGTGCACCACTCGATTTTAGGGACGATCATTTCGGAGCTAGCTCAACGGTTGGAGGTACAGCGCATAGATGGGACATCAAGCAAAACACATATGGCTTGACCAACGACTTCAAAACCGCCGACAGTCCACTCAGAGTTCGTGTGCGAGACGTGCATTTCATATGGAATTTATTTGACGGCTATGACTGGCAGCATACCAGAGACGTGATAAGTCAAGCCGTTGCAGATGTCCAGAGCAAAGCTACCGAGCGTCGCTCTAAAGCTGATCGGCGCAAGTCAATCGAAGCAGAGGAGGAGGAAGAATCCGTCATCGGCGACTTCCTCTTCAACTCCATCTACATTGGAATACCCGCCAACCGTGACCCTAAAGAATTGTCACGTCATGTGAATCGCAACCTAGATGATCTAATAAGCGAAGCGGAAAGCTATGCAACGTCATCAGCCTCAGGCTCGCCAAGTCGGCAGAGCCACATGCCACGTGCGAAGGGCAGAAGGTTACGATTAAGTCGCAGTAAGTATCACAAAATGACTTTCGAACTAAAGGGGGTCTCGGCAGATCTGGTCGTCTTCCCATCTGGTTTGGATGAGACTCAGAGCTCGTTGGACATTCGAATACAAGACCTTGAAATATTTGATCATGTGCCTACCTCGACGTGGAAGAAATTCGCAACTTACATGCACGACGCTGGAGAACGGGAGATCGGGACAAGCATGATTCATGTCGAGATCTTGAATGTAAAACCGGTGCCTACACTTGCAGCTTCGGAGATCATCCTGAAGGTTAGTTCGTAGGGACTAGAGTTGATCAAGCTAACCGATACCCAGGCCACTGTGCTGCCCCTGCGACTACACGTCGATCAAGATGCCCTAGATTTTATGACTCGATTCTTTGAGTTCAAAGACGACTCGGCCCAGATGCAAAGCTCGAAGTCGGAGGCGCCATTTTTCCAACGTGTTGAAGTCAACTCCGTGCGGTTGATGCTCGACTTCAAACCGAAAAGAGTTGATTATGCCGGTCTTCGCTCCGGCCACACCAACGAGTTTATGAATTTCTTTATCCTCGACCGAGCAGATATGATACTCCGACATGTCATCATCCATGGGGTCTCTGGATTCGACAGACTCGGGAAAATGCTCAACGACATCTGGATGCCTGACATCAAGCGCAATCAGCTTCCGGGGGTCCTTGCTGGATTAGCACCGGTGCGATCTCTGGTCACTGTTGGAGGTGGAGTTCGAGACCTCGTGGTTGTGCCAATACGAGAGTATAGGAAAGACGGGAGGGTGGTGCGCAGTCTACAAAAAGGCGCCCTGGCGTTTGCGAAGACTACTACGAGCGAATTGGTCAAGCTGGGAGCCAAATTGGCAATTGGAACCCAAACCGTGCTACAAGGCGCAGAAGGCTACCTCACCAAGCCTGCGCAACAGAAGTCAGACGTATCTGCCGGATGGGAGGATACTGAGCTGGATGAGGACGAGAAGAAGCAAATCAGCCTCTATGCCGATCAGCCGGTTGGTGTGGTGCAAGGATTCCGAGGCGCTTATGCCAACCTCGAACGGGATCTCCTCACGGCCAGGGATGCTATTGTGGTCATGCCTGGAGAGGTCATGGACAGTGGAACGGCAGGCGGAGCGGCAAGGGCGGTGCTTCGAGGAGCGCCTACCATCATTCTGCGGCCGGCCATGGGAGTGACCAAGGCAGTCGGGCAGACGTTGATGGGAGCGACAAACAGTCTGGATCCGGGTAACAGAAGGAGGGTGGAAGACGTAAGTTTCGACCTTTCGTCACCGCCAAGGCAATTCATCTAACGATCTATACAGAAATACAAGAAACACTAGATGCCAATGAGGTGATGACTTGCATTGTCCATAGTATTGGAGTTTGATATCGGATTGTATCATTGCATGCATAGCGAGGTTTGAGCATAATTGGTACTTGGTGAAAGGGGGGGGGGGTTGGTCTCATGGGGTTGTCAGTTGGCAGAATAGGTAATCATGGCTCAATCGATCGAAGCTAAAACCGGATGAGCGACACCTTGATGTGGCGAGAAGCAACGAAAATGTCGTTGCGGGTTAGCTTTGCCTATTGTTTGATAGACCCTGGATATGATTAGGATACTCACATAAATACCTAGGTACCTTTGTAGTCCTTGGGAGCTACCAGTAGTCACTTAACATGAGGACTTTGACAATCTGATGCTCCGTTGGAGAAAAGCCCCAAGCTATCCAGTGGCTACCATCTACCTTACATATGTAGCAGTCCTCTCGGAGACGAGAAATCATCGGTCCAACCCGAGACTGTACCTCATCAACTCTTGGCTTGCAACAACCCAATTCCGGCACATGACTTGTCCCCCCCCCCAAAGCTTCACTTAAGGTACTTGGACAAGTAGAGAGTAGTACAATTCTATGTCATTGATACTTTCCGTGAATTGTGTCTTCAGTTCACTCCAGAAGCAGTGAAAGGCCGTATAATCTCCCCATTCCATATTGTTATTTCTTTTGCGAAGCATATCTCGCTTAAATTGCGAGTGAAGGAGAGAACGATCAATGACGTATGGTGGGGGCATTCTGCGAATGTGCCCCTCCATGTTAGGGCTGAGAGACCATAAGAATTGATTGCTGTTTCTACTCTATTGTTCATCGCACGATGTGAATTCCCGAAGAGAGTGACGCTGTACTTCATAGTCACAGAGTGGGGGTTTAGGATACAGCTGAGTACCAAGTAAGGTCCATATGGGGTGTATGGGTCTTGGGGCACGAGTGTCGCACAATCTAGGGATGGGACACATGACCAATAGAAGCATTGATGGATTTTACCTTGGTTGGGACTGTTTCCTGACTGGAATCCAAAATACCTTATGCAAAACAACCACTGCACAATGCTATGCTATGCTGCTAGCCACATAGAAAGTCCTTGGGAGAGCGTCGCACCGGAAGGAAAACAATATCTTTACTCTTCACAGCCTCAGGTAGAGCAGTCTTATCGTATGCTATTCAATCTGCCCTGGCACTCGCTCCTATAGAAATGACTGGATCCGGTGCCTAAGGTATCTTTCCTTATTATTCCCAACATCTTGTCACGGTCGCATTCACGCCCCCCTGACGTTGAGTATCTGATACTGATACTGCCAGCAGGGGTTGACCCCTGTGATTGCGGGTGATTGCGTATCGTCGTCGGGGAGCCATGTCATCCGATTCGTGGACATTGGGGAGCCGCTTTCTCACGTAATCCTGCCCCTGCAATCGACCGTCAGCCACAACCTTCTTCCCACCACCAACGGTGTGTGTGCATTCTCTCTGGGTACTTTACCAAGTACACCATTTGTTCCTTGTCCTCGTCCTCCCACTTCAGACTCGAGTACGAAGAACATGTTCTCGTTGTCGTCTTCGGCCGTGAGTGTATCGCCTGCCATTGTCACTGATGGTGACTGTGAAGGCCTGGAAGATGCTGCCTGCCTGCCTGCCTGCCTGCCTTGTCCTGTACACCCTCGGCCTCTGCGTCGTTCTTTCCCTGTATTCTGGTTTTGCTTCTCTCTACAGCAATGCGACTTGATACTACTTCTTCTTTTATCTGCTTCTTCCTCTTCTTCTTCTTCTTCTTCTTCTTCTACTCTAAAACGTAGGGCCGGCATCAATGGGGGATGTCTGCCTCTGGCTGTTATCCTTCTGTTCTCCTTAGTGCAGCAGAATCTGGATGTTACCACAATCCATTGAACGACGGAACGACGAGACGAGTAGACGATCAGACGGCAGAAAGGATCAGCAAAGATACCATCTGCTTTTGCCGTAAGTCTTTGAAACCCATACGCTGGTTAGGAGCTGCGTTTCATATAGGAAGCAAGACATTTGTAGCGGTCTAGGGGGAAAAGACAGGAAGCTCCCTGGCTGACAGCTTGTTCCAGTAGCATGTAAGAAGCCATCTTCAAGGAGTAAGTATGCATTGAACACCGTCATTGTCGGTACAATGTGTTAGGGAGTCAAAAGTGTCAAGCTTGCGCCACTCCAGGAAAAAAGCATGAGAGGAGAAGAGAAAGTAGTGTTACGCAGGAGCTCTAATAGCAACGGTAAATGGTCACCTGCTCCATCAAGACTGGAGTTTTCAAAGGGGGAGGGCGACTTGTTGGCGAACAGAGAACCTTCTTGTGCTTGATGGCTAGAAAGATAAGGAATTATGGACGGTGTATGCCCTAGTGAGGATGCCCGGAATAATGAGGATGGCTGGCAAACTCATCCACGCCCAACTTCATACCCTCCTAACTCGCCATCGCCAGCAACTCCACCCTTTCTGTTCAGAACTTCTTTGATTGTAAGAACCTCCTCTGACAGTCTGATATTGCAAGACTACCGTAGGATCCAACGACAAGAGTAAGCTCTAGGCAGTCTTGCGGCCGTGCTCAGACAGTCTTTGCAAAACAAGGCTAGTAACACTGACTTACACCAACCTCAACCACCTAACCTCCGACCACCACCATCGCCATCAGCATTACCGATAATTGCTGTATCGCTAGTTTCCATCCAGGTACCTCCTCCATGCCAGCATCGTCAAGATCAGACTGCCCACAGGAAGAAGAAAACTGCAGTGATAGAGCATCGTCCTGGCTTGGTCGCGGTATCTGACCCACCTGTTCACGATCAACCCCTTTTGCGACCGACCACAGCATCTCGGTCTGCATCAAACGCTGTAAGTACCCACACTCTTAGACTCCCAGGTCAAGCAATCTTTCAATCGGTGATCCTGCACCCCTTTCTTCAACTGGATCAATATCTGATTTTCCTCGTCTACCTCAGTCCTCATCTGCCTTACCCGCATTTGCAATCAAATGCGTCGCGATCTCAACACCAGATTTTTTCCTCTGCTGAAGTAGTAACGCCACCAGTTACACCACTTGCTCTGAATGTGCTGCATGATCGTGGTGCTTCTTTCCAGATCTTGAATCCACATCGGTCTTTGCAGGTTTCTAGAAACTATACGCCTGGTTTAGAGCAACAGATCTATTCCAATCCATTCAGCACAGACTCGGAATTCTCTAAAATGTCGCCGATGCCAAAGCTTTTTAAGAGACCTCGTTCAAAGAGCGAGAAGTCTCTGAATTGTTCCACCACCTCTCGCTTGTCTGACATTCCTGCATCACCACCGATGTCTCCTACGGAAACCCTATCAATGATCCACCGGTCCCAGTCGGGAACTCCTGTCGTTGTCCCTGAGCTTCCTGCATCGTGGGGGCGTTTCTACCAAGCCGGAGAAGGAAATCCTCACTCGCCGCTCAGGAACACTTCTTCGATATTCAACAGCTCCAAAATACCTCCTGGACCACCTCCAATCGACGAAGCAGAGATCGGCGGAAAGTTCCCAAGTCTTTCAAACGGCCCTGGGATTGAACGTCGCGTGTTCATTGACCCAAGCTACAAGCGGCCTCAATATCTTGGCCCACCAGCAGGACGACCGAACCACCGGCGGTCGATCTCCCTCGATAGGTACGAGCACCCGGTGCTAGAACCTCGACTCCGTACCGGGCCGCCGACATTCCTTGACGCCGCTTTGTACAACGGAGAAGGGTCTCAACAGCGGCCGATGGCCTCGGAGCAAAGCAATCCCCAAGATTTTCCTCAATTCTTCTATGAAGAGTTCAGACAAGACAAAAGCACCGCAAGAGGCGTACTGGAGGGTTACTGTGGAAAACAAGCCCGTGTAGAGACCAAGGCTGTGGAAGGCGGTAAGGACGCCTTGCAAGATAGTAACGTAGAGATCGATCCAAGGCTTAGTCAATGGGCCTGGAGTCCTGCTGCTAGCATTTGCCTGCCGTCGAGTCCCACCAAGGAAGCCCCAAAAAAGGCTCACCCACTCTTCCCAAGTGAACCACCTACTGCGCCTCCAAGTACGCCTCTTCCACATTTACCGGTCCACCTTCCTGATAGTCAAGCCCGTCCATATCATCACAACTCACCGACAACCGAGAATTCACCTACTTCATATGGGAACACCCGTAATCTTTTGGCACTGTCCCCATCACCTCGAGATTTTACCAATGTCAGAACCGGCACCATGGGTCGCTTACCGGTCCCACCTGGGTCCTCAATATCAACTTCGATTGCTGACTCCATGCTTGACCGGCTTCTTGCGGATTCAGACTCGAACAATGGTTTAACCACTCCGCCTCGTCCACAGGGTCGGCTATCGTTTGAGCACCTAGAGACATCTGATCATGAGGCTATAGATCCTGGTCCTGGGACTAGCCAAAGCTCCTCCGTATTGAGTGCAGCACGTCCTGGAGGTCCCGGTATCATGCGTAGTGGAACACCACCTTTGTTGTTTGGCTCGCGGGCTATAGGTAGGGGAGATTCATCGGTGACAACACATCAATCCTCCATCCAGATCAACCGTCGTCTAGCAATGGCGGCCAGATCAGTGGGCCTCCGAGGCGCCAGCCGATTAGAACAAGCTGTGAGCAGCGAGGAAGACGAGGAGGATTGGGAGACCGACGCTGATGGTCGTGGCTCCAGTCGTCGGAGACTGGGTGACATAGAGGCCGCAGCTGGAGCTGGGAGCAGCCTCGCCGACTTTTCGGACTCTGGTAGCAGTATTTTCCCGAACCAGAACGCTACAGGTCCTCCAACTTACCGTCACCCAGCTCCTTTGCCATCGGCACATAGCCACCCGTTTGGAGGGCTACCTCCAGTGATTGGGTCTTCGGATAAATCAGACGTTAAAGGGAGCCGGAGCCCTCCACCGGTACCTATGCGGTCACAGGCCAGGAAGATGGTGTCGTCGAATGTGAAGGTAAACGTGTCAAGACCGACGTTCACACACTTAGGCAACGAAGAATGGCAGACAGTGGACGGCGGCAGTGATGACGAAATGCAGTTACCCAATCGTAAAGGAAGCTTCGCGAAGGTGACAGTCTTGGGAGATCGTGGAAATCTGACTGGCACCCCACAGGGTACCGGTACCCGTGAGGTTGGAAGTAGTTTGGCAGACGAAAGTAGTCCCCTTGATGCGCTTGATGCACAGGCCGCGAAGGCCCAACACCGGAATACTATCGACAGTAGCTTGGACCCAGTTAGAGCAAACGCGCCTGGAAATTTCCAAGAGCTCATTAGTCAACACCCTATATTCAGAACTGATTTGGACGAAGAGTTGTCAGAGGACAATTTCGGCTCTGTTCCATCTGAAGATCTGTCACCCGAAATTCGCCGGCATCGACAGCAATTAATAAATAACTCACTTCTACCAAGACTTCCGACACCCCCATTCACTCAGCCAAAGCGTTTTTCAGTACCGAGCCACCTCTTGCAGTCATCAAGCTCAGGCAACATGGTGATGCTTACAAGATCACCACGATTGCGTCCTCAGGACGATGGTATGTCGGGTGACATACCAACCCCGTTCTCTCTCGACTATCAAGAGGCAACGGCTTCGAGACTCGTATTTGAGCAGCCCCGTCTTGTATCTATGGGCCCTTCCACACGGACTCGTGCCACCAGCCTACCCCGTCCAGAGGCGACGGCTTCGAGAATGGCGTCTGAGCAATCCCGTCTTTTCACTGATAGCGCTGCCTCATCCTCTGCACTCCATACTGGACGTGGGCGAACTCAGGATCGACCGGAACACCGCGCCAGAAGCCAACCCCGTCCGGAGACACGCAACGCCAACACTATGCCAGGAACCGCCAACGCAACGCCACAATCTGCAAATGCCATGCCACCACCCCCCCGCCCGCAGCAATGGACAGGGCCCTACGGCGACTTCATTCGAGAACATCGCGTCCCTGTCGAACATCCGAGGCGGCCAATTCCAGCTTGGCGTGCAGATGCACGTGCCGAGTCACTTCACTTACACCGTCTTCCTCGGCCGATTGGTCTTGACATGGACAGACGCGAAAAGGAGCTTTCACGTGTCTTCTTTGCTTTGTGCTGCCTGATCTTTCCTACATTGATCATCTACGGGCATGGCTACTTGGATGGAGCGATGCGTCAAGTTTCCAAAGGCGATTTCCAAGGTTTCCGTGCTCAGGAGAAGACAATTGCCATATTCCTTGGCTATGGACTGCTTTTTCCCCTAGCCCTTGGTCTTGCTCATGTCTTCTGGAAGTAGCTCGAACCTCACTTCTTTACATTGCAAGATCTGGTCTCATACTTCCTGGCTGCATATCTGGCATCGAGCAGTATGCACAACAAACTCAGTAATGTGGACTCATGATTTGGCAACACACAAAAATATCGCAGATACGGTTACGCACTTTACCTTTCCATAACGAATTTTCCATATCGAAACATTTTAAGTTCCCTCGGGGAACATTACACTCAACTTACGACATATTACAATCATGGTCTGGCACAGCTTGCTGCCAGGCAAACAGCACTTTCTCAAGCACTTGTCGATGGCAAACTCACCCGGCTTTTGTGTGTTTGGGTTAATCTTGTGAGAGAAGAGGTCACCCTTACTGGATCATCGGCTACCGCTTTGTGTACTTGGGCATCGAATTCGGAATTCGTTCAGGAGGAGAATTATCCCTTGTTATCCTAGCACCTAGTGTTTTTTGTCACCGGCATTTTTCCCTTGAGAAGTCATATTTTCTTTTTCGAGCACCATTCCGGAGTACACTTTTTATAGCTCTTCACCAGCCTCTTGAAAATCCTTTGGGAGGACCTTGTCGCTTTCGATTAGCTCGCGTTTGTCATGCTGGCGGTGTACTTGGAAGTCTTGTACGAGAGGACCTTGTCATCCAAGAGCTACGACTATTCGCCGCGTTTTGCCATGTTTTCGGATGCTGTACCTTGGGAGTCTTGTACGAGAGGACCTTGTGCAGCTGATGGACTACGACTTACGCCGTCATTGTACTCTGCGCACGGTGGTTCTTCTATCACACGATCCGGGTATTACCCGTGTACAAACATATTTAGGCATCATACCTCAGTCCACCGCAATTTAGCACTCAGACAGCCTGGACATGGATAAAATCAAAAGACGTTAGCCACCAATTGTTGGATTGGAGCAGTGTGGGTGATGTGAGATGTGACTAAGTGAGGTATTTACTTTTGATGTTGTGAAGTGCCAAGTGAGATTTCCACGATCAACCGTACCACGATCAACCGTAGAGAGTGTAGTAGCAAAGAGCTTCACTGTAGGCCCTGAAACAGACCAAGAAGTGAGAATAGCCAAACCCCTTTTCTCCAGACTATAAGATAAAATCTTATACTGTATAACCCTCAACAACCCCCACCCACCCGTCGCAGCCATCCTCGAGTGATTGCCACTGCCTCTCACTACAAAAATAACCACAATTTAGTAAATACGGTCAACTAGGATCTCAATCATGATAGCCTATCCCGAATCGTAGGGCCGGATAGATAGATGTAGAGTAAGCTCCACCGGGATACAAGAATATCATCTTCATTACACGCCCTACTACTTCCACCCCCTTTTGCCCTCTCTGCAACCATCCCAGTATTCACGCATCTTTTGTATCTATGTCGTCTTGTATCGCGACTGGGGAAATCCGACGAATGGTTGTGTGTCATCGCAGAGCTATGTATGTAACCCAAAGGCGGGGGCGGGGGGGGGGGGGATAGGAAGAACATCGCATCAGAACCCTCGCCCTCGCCCTCCCCAACCCCCCCCAAATCAACTTCCAGCTTCCAACACCCCATCCCTTCCCATACTTCTCTCATACAGGTGACGAATTACCTACCCCCCTTACTGTATCTATCAGAGAAGAGGGAGTGCGCGGGAGGGACGATGGGGAGGAGTGGGGGTGGTTGGTGGGTTGGATTGGTGGATGAAGAGATGGGGGGCTTGGTGGGGTTGGGGGAAAGAGGGAGGGGGGATGGGGTTGGGGGGATGGGGGGTGGGGTGCGAGGATGGGGGCGTGGATGGGGGCGTGGAGGGTGGGAGAAAGGGGGGGTGGGGAGTGTAGAGGGAGATACTCGATTCTAGAGAAGAGAAATATTTTTCGATAACACCAACACACGAGAAACACAAAACAGGACCGCGGTGCCGGGAGGCAGAACCGGGAAAAAGGGGGAACCGGTGGTCCGAGAAAGGGGGAAATGCGTAGAATGGAATTTTCGGAATCGAAGAAAGGGAGAGATTTTTTTTGGCCATGTATGAATGTTTTTCTAGAGACAAAGGACGGGCGGGGCGATCCTTTTTGGTTTGCAGAAGAAGGCGCTAGGGATGTTTAATTTTTATGATATAGAGCGTGTGGGAGAGTGAGGTGGATATAGATGGGGGTATTCCGATGATATGTACACACCTCATGACTGTTAAGCAGCAGGCCTCTCTGGTGAAAGAGGTTTGGTTAAAGCTACGCCCGCAGTTTCCGATTTCGTTACTAAATGTTATACCAAGGTAAAAGTACTTTATGCACTTGTACTGCTCCCTCCCTGGGAAGCCTCCGCCGTGTCGGACCCTGGCGACTCGCAATCCTGATCCCAAAGTATCCGCCCTTTCACTCTTATAACAACGACCCCAGCCACATACCTACCTACAACAACGCTGACGGCGTTGATGGCGGAGAAAAAGAGGGGGACGATCTGGAGGAAGATGGCGGTGGGATTCGCGAGGACTTGGGTTGTGGTGCCTGGGGTGGAGTTGTCTGGGGAGTGGATCAGTGCGGCGGTGGGCATTCCAAGTAGAGCGGGCGCGGTTGGAAGAGGGAAGATGGACATGCCTGGCCGGGAGTTAGAAGAGGGTCGGTCGGATGTTTTTTGAGATGGCCGTTGTAGTTTGAATAGATGGGTCCTGTTGAGGGTGCGAGGTGTCGTTTATTAATAGTTGTTGAGAATTAAGGATATGGAGATATGGTACTCAGACGTGATGTCGAGCGAGATTGGATAATAAACGAGATGATTGATTTTCGAAGCGCTATTGATACCTATTATTCTCTTTCTTGTTCGTTTGCGAGAATCAATCGTAGCTGCACGTAAGGGCTTGAGTGGATGATCTAATCTGCTATCGCGACTGCACACTCACTCGAAATCCGCTCCTTCGACGAAATCACCATCCTCATCGCCTTCGCCGTCCTCGGGCACGAATGGCACGAACCGAAAGTCGACGAAGCTTACCCCACCATCGTCGTTTTCTATCATGAATTGCAAGCTCAGCACACCCTGCTCATCCCCCCTGATGCTCACCTTGCTTGCAATAGCCATTGCTCTACTGGCGCCCCTGATCAACGAATACTTGTATGTATTGACCGTTCGCTTCGACACCTGAAAAGTCTCCAGTAATTGAGGATCATTGCTAAATTCTACCGTTGCTGATCCGAGGGGACCGCTGGAAGATAGGGTAAAGTATGGTGCTGTTGGGGAAGCCACTATGGTGAGTCGTGTAGGTGACGTAGAAGAAAGTTCTGTGATAGCGTCGTGCAGCCAGCTTGCACGCATGATGATTTTCTGCGCTAGAGCGTCTCTTTGTAACGGAATTTCCTCTCGAAACTCTGGCTCATACGTGACCAGTTCACAGGTGGTCGTAACCCCAGCTTCTTCGAGAACGATACACAGTGGGTCGCCTCTTGCGGCGTAGCTTAATCGGCACATACCAGTCATGCCAAGAGTTTGATTTTCAAAAGCTGTAGCGTGACCACTTCCAGAAAAAGAGCTGGGCATTCCTCCATAAGCTAAATCACGACTGGACCACCGATCCTTTATGTCATTGATGCCAAATATCTGGAGCGTTTCAAGGAGCGACGAGAGGGATATCTCAAAAATAGGTGCTTCAATCTCTCCTTCTTCATCACCATCCTGTACCGGAGGATTGTATGTGAAAGTAGTGAATAGAGCCTTGTCCAGGAAGGCAAGACCTAAGCTCGCTTAGCTTGTAGCCTTTACTTAAGTGATATAGACTGACCTTGCATAACTTGAGACTCCTCAACCGTAAAGCGTAGCCCCTCTTTACTGATGCGTACTTGAGCTTTCGACGCAAAGCTGATACATCTAAGAAGCTGAAAAAGCTGGCGAGCCGAGCTTGACACGGCACTGAAAAGTTGAGTTTCACCCCCATTGGCTGATCCCATGTCTGCTTCCATGTTGCCAACGCAATCTCAATCCAATAATCCCCCGGGGGTTCACGACGAAATCCAAATGTCACACCACTAAGCCTTCAATGTGCACGCTAAGCTTCGGATGTTCGTGAGGCTCAATCACTTGCTACTGAAGCTTTATGGGTATCTATTGCAAACAGTGTACATCGCCAGCATATTGGAAACGCCTATATGGTTCTTTAATATATGCTTCAGACGTAAACTCCCACAGCACAGATCATAAACACAGCTCCAAACCTGCATAGATTTAGAGCTTTACAAGGTTTAGATTTCCAGGATGAACTTACCCAAATGCCAATGACGCAGGGACACCGAGGGTTATGATACTCTGGAACGACCGATCTTCGGGCACAATTAGCTGGGACCCGATGTTCTCCTCCTATGGTTCACGCACTCAATCCGAAAAGACCGGTCAACAGAAAAGCTGCTGGCTGTCAGCATGTCCCTCTAGCCTTCCATACGTGGCTGATGAGATACCTGTGAGTAACAGGCTGAAGCCCACAACGAACTGCCTCTCTTTCGGGATTGCTGGATGAAAAGGGCTGCCAGCTGCTGCCTCCCAAACTTCATTCAAAGACATCGAGATCAGCGATAGACGTGTGACCAACGATCAATTGAAGAGACTAGGACTTGTAAAGCCGAAGATGCGCAAGTGAGACGTTGCGGAAACTGTGAATGAATGGGATGTTTGCTGATGGTGGTTACAGATCAATCTGGCTTCCGGAGACAAAGGCGCGCTCAGCTAGAAACAGTAAGCGGAATTTTCCGTAGTTAGCCTTATGTCCGGGCTGGACCGTAAACCTTCCCCACGCGCTGACACGCTGCAGGAGTACGAGGAACCAATATGGCACCCATGATATTAGAGCGTACGTCTAGAATTCTGGTATAGCAGATCTTACACTAACCATCGGACAGATAGCAAGCGAAAGGCGGTTGAGCAGCCGGACGATAAATCCAATGCGAAGCGCATCAAGAACTCTCATTCACATTCTCTTACGCCAGAAGATGACAAGAAGATTACCCTAGTCGTCGTACCCTTCCCTGAAAAGGTAGGTTCTAAGCTGCGTTGGAACATCCAGATTCAGCAGCGGTAAATAACATATTATCCTTCCTAGCCCGCCGTCGTTGAAGAGCGCAATGGGGATATCGAATTCCGAGTTGTTAATAACGACAATACGCGGGAGAGTCTTATTATATTGACGGGCCTCAAATGTATATTTCAAAAGCAACTACCTAAGATGCCCAAGGACTACATAGCCCGGCTTGTCTACGATCGCACCCATCTCTCCATGGCTATTGTCAAGAAGCCCCTTGAGGTCGTTGGGTACGTCCCACTTTCAACCCTCCACACAAGCACCACTAATACCCCCGCAGAGGCATCACTTATCGCCCCTTTACCAAGGGTCAGTTTGCCGAGATAGTCTTCTGCGCCATCTCCTCAGACCAACAAGTTAAAGGCTATGGCGCCCACCTGATGTCCCATCTTAAAGACTACGTCAAAGCCACCTCTCCTATCCAACATTTTCTCACCTACGCTGATAACTACGCCATTGGTTATTTCAAGAAGCAGGGCTTCACAAAGGAGATTACCCTTGAGAAGTCCCGCTGGATGGGCTACATCAAAGACTACGAGGGTGGTACTATCATGCAATGCACCATGGTTCCCCGTATCCGCTACCTTGAGGTTGGTAGGATGCTGCTCAAGCAGAAAGAGGCCGTAGCTGCGAAGATCCGCGCATTTTCAAAATCCCACATCGTGCACCCCCCACCCAAGGAATGGCAGAAACCCGGCCCTCACAAAATCGACCCAATGTGTGTCCCAGCTATCAAAGCTTCAGGCTGGTCCCCAGATATGGACGAGCTCGCACGACAGCCTCGTCACGGCCCCAACTACAACCAACTCCTTCACCTGCTGAACGACATGCAGAACCATGGCTCCTCGTGGCCCTTTACCCAGCCAGTCAACAGGGACGAAGTGGCAGATTATTACGAGGTCATCAAGGAGCCCATGGATCTAAGTACGATGGAGGAAAAACATGAAAAGGATTTGTACCCAACGCCTGAGGAATTTATCAGGGATGCGAGGTTGATTTTTGACAATTGCCGGAAGTACAACAATGAGACGACGCCGTATGCGAAGAGCGCGAATAAGTTGGAGAAGTTTATGTGGAGTCAGATTAAGACGATTCCGGAGTGGTCGGTAAGTTCGAACATAGTAGCAAAAGAGGCTTGGTAAGGAAGTCTGCTGACTTTGAGTAAAGCATTTGGCGGAGTAGGGAGGACATCGCTAATGGAGGAATTTGGTTGATTTGATGTGCATCATGAGAAAAATAGGATGTGATACCCCTGGATAGACGGCGCATGGGGCTGGATCTACGGGAGGTATCTCTGCGTACGCTCCTGATGAGGCGTTAGGAAGAGTGACGGAGGAGAAATTTGCATCTTAGTTGTTTCTCGCAATAAATTCGTATCATCTCATGACTTTCTGCTGATGCTCAGCGTTGACAGAATGTATAACTGCACTCTTCGCTAAGCACAGGATCAGTCCCGATTTTGCAGCACTCTAATCAACAAAGATCCCCCCCCAATCTTAGCTTTTGCGATACAACATGCCCTTGACGCCTCCTTCATGCTTCGAAAAACGCCATCGTAGAGCCAGAGAAGTTCTAAAGTCTAGAGCCCCTATGCAAATGTAACGGCCATATCGCGATCGATCGTCTCTCCTCAACCCAACTTCTTTCCAATCCCCGCAAACCTGCCCCCGCGTTTAGCATTCCGGGGCCTCCCTCTCCCAACCCCCTCATCCCAATCCATCATATCTCCCCCTCCCTCCATCCCATTCTCCTCATCCCTCGCGCCCCTCTTCCCCCCCGCCTTCCCCTTCCCCCCATCCTCCCCCATCGCCCTCTCCACCGCCTTCTCATTCTCCAACTCCCTCCTCCGCTGCTCAGCGGCCTTCTTCCTCACATCCCTCACCCTCTCCTCCAGCTCCCCGAGCACATCCCCACAGCGGCTATCCCAGTCCTCGAGCACGGAGATCATTGTGGGGATGCTATTGGGGCGGAGGTCGCGAAGGGGGGAGACGGAGGAGACGTCGATGCGTTGGGCGAGGGTATCGAGTTTGGCGGTTAGGAGACCGGCGTAGATGCTGCTGATGACGATGTCTTCGAGTTGGCGGGTTGTGGGGAGGGAGAGGGCGGTTAGGAGGGAGGGGTAGGTGAGGGTGGTGGGGGAGGTGGAGAGGGTGAGGAGGGTTAGTTGGCGGAGTTTGTTGGATTGGGAGTCTGAGAGGGGGGGGAGGTTGGGTGTTGCTAGATGTGAATTGTAAGCTTTGTAGGCGATTTTATGCTAGAAGAGAAGTACATTGATAGTTGGCCCAGGTGCCCCAGGCGAATATCTCAAGGAGAGTAAGGTAGGAGGCCTGTTCTGGGGATGCGGTGCGGAGAGCTTGGATGTTGGGAGTTTGCAGTAGTTCGGCGAAGACGTATGTGTTTGGGGCAGAGGTAGCTTGGGTGATCAGGTCTATGGCGGCACGTGGGGAGGTTGCGGATTTAGCCAAGAGCACATAGGATTCCAGGGCGTTCAGCGCTTTCTGCTGGGTTTGGTCCATGGTGTCGATTGTTGATGGAGGGGAGGTAGGAGGAGAATAATTAATTCCAATGATCAGACAGATCTTAGGTTTGTACACGATGGTATGGAAGCTCGCTCACTACGCTTCAGTGATGTTTATGGATCTACTCCACAGCCTTACAGGTGCCCTAATCGATAGGAGTGCAGGGATGCAGCAGATCTCATTAGGCGACTTCAACGGCTGGAGCTACAGGGCTACTTCAAGATCCACCAATACGTATTGTTACAATCAGAATTACGGCGATTGAGAAGAACATGGGCACAGGGGTATTATGAGATATGTACTCCGTACCTATTCTATATCGAGGCTCCCAAGCATGTCCTGTTTACTAGAGAACCGAACATTTGCCGGCTGCCGAAAAGTGCATGAAGAGGATCATGGAAATTGGACTTGATGAGCTAGGTAGCATATGCCAATACCATTGTTTGCAAAATGCCACAGTAATAATGTACTCATTTCTCAGATAATGAAGCTTCCGCCTCTGCAAGAAAGAATCCGAATCGGTCACGAAGACAATGTGAACCTGCCGTCGTTGTTCGCTTGAATTATCTGAGGCACCTTACCAAAGCGGCTAGTGTCGGATCAGCCGCTGACAATGGGAACAAACTGTTCATGCCAGCACCAGCTGTCTGACAAAAGCACCACATCTTAGAAGAAGCAGGTTCTTCTTTCGCTATACCTTTCCTGTTCAACCGAGTTACTCAAACTGCCACCGATCTCACCATCAAGCATTTCGACTCGACACCCCACATCTAATTATCCTCCCACCCCAGTGGGCTACATGGTGCAAGTTTGAAGGCTACGGGTCCAACGACCGCCACAAGTATACGGAGCGACTTTGCAGAAATACCTGGGCCATCACTACGAGCCATGGCGACACCCAAACATATGGCGACGACAACATTACGAGTAGAGGGGATGACGTGCGGTGCATGTACATCTTCCGTGGAAAGTGGTTTCAAGAACGTGGACGGGGCAGGTTCCGTGTCAGTCAGTTTGGTGATGGGACGCGCAGTGGTGCAGCATCACTCAAAAAAATTATCACCCGAGGCAGTGAAAGAAATTATCGAGGATCGAGGATTCGATGCGGAGGTTCTATCTACGGATATCCCTATACCGAGAGAGGAGTGTTTGGAAGAAGTAATGTCTGCTGTAAGCGATAGTGAAGAGCTGGAAACACAGAGTTTATCTGCAACTACGCTAGCCGTTGAGGGCATGACTTGCGGGGCTTGCACGTCTGCTGTCGAGGCTGGCTTTAAGAATGTCCCCGGGGTGAAGACAATGAGCATATCACTTCTATCAGAACGAGCGGTGGTTGAGCATGACCCTTCGATCTTATCACCGGACGCCATCGTGGAAATCATCGAGGATCGAGGGTTCGGAGCTACCGTATTGGACACACAGTCCTCCAAGCCACAAAGCAAACAGAGCAAGAAGACTCAAACAATACACCAGCTGCAGAGTGAACTTGCGACCACCACTGTGGGGATCGAAGGCATGACTTGCGGTGCCTGTACTTCGGCCGTAGAAGGAGGCTTCAAGGATGTGCCAGGTGTGGTACGTTTTCGTATCAGTCTTTTGGCAGAGCGTGCAGTGGTGGTGCATGATCCTGTAAAGCTATCACCAGATCGAATCGCCGAGATCATTGATGAGCGAGGTTTCGATGCCAAGATTCTATCGTCACAACGTGGAGCCACAGAACAGTCGACTACTTCTGGGAATGTGCAGTTCAAGATCTTTGGGCTTCAGAGCGCATCCTCGGCCACCGCTCTCGGAGATGCTTTACGTTTGCTTCCCGGGGTCAGCTCGGCGGTGATAGATTATTCAACTTCGAGAGCTAACATCTCGCATAACCCTTCCATGGCAGGGCTTCGGGCGCTGGTGGAGGCTATCGAAGGTCTAGGCTACAATGCCCTGATCGCAGATTCTGACGACAACAATGCTCAGCTTCAGTCGCTGGCCAAGACTCGAGAGATTCAAGAATGGCGACGAGCTTTCACCTACTCCCTTTCCTTCGCCATTCCTGTATTCTTTATCAGCATGATACTACCCATGCTTCCGTCGTGGCTGGACTTCGGGTCTTGTCCTATGGGAATACCTGGTCTATACCTTGGAGATGTTGTCTGTCTTGTTCTTACTATCCCCGTGCAGTTTGGGATTGGCAAACGCTTCTACATCTCAGCCTACAAATCACTAAAGCATGGATCACCCACAATGGATGTACTTGTCGTTCTTGGAACTTCTGCCGCCTTCTTCTTCAGTGTGGCAGGCATGATGGTCTCGGTTTTAACCGCGCCCCATACCCGTCCCAGTATTCTCTTCGAAACCAGCACTATGCTCATAACTTTCATTACCCTTGGCCGTTGGCTGGAGAACAGAGCGAAAGGCCAGACTTCCAAAGCTCTTTCGCGGCTAATGTCCCTTGCACCTTCAATGGCCACCATATATGCCGACCCCATTGCAGCAGAGAAAGCAGCAGAAGACTGGGACGATTCTTTGCCGGTTTCAACGGGCAAGAAAAGTGCAACAGATCAAGAACAAACTGCCAACGCGGCAGAGGAAAAGATCATACCGACAGAATTGATTCAAGTGGGCGACATTGTGATTCTCCGTCCAGGCGATAAAATTCCAGCGGATGGCAATGTTACCCGAGGCCAGAGTTTTATCGACGAAAGCATGGTCACTGGCGAAGCAATGCCGATATCTAAGAATTTAGGAAGTAACCTCATGGCAGGTACTGTCAATGGTGCGGGTCGAGTCGACTTCCGTGTCACCCGAGCAGGGCGCGATACGCAACTGAGTCAGATAGTCAAGCTGGTTCAGGAAGCCCAAACGAGTCGTGCACCTATACAGCGTATGGCTGATATTGTAGCGGGCTACTTCGTACCAACTATCATCGCCCTCGGATTGATGACCTTTCTTACTTGGATGGTTCTTAGCCATGCGCTTCCCAACCCACCAAAGATATTTTTAATGCCTGAGAGCGGTGGGAAACTCATGATTTGTTTGAAGCTCTGCATATCTGTGATCGTATTTGCATGTCCATGCGCACTTGGCCTAAGTACCCCAACAGCTGTCATGGTCGGCACCGGAGTCGGCGCTGAGCAAGGGATACTAGTAAAGGGTGGTGCTGCGTTGGAGACTGCTACAAAGATCAACCACGTCGTTTTCGACAAGACCGGCACATTAACAATGGGCAAGATGAGCGTTGCAGAAACTAAGTTGGTGCAAACCTGGGAAGCGAATGAATGGCGGCGACGACTGTGGTGGAGTCTTGTTGGTTTAGCAGAGATGGGCAGTGAACATCCCATCGGCAAGGCCATCCTCAACGCTGCGAAAGAAGAGCTTGGCATTGGCTCCGAAGGAATGATGGATGGAAGCATCGGCGATTTCAAAGCTACAATCGGCAAAGGTGTTTCTGCCTATGTTGAGCCTGCAACGTCCGCCGAACGAAAGCGCTACAAGATTTTAATTGGGAACGCATCATACCTATTTGCGAACGGCATCGCTTTGCCAAGCGATACCGATGTAACCTCACCTACCTCTCCAACCAAAACGTCTCAAGTTCCTCCCTCAGGGACCACCCAGATATATACGGCAATCGATGGGACATATACTGGCGCTCTCTCCCTCTCTGACACTATCAAACCCTCTGCCCGTGCCACCATCCTTGCGCTCAACCGAATGTCCATCACTTCCTCTCTCGTGACTGGTGACCAGCTTCCTACCGCCCTTGCTGTTGCTAATAGCGTCGGCATTTCCTCTTCCAACATTCACGCTGGCGTTTCCCCAGACCAAAAGCAAAGCATCATAAAACAGCTCCAGAGTGAAGGCGCCATTGTCGCTATGGTCGGTGACGGCATCAATGACTCTCCTGCCCTCGCCACGGCGAATATAGGCATCGCTTTGAGTTCAGGTACAGATGTTGCCATGGAGGCCTCAGATATTGTACTCATGCGCCCGGAAGATTTGCTAAGCGTGCCGGCCTCTTTGAATCTATCAAGGACGATCTTCAACCGTATCAAGCTCAACCTCCTATGGGCATGTCTCTATAATGTGATTGGCTTGCCTTTTGCCATGGGCATTGGACTCATGCTTCCTGGAGGATTCATGCTTCCGCCTATGGCTGCTGGTGCAGCCATGGCGGCGAGTAGTGTGAGTGTAGTGGGAAGTAGCTTGCTTTTGAAATTTTGGCAAAGGCCCAGGTGGATGACGGTGGAGAGTTTAGAAAGGGATGGAAAGAATGGAGAGGGACTGAAAGGGATGGGAATGTTGAGCGATGCCCACGGATTGAGAGGAAGGGTGAGTAGAGGGGTCATGGGCTTGGTGAGGAGTAAGGGAAAAGTAGATGATAGATATCTCCCGCTGCAGGATATAGAGGGTTTTTGATTGTCTGGATGATTACTTTGGCGCGGCGTTCGGGTGTATCAGCATTGAGCGTGGCGTTGGTGAATAGCTCGCCATGATGACCTGGTCGAGCCGAAGCAGGAGCGCGAAGCTTCTCGAGAACATACTGGCGATGGCCGACCGCGGCGGAGCTTTTAGCGGAACGCGCCCCTTGCTCTCCAAGCCGTCTTCCACAAGATGGATGTATATATATATACATTACATACACCCCGGACTTGTAAACGTGGGTCACCGCATTCGGATTCGGAAGGGAGCAGAGGCGAGCATACAGGGAGTGCCTTGTTCTACAACGCTACTTCCCAGGCAAGTTACCTACCATCATCTAATATACAATAGAATAAAATTTTTAGAATCTTCGACTCGATTGATCGAGAAAAGTACTGATCATAGGATTTTTCATTTCGCAATCAGATGATTGAACATCAAAATTTTCGGTTTTGCACACGTCTGCACACGTCTTTTCAGTTCTTTTCAATTTGCTTATATGATTATACTGAATGAAGCACTGGATGGAACACACTGGATGGAGCAAATATGGAGCACTGGATGGAACATTGGATGGAGCAAATATGGAGTACTGAACGGAGCACTGAGTGGAACACTGAATGGGTAATACCGATATTGATTAGATATTTTGGGGGATTTCACTCAATTTTGATTTACTACCTCATGCTGAGGTGGTCGTCCCCTTATATACTATTTATCAATCGCTTTCCAGATAAGTTCTTTCTAAAGTAAATTAATCTTTGTGTTAAGAGCGCAGTATCAAGGTCAGCTTCCCTTCTATCTTACTATATTAATTAAAAGCTGACTGCCTATGCGATACCGCCTCAGTCCCCTTAGCCACCGTCCTAAAAGTGCCTACGAACAGTAAGAATTTACGCAAATAATTACTGTCCGGAGACATTCACCACCCACCTAACGTAGCTTTGACGTCACGGAAGTTGTCAACTGGTGAATATCTTAGTTGCAGATACATGAATATGTCGACCCCTCATCTAAAATCACTTGACTATCATCAATAGTCATGATTGACGACTTGAGTATCATTAGTCTTATCACACAACTCTCACGGGCTACTGTTTTCATTCTATCATCATGGGATACTCTGTTCCGAAGGACTGTTCTTCTCGCCATGTCGTTGTTATCGGCACCGGCACACTGGGGCGTCGCGTTGGCCTTGTCTGGGCTTCAAAAGGGGGTGCTGTAAAGATGGTCGACAGCAAGGCCGACGCCGCATCAGAAGCACTCTCCTGGATCAAAGAAGAGCTTCCAGCTCGAGTCAAAGCCATCAATGGCTCAGAAGGAGAGGTCATGACCGAGACAGACACCAAAGAAGCCGTTAAAGGCGCTTGGATGGTTGTCGAATGCATCCCCGAGATCAAAAACGCCAAAATCGAGCTCCTCGGTCAACTAGACAAGTGCTGTACAGATGACACCATCATCGCTACCATATCTTCGTCATACAAAAGTCGCGACCTCATTGGCAATGTCAGCGAGCAAGGTAGAGCACGAGTGCTCAATACCCACTACTTTCAGCCTCCTGAACTCCCACCGGTGGAAGTCATGTCCAGCGGATATACCGATCCTGCCATCATTGACTTTCTGGTTCCAAAGCTTCGAGAAATCGGCCTGGACCCCGTAGTTGCCAAGCAAGAGTCTACTGGTCTTATGTACAACCGTGTCTGGGCAGCCCTGAAGCGCGAAATCATGATGGTGCTCGCCGATGAGGTCGGGACACCGGAGGATATAGACAAGCTCTTCCGTTATTCTTTCCAGTCCAAAGGTGCGCCTTGCGAGCTTATGGACAATGTCGGCCTCCAAACAGTGTGCAACATTGAGGATCATTATATCGAAGAGCGCGGCAACATTCCAACTTATCCAGTCGAGTTCATCCGAAAAGCTTACGTCGAGAAGGGCAATCTAGGCACGATGACGGGCAAGGGTTTGTACGACCATTCAAAAGGTTCAGGACATCCGGAGGCTGCGAAGAAAGAGTCATTGAGATCACAGCTCATTGGCGCATGGGAGCTGGTTGAGTACTCTGCGCATTCAAAATCCGATCCCAGCAACAAAGTCTATCCCATGGGGCCACACGCTCAAGGTATCATCATGTATACTCCGGACGGGTATATGTCTGCACAACTCCAGATTCCCGGCCAGCCAGATTTCAAAGTCAACGATCTCCATAGCGGGAGCAAGGACGAATTGGCGCAAGCTGGAAAGAACTATTTGGCATATACCGGGCCGTTCTATCTTGATGAGAGTGGCAGCGAGCCAGTGCTGAAGCACCACATGACGAACTGCAGCTTTCCGAATTGGATGGGCAATACGCAAAGGCGGATAGTCGGCATCACGAAGGAAGGTGGCAACAAGTTTCTGACATTGGGTCCAGAGGGAGCTACTTTGGTTATGGGGGAAATGAGGGTCATAACATTGAAATGGCGCCGGCTAGAAGGCAATTAATTAGGCCTTCTACATACTCCACCACATATTAACTGGGGAGTATCGGATTAGCGATAAGGAGGCGTTGGACACGTAACGGCAGCCTTTTTTTCTAGTATTGAATTGGCTGATCCCTCTCAGCTTTTAGCAGGTTTTTAGCAGGTTTTTAGCAGTCAAAGATCTCACTTAGCTGTGCGCTCAGCTAATATCGGTTTCAACTCTTGCATCATTTATTATGTGAATATTTGCTTTCGTCGACTTATATACGGAGTAACGTTTGCGCATGCTGCGTAGTCAGTCAAGGCTAATCCGAAGGGGCTTAGAAAGGGCGCTAACCCGAAGGGGCTTAGCGACGCTGGCACGTCTGAGAACTGAGGCAAGCTTTTCCTGCTCAAGCCTAGCTGTGCGCCAAGCATTCGCCGCGGTCGCGAAGGCGACAAAGCATCCAAATACTGAAGACTTCCTTCTGATTCCTTGCCTTCCACATCGTCAACACACAACACATGGTCTCAGTACTTCCAACGTATCCCGTCTTTTGCATCACGACCGCGCAAAATTGCTACTTCAAATAACCTAAACATTTCTCGTTCACCGTGATGTCGAACCCTCCATCTCAGTTGATTCCCTCAGGCGACCTCTCCAAGTCAGAGATAATCAAGAAGTATTCAATAGGCACGGGGCTCGATGCATTTCGCATGGATTTCAGCTCAGCTTGCGAGGAGCTGGGTGTCCCTGAATCATCTAACACAACGCAGAACCTGAATGACAAAGGTGAGATGGTCATGTCAGGCAGCAAGCTCTTGCTAAATGTATGCAGCTCTTAAAAATCTCGCGCTCACTCTGTTCCTGACCCTGCAGAGCCTTTCGGTTGTTCGACATCTTCCCTCGCCAAACCGTCACGGAACTCTATTCGGCGACCTGGGAAGGTTTTCATTGCTCGTTGATTCAGATGATTTCGCTGTTAGATCCATTATCCCAATACTGGATGAGATCGACAAGAACGCATCCGACGTAGCTATCTTGAATGCTGTGTACGACCTCGTCAACGAGTCAACACCTCCTCCTCGTCAGCTACCCTACCCTCACCAAACCCCGACCTCCTTCAACACGGGCAGCTTGGTCAACACATCCGAGAATAGGAAACAGTTTGATGGCGCGCTGAAAGATGAGCTCGGCTCATCTCTTTACATTGATGTTCCAGACTTCTTCGACGCTTTCTTCGGCGAGATTGTGAATCTCTCGTCGGTGGCGGACACTGTTTTCAGAAAGTGCCAAGGAGGGAAACATCCACTATACAATGAGGAAGAAGGCGGCTGGCGTGACTGGCCTAAGGATGCAAAGGAAGAGCAGGTTCTACAATGGCTGAAAGAGCTGGCTGACAGATTTCTGGAGTTTGCGAAAAGAACTGAGCCCGTCCCGAGCAGTCGACGGAGACCTTTGGGTCAGCCCAACCAGCCTTTGTCAGGGTCTACCACTTACCGTAAGCTTGACGTTGGGTTTGTGGACGATGCGACGAGCACCGACCGCGTTCTTTACGATTGGTCACAGATCCTCGTTCCAGGAGAGCTGAAAAGCAACCCCAATGCCGATAGACATACCAGTACATGGCTTGACCTGGCAAGGTACGCAAGAGAGGTATTGACCGCTCAAGATAGCCGTCGCTTTGTCATTGGATTCACTCTTTGTGGATCTATCATGCGGTTGTGGGAGTTTGACCGGCTGGGAGGGATCGCTTCTTCTCCATTCGATATCAATGCGGAAGGTCTGCAATTCGTCTCGGCAGTATTGGGGTTTCTTTGGATGAACAACGAACAACTCGGATTCGACCCTACAATCTCGGAAGAGGATGGCAGACGCTACATAAAGATCACGCGAAATGGGAAGCCAGAGCGACTTGTTATCGACAAGCTAATGAAGCGACACTCATCCGTGGCTGGACGAGCAACAACTTGCTGGAGGGCACATCGCGAAGGAGACACGTCCAAGCAGATCCTTGTCGTCAAGGACTCATGGCAGTACCCTGAACGGGAAGAAGAGGGCGAATTGCTACGTGAGGCAACGGAGAAAGGAGTAGTGAACGTGGCCAGATATTATCACCACGAGACGGTACACGTGGGCGGCAGCGAGGACGATGTCAACGGAAATGTTCGAAAAGGGTTGGACATCATGAGAGCGAGCAACGCTTTTCGAATCGGGTCGGCAAGCAAGGCAGAGGGCAAGATGCTCCCACCAAGTACGTCTGGTACATCGATCGGAAGTTTGCAGAGGAGCAGAAGTGGGGTTACCGCTAGGAGCAACGCTCGGAAGCGATCGTCGAGTTCCCTCAACGCACCGTTACCGTCGAGTAAGCGCACATGTTCGAGTTCTCCACACAAGCAAGAAGCGAGCCAGGTAAGGCCGAATAGGGTACGTCGTCGGGTGGTCCTGCGCGATTATGGAAAAGGCATACATAAGGCAAGCTCGAGGGTAGCAATGCTTACTGCGTTGGAAGGTAACATAATAGGTAAGAGATGCAAACAGAGATTGGTCGCGCTCAAGACTGATAATGACAGGACATGAATCATTACGTGAGCTTACAGGTAGAATCCAGAGCGATGTATCGATAGGGAACCTACTGATGAATGAGGACGACGATAATCCTTCTTGGCCAGCGTTCTTGATCGACCTTGACCTTGCAGTTAAGGAAAATCGCGACAATCCGTCTGGAGCTGCGAATAAGACGGGGACGAGAGCTTTCATGTCAATCAGGGCGCTGGATGGTGAGAAGAAAACCTTTATGGACGACTTGGAGTCAATATTTTGGCTTCTCTTCTGGATCTGCATACATTACACGGGGCCGAATGGAGTGGGTCGAGTGGTTCCAGAGTTCGAATCGTGGAACTATGAGTATACCAGTAGGCTGGCCGTGATCAAATTTGGCACGGTGATCGCGGAGCGGCGTTTCATCAGAACCGTAACGAAGCATTTTACGCCATATTTCCGGCCACTCATCCCTTGGGTCAACAGGTTGCGGAAAACGGTGTTCCCAGATGGAAAGACACATGAAAGGGAAGACCGAGAGCTCTATTCTCGGATGAGAGGGGTATTGCGGAAAGCAATGGACGATCACGACGTGAAGGCGGGATGGACAGGATAAGGTCGTCGGTGGGAAAGCGTTGAATTCGCACATCTAGGGCCTCATCAAGACTAGTATTTTCTCCGAATCAAGCTGAGTTATCTCATAGCTCATTCGGGCGTTACTCTATGCTCAGTACAGACATTCAAGTGAACAGCAATGAAAGCAGACCAGCCATGACGAACTAACCCAAGCATAAAGGGAGCCCAAGTGCAGAATGGTGCTCAGGCACAGTCATGCGGTTCTGAGCCTTCGGTACGAACTGGGTCCTACTTGTGCCTAGTCACCAGCCGGCCCAGGCATATCATCAGCCTCATTTCCTGGCAGTCCAGATTATCGCACGGCAAATTCGTGGGCGCGGAGAGAAGGACAGTGATAGAGCTCACAAAGACTAAATCTCGCACATCTTCGCAGAAGGGGCTCTTGCAGACTTCATGCAGGCCAAGAAGGACCTCAAAACGGATTTGCGACATGGTCGACGATGGTCAATCCTGGTGGACGGTTTTGCTGATGACGAAAACGGGGTAACCTCTGGACTTGGTTTGGGAGTCATCCTTCTCTGTAGTCCTTCGATGAAGAAAAAAATGTCTAACCCCGCCGTTTTCGTTTAGGAAAGGGAGCAGCAGGGTCGCTTTAGAAGGAGCATCGAGGGAGCGGCTGAGGGAGTAGGGGGGAGCAGCGAGGGAGCAGGGGCCGCAGTATTTACAGGAGCCCAAGTTGGCAGCCTAATAGCCCAGCCGCGCCGCAGCTACTCACATTGCATCCAGTAAACACCTGTCATAGCTGTTTATCCAGCTATGCTTCCAACTGCCTTAGACTCAGCCACACGCCTCCGGCTGCCTAAAAAGAAGTCAAGGTTCGTAAGGCACCACAAAACTTTCCCATGAATTTCCCTATTCTCTCACGCATTCCGCGCGCAAGGCCAAAGCTGTTGTAGGCGCTTCTCTCCTAGATTTGGAAAAGCTTTGGATAGGCAATGACATGGGATACAGCTAGCAAAGCCCTGAAATTTTTTTAAAGTAGGTATGCAGAGTCGTCAGAAAAAACACTTGATCCCCATCCCAGCATGCTGAAGATTTTTGTTGGAACTCATTCAACTCATCTGCATATTTCCCGATTTATGTTTCATTACGGCCTTTCCCATTTGTTCGCGCCTTCCAACGCAGCACGCTTTATTCGATGAGAAGTGCTCCCGTTGGAGCGACTCATATCAGTGAAATCCCGTATCTTGCCGTTTCCCGCCTTCCCCTGACACATTTCGACCATTTTTAAAGATGTGTTAGTCCTTTCCGGGAAAGTACCGGCGAAAGCTAAAGAAAAGGTGAGAGAGCAAGCATCAAGCTCCCGATGAAGAGAACAAAAGGCTTAAAATCTGATCTGAATTCGAAGATTTTTGGAGATTCTGGATTGCAAGGCAGAATTGAAACTCTTGAAGGGCTTTTGAACTGGTTCCTGGCCATTCTCAACTGACGAGCAACTCCTCCACGGCCCAGCCTTCAACGGAATCGTCTTGCCACTCGTACACACCTTCCCATTGCCATTCACATTGGTGCTCGAGCGATTCACCCTCATGATTTTCCATGCAAACACAGACGATTACGAGGAGTGCAAAATCTTCTCCTCGCCTGTTGCCACCATTATATGCGTTCATCTCATCAGCCGCCAACGGTCTAAGTAGCTTTATCTTAGCACCAGGAGTCACTGCAAACTTCCTAAGTGTTGCGCAAGCATTGGCAAAGTCTGGCCTTGGGTATAGCTCTGATTCTGGGTCCACTTCTGTATCTGGGTTTTCACTATAAACGAGGGATTGCCGATTTTGATCAAGCCACAACAACGTCGTCTTCTCTGCCTGGCAACGCTCGCATAAATCCTTGATGACTTCTAAACCCATGTTCAGATAAAGTCATTTACGAAACAAGTCTTTCGGCGTCCTCTGCACATTCTGGCTTCCCCTTCCGTCATAGGAAGGATAATAGACGCTATAATTTTGGTGGAGGCCATTCCCTAACTCCACAGACCGCTGCTGAGGGCGGATGTACGAGTACGGTGTTCCCGGAGCCCAACTAAGTCCGGGAACAGCCTCAATGCGACAGGCGCTAGAGACTAGAAACGCGGATTTGACATCACGTTTCAAACGCCAGAAGTCATGTACAGATTTGGTTGCGTTTGATATGCTTAAAAGACCCCAGATGAGGATCTCATCGCCTTCTCGAGACGCATAACGCTGGCTTAGAAGATGACCTACTTCTTCAGTCTCCTTGTCTGAGCCCACATGAACGGAAGATAGCAGATGTTGCACGCATCCGAGAAGGACTGCAAGGTTCACAGCCTCAAATTGGTGCATACGCTGTAAGACGTCTTTTAGGACGATTGTATTATCGTCTTTGCAAAGTATTTGAATCGATGTATTCCCTCTGATTGCTTCGAGCATGGTCCAAGCTCTCACTCCCCAGTCGCAGACCAGCAGTACCGACAATAGAGTCTCGAGCTCCTCTATCGAAGAATTGTCAATGGATACAGATTGTATGTCTTGGTCGCTTATCAATGTGACCTTGCTGTCGCGGAAGATGCTGTTGATTGACTTTATGGCTTCAGTCCGAAGCTGCTCATCATCTGGTATACAAATGGAATCTATCCTGTAAGACTCACACCCAAGGGTTTTGGCTAAGCTGTAGTACTTCTTGTGAAGGCATAAATTTATGCCATCCTCAGGCCGGCCCTCTTGCCCATGACTTCAAACGTGACTAATTGCCATCGTGTTAGTTGACGCCTTGCAATACAGTAAACGTTTCGATCTCGAATTCAAATCCGCAATTACTGCTCGAGGATTGACGCTCCGCCTGTATGAAGCCTCATCCCATCGTATTCTGGGACATTTCGCATTGCAGTCACCAGCATGAAACGATTGTGCCCTTGTTTCTGCTCTGGTAAATCTCTGACAAGAGTGTAATTCGCCATCTATACATGAAAGATCGAAGTTTTTGATACAACGATCTTTGATTTTCGGAAACTGAGAATCGAAACGATCGATCAACCCTCGAAAGTCGAGCGCAAGAGACGAGCGGCTGGTCCTGAGAAGTTCAAAGGCAGAGTTGCACAGATATGAGACGTCATCACCTCTGTGAGAACGTACTTCCAGCTCGATGAGTCTTTTGACGCCTCGAACTGCCAGCATGCTGCTCCATTTCGGCGAAGATCCGTGCCAAAGTTGCGCACCAATAATGTAAGAGAAGTACAACATTATGGAACGCTGCCACGCGGACCACAAGAATGATTTAAGAACGTAAAGGCTCATTTCATGCTCACTGCCGCCAGGCATCCAATCGTTTCAATTATGCATTGCTCAACGATCCTGGAAACGCACGACTTTGGCGGGATGTAAATGAGCACCGGCAGGCTAACACTGTCAAGAAAGGGTTTGCGATAAGAGCATTGAAGGCTAAGGTGACTAAGGATACTCCTACCTACGGGCAGGCAAAAGATAGTCTCGACTGATCATTATGGGAAGAGGAAATACTCGATGAGATTGTTGAAATATGCTATACATACCTGAATAGGATTGTTCCAAAGTGTGTTCACATTTTGGCCGATTCGTAAACTCAACAGAGATCGATGCTCATGCGAAGAATATTACTTTTCCCCTCGGTCACCCACCAGCAGGCAAAATTTTTATACCGACCCGATGGGTACTCACCATTAAGAGGGGGGCTCAGGGTCAGATCCTGAAACATAAAGCAAGATGGGTACTATGTCAAGGCTTTCGGCAACAGGAGGAAGTAGAATACGAGGTGATGCTTTAAAGTATTGGAAATGGCCACCGTACCGCAATTGCACTATACACGAACATCAACAAAAGATGCAAATATTAACATATACGAGTAATAACGTCAAATATATATAGAGACATTAGATGATTCGAATTATAATATATATCTATCCGTGAAAGTTATTGCCGCCCTGTTTAACGATGACTTGAGCAACCCGATGCTTCTGATTCAATATAAAAGGATTAATATCCTTTTCTATATCGAGCTTGTCTCATTCATCCATTCAAGCATGTTCTAATTCAGCTCTACCTTTTATGAAAGGCCTTCGGTTAGCTACACGGTTCTTGAGCAGATTCCAGACGTGTTCGATAGGATTCAGATCGAGACTGTTGCCTGGCCAATTCAGAATCACGATGTTCTGCTCCGCAAATAGAGGTTTTTGCCATTGAGAGGTATGACAGAAGGCTCCATCCTGCATTAATAGAGTAGTGCTCATAGGGCAGTGGGTGGCCTGAAATCGATGATAGGCAGGTAATAGTAAGGGTCGCAAGACGCATCTGTTGTATCTATACCAGTCAATCCCTCCCCTTTTGGAACGACAGCACGGCGAGAATCTGAACGAGGGAGCCTTCAAGCCTTGTTGCAGACAATTCGCCTTCTTCTCTGCATGAGCTGCCTGTTCTATAGGGCGTCGTAGTAGATCCTCGGCAGCAAGAGCTGAGATAGAGGCTTCGCGATCCTTTTTATCCTCGGGCTGATAGATGTAACAAGGGCCCTTCCAATTCAGAGCTATAGAACCCCAAAACATGAACGTTGTATATCCGGAAAAGGCCTTCTCACAGCAATCTGGCTCCCACTCTTCTTCTTTGGTTCGTGTAACGTGTATAAGGCTTCGCAATTCCCCTAATTTGACTGACGTTTCATCCGTATAGATGACTCTACCCCATCCCTGCCCCGATATTACATCCCAGAACTCTTTATCCCTACACCAGTCTAAACGCTTCGTTTTCATGGCCACGGTAAGATAGGGCTTTTGACGAGGTGAATAACGACCGTATCCGGCTTCCTTGAAGACCCTCTCTATTGTAGATCGTGAGGCTAATACTTCACATTCGCGTGCAACCGTGACCCAGGATCTGCGTCGCCATTCATAGCTAGATGTGGCTAGTTTGATCATTATATCAATTTGCTCCTGGCATAACAATGGAGGCCTTCCAGAACGCGACCCAGGAGCAACGTTTTCCCCGCGAAAAGGCTCTGTTCCATGAATTTTAGCCTGTTTGCAAGCATGATTGCTGATATTTGATATTGATGTCAAAGAAACTCCGGTGCGAGCCTGTATGACGCGTAAAGGTGATCGATCCTGATATCGAGCGTAGGCAATAGCTGCTCGAGTGGCTGGACTGATCTCACGACCGCGTTTTTGAGCTGACATAGTGATATAGGGAATAGAATGATTATAAGGTAAATATATGATAGATATAAATGCTTATATAATAAGCTACGTTGGCCCTTAAGGCTGTACGGTGGCCATTTCCAATACTTTAAAGCATCACCTCGTATGATGAGACCTTTGCCTCGGTGGTAAGATCTACCGTGTCAAAGGCTTTGCTTGCACTTGCAGCAAAGTATGACTATGAAACCGAGCAAATAGATGTCATCACCGCCTTCCTCGAAGCTAAGCTCAATGAAGAGGAAGTATGGGTAAGGTATGCCAGCCTCCCGGCTATGAGGTAGTAGAAAAAGGTGGGACGATACTTGCTTGCCTTCAACCCAAGCAAGCTCCTCGCGAGCAATACTCTGCCCTGAAAACCTTCCTTACTCCCATCGACTACGAGATCACTCACACTTTGTGCATGCGAATGGTATTATCATCGCAATTTACGTCGATGATCTACTGCTATGTACTTGGGCCAGATATCGAAGCTGTTCAAAAAGCTCAAGAATCAACTGAATTCTCGCTTCCGCATGAAAGATCTGGGGCCTGTCGCCTGGTACCTCGGCATGCAAATTACTAGGGATCGGATAAATCAGTCTACCTGCATCAAGCGAGCTATCGAGGATCGGGATATGGTCAGCTGCAACCCAGTTAGTACCCCGATGGATGCAGGTTATATACTAAGGAAAGACGGTGAAAATCTCAAGACGTGAAAACTACAGTATATTGAGCTTCTAGGAGTCGACAATCAGCTCCAAACAGTTCAAATCCGACGTCTTTTCAATTACATCCTTTTTGATTCTCTGGCTTATAATTAGCTGAAGTTTGCTATAGCTAAAAGCGCAAAACATCGAACACTGACCCTTCTGCAGTGTACTATGGAGTCAAATTCTCACCCTCAGCTGCACCATCATCTCGCCTGCCATTGTCACTTCGTCAGCCCTCTCCTCCCCCCCTACCTCCCCTTCGTGCCCCTCCTCCTCGTGCCCCTCCTCGTCGTCGGGGCGAAGAGAATAGTGTTGCTGCTGGAGGCCTGATTATAATCCTTGCTCGCTTGGCTGGTCGTGCCTCTGATGGCGGTGCTTCCGCTGGTGCCTCCGCTAACTCCTCCACCGATTTAGCCCCATTATTCAGCAGTATCTGTACGATCTTCTCGTGACCTCCTGCTGATGCTGCCGCCAGCGCTGGGCCATAAACTCCACCATGCGCGTTTACGTCGGCCTTCTTGTCCAGCAGTATCTGTACGATCTTCTCATGACCTCCTGCTGATGCTGCCGCCAGCGCTGTGCCATAATGTCCACCATGCGCGTTTACGTCGGCCTTCTTGTTCAGCAGTATCTGTACGATCTTCTCATGACCTTCTGCTGATGCTGTCGCCAGCGCTGTGTCATCATAAATTCCACCATGCGCGTTTACGTCGGCCTTCTTGTTCAGCAGTATCTGTACGATCTTCTCGTGACCTTCTGCTGATGCTGCCGCCAGCGCTGTGCCATAATGTCCACCATGCGCGTTTACGTCGGCCTTCTTGTCCAGCAGTATCTGTACGATCTTCTCGTGACCTCCTCGTGATGCTGCCGCCAGCGCTGTGCCATAAGCTTCACCATGCGCGTTTACGTCGGCCTTCTTGTCCAGCAGTATCTGTACGATCTTCTCCTGACCTCCGAGTGATGCTGCCGCCAGCGCTGTGTCATAATAGCTTCCACCTGGCGCGTTTACATCGGCCTTCTTGTTCAGCAGTATCTGTACGATCTTCTCGTGACCTTCGAGTGATGCTGTCGCCAGCGCTGTACCATGAACTCCACCTTGCGCGTTTACATCGACCTTCTTGTTCAGCAGTATCTGTACGATCTTCTCGTGTCCTCCTCGTGATGCTGCCGCCAGCGCTGTACCATGAACTCCACCTTGCGCGTTTACGTTGGCCTTCTTGTTCAGCAGTATCTGTACGATTTTCTCGTGGTCTTCTGCTGATGCTGCCGCTAACGCTGTGCCATAACGTCCACCTTGCGTATTCACGTCGACTTTCTTGGCCAGCAGTATCTGTACGATCTTCTCGTGGCCTCTGAGTGATGCTGCCGCTAACGCTGTGCCATAATAGCCACCTTGCGCGTTTACGTCGACTTTCTTGGCCAGCAGTATCTGTACGATCTTCTCGTGGCCTCTGAGTGATGCTGCCGCTAACGCTGTGCCATAATAGCCACCTTGCGCGTTTACGTCGACTTTCTTGGCCAGCAGTATCTGTACGATCTTCTCGTGGCCTCTGAGTGATGCTGCCGCTAACGCTGTGCCATAATAGCCACCTTGCGCGTTTACGTCGACTTTCTTGGCCAGCAGTATCTGTACGATCTTCTCGTGGCCTTCTGCTGATGCTGCCGTCAACGCTGTGCCATAACGTCCACCTTGCGTATTCACGTCGACTTTCTTGGCCAGCAGTATCTGTACGATCTTCTCGTGTCCTCCTGCTGATGCAGCGTGTAATGTAGTGCCGTAGTCAGATTTATATTTACCAATGATCGAGCAACAATCGCTAGTATCTAGAAGACGTCCAACGATTTTTATACCCTTGCTATTGTTGGTATCACGATAATGCTCTGCCCAGTAGATTGCACTATATGACAAGAAAACGTAGTTCTGGCAGTATTCATTCGGTTTCATCTCTCGCTCGTCCTCAGGTAGTAAAGCGTTACATAAGTTCACTCGATCTAACTGGATTTCTGAAAAGGTAATAGATCTTAGGCAGATCTCTGACATGAGACAATGTGATTCCTTTATGCTTAGAGATTGCTGCCATGTTCTTTCAGCAGGAGGGTGAATACCAACTTTACCAAGTAAGAATTCCTTCGCTGTCTGATGAATGAAATAGACTTTCGATTGGATGATCGAAACTATAAGACCACAACGGCTTGGAAGCGTCTCTTGCAGTCGAGAAGGTCCCTCCAGTTCCAGATTAATATAAGATGAAGTCTGCTCGTTGACATTAAGAGCGACGTCCATTTCATTCAATGTTAGTGGTCGGCCAGCTACTAAAACAATTTGTAATACCTTTCTCGCAAACAGCGGTTCAGGACATTTTTGAAGCAGCGTTTCATAAGCATCTAGTATGCCAGTCGGTAAATTATCGATCAGCTCGTTCATCTCAATGATGGTACCTGTCAGTTTCTTTCTAATAATTTCCCAAAGCAGCCGAAGCCATAGATATGTTCTATGTTCCGTTTCTAGAAGTCTCTTTTCTAAATGGTCTTTAACTTTCTTTGCAAGACGGTTTTCTTGCGCAAGATGCGCAACCCGATCTTTGATAACAAGATCGATCTCTTTCTTTATGCTTGCTGATTCGTCATTACCTGCCAGCTCGATGTTGTTTGAAGCCTTTAATAGTTCATCAAATTCACGTCTGATTTCGAAATATGGTCGACTGATAATAAGAAACTTGAGACGCGACGCAGAGAATAAGGTTCGTTGATGAAGACAAAAGTTTTCTAGAGCTTTGATCAACCGTTGTTGTTCCTGCTCATTGCATTCATCAAGAGCATCAAGTACACAAATAACGTCTCCAGCTAATGGGTCTGTAGCAGCTACTATAAAGATTGACCAGAGTTTCGAAAATGTAGTGGAAAGCGCCGCACCAATCTCAATATAACTAGGTAAAGCGTGCCGGATCAATTGAGGCTGAGAAGTAAATAATTGATGTAAAATCGTAGATATTGCTCTGGTTGCACTCCGTTGTTCAGGGCTAGTGTCCTTAAAGAAGTAGTAAAGAATGCGTTTTGACGGATTGTTCCGAAAGGCTTCGGGGAGGTCTTCGTCAATAATGCATCTAGCAAGGACGGATTTTCCACAGCCAGGATCGGCAGAAATCCAGAGTAGCTTCTTTGTGTCAATGTCACGCCATGCGATGTACTTCGGGTTCTGAAGGGTCCACAGACAGGTGTTGGGTACACGTGGTGGGTTTTGATTCTTTTGGGTTTCATAATCGATTCCGGTCGGCCAGAACGATCGAAGGCAGTCACGTTCCTCTATTGACAGAGTTCGCTGTTGCTTTTTTTGCGGGGAATCTGAAGAGTATTGTCAGAAAACCTCTAAATTACTCAGCAATATTAGATCCGATTCTTGTCCTCGTTCGGCTATCTCAGATCACCCCCTAAAAACCATGAATTTGACTTACTCGATGCATTGACCGCTTCCGCTTCCGCTTCCGTGCCTCTTGTAATGACCTCTTGGCCTTGCTCCCTTCTCGAAGGCCAATCTTTCAGGATCGCTTTAGCGCAGGCAGCAGCAGCGTTGGCAGCATACCTCTGCCACTCCTTGTTTTTATGGCTGTCTGCATAGTCGCAAACTCCTTTAATTACAAGACTTGGGTAATAGTCCCACACACCGGCCCCCTCCATCTCAAATGCAATAATTCCATCATTTTTTGCAATCTCATCACGATGCATTCCTGATTTCATGACCGTGTCGCCAGATCCCATGGACCCGATATGAATAGAGGGCGAGAACATTTCTAAATTCCCTGTTGTCTTCCGTTCTTGACTTTTCCTCTGTCTCTCCCGACGAAGAAGCCCACGTCTGTCACATCCAAGGTCGCTGCATGTCATCTTAAGAGCATCAGCGCAAATCTGTGTTCCATCCCTTCCGCGACATTTGTCGCAAGCTTGGGAGTCATGTTGATGAAGATAAGACGATGCAAAAAGCCTATCGACATCTGCATCAGGATATATCGAGCTCTCAGATTCCTGTTGACGTAGTTCGAGGTAGCGACGAGTATTATCTTGTATCCGTCTGTAGTGATGATCTGTCTCTAGCTTGTTTAGAAAGGATCGAATCTCCACAGGTGGTTTGCCTAGACAATCCTCTATTGTATCTTTTCGCTCAAACGCTTCTGGATACCGCCTTCCGAAATCGTACTGGACAAGCGATCGACTGATAATGATGTCGCCAAGATAAATGTGTTGTTGATGCAGGCCGAAAGGCACCCCTCCGCATATTCCAACTATTAAAGCAAGCTTGATATTGATATAACTGTTCCGGAGTCCAAGAGCGACGGCGGTGGCGTTGACTTTTCCCATACCTGGCATATGAGCCACCACAACATTGTGCCCACCTATTACACCTGTAGTGTAAGCATTTGGGTCTCCTGTAGCTCTGCCGTATATGTCCTCCTCATCTTCCCAGTAGGCGTCAAACAAATCTATCACGGCACTCGCCTCCAGTGATAAGGCACATATGATCGCAATCTCGAAGCTCCCGCGATCGTGAGGACGGGAGGGTGTTGCCATTAGAGAGGAACGTTTTCAGGAAATGGGTTGTTCTATACAGAGAACGCTGTGAACTCGTGCGTGTTGTTGATCTATAGTATATTGTACACAGGAGCTTCTTGAAGTAGGAAGGAGTCCTCAAGAAATACTCGCAACGACATCCACTCTAGACGTCCAAAAAAACGGCGAGGTCAAACAGCGCTGAGGCTGAGGCTGAAGGCCCTCAAGTTTCATCCTCGGCGGTTGCGCATCATAGCCAATTGTCCTTCAGCCTTATTCGACCTCCCGTCGCGCATCTTAAACCCGAATACCAACCCAGGTCGGGATTGCAGCATCCAGCTTCATTGTTTCTTTATAGCCGTCGAAATGCGAACATGAAGCTTAGAAATCGAATGCGTGAGGCATAGATAACATTATGGCCTCATACAACATTACCGTGCTGTAAGAATTGACGGGGTCTTCCCGGCTGTTGGTGATACCGGGCGCACCAGCATGGAGTGTTAAGTCACGTTTCTAACGTTTTCGCATTGCAGACGCCGATTCCAGCCGCTCTAACACCAGCAGGTAACGAAAAAGAAACTCTCGCTATGATGATAATATATCATGGCCCACCACCGTCGGAATTATTGGAGCGAAGTAAGTGAGGTTTGCGGAATTCATGTCAACGACCATTATGCTTGGAATGGATCAAGCATTCAATCCATTCCTCTGAAGGATAGATTGGAAGGGGGAACGGATGGAGATATACGTCTGAACTTTATTAAGTCAATGCTTAATTGGGTGCCTGAAAGAAGGAAAATGGTTGCCGAACTTCTCAATCATTAGAAGTCGTACTGTAATGATAAAGAGCGATATATGGCTGGAACGGGCTTAGGATGAAGAGGTATCGGGCAGGAACGATATGATTGTTCTAAGATACACGACAATAGAATAAATAGACATAGCGCTACGAGCAGCGTTCCTATATTATTAATAGATAGCTCTTGCGTTTCTATGATTATGTAAATGTCTTATAAAGCTGCACATAAAACAGGCAACTATGATAGATTTCTGTCTTTGCGAGCCGGCCCTCCCTGCCTATTTCCACGCTGTGCCCGGCGTCTCGTCTCAAGCTCCTTCAACAACCGCTGAGCGTTCCTCAACTCGCTTTCGGGCAGCCATGTATTCTCCCAGCGCACCCTGTACTTATACCCCTTTCCCGCCCGTCTCTTGCCAACAATCCTTCTGATCTCCCATTCCTCCTCTTCAAGTATAGAAGTACGGGCCTGAGACTGCTGGGGAGATGGTGGAGTACTGGCGCTGGGAGGGCTTGCGACCGCTGCTGCCGCGTGATCGTCTTCGCTGCTGACTCGAGCACATAGATACTGGGGTGGAGCAACGTTAGTAGAGGCCGACCGATCGAGCGGTTCGATGGGGGGCTCTGGGATACTGGAAGCATCTAAGCAACCAAGAGTCTTTAGCTCTTCCCTCGAGTGAGAGCTGAGAAGGTGCGCAGTTTCGGTCTCTAGCTCAGCGCTAGTGGCCCTAGTAGAAGTGCCAGATTCGCCATTATCGTCAATCACGAGAGGGTCATCTAGAGCATATTAGAAGAAGGGCCTAGACGCTGGTTAAAAATATACTAAAGAGCTCTTGATTGTCGCCAGCCCCACTGAATGAACTTAAGCTTGTTATGTTCTCGCGTTGCTGGTGGTCTCGCCAAGAGAACGACATTCTGAAGATAGATTTAGAAAGCGATCGAAGTCGTGCGAACTTATGATCGCTCAAAGCCTCGTCAGCATCGTCTATCGCGTCGGCAGAGTCTTTCGAGCATTATTAGTCGCGGCATATGACAATAGAGCATAGAGACTGATCTACACGTCGAACCTTCTTCGACCTGAGCATATCTTCGTCACCCTCGTTCAAACCTACATTGTTTATCTTACGCTTGAAGAAATCTTGAACATCTGTGACGTTCATAGTAGCGCTTTTGACCGTTCGATTTTCATCTCGTTCATCTTCGTCTTCATTGTGCTCGTCATTTATGTCTACCTTCTCTTTATCGAAGAGACGAAGTTCAATATGTTCAAGAGCGTCGTCACTCGATTCTGCCTGTGTATCAGATGTCGAAGAGAGAACGACAATAACGAGTGATGATGATAATGATGATGATGATGAAGATGATGATAGAGAAGAAGAAGCATCGAAAGCGAAATTTCGAGAATTCTCATAGAGAACGAAATATCTAGATCAATGCTATCGATTGATATTGAGACTCATCGAGTAAAGGTTGAGGGGTCTTTACCCGACGTCTGAGCTAGAGGCGAGCGGAATGCTCCACAGACCCTCCTCTTCAGCTCTCTCTTCGCTAAGCTTTCTCTCATGCTTCTTAAGAGTCAAGCCGTCATAGCCGTGAATCTCACTGCTGCTGCCGACCTCTCCTTCAAGGTCTTGAGCGTCGTCATTCTCTGAAGAATAGTCATCTAGCAATATCGGCGTCTCTGCATGCTGTCAGTCTCCTTTTCCACAACGTCTGAACTGCAGAGACCTACCTCTGCTCGCACCTCGTCACGACCCGTGATTAAGAATTCTCTTGTAATCTTTCCTGACAGTAGAACCATCATCTGCGGCAGGACATTTCAATAAGAATATCTCATTCTGGCCCAAAGGTGCCGGGTCTTGGGCACCCCGCGCACCGTGAAGCAGTTCATCAATGCTCACGAGATCATCGTGTTGGTCGTCACCGATCGTCTCGAGTTCGTTCGAAGCACCTGGACATATTACTTGGCATCCACTAAAGCTGAGCGAAAGCGAGCCTTACCTTGGGCAGCGGCTTGGGTGCCGTTAAAACCTGGTGCTGGCTCAAGCCCCGCCGTTACAGGTACTTCCGTCGGCGGTGGGTCACTCGCATCAAGAGATTCGATTGCGTCGTAGTCCTCAAGTCTCCCGGTCGGCGCAAGAGTCAGAGATATGTCACCCTCGCCGCCGGCTCTGGGCACGTCAAGGGTCGATGTGGTAGGCCTGTCATGCTGTGCCGGTGAAAATCCATCGAGCTGTCGGCAGTTCAAATCAACGGAGGTCATCGCAATATTCGAGCACAGGAACAACCAGCGAGTATCAATGAATGAGCGATTTTGGGTGAACTTTAAGGAGAATGCCCCAGCTGAACAGAGAGGGCGAGACCAAGAGTCTTTATGCTTGTCCGAGTCGAGAGCGTAGGAGCGTTGCGCTGCTGCTGCCTTCCCCTTCTGCCGGCGAATGAAACGCTGGGGTCCCATCTACCTAGCTAGTTCACTTCCCTTAAACCTGCTTTTTCCCCTCCCTCGCCAGCAATCGCTGCTCTCCAGCCGTCCCAATCGAACCGCCCCACGCCGAACATATATACACCTCATTCACTCATCCCACTTGCGAGGGCACGCGCTGGTACAGCTCTTGGCCATAGGAGCCTCGGATTCGATCGCCGCCCCAAACAGGCTCTGGCTGCGCCCCTTGAAGATGCTTATTCACTAAGTCTTTCTCGTTCATTGCTGCAATCTGGACCTTCAAGGTGCGACGTCTCCTACGGATTAGTGGCACCGCGCCTTCCCCGATCCCCACCCAGAACCGCGATCGACGTCTCGCGGTCACGTCACCAGACTAACCTGCGGCAGCCCTTTTCGGCGCAGCTAGACAGGCGGGCGAAGCCTGCTGTCGAGCCAAGCCGCTGCTTCTCGGAACGTCGTCGGGACTTGAGTGCATGCTCAAGCCCTTGACACTAGGTCATTCAAGTGTACGCGCTCGTGCAGCGAGGAAGCCTCTGCGCCCGGTTGACTGCTCATAAGGTATTTTCTTCATCGGTCGTACGGCAGCTGTCTTCCAAAACGATCTCCACAGCGTCCTGGGCTAGTCGCTGTGCGCCGCGCTATGAGGCTCTGGGACCAACGCCGTAGCAGAGTTGAGGGTTAGCTGGGCAGTAATGAGATAAGGATCGAGGGTGCTTGATAGATGGTCGAGGCATGAGGGTGTAAAAGGGCCGCGAGGCGAATGAGGAGCTTCGGCTGACTCCAAAATGAAACCATCTCCGTTTGAGCTGCGCGACTGCCAGAGCGCTGTGGAGGCATGAGGCGGCGAATAGGAGGGGACGACTCTGCCACTCGCTCCAATCCTCTGACGTGAGAAGGCCGACAAGGATAAGGAATTGTCAGGGGGAATCGAGGGCAGGCGATGCGTGCGAGAGCGGGTGAACATAATGCCTCACGTAAAGCCGTTGCAGGGCAATCGGCGATAGGCGGTGGAGGATGAGAGGGGCGCAGGCCTTGGAAGGAGCAAGGAGGCGGCCATGGTGAAAAGGAAAGTTGGAGGAGGAAAGGAAAGCAGCGAGGGGAGTCACGTTTTTATACCTCGACAAAAGCGACGGGTCGGCCGAGTTGCCCGAACTGAACGCACCAGACCCAACTAGGCCGCTCCGGCAGGAAAGGGCTGCCTCTTGGCAGTCCCCCCGTTTATAGAATTAAACAATATCTTCAACATTGAAACACAGTCTTGATACTCATGAATGTTTTGTGTGCAGGTGAGAAGACGTTCAATCTAAGATGGTCTCGACGTCGTTTTTAGCCACATGTTATTTTTGGTTGCGGAAACGTGAAAGCGAGCTAACGGTATTCTATTAACCGGAAATTTCCAAACGACTCCGAGCGCCTAAATGGCGTCTCTTGCTCTTCGCATCGATTCTAATTTGAATGCTTGAGAAACAGTGGTAGATGTCAAGAATTGCTAGTACAGCTGGTGTGCTATGAGCGCTGCTCTAATATTGTAAGATACAAGATACAAAGGGGAGTTCTGCTCGAAATATCTGTAGACATAGCGGGAGTGATGGTCTACTATAGCCCATAGGCAAATCACGTGGTTTCTAACAGCCTTCGCACGAAGACGAGTGAATCCCAATAGCCTCTCACACCAATCGACGAAGAAAACAATCGACGAGGCCATCTTGGTTTCTGGCTATCAATGAATTCAGAAACATCCGGCAAGGGTGGTGTCTTTGCTCACGATGGATCCTTTATCAATCACCGCCAGCACTCTCACTGTTCTTTCAGCCTTAGAAAAAGCCTTCCAGCTGATCAAATCCTATCGTGATGCGCCGGGTCAACTAGAGGCTCTAAGCAACGAAGTCGCTGATATTACCGCAGCCGTCACGGAGGTTGCCCGGGTCATTAAAGAGTCTCAAAATAAAATTGACTCATTAAGTGATAAGGGATCACATTTGACCTTGGCTCTATCGAATATTCGTGAAAAGGCCCGAGAGCTGGAGGCTTTGTTCCGTTCTTGCGTAAATCCACCCTCGTCGACATCTGATGGAACTAAAGTCTCTCGACTATCATGGTTAAAAGTGAAATCAAAAGTTCAAAGTCTCCAAACCGAGTTGCGGGATGGCAGGCTTAATCTATCAATTGCCTTGGCAACTTTCACTGCGTAAGTCGTATCCTATAAAGTTCTTTGACCAGTTCAGGACCTCACTTGATGTGCTCCCTCATTTAATGGCGTATAGGTCCTCTTCGCTGCGTATTGAACTAGATGTTCGAAATATCTATATGGTCACTAACGAGACAAGTGTTAATCAGCAGCGTCTAGAAGATAAACTTATTGAGGAGCGTGATCAAGATCGACGTGCCCAAGACCAGTTTTGTGCACAAGTCTTAGCGCAGCTTGAGAATTTTCAGCTGCATCGGCGCGAAACACAGCACCGTCTGACAGATATTCAAGGGAAGCCAGGACCATTAGTCGACAGTAACTTCAAGACTCTACAGACAAACGAGCATGGTGATTCCGTCGCGCAAGTACAGGAATTGTCTGCTATTCCAGTACATAGCTCCCTAGTGTCAGATTCTGTATCGAATCAAGTCGGCCAATGGAGCAGCATTGTTCGTGCTGATCTGAGGAACATGTCTCAGTGCAGCAGAAGTTGTAAATGCTCCTGTCATATACGCCGACGTATCAATACCCCGCGTCTACTGGATGGGTTCCTAGGAACTTTGTTTATTGGATATTCTGGCTTACCACTACCAAGTCAAAAGTGCGACCAGGTTTCTTGTCGTGGACGGAAGGACTCGTCAACGAGTTTCGTATATAAATTTCCTCGATGGTTCGTAATGTCACGAATGGTTCAATTGAAGGCTAAGGTTACGGCGATGTATGGACCAGAGGTGTCCTTGCGATTCAATCGTGTTGTTGACGGAAAGGCCTTGGTATTTCATTATGCTACCACGGGGGATGTTAGTAAGATGAAACAATTGTTCGAACAAGGTCGTGCGTCGCCAAGCGACGTTAGATTTGATAGTGGATGGACTCCCTTTCATGTAAGTGTTCTTGACTGAGTCGACCTCGTGTCTGATATAGAGCTCTTGCTAAGTATATGGATGGAATAGTATGCCATCCAGAACAATCAGGTCGACATCTGTAAGCTACTCCTGCAGGCTGGGGGAGACCCATATATGGAGACTGAGGCACCTACGTAAGATGGATGATTGTTTGGGATCCAAAGCCTGTGTTTATTGACTATTTGCAGGACTGCTGTAGACTATGCAGGTGCCAAAATACTGGGTAACAGTGCAGAGATCTGCGCCATCAACAACCTACGGAAATTGTTTTTTGATACACAATTCCTGGAGCACGGGAAATTCTCAGATCTGCATAAGATTATCCTTCACATCCGACCTGGCAACATCCAGGAAGAGCTGCAAAGGTCTACTGCAAGTTTGGATACTGTCGATTCCATCGGGAGGTCTCCACTTTCATGGGCAGCGCAGAGGGGTGAAGCTGAGGCGGTCAGAGTGCTCTTAGAATACGGCGCTGATCCGAACAACAATGACAATACAAATATGACACCATTGCATTATGCGGCTCAAGCAAAAACACCAAAATGTCTCCTGCTGCTGATCAAATACGGTGCCAGAATCACCCAACAGACGAGAGGCTGGAATGCTCTCCACTATGCTTGCACTTTTCATGATGATCTAGCCTATGTCAAGCCTCTCCTTGATTGTGGTGCTGATATCGATGAGCGCACATACGTGGGAAAGACCGCCTTATCATTAGCAATTGTCCAGAACCACCTAAGAAGTGCAGCCTTTCTAATAAGAACTGGTGCAGACCTTGATGTTCTGGACAATGAAGGGCAATCACCGCTCGCTTTGTCAATCAAATTCAGTCGCTTCGAATCTATGAAGCTCCTTCTACGATCCGGAGCTACGCATAACCCTTTGTCCGAGGGTGATGAGACTCTGTTACAACTCGTGGCCAAGTTTCCTGACGTTAAGATTATCGAATACCTGTCAGACTTTGATTTGGGCGATGTGGATCTTGATGCTAGGAATAAAGATAATCTTACGGCTCGTGAGCTCATACAGATACACAACTCGGATCCAAACACCGCTCTAGCGTTTCAAAAGCTCGTAACGAGGGTAGCCGGCAAGATGGATACAGATGTCGAGCGAATCCCCACCTTCAGCGCTCAAGATGTCTGGGACAGCGATTCCACTACGGAGATATTCGAAGACGCGGTTGAACAGTAGCAAGTGAATGACAATACGTGAGGATCGATAGCTTTTTAAATCGAAAGGGTTCGTTCAGTGCATGCATTAGGCAAGTGGGTTGGGAATTGGCAGATCATAGCTGCTCGTGCCAATTCAACAAGGACACAGAATGGCACAGATGTGAAGATGATCTGAATCATCAAATCTCAACCGTTCCTTCGCCATCAAACTTTTACCGCAGTCCTCAGCTCCGGTATCAACCACCACCAGCTGCTAGCTACAACGGCCCAAAAATCGACAAGTTTTTGCCCGATCACCAAACTCATCAACCATTTACAAAACAACCGGTAAATATATATCCCCCCCAGCCGCGTCTCTCTTCTTCTTCAAAGAAACCAAACATCGATACTAAAACTACCGTCTAACACCTCAGCGTCCAAACGCAGCCAGTCTTCTAAATCCAGGCAACAAACGGAATATATATATATATATCCCGCCCTTTTGAAAAAAATGGAATCGGCCTTTTCACCTTCCTACTGCCCGGTCTCTCTCAACAAAACGCCCTTTTGAGCAAGGAAACCTTATGGTAATGAACCCTTCCTATGCCCTGATGTAAAAAATTTTTAATAATTGTATAATTAGATTCTTAAGTTGCTTTGTAGGAAGCACACTCGGTAAACCCCCTTTACGCGTCCCGCTTGACAAGCTGCTGTGGACTGTTGTGGTGCCAATGTTTGCGTCGACGCACGATACCTTTCCCTAATATGTAGCAGCGTCCGGGTGTTATAACTAACTAACCCTCTCCTGCAAGCTTCAGTCTCGGTAGAAGACGGGAGGGAGATGGGGGAGAAGAGGGCCAGGAAGGCCTTGCGACAAGGCAGGTGCTATCGTGGACAAACTGACACCGCCTCGCTCTGTAGGCTCATGATGGTTCTCCACCATAATCTCCAACTGCTTTCCATATACGAATGTTAAGTTTGCTTCTATATATGCCTAAAAAAAGTATCCCAAGCTATCTATCCTATCGGGTTCAAAAAGAGCAATCTAGTGCTATTCAAAGTCCATGTGCTATCCTGGTCCGACTTTGTAAACGCCCATCAAAACCCTAGCCAGTCTACCTACCTACCTACCCATGTTCTTACAGAGCCAACTGCCTCCACAGAAACTCATACCCCTCTTTCACAGCGGCAATCCCAGTCCCAGTCGGATCCTCACTCGGAAATGTATCAAAAAGATGCTTCGCACCCTCCGGACAAGCAATACCGCACTCGACGCCCTTGGCCTCAAGCGCCGCAATCGTCTCCCGGCTCATGCCGCAAGGGACCAAATCATCGTCGGTGCCGTGCATGATGAAAGTCGGGGTGCGGTAATGCCCGCGTTGGATCTGGGCATAAGGGCTTATGGCGGCGATCTGCTCCGGGCTGGGCATTGGCATGTTTGCAAAGGCTTTGGCGTCGCGACCAGCGAGGGTCTTCTTGGTGGGGAGGCCGTTGACGAGGATGGGTACCATTTGCGCTTTCCAGTTCATGTGCAAGATGATGCGCCAGCGCTCGTCGGCAAGGCTCATCACGAAGGTGCCTGGGGCGCCTTTGTTGAGGGGTGGGGAGTAGCTTGTAAACTGGACACGGAGAAGGCTTTAGTTCCTGTGGATAGATATAAAGGGGGAAGGGTTCGCGGAAGCTTACAGGTTGATCGCGTACGCTGGCGAGAAGGTCGTAATCTTGATCTGGGGAGTCGATTGAATCGCTTGGGTAAATGGGGTTCTTAAAGCCTAAGAGCAGGATGAGTATATTGCGGGTACCATGGATGAATTCGGGTAACGAGCTTACATTCGTGATCATAGTTTGAGGGACAGTAGAATGCCAGGATAGCTTCTGGGGGCTTGATACCATGGAGACGGGGCGTGAAGCCCAACGACATGGCCAGCGTACCTCCAGTCGACCAACCTACGACTGCCACTCGATCGCCGTCAATCTTTAGCCCGGGACAGTTCAGCTTCAGGCGTGGAAGCTCGTGTCTCACCCAGCGGAAGGCATCACACACGTCCGCCATCGGCCCTTCAAGGAGGGTGGTTTCAGGGCAGAAACGGTAGTCCACACTCACTGGCAGAAGCCCTTTGGCGAGGAGCACTCTAACCTGTTTACTATTCACGTCCTTACGCGAGTATAAGCAGTGACCGCCACCGTGGATGAGGAGTGCTTCGAGTGAGTTAGCACGGCAGCGGTGGGGTCGAGAGCTATGGAGCGTTACCAATGGGTTTTTTGGCTTTGCTGGCCTGTGATGGGTAGTAAATATCCGCTTTCAATAATACATTGCCAGATTGCTTGTAGACGATGGTCTCCATTGGCGCATGTTTCGTAGGAGACACTGATTTTATCGCATTCGCATTCGCATTCGCAGGTGCAGGCTCTGGTTTGCCCTGCAAAGATGTGACCATGTCGCAAAGATCTCCAAAGGTTGACTCATCATTGATGAGGTGCATGTCTAACTCGGTGCCAAACGTTCTTTTGATGTCCGACGCAAGCTCCATGCACATCAATGAATCCAATCCTTGCGCTGCCAAATTTGCCCCGTGCTCGAAATTTTCTGTTGTTTCCAAGTGCGTCGCAAGCAACTTCGCCAGCCGATCAACTATATCATCCGAAACGGTGTGCTCAGACGTAGCACTGGAGGTCGTAGCCGGAGTCGTTTCAGCACTGGAACCGGAGCTGGAGTCCCCGTCAGATTCTCCCCCACCGACACCTCGACTGAGCAGGTAGTTGCCCAAAGATCTGATGTTCGGAAGGGTCTCAAAGTCATGTGGATTGATTTCGATTTTGAAAAACTTGGCGATCTCGCCTGCTACTTATGTTACCATCAATGAATCAACTCCCAGGTCTTCCAACGATGCATCATCTTTCAGGTCTTCTATTGGTACTTCTGCAACGTTGTGGATGATGTTTCTAAGATCAGACTCTACGGTTGTCTTCGCCTTTGTAGCTGTACTGTCAGCTTGAGCCAGAACCTTGCTTGGTTTTGCTGGCCCGGCAGCAGGATCAGACCGTACCGGAGGCGGAACAATTGCAAGGGGTCGGGCATCCTCTTTTCCAGAGGGAGTTTGGGCTGCTGGGCCGGATGTTCGATTATTCGCTTGCGACAAGACTTTTGCCAAAGAATTGATCGGAACCCGGGTGAAACAAGCACCGAAAATGATCATGACAAGCTCCCTCGTCATCGAGTCGAAGACAAAAATATCGTTGCTCACCGTTTTCTCCCCGGGCCTGCTGAAATTGGTGAACACATCCCAGGACCGGGTCTCGGGGTGGTCGGCCTCGAAGTGGGGACTAATCTGGATCCGATCCAGCTTTGTGCACACGAAGACCTGGCCAGGTCCACATTCGTTAAGGCTGTTGATGTGAAGACCAGAAACTTGAATAAAGCTGTCCAGAGCCAACGGTGAGGTGATCATATCTGCTAGACCGTCAGTGCTCTGGGCTGGAGGCGCTACTCTTCCAATGGCCTCTCCGCCGCGGGAAAAGACACTGGTCACTCCTTTGTACCAATCGCCATAGTTGACAACTTTGGAAAATACTTTGTAGACCATCTTTCCTTGCAACGCCTCGCTGTTAGGGTCTGACTTCAACGCTTCGAAGCGATCATAGCAAATCAGTTTCTCGTAGCGAGAAAAATCCGCAAGCAGCCCTGGACCTTCAACTTGTAGGCTAATGCGTCCATTTGCATGCCCGATAGGCGAGGCCTTCTGGTCTTGCGGCTGGCTGAATATTTCCCATTTCCAAGAAAGATTTTCCAGTTCAGTCGTAATCATGGTCACTATACGATCTTGAGCTAAGCCAAGAGGCGCTTTAATCTCAATTGCTTCAACAAGGGGGATATACAATCCGGATTTCCCATCGGTATGCAGCAGTCTCGCTCCTCTGGTCGACAACTCAACGTACATAGGGGCAGGACACAAGGGCTCCGCGAGTACTGCGTGGCCACTGACGTGCGCCCTCCATTGTGTGCTTCGAGGGTTTGCAGCAAATTCAGCCTCACGGCTGTTCTGATCTCTGTAGCCTACGAATATCATCAGAGTATCTTCAGACATTAGCGGCTCAAGTGGTACGGCGGGATCGGTAGGTGTGATGACAGACCCGGATCGCTCTTTCCAATCAAGCCAATGCGTAGTCTTCTCAAACTGGTAAGGTGGTAAGTTTATCGATGTATACTGATCCTTCTGGACTTGATGGAAGGGCCAGAATTGCACGTGATGACCCCATTTCCATAGGTTCCTAGTGCTGTCAGCGAGAAAGTCCATAGCTCCAGTACTGCTAAGCTGTGCAGGCTGGAATGCATGCTGAGTTGTCGTGGCAGGATCCAAAGCCCGTCGAACCATGCTGATGACTGACGAAGCCGAGCCGACTTCGAGCCAAGTGCAAGGCCCTAAGCGCTCTGCGAGCCTTTCAATAGCTTGCCCAAAGTAGACCGGAGTTCTCGTATGTTCGGCAATCAGCTGTGGGTTGGGACATCCCCAACTCTGACCATCTGAGCAGGTCTCAAGGTGAATGGTCGGCTCTTTGAAAGCAAGCCCCCCAGCAAGCGTCTTCAGACTAGGGAGAAGAGGCTCGGTGAAGACCGAGTGGAAGCCCTGCGTAACATTGAGTCGTTTCGACTTGATGGGTGCCGCACCGTGGTGGAGGGACTTGTCTTCCTTGAGAATCTGTTGAGTCTTAGTGATGGAAGCTTCGCGCCCTACGAGGACGTGGCTCACCAGGAACAGATACCTTGGATAGATCCACCGTGCGTAGTATATAGCAAAGGGCAGCACACTGGCGATTAAAATATGAAAATTACCTATTAATACAATTTAGCGAATTTTATATTTCCTAGTCGTTGCTATAAAGATACCTGAGTAAATCAGAAGTCCGCGTAAAACGACGTTGAGATGATCACCAAGAATCCGCCTCCTGCGTAGCCTTGAATTTGGATACTTTCCAGTCAGACCGTTAACTGGGGGCGGTGAAGAGCCATGCCTCAACGCAGGCGGATCATGCGCCATGCGGAAATCTTGCCAGAGCATGAGCTTCGCCTTATCGTGTGTAGAAGCTGACTACTCGTGTGAGAGCATCAACGCGTGGCCGAGAATGTAATGCTCGGTCTGAATCGATGTTGTCTGTTTGAAAGCGCAGAGCTCAACTGCTCAGAGGCTCGTGCGCTTATCAGAGTATGTACTGTAGTAGTCGAATCGTTTGGGGTTGAGATCTCTAGGCTCTCCTGTAATTGAGACAGAAGGGGTCGTAGCCAGCACCACGTACAGGTGGAACTCGTCGCTGGCCTGCACGTTTGTGATGTCGTTCATGACTTTGGCGATACGCGTGTCACTGTTGACATTGTGAAAGCCGTCTTGTGTCTCAGTTTTGATTAAACTTCCTCTGGTTCAACTAGTCGAAACCATTCACATATGTGGAAATAGGGAAAACCTGATAGAATTGAAGTTTGAGACGGTTTTGACAGTATCAACAGTGATGCTTGTGACGCTGGACTCCAGGTTTGACAACGGAGTTGTGCAATAGCACCTGCATGTAGGTGTTTGGCACCTTGAACTGAGAATAATTTCAGATGTCATAGTGTATATTTACCTCTCAACTGTGAAGTCTTCGTGAACCATTTGAATTAAACGGTTGGTTGCAAAATTAATCCTATCTCTTCGAAGACCGTGACTTCCTTGCTCTGTGATAATGAGTTCCCAAAACTTTTTAGCAAAAGAGTTGTAAGCATGTCAACAAGTCTTCAGATTATCGGGCGTGGTAGGGGTTAAGGGGTTCAATCACGTGACGCGGACCTACCGAGCTAGCGAGAGCTTGAGACCTCCAAAGATTTGACCTGCTTCAATGGAGATTGTTTCGCCTCAATTCAAAGCAAGACCGCCGGGTCTATTATATAGACTCCGCAGATGAACCTTATGAGTTTATTTTAGTCTATTCTGCCATGGCTCCAGTACCTACAGCAGCTGGAAAGCGAGGTCCCACCGTTCTGGTAGGTCCTTACATGCCATGCATCTGATGCATGTGAGCTTAATATTTATCTATACTAATTTTTCTAGGTGACCGACGCGCGTGAGCAACGGCCCCCTCCGAATCGACCTACTCCCCCTTTCCTTCGGCAAAATTCGCGCTTCATCACCGTTGACAGCGTCCTCCAGTATGCTTCCGATATTCCCTCAATGCAGCAACGTCAACCCAACGCTCGGCCGCACGCCCTACGCACTGGCTCAGGTAGGCCGGCAGATCCCAAGCTTGCAGGTCGTTTGGTTCCACAACACATGCACGCACGAAGTACGAAAGTAAGCGAGAAGCTTGTACTTTTACCAGAGACTGCTACAGCGGATGAAGAGATTGAAGAAAAGGCCGACTACGATGAGGATAACGATGCTGCGCCTACACAAGATGACGAGGAAGCCCTTCGAAGAACCGGCGGTAGGAAGGGCAAAAGCTATGCGGAAAGATTACCTAAAGCTAGAAGAGCAGAAAAATTAGCCAGGGTGACAGCGTACTGTACTGCGCAAGCCTACAAGTTGAAGTCGACGGCGATATTTCTGAAGAGCAAGCATGCTGCGAGCACGAAATTATATGATGATTGCCTGTACACAGTATATCATCTGCCACTGTTGCCAGGAAGTGACAGATACAGGATAAGGAGTAGTCCGGTACTGAAAAGCCCGGGGGGGAAGGCAGTGTTGGACGAAGAAATAGAGAGAAGCGAGTTGAGGGACTATGGCGAGGGTTTCTTCGAAGAGGATGGAGGAGAGAGGTTTCGTGTGCGGGAGTTTGGGGATGAGGAAAACCACAAAAGAGTCGAGTCCAATGATGCAAATGGAAATGAACGACATCGAAGGCGAGAAAGCGACGATGCTGGACGTTCTACGAGTCCCCCAAGAGTAGCTCCGGATGCTTTCACCTTTGCTGAAATGTTCGTATTTTCTTATGGAGTTGTGGTGTTTTGGAATTTTACAGAGCGGCAAGAGAAGGACATATTAGCGGATCTTACATTCTCGGAGTCGGAAACAGGCATTGCATTGGTGGCTCGTGCCCTAAGAGAGGAAGACTTTGAAACGGAAGAATTTCACTTTGAGTACTCACCCGAAATACCCAGGCCTAGGGTTTTCAACGACATGATCACGTTAAGGAGTGGAGATCACATGATCAAGCTTGCGATGTCGCATGCGATTGCGCAGAGCACAAAGCTATGCTTTTTCGAGCAGCGAATGGCCGATCAGATGGCAGAAGCCCAGCATGTTCCTAAGCGGCTTGCTTTGACGGGGAATCTAGGCATGAAGCGGGAAGAGGTAGTAAAGATTCTCGGGGCACTGTTTAAAAGCCGCGTTGATGTCAATCTATGTAAGCTCCTCTTAATTCGTCTACGTTTGTTTGGACAACCTCGCTCATGCAAGCACAGCATCAAATATGCTTGATGTGCCAAATTTCTTCTGGGACAGCGAACCAACCCTGCACCCCCTTTATTACGCCGTCCGCGAGTATCTCGAGATCAAGCCTCGTATTCAAGTTCTCAACGAGCGCTGCAGAGTCTTTCTAGACTTGGCTGAGATCTTGTCAGATTCTATAGCGGATAACAAGATGTCTCGTAAGTACTTCTCTTAGTTAGGGTCTATCTTATCTTGCATTCACCCAGAAACTCCGAAATCGCTGACGATAGCTTTGAAGGCCTAACATGGATTATCATCGTTCTCATTTGCCTCTCCATCTTCGTCACCTGCTCAGAGGTATTCCTCCGCTTCGGGATCTTATCGGCTCGTGGATCAAAAGATGACGGTCTTAAGGCTTGCGTCATGCCTGACGGCTACGTCTCATTTCCGAAAAACCTCTAGCACGAGCTGACGACCGTCGGTATTTCTTCTGTCATTGCATTAGCGATTCGAGCATCTAGCATGGTGCTTCTGGAGTAATTCGTTATTCACGGTCTTGGTTTTCGGGATCTTTCACGTATAACGTGTATGTACTATGATACAGATATGACTGCGTTTCACCTCTCCTGGGTAGCCTGCCCTCCACTTTGTACATATAAGGGCATTTTAGAGCCCCGTAATCAGATTCCAGGTGCCCCGTAACCAGGTCGTCGAGAATTATTGTGTTGCAGCTTATCTTGGTACCGCTAGCAAAGAGGCATAGCCAAATTATTTTCTTCCCTGCATCGTCGTCTCTGATTAGAAAATTTACGGAGATCTATGAGAATAGGTGGCAAATTCCAATATGACTAGCACGAAAAGCCGCTTGTGCTGGAGCGCTTCAAATGAAGTTTCTGCTACTATCAATATATATAAGCAGAATTCCAACCTATCAAAGCGAAAAGACGGTGTCAACGGCTCAGTCACGGAGATTGCTTTATCGAATGGCCAATTGCTGTTTCTTTCGACTGGGGAATGCTTGGATCGAGTTCCCTCGGTTCAGCTCGCAATCCTTGCAGCTTTCAATACTCTCATTTTCATGCCGCTAGAAATATACAAAGGCTTAATTTGCAAATTACTTATATTCCATTAAGACCTTCATAGAAGCTCTTCGATTGTATTCCCCATTGAGGGCCCTCAAGTTTTTTCGACAAAGGTTACTGCGAGCATTACATTGGTTTCATAGGCACATTCTAATCTTGGATCAAGGCATACATACTTTCCGATAGAAAGAGCTTACTATGGCACATGCGAACCTCGCAGTGGCACGCAAAGACGTTACCATGGCAAAAGAAGATTTTTCAGCGACAGCCACAGACCATCTCGTGTCAACAGCAGACGGAGATGTCACTGAGGGACTGCAGGAGTTCTCTCTAAATCATAGAAAGAAATTGGGATTTCTGGACCTATCTGCAGGTCAGTCATCAGAACGCCCTTGTCCACATGTTTCATCAGCTAAGTCCTGTTGTTTTCCAGAATTGCGACTCAAGCTTATAGGCTAGTGCTTATCCGATCTCGCTGGTATCTAGAAGAAGGTTTTTCGTTCGAGCGTATCCTGCTTGGCCGTTTTAATGTGGATTCCCCTATCGTAAGATGCTGGTGCCATGATATCCACTGCCTCGTTCCAGCAATCCTCTTCACATGCAAGACAATCGCTACGAAGAGCACCTCAATACTCTACGGCGAGAATACCTTCACCTTCATATCCTGGCAAGAAAATGAGTGCGCCACAACGATTCCATCCTCAGCGCAACTCCGGAGAGATTGTTCTGACCTTTTCAGCAACCGCGACGGCAAGGAAGAAGTCCCGCTTTTCCTTCGAAATGTTGTTTTTCCGGCCTTCCTGCTCAAGATCGGTCGCGCCAATGCTTCCCTGATACAAGAATTTTCGTTTTCCGCCCTAAGCGTACACCTTATCCGAGCCCAGGTGCCGATAATAGTTGGGCTGGCTAGACACAATATATGCCGAACGTCCATCATGTTTCGGTTCGTTATATAATTGACGACTTGGAGCAGGAAACTTCGATATGAGGGCTAGCTCGGCATTGACTTTTCGATCGCGTTGCCGGCGTTTTACAAGGTTGAACGTTCCTGATATAGTCGTAGAAGCCACGATTCCAGGGGATTAAGAAGCATTATAGCGACGTGGGTAAATCCCTACTTCAAAGTACAAAGGCAGACCCCGAAAAACGAACGTGGATAAGGGAAAGGCGAGCGAGTCAAGGAACTCATGCCGAAGAAAATGATCCCAACATCATCCAAGTACCCCACCCCCGAAACCCATCAACCTACTGCAACAATCAAGACTACCTACCGATCATCAACCCCTTAACCCCTTGACGACCAAACCAAACCACCAACAATAACAAAGCCCAGCAATCCAAAACATTGCCAGCAGACTTCTCAAACTACGGACCTGTCACAGGCATCATCACTGACCCTCCAAACAACAAAAAACGGACACAAACGACTAGACATCCATGGTTACATCCAGTGTCAAAAACACACCATGCTATTCCTCACCTCAACCGACTGCTAGCAAAAACAGTAGCCTGAGTCGCAAACACTACCCTATGCCACAAATCCATCACTTCAAACAGAAACCAACCAACCATCCACCACATAACCACTGTCCCATACCCCCAAATCTATCCCCAAACCCCAAAACTTTGGAGCAAAACGCATCAAGGCTTCATGGCTCAAACAAAGACACCCCCAAAAAAAATTCTCAACAGGTATATAAAGTAACCAAAGCAGAGAAACATGTACTATTAAATTAAAAAAAAAAATTCATGCTACGAGGTAGATGCCTCCTTCCGCGGAGCGGCAGCATGGGAGATTGTTTGTATAGTGCGAATTGCAAGAATCGCTACCACATCCAATTTTTTTTTTTAAAATGAGATGTCCTTGCTGATGATGACGACTTGGCGTGAGCCCCTTTTGTGCGTTTTAGAGACGGGTCTGCTCTCCAGTCAATCAAGCTAGCCCCAAGGAGTCCTTCGGCATGGGAAAAAGGGGGGTTAAGGGATGTGGTTTGAGAAAAGGGGAGGGGGTTGGCTTTTTAGGAAGGTGTGATGTGGGGGTTGGTAGGGTAGTGAGGGGATTGGAAGGAGGGATGAAGGGGGAGGGATTTCCAAAACGTGCTCAAAATAATGTTGTAGGGAAGCAGTCTATTCCCTAGGACCTACCTACTCACTATGTATAAGAACGCTTTTCCCCAACGTTACCAAAACCCATGTCTTTCTTGGCAACAAGTACTTTACCCGTTATTTGGTTGGTGGGTTTGAGGAGAAAAGTCGGAGGGAAAAAAAGGGGGATAGACGAAACTACGGGAACTCAAAAACCTCCCCTTCCCACTAAAAACCCTCCCCTAGCTATTGCAAAAGCCCACCGCCTCAAAACACTACTCTCAATCCACACCGAAATCGCCACTCTAAACCCCCCAATCCACTCATTAGCCGCCCCCCTCTCCCCCCACCCCCAATGCCCCCTCCCAACCCCCTAGCAAAACTCCATCCCCCCCATTCCTCCCTCCCCCAGTCCCCCACCAGCCTGCTCCACCAAATTCGGACACTCCCTCAACCCCTCCCCCTCTCCCACTTCTCCAATCACATGCCCGTGCTGGGACGGCACTTCTGCAAGCATACGCTGCATCGCGCGCGGCACCTCGTCGAGCCTTGCGCCCACAGGATCGGCCATCTCTGCGAAGTCGATGGGCTGGAAGTGCATGGTGGACCAGAGGGAGGGGTTCCAATCGCTTGGGTCGAAATGCTCTTGCTCTTGCTCTTGCTCTTGCTCTTGCTGTTGGATTTGGAGTTGGTGGTGGTGCTGTTCGTGGTGGGTGTATTCTTGGTGCTGCGGGAGTTGGTAGTACTCGAGCGAAGGGTGGTCGAGCTCTTGATGATGGGGCTCGAGTGGGTTCTGGTCTACTGCATCGGCGGCATAGGGGCTATCGTAATCCGGCGGCGGCTCGCCTGGTGGCTCGGTGAAGGAGAGATGGATTTGACCGCCGGTGAAATCTTGGGCGTCGGCGTCGATGGGGGCTTGGTCGTGGTGGGCGGTTTGCGCGGCATAGAGGGCTTCTTCGTAGGTATTGGCTTGGTCTTGGCTGTAATAGGCAGAGTCTGCCAGGGATGCGTAGTAGAGGTCTTGAGAGGGGTTGGTAGGGTCGGGCGACTGGCAGTCCGGTAGTTGAATATCGAAGATAGCGTCATGAGACATGTAGTTGGATTCTTGGGATGAAAATGCGTATTCCTCGGGGTTGTCGACAGATCCTCGGGAGACAGCGGTGGTCTCTTGAGAGGGATAGCCGTACTCTTGGGAATGGTAGGCGGGGGGCTGAGATGTATAGGGTGGCAGGGTGGAGCTGGAGACGGATGATTCGAATGAGGTGGAGGTCAAGAAGGAAGGATGATCGGCTGTGGGCGTTGAGGAAGAGGAGTCGCTTTCTGATGGGACCGCCGCCAGTAGACTCTCCGAGTTCTCCGCGAGTAAGTCGTTGGCGTTGTGATTGAAGTATTCTGCGTGCAGCGGACTTGGTTGCGCACAGGTGGTGTACTGAAGTGTTGTGCTGAGGGAGTCTGAGGGTTGATAGATAAGTGGATTAGGTGATGGAGCTGGAGATTCGGCTTTGACTTCAGAAACCGGTAGTTTGAGCTTCCTCCAGGTCGTGGAAGCTACTCCATTCCGAGCAAGGCGAAATTTCCATAGAAAGACGCATATCCGCTGCGGCGCCGACGCGCCCACTCGAGGCGTTGCATACACTTCCTGCATGACAGACATCTCTTGCAGATAACGATTGGCTCGTTCCTCCTCTTGCTTCAAGGCATGAGGATCCCCGTTGGTTTCTTCGGCGACTTTAAGTCTCTTATTTGTCATGTTGAAGAAGACTGCCACCCACCAGCTGCTTCGAAACGCGATCTCTAGCCTGGTGTCGTTAGTTAGCGGATCTTGAGAATGCTTCAATGCCCCCGAGACGCCTTCGACCAAATTGACTTTGTTAGGGTCTTCGGGCAGATACCCGTTGCCCTGGAATTTAACTGGGACCCCCTTTTCGAAGAACTTTGTCTTATATTTCCAGTCCTTGAATTCTATGCCTCTGGTGATATCAACGAAAAAATCCACACCAAGTTTCGAGCCCGGGGTTGGATGATTGTTCATCAACCGGAATTCTGCTTCGAACAATATGACTTCGCCATTTCGCTGCGGCTCGTTACCATACAGTTCCAGGTCCGGATATTCCAGCTGCCAAGCATTCGGATTCTCTAAAAGCTTGGGCGCTGTACCAATCTCGCTTTGGATGACTGTGTAGGTGTGAACAGAGCTATTCTGAGGATCGAGGACGTACATTTCGAATTCGACCTGGCGAAGGCAGGGCGGGTGAAGTGGAACGTTGGAACCAAGAATGCCAGGTGCTGGCCTAGGCTGACTCAAGAGAAGCTGGTCCTCCGTGAGAATTGGGCTCTGAAAGTCAGTGCTACTGCGAAATCCGGGTTCCGCGGTGTTGTTCATGTTGGTGACAAATTTCATCCCTATTGAGTTCAGCTACCAATCTGTTAAAAGATACAGCTCAGCAACAACCTACAGATCGGGTTGTTTTGGAGGAAAGGCTTTAGGACTTGGATATGGCTCGAGATCTGTTTACGAGTCCGGTGTACTCCTGAATGGATTCTAATATAGCGACTTATCCATTCATTCCTTCCAGATAGTTTGCCGCCAAGCCATCGCTGCTTTCGGCCCCAATTAGGGATCACGCGCAGAGCTGATCGAATATACCTCAGCACATGGCCTAATAGGAGGAACATTAGGAGACGCACCCTGCTGGAAGATTTCCTCCAAGTTGTCTGGCCAGACTGGCTCGTTTTTTGAACCTTTCAAATAATATCTCTGTTGTTTATCCCGATAATTTTGGTATCTGGGGGACAAACGTTCTGCTTGTGTGACTACCTGTGAATACATCTGGTCGGTGTCTAGCGATTCTGGTTCCTCATCCTTTGCCCGCCTTCGCTTTCGACGCTGTAGCTTCAAGGTGGCCTGAGCTGAACGGCAACGAGGGATAGCGGACAGCGGGGGAACGGGGACTTCATACTCATCAAAGGTAGTCCCTTTGGACACCCCCAGGGTGGAATCTAAGTTGCTTGAGCCCACGTTCCCTGAACTGATCTGGAGGACTCCTTTCTGACTCTCGGGACCCCCTAGAGCTGGAGCGTTTGACCGCAAGATGGATGCATTGCTCCGCAGCTCCATGAATGTGGAAGGGACCTTAGAGAAATGACTGCTAACTCAGAGGTATGCAACAGAGGCTGAAGGAATGATAACGGCAGACTAGTCAAGTGCACATAGCTGAGTATATAGTCGCAAAACTTGGGGTTGGGTTGGGGAACATCATGGGATATAGATTATAAAAGCACAATAGCAGGCTCATAAAACCAAAGATCTCCCGGTCTACAAGGAGGCAGTTAGGCACATCTGAGGCCGCCCGAGAGCTAGAGCGCTAGGCTAGAAACAGCATGTCTTCAAGTTGGGAGGAGACCCTGTAAAGCCTTACCGGGTCCTCTATGCAGAATTCAGATCTTCGCGAGAACCCAAGCAAGGGGGGATTGTAATGAACCATCGGCCCAGGGATATAGGTGGCACGGGAATGGAGTTCGCTGCTCTGGTAACTGTATAAAAAAAACACCTTGTCAGCTTGATCGAATGTCTTGACTCAATTCTGATCCAACATAGAATCGATTTCGATAGTAGACCTGTACTCAAGAACAGAAGCATTTGAAGAAATGAAGACCACATAAAAGGGCAATAAAAGGGCACGGTGATTGAATGTCTTCCGGTTATATGTATATTTACTTCCCCGCTGTCTGGGGAAATATGCAAGGGGTACACCTTTTGACCTTCGGCACCCCTCGCCAAAGGGCCCTTTCGGTCTCATTCGTTGTCAATTTCCTCGCTCCCTTGGATATTGAATTTCTTACGGCCCGAGCCGGTAAGTCTCTGCAATGCAACCTTATCGGCTTGACTACCAACTTTCTTTTGCATCTTCTCAATTTCCTGCTCTGGGTCGATTGCATCTTCTGCCGCGAAGTCTAACACCAATCTCCTCCCTAGCAGATGAGTGTTCTTAAGTGCATCCATAGCGTTCTCGGCTTCTCTTGCCGTTACGAAATCCGCGAAAGCAAATCCACGGGTTGAGCTATCGAATTTCTTGGGCACGCGCACTGATCGTAGCTGGCCATAAGAGCTAAACAGCGATCGCACATCCTTCTTTGAAGCTTCGAATGGTAGATTCTTGACGATGATCTTAGTCCTCCGACCAGCAATCTTCTTATCATGATCCTCATTCCGTCGTTCTTCCGCTGCATCGATAGCCCTATGCGACGTCTTGATGAGAAGCTCATGACCCTCGAGCTTGTATCCATCCATAGCCGCAAGCGCTGCTTGGGCCTGCGATTTGGAGCGGAATTCCAAGAAACCAAATCCCATGCTGAGAACTTGTCCCAGCTTCTTTGGGTCGGGCTTCGTCTTGACTCTAGCAGATATGAAGCCGTCAAGAGGCCGAAAGACCTCGCGTAAGCGTTCTCCAGTAGTCGAAAAATTAAGATTTCGGACAAAGAGAGTTGAGCTATTTACAGATTGCGGTACGCTACCATCCTCGAGTAGCTCCGTTGTCGAAGGTTTCGCGCTCTTTGTTTTTGCCGTGATCGGGCTATTTCTATCATTCCTCGTATCCCCATTACTAATCAAATCTTGGGGTGCCTTTTCCAGGAAGAGTATTGAATCTTTGAATTTTCTGTAAGCCAGGCCATCAAACGCAGATCGCGCATGGTCTGCATGCTCAAATTCAATAATTGCGATTATACCCGAAGGGGGCATAAGAATTCTCGAAACGCTGCCGTGTGTCTCGAAGAGAAGTTTCAATTCTTCCGACTTTGTCCCATATGAAAAGTTTTTGACTAATACGGTAGTGTCACCCCTTTCTCGCTTCTTGAAGGCATCTAGATCTACGCCATTGGCAGAAAAGTATGATTTGGTCTCTTGAATAATATGTGTCTCAGCATGTGCTTGCTTGATCGCAGCATCTGAGGATGTCGGATCCAGCAGCTCGGATTTCGAAACGCCAAGCCGATCCGATATTGAAGATATAACAGCATCGGCCTTAAGATATATACGTTAGCCGTCAAAGTCACTAAATTTGTTTACTGTCCAACACCCACATTCATATACAATGAATTCCAATTGAATGTGGAAGACGCAGCTTCGGCTCTCCGTTTGATCTGTTGCTGCTTCTTGAGAGGTAATTTTGAGATTGCGAACTCATCCAAGCCGTTCTGTTTCTTAGCCTTTGCTGGAATGATGTGTAACAGACGGCCATGGAAAGCTTTTCCATCCAATGCCCTTAGAGCTCGGTCTGCAGCTTCTGGCTCCGTATACTGAATGTAAGCGAACCCTTTGCTGTTTCCAGATCGGCGATCCAACGGAAGATGGACCTAACCACCACTGGAGTCAGTCTATGTAGTGCGCCCACATCCCTAAAATACTACAGTATCAATTATATTTTCAGATATAAGAAGTATCTACTAAAATACTCTTCCTGGTAACATCACATGCATAGCATAAGCTGTCCCTATCAGGATGTTCATCCCAAAACCAGAGCAAAGGGGTCACCAAAACAATAGAAAGTCTCACAACTATACCTCTTCAATTGGACCACACTCGAGGGCATCAAAGTGCTTTCGCAATTCGAGTTCCGTTGTAGTGTACATGAGATTTCGAACAAAAAGCCGTCCTGTGCCAATATCAGGGTTCTCGATACCACCAATCACCTGTTCAGCCGCTACAACGTCCGCTTTGTTGATCACTTCGTCGGTTTGAACACTTGCATCTGACGTTTCTCTTCCCCATGGCTGCATTAGCACGCCGAGATCATCAGGTACTTTCTCTTCAATTTCGGGTAAACACCTCGATTCATGGGAGTCGTCATCGTCAATTAGTCCCAGCAGTCGACTAGTCCTTGAGCGCAGCCAATCCTCATCAGAAGCTGCCGGCATGGTATTGCTGGGTAGTTCTAACACCTTTCCAAAGGCAGGCTTCAGGCTGTTGCCGTATTCTGCATCCTCTAGATTTGTTTCAATGTCTTCCGTATCTCTACCTGTAGCGTTTACTTCCTCCGCCAATCCTACGGGTTCATCGACATCTTCAGACTTTTTGGAACGTTTGCTTCTTTGGGGGACCGCTTCGTACTCTTCGTCACTTTGGGCGGCCTGCACCTTGTGCACCTGATTATGCGTATTCTGTTGTGGGACATTCTGGGTTCCTGCCGAATCCTCGTTTGCCCAAGTTCGCGATTTGGACGGAGGTTGCATGACTTCAAGGAACTCCTGAAGTTTAGGGTCGCCATCAACTTCACCCCCATCACCACGCTTTCGCTTTCCCAGGTTAGAACTCTGTAAGGTGTCATCGTTCAGGGCCTGTGGTGCGACCTTATTGTCCCCATTTGCGAGGGTTTTCCTTGGACCCAATTCACGCTGGTCCTCAACCTACATGATTTGAGATCAGTTTGAGATTTGGCTTTGCGACACATGGAAACTATACCGAACGAGCTAGTTCGACACCTATCCTAGACATACGTATGAAGGATTTGTGGTGATATTTGACGGCCTTTGCAGCTTCCTCAGGGTTCTTGTAGCCCACATATCCAATGCGTCTGTGAGGGATAAATTTCGCATCTGTGATTGCACATTGTCTTGAAAAATGCCGGCGAAAGTCTTCAACACTTAGGTTCGGAGGCAATCCTCGAACAAAGATCCTCGAAGACTCCATAACGCCGAAAACGTCCCACCTCGAAGAATATGGCTCGAACTCTGCAATTCGCGGAGTTAGAGGGATTCCGCCGCTAATGGAAATAGCCGAGACTACTAGCGTGTGTGTCGCGTTCCTCGTTCTTAGGCGCCGGGAATATCGACTCCGTAGCCCACATATTCTCTGCCTCCCCAACAGTTGCTCAGCTTTAAAGTGTCCCGCCGGGAGAGTTTCTTGCTTCTTTCTTCTTATTCCCGGGCAACCATCTCAATCGTTCAGCTACTATGGCTACCGAGAAGAAAGAAAAACTTGACGGCGAGCAATATCCGTTTCTCCTATGTGTATCAGTGCTCGCTAACAACTTTAAAGCCCAGATTAAATCGGCAGATATGGTACGATCAGACCGAGTCCCGAATCTACAGCCTCACAACTAATATCTATTTAGAGCGAAGAGATGCAGCAACAGGCTATCGAAGTTGGTGAGCTTTCACAGATTGCATATACGGCGCAAACATTAACCAAGAATTGTGCAGCTTCCGACGCGATGGAAAAGTACAGCATCGAGAAGGTTTGAAAGCCTTGGTCCCGCATTTGAACTATGTGAATAAGATTGGGGAGCAGAAGCTAATGCGGTAGTATAGGACATTGCGCAATACATCAAGAAAGAGGTATGTCCTTCGAAGCACCAGAGGCGATGCGAGGGAACCTTGTGCACCGAGATCGCTTCCTACACCAACAGATTTCGTCGCTCTTGGTCCTCCGTGCGGAGGGAGACGTAATAGGGCTGATTGTCCGCTCGCATAGTTTGACTCGCGAGCGGGAGCAACATGGCATTGCATCGTGGGCCGGAATTTTGGAAGCTTTGTCACACATGGTATGGAAGTTTTATACGGAAACCAATACAACAACCCATCGCTAATAGGGTGTGATAGAAACGAAACATTTCATATATTTCTACCTCGGTCACTGCGCGATACTCCTTTTCAAAACTCAATGAATATGGCGTTGGAGCGGTGAAGAGAGCAGATACATGTGCAGCGTCCATCAAAAGCAAAGAAGATTGTCTTGTTACCCTGGGTGGTTGGATGGCGTACTCTGTCGTTTACGATCCCTCTTCAGCAATGTGTAAGGCCTTATCCTCCGAACTTCCAGGCTTTTTGGAGGCATCGGGTGTTTTGTCGTGTCTTGGAACAAAGGGATCTGTTGTATGCATTAGGTGCACAAAACTTTCTAAATTGAAGCCTTGAGTGCCTCAGTCACCTAACTACCTTAGGTAAAGAAGGGAAGTGAAGTGACATGCCAAGGAGACTTGATAACTCGGTTCTGCAGCCCGCTAGTGGCTAGCGTCCAGTAGGTAAAGATAAGCGAACCGTCTCACTTTATTCACGGGATTTTACGATACAGAAAACACGCCTTATCAAACATCAACGCGATAAGGCAGCTATCGATCTGTCCCCTGCATGTTTGTTTTGTCGGAGAACGGAGATATGTAAATGCCGACTGCAATCCGAAGAGATGCATGATGTTGTGCATGGACAAGCAGCACAAGTGCACAACCACCAAGCACCAATCAGAGGTCAGGTTCATCATGTTTCTTATCGTAACGTCTGCTATCATGCTATGTCATATGTAGGCCTGTGCACTGGAGCAGCGCATAGTGGGGTTGATGAGGGGCCTTGAGAATGTGTATCTGAACTATTTTACCTTATCTTTACCCTATCTCCGCTGCATCTTGTCATCTCATTTCGTTTCTGCGATATAGATATAGATATATATATCTATGTCTATCTATCTGCTGCTGTCCGAGGCTTGGATGCAGCTGTGTGTAAACCCTGCACATCTCGAAGAAGTCTAGTTGAAACGCACAATAAAAGCAACGGTTACAACTTCTTTCCTTTCCTTGGAATGCATTGTAAGGAATAAACCCATCGCACGTCTCACCAATGCCATCTGCACCTCCCCTGAGCCAGGCTGTAGGCTATGGCGTGGTCCTAGGGCTAGGGTTCGCTTTCGCCTTTGGTATGATATTGACGACCTACGTGCTGAAGAGATATCAAAATGAAGTGCAAACTTCCGAAATGTTCAGTACGGCGGGAAGGACCGTTAAATCGGGCCTCGTGGCTTCCGCCGTGGTTTCCTCCTGGACCTGGGCAGCCACTCTGTTGCAGTCTTCTGGGGTGGCATACCGATACGGAGTCTCGGGTCCTTTCTGGTACGCTTCTGGCGCAACGGTACAGATTCTCTTGTTTGCCACGCTTGCTATAGAGCTGAAGCGGAGGGCACCCAACGCTCATACTTTTCTTGAAGTCATTAGAGCGAGATATGGTGTCTATACGCACTTGGTGTTTACCGTTTTCGGCTTGATGACCAATGTTTTGGTGACAGCCATGCTGCTCACTGGTGGCTCGGCAGTCGTGACATCTTTGACCGGCATGCCCACTGCGGCTGCTTGCTTCCTCTTGCCAGTGGGAGTGGTCATGTACACGATTGCTGGAGGTATCAAGGCAACATTCCTGACGGATTATGTCCACACTGTTATGATCCTCATCATCATCTTCATATTTGCTTTCACAGCTTATACGACAAATGTGAATCTTGGAAGTCCTGGAAAGGTATATGATCTCTTGGTCGAAGCGGCGAAGAGACATCCTGTCGAGGGCAACGCTGAGGGTAGCTATTTGACCATGAGATCAAAGGAGGGAGCTATCTTTTTCGTCATCAATATTGTGGGCAACTTTGGGACTGTCTTTTGTGACAACGGTAAATCGTCTGCTGCGGACTGTGTGACGGTATGGATATTGACAAATTATACCAGGCTACTACAATAAAGCTATTGCTGCAAGCCCAGTCCACGCTCTCCCCGGCTACGTGATGGGTGGACTCAGCTGGTTCGCAATCCCTTGGCTTGCCGCCACGACCATGGGACTCTCCGCTTTGGCCCTCGAGTCTAACCCTGTATTTCCATCCTACCCGTCCAGAATGCCAAACGCAGACGTGACTGCTGGTCTTGTATTACCAGATGCCGCCGTCGCTCTCCTTGGAAAAGGTGGAGCTGCAGCGACCTTGCTGCTAATCTTCATGGCCGTCACTTCAGCCAGCTCGGCCGAGTACATTGCCGTCAGCAGTATCTTCACCTACGACATTTATCAGACGTACTTCAACCCCAAAGCCAGCGGGAAGAGGCTCATATACATGGCTCACACATGCGTGGTCGTATACGCTATTCTACTCGCCGCTTTTTCGACGGGGCTCTATTGTAAGTGCTTTCACTAATACTTACTTCCTTGAATACTTCTGATTCGAATCTACACAGACGCTGGAATTTCCATGGGCTACCTGTATCTCATGATGGGTGTGATAATTTCATCCGCCGTCCTCCCCGCCGCCCTAACCCTCATGTGGAAGCAACAAAACATGATCGCCGCCACCCTCTCGCCAATCCTCGGCCTCATCAGCTCTCTGATCGCCTGGCTCGTCACCGCCAAGAAGCAGTCCGGCAACCTCTCCGTGGACAGCACCGGCAGCAAGCAAGTCTCCCCATTCCCCCTCCCCCTTCCATCCCTCATTCTATACTAACCACCCACCCTCCCTCAAACAGCAACCCCATGCTCGCCGGCAACGTCGTCGCGCTCCTCTCCCCCCTAATCTTCATCCCCGCCCTCACCTACGCCTTCGGCCCTCAAAACTACAACTACGCCTCCATGGCCCTCATCCGCCTCTCGGACGACTCCTCCATCGCCGCCTCCCAAGACACCGACCTCGAGCTCATCCCCGGCCAAACCCACTCCGCCAACAACGCCAAAGAGCAAGCCCAGCTCGCCCGCTCGTCCACCATCGCGAAAACCCTCACCGCCGTCATGACCCTCGTGCTGCTGATCCTGTGGCCCATGCCGCTGTACGGCACCGGGTACGTGTTTAGCAAAAGATTCTTCACCGGGTGGGTTAGTGTGGGGATTTTTTGGCTGGGGTGCAGTGCGGTGTGTGTGGGGGTGTATCCGCTGTGGGAGGGGAGGCATAGCTGTGCGAATACGGCGAGGGGGATTTGGAGGGATTTGACGGGAAAGGGGGGGGCGGTGGTGCAGGGGCGGAGGGCGGAGGTAGGGGAGGAGGGTGAGGAGGTAGGGACGCCGGTGGAGAAGGGGGTGGAGGCTGTGGTGGAGAAGAGGGATAGTCGGTGAGGTGGGAGAGGAAAAGTCTCCGGTCAACTACGACGCCCGCGGAGCAGGTGGTGGAGGCTGTGACGGAGAGGAGGTTTTTTTCTTCTTCATTTCCCCCCCCCCTTCATTTTAACGTGCTTATGCAGCCAAAGGCTATGAAGCACAGCATACCATCTACGTACATAGATACACCCAGAGTCGTACTGACGATGTATGTACTTAGTATGGAAAAGCTCTCTGCGTGAAACAGGCTCTTGGAGCTAAAAAAAACCTCCACACTGTTGTTTGTTCCAGTAGTCGCTGTAACCTGAATGAATCCACTTTTCCATACCTACTTAGTCAGATGAGCTCAAGGAAATTCCTGCTGCAAGCAGCCGACTCAAAATCCTAGACATTGTTATCATAGTTAATGCGTATATATGCAAAAGGTATATAATTATGATGCATGTAAATCAATCAAAAGTTGATTAATATACTGCATCATGCAGACGTGTATATGCACAAAAGCTGAATCATCAATGTCTTTGCAATATATGTAATGTAAGGTATGTTGTAATACGAGTTCAACGCATGAATATAAAGTATTATTGCTGCTTTTACATGTGATTGCGATGCGTGTTAAATTGATCTGAAAATGCGGGAAAAATTGATCGATTTAGGATACATACTGCATTACGCATGTTCTGTATGTGCGCAAAAAACTGAGTTCGTTGTCTTCGCAGTGTACATATGTATGTCGTCGTATATGAATTGCAGCGTGGTGCGCAAAGACGTTGCTGTCGTTCTGTGTATGTGTGAGCTTTCAACGCGCAGAAGGTCACGTTGTTGTTATTGCTTTCGCTTTTCGACTGTGTATGGATGGGTTTAACGCGTGGGTAAAGCGCTGTTGATGCGCTGTCGATGTCGATGGGATTGTTCAGCTCTTCTGACAAGCATAGCTTGCAGAAGGTTCGTAGCCAGCACCGCGTACAGGTGGGTTCCATTGCTGGCCGCGGAGAGAGAGCTCTATGGTGATAGAAATCTTTGCGGCTACAACGACCAAACGGGATCAGTGTAAATGTTGCCTGCGACATGGAGAATCATCATGAGTTCAGTTCCTACATTCTGACCATCACCCGGATCTGCAGCAGCCACTGGTATCCCAAACGAGCCCGGCAAACCCCTTTCCTTTCCTCAACTCCAATCGCTAGAACAAAACCGTCATGTCCACCCATATTAATCTCTTTCTCTCCTCGATCCCCATTCCGCCCCTTCATCCCTCTTCCTTCCCCCCTTCATCCCTCACTTATACCCCACCAACCCCTGCCCCGGCGGCGGTCCCCCCGCCCCCCCATTCGGCCCTCCAGGCCCATACATCCCCGCCCCTGGCCCACTAGGACCATTACCCCCTCCTCCCGGCCCTCCCAGCCCACCACCACCATAACCCCCCTGCCCCTGCCCCTGAACATCAGGCCGCTGGCTGAGATCCTGCATGAAATGGCAGATGGGGCAGGCGAGCTCTTGGTACTTGTGCGTGGCGAGCGGTAGCACGGGGACGAAGCAGAGCGTGAACCAGGGCCAGCGGGAAATGCAGTGCGCGCTCCAGTTGCCGCAGTTTTGGCATTGCGCGGTTATGTTTTCGAGGCCGTGGAGGGGGGAGGTGAATTCTGGGGGGGGGGGGGGGCGTCTTGGTTAGCTTTTTTTTTTTTGGGTGGTCTTTCGGCGTGGGTGAGTTTGAGGGTTCGAGTTGATGGTTGAGGTTGTGGTGGAGGGGGGGTGGCGCAGAAACTTACCGTGGGTGCCGAAGGTGATGCAGAAAGCCATGAGTGTGGTTGAGGAAATGGATGGGTGGAGTGGATGAGGAGGATGAGTTGGGTTGTGAGAAGATGTGGTTGGGTGAAGGAGCTTCAGCGGCGAATCCTTGAGCTTGACACAGCCACTTGCATAAGGTAAGCTTTATGCATGCATAATATTAAGTGAACTGGAGGAGAGGCAAATGCTTGTGTTCACAGATACTCAGCAAAGCCTGATGAAGATTAGAGATGATACGAGGTCACCAAAGCAAATGGACTTGGTAATGAGCAGATTGGTTTGTTCTTCGATCTAATGAAGCAAGTACAAGCCTTTCCAGTCAAGTCTATCGGCGACGATGTTAGCCAATATCCATTTTGCAATAACCACTGATCCCTCATCTAAACTTCGACGATTGCCTAATCTCCAGCATAAAGCACCTAATAACCTTCTTGCACCGCTCCTGCCCTACAGATTTCTAGAATTCCATCCGCGTTGAAGCTGGCGTGCTCGAAAATATCTAGGAGCTCATTGGTGAAGGAGTTGAGATAGGGCTAAGCGTGACGGTCGTATAAGTACATGCCATCGTAAATTTCGTAACCGACTGTGTGACATGAATAGTTACGGTAGTGACTGGGGGCTCGCTGCTGGTGCTTGGAACCACCACGATCGTCTCAGTTGTGGCGGCTATGTCTTTCGTAACAGTAGTGTTAACAGTGACGGTGGCTGTTGTCGTAGCGAGAATCGTAGGGATCGTAATTGTGACAGTCGGCCAAAGATCACTTGTAGTGGTGAGAATCTCGGTCTCGGTAACGTACACCGTCTTCTGAAACAGAGGACTGGTTGGCTGAGAGACTGAGACAGGATGAAAGGTGCGAGTGGTAGTGGTGGCGACAGCATAGTTTGTGGCGGTGGAAGTGATCGTAGTGTAAACGGTTTTTGTGACAACGAGATTGGTGGGTTTGGAGCAGTGATCAACAAGAGGAGCGGCAGTTGCAAGGAAGCCCAAGAGGAGAAGGATCATGGAGATGAGGGCAGAGCGTGCCGGTAGTAGATGCATTTTGGAGGTTGAAAACTGTAAAGTTTTCGAAAACGGCGGAAATACTTTGTATTTGTCTGTAATCAGTTGCGGTTGAGCTGAATAAATATCAGCAGGGGGGGGATTCTCGTAAGGAAACTATGGAGACATACCTGCTTTATGGCACGACACTCGGTATCAATTTGGGTCTGACTGTGCTTGAATATTTCGAATGGTTGTGAGTAGATGAGATCAAGTATTGGTGGTTGGATATAAAGTTATTTTGATTTGGTTGGGCTGAGGTGTGAAGCTTGACGCGTGGTGTTATTGAAAGTGAATAGAAGAGCACCTGCAGCGCTTTTTCTACCACTGGGGCCTCTAAACGCAAACTTCTTTTCAGACATCTGAGACCATCGAGACGTTTTATTGCAAGGACCGTACTAATTGGAAACTTGAATACAAGAAGATAGTATCAAGACTGTTGATGGTACCGTTCCGATCGTGGGTACGGAATCCGCTGAAAGACTGAATATAAAGAACATCTATATAACTCCTAGATACTGAATCATACCGTGCTAATCAAGGGACCTTACCAGTTAAAAAGCTGAACATAAGGAAGTTTTTTCTAGCATTGAATCTTCTAATAGTCATTGACAAGAGCATTGATTGCCCACCTTCTGCCTTACAATTCCTAGCCTGGTAGACATCGGGAAGAGTGTATTCCAGTCTTGCTTTTTGTCCCACAGGAGCTCGAGTTATCGTGATATAGGCCAATACTCTTTGAGTCTCTCAATGCAGGCATCTCTGAGGTAGCGTATTGATTACAGTGAAAACGAGGGTCGATTACGGCATGATAGGTATACTTGTTAGAGTGAACAACTATCGGTGTCCGCATGGCAGCGCTCTGGAGAGCAATACTTTGACCATGTTGATATTGTGTGTGAACACGTGACGAAACATCCTATTGCAGGGGTTCTGCGAGCTCCTTCCTATAATACTCTTGACTTTATGCCAGTTCCCAAGTCAATGCCACATGGTGCTCGTGCATGGTCTTGTCGAAGGTCTCTTAGATGTCTCTTGCGTTCCTTGTAGCTCTGCTTGAGGTTGGCCATGAAGATAACTTGAAAGGCGATACAATGTCTGCTATGGTCATGCTGTCCCATACTCACCATGACACTGACATCTCCAAGAGAAATCGTCAACTTCCGTGCAGTGCGCGTGGCTTAGTCTCGCCCGGTTCCTCTTCTATTCGATAACCTGATGAACAGTCACTTTACGCTCTCCATTCCTCTATACGCTTTGAGGCGGAAGTCCTTGTCAGCTTGTGCTGCAGCCCTGATATCTTAGCAACACCCGGTACGAGCATGTCATCGATGGAAAAACTTGAGTAAGGTACTAAGAAGTAATACCACGAGGCCGCCTTATGATGATCGACCGGCAATTCCCGGCGCTAGAACTATCCTCTTCACAGAGATGGAACACCAAGCGACCACTGACCTCACTTCGTCTTCATATTTCTTATCGCACCACGACTGTCGGTCCATTGTGTGGGCACATTTGGGTATTGTTTCAAGTGAGACTCTGCTGCCCATATTGTTAGGAAGAGTTGCTCTAGGAACAAAGGCTGACTGGTACAGTATTCTCGGTTTTCCTGCACAGAAAGGGGACGAGACCGAAAGTTCACCATAAAACCGCGATTCCAACGCGCCTAATACCAGTTGAAACGATTTCGACAAATTTCCGCAGTGGAAAAATTCAACCGCTCGAGATGTCAAACATGGAGACCCCTTCGCCGCATCCCGATTTAAATCGGAGTCGCTTGCCAACCCTCTACGAGGTTCTAAGCCGCCAAACATTGGCACCTGTGGACCTCTTCTCGTTCTATATCTTTATGCGCGACCAGCAACGATCAGTAGACTACCTCGATTTCTGGTATGAGAATTTACTGCAACATTTTCTTCTTGCGATCTTATTACTTACACTACCGGCACAGGCTCGACGTCTCCCAGCACATGTCACTTTGTCGTCACTATGTCCGTGAGCTTCGACGTTCTGTCCTTATTGAGACTCCTGAGCTTGAGAAAACAGTATCAAAGCGCTCATCGTACATACTCGACCACATAGGTGACATGAACGAACCGTCGGGACCTTCTGTAAACCTTACTAGCGAAGAAAAGACCAAGGACCAACACCTTTCGGCCTACCTGCGGCAAGAAACCGGCAATGGCAATGGCAATGGCAATGGCAATGGCAATGGCAATGGTAACGATAACGGTAACGGTAACGGTCTAGCCACACACTCGCCACACAGCAGCTTGGGTTCCCAGTACTCTAGTCTTCGCGCATCTGGGGACCGATACCGAGACAGGGACCGCCCACCTAGAGCTAGCTTCATGACCAACCTCTCGCCTACAAACTCCGATTCGCCAGCGCACACAGTCGCCAGGGCTGATATTAGGGCAAGCGCGGAGAAGATTTTGTACACATTCCTGCTACCGGGTTCAGAGCGCGAGATCATCCTACCTCAGGGTATCCTAACAGACATCACAACCTCAATCGAAGAAGACGGTCGTGATGACCCAGAAGTCTTCGACGCAGCAAAGGACTACACATTCCAAGCAATGGAGCGCGATGCTTTCCCAGGCTTCCTACGTTCAAAGGCCCTTGGAAATCTGGTGCCTCCAAGCTCATTCTTGCGATTGTGCCTGGGTTTGCTCGGCATGTTTGGTGGTCTCTGGGCAGGCTTTGCTTGCATCTTGCTAAATAAGCCGAAGCACATCCGTTGCTGGGTTAGTCTAAAATTGGCCCTTTTCACCTCATTCTCCTCAGCTAATCTTCCTTCCCTCTATAGCTCATTTTACCATTCACCATTGGCGTCTACTGCCTTTCATCGCAACAATACTCCATCGACCCTGTCCTTGCTCTGGCCGGCCTCAGCGAGTATACCTTCATGAACTGGTCACGCATCCGCGAACCATACGTCCGGGACCTCCTGAACAAGCGCGCCATGATGGTCTTGCTCGTCACCATCCTCATCGGCGTGGCCATTATTGTTCTCTTCATCTTTGTGCCAGGCCACCGGCTTTGAGCAGCGACTTAATCGAATTGATACCATATGCGACGTTACGGGAGTTCCTAGGAGTACCATGGCGTATTCAAATACCCGATAAGCGACCTCCATACCTCTTCTCCACTTTAGCACCTTCATCCGCTGTGTTCAAAACTACCGACACTAACGGATTAGAGATCGGCATGGGTTGCAACGAGGTTACACGATCTAGCAGTGTAACACTTTCACGAGGAATGTATGTTCGGCGAAATCTTTGCCAGGTCCACATCGACGTCTTGGATACGTCCAAATGGCTGCTGTAGCTAGTGTTCAGAGATCTTCTGCTTTTTGTTACGGGGAATGTTTGAGCGAGATATCTGGGGGTAGTGTACATTGTGTACATAATGCCTAACTGTCTAATAGTGGTCCCCAAAGTACACAATGTTAGGCATAATAGAAGCCGTGATTTAATCCACATGGTCTGGTCCTTACATTCCTGGTCGAATCCTTGTTATTAAGTTTACAAAACATGCAGGAGACAGGCTTCTGCAAGTCACCAGCTATTACATCCAAGACATCAGCCCCAAGGTACTCCGTAAGTAATAACGTGACAGCCGACAGAAGGACTGTATGCCAGTCCATTTGCAGAGACCTCTCCCTTCGTCCACGTATAACTATCGCTATCGTTACGACCATGCTTGACGTCCCGAAACTAAGAAAGGCCACCTGCATTTGATCGAGTGAGAAGGGATATCATACTGTCCCAATGACGAACCTGACATGATCAGGACGTTAGTATATCTACACAAAAGGAAAACGGGGTTCGCGAAAAGGAAAAAAGGATCAACATACAGGTACACCGACGTTCCCGCCATCGTTTACTCATAACCACCTCCCTCGCCGGCACACCAACCAATTAGCAGTATCCCCAACCTCAATCCCCCCCCCCTTCCCCAAAACCACCGACACAAGAAAGAAGCACTCACCTGCCAAAAACAAAAGGTGGAAGCACCATCCCCACCAGAGTAATCGGAATCGAATTATGCCCCTCATCTCCCAAAGAAAGACTCGGAGCACGCTGCGTATTGCACTAAAGTGTCGTCCCCGGCCCCCCCTTTCCCCTTGGGGAAAAGAGGAGGGAAACACACAATCTTCGCAACGGCCCTCCCATAGGAACAGCACGTACCCACGTCCACTCCCAGAGGAAGAAAAGTGGGCCGAGTATCCTGCGTTTCTGATGCCAATTGCGGGCGCTTGCGCGCCGGGCCCTCACGGGCGGTACTCTGTGCAACACCCCCTCTGAGCTGTGGGGGGGGCAAGTGTGGGGGTGGGTGAAGATTACTCCGAATTTCTCATTTGCAAGTGTTGATGTTTGCGGTGAGGCAGATATCTGTTTGTGAGCAAAGAAACGCAGCGGTGGTGGAGATGGTGCTTGAGGAAGGGAGGAGTCTTCTGAGTCAAAATGTTTTTGTGCGGGCGGGAGTTGTTTTTTCTGCCGGCGCTAGTTGAAGGGCGGTGAAGATGGGGGTGGGGTGGGGTTTGGTGGGGGGGGCCAAAACAAGGCGAGAGGTATCACTGTCCTGTCTGGATTATTCTTTCTACAACTCTCTACAGAAACAAGTCCATGCTTAAACTGCAGCTTCTGAATCCTTCTCGGTTGAATCTTTAGGCTGTTATGGCGTGGTACTCTTCCTCTTTGGCATTCACCTGGGCTACTGCAATTTTGTTGTTCGGACTCACCCGTATAAACCACAGGCCACCATTACACAGGCTGCTTCATGCTACCACCTTTGTACAACATCAGTCTCGGGTTACACTTCCTATTGCGTCATGTTCTCCAGTCTCTGTACTCCAAGGCATTGGGGCGCGATGAGGGCGCGATGCAATGAGACAACAGTACAAGGGACCTGACACAGGCCTACTGTATCCACCAAGGTGCACACACCACTGACATTCGCTTTGAGCGGAAGCTCGGGTGACACCACCTAGGGAATGGAGATTACGCATTTCAAGCACATCGGTGATTACAGTCGCCTGGCTCACTGCCAGTTCCTGCGAAGAGTACTGTAGCATCTCGGTATCTCCTTACCAATGGAATCTCGATGAAAGCAGTTTCGAAATGCGGACGGTAAGATCCGATGTTGGTTTCAAGATCCTGGCCGGATGGTTGGAAAGGCAAATCACAGCCGCTCCTCGGAAAGAGGCAGGACGCAGGTACTCGTACAAAACGAAGCACGTTTCCGTGCCTGTTTCTCCAGTTCTCGCCCATGCTTCACAGGAACTCTCCACTCTCCACTTGCCCCAAGCGTTGCCACCTTGCCTAAGTCTATAAGTAGGTTTCTGTCTTTCCTGCGGTTGTTTGCCTTGCCCAGTTGAACAACAGACTTTGTTCCGCCGGTGTTGTGCTACCACATACGGATTAGCATTAATACATATATTAGCAAACAAAAACCCACATGGAGTCTATCATTGTTGTACAACGATCGAAGCATGCGTCGGTCAGCTGCTCAAGACACACTGTGACACTGGTGCACTTCCTCGACTTTGCACGGAATAGAGACGAGTAGACGAATAGACGAAACGATGTCCTCTAGTCCAAGTGGAGCGGAAGTGGCTGGTGATCCGGGCCCGATTGGACATGTCCTCGATCTAGCAATGCTCCACCACCACTTCCACCACTCGCCATGTAAATGTTGCGCGCTGAGTCGGACTTACCGTAGTAGTTAGTAGTGTACCCGAGACAAAGTCGACTAAAGTAGCACCTGGGGCTATCGAATCACGCAAGTCTTCTGTCTTGAGAATCATCACCGTTGGTGTTATCGATTATTGAAGTCAATGCGAGACTTGTATCCTTTAATACTTTTATATGCGCAATCAGGTGTTGAAGCACGGTATCAAGGCAAGCCTTATGCCACGCAGGGGGGGCGTAAGGTAGGTACATAGGTGGAAAGAAAGACGAACACGAGGCTGACCAAAGCATGAGTTGTGTTCGCATGGGGTCGAATAATAATAACGAGCAAGGCGTATGGGGGATCCTGGTCAAGTCACAGCGGCCCCCAGTCCATCCCGCTCCCCAGGACCGCCAATCGAGACGCGAGCATGTTGAGCAGCTGGAGGGAAATACTTTGGGTACTGGATGGATGTTTTGGGTGTGAAGGGGAGAGCTTTCTGATGGATAGAATACAGGTAGCAGCGGGAGGTCTGCGCGCCCAGCGTTCATCCGCATCCACTCGTTTCTCACATGATCGAGCCCCAATACTCGTACATTCCGGCTTTAGCATGCATGATGGAAATGCAACCTTTCTTTGGTTGGATAACACAATAATTCGCAGGTGAAGCTCGCCTGTTGTTTGTTGTAAGTAGCCATAGTAATTAGCATGATAGTAAGGTAGGTAATCTAGCGTAACAATGACTGGGCTCCTTGCAGGTGGGGGACTCCTAGTCCCTTCGCCTTTGTCTTCCAAACTGCCCGCTCTCCCATTGTCACTACTACTCCCCAGAGCTGACCAACATTCCACTTACCGTTGTACTTTGTTACTGTCTTTTGGCAACAACGCTATTTGCCATTCACTGCAGCTTCAACACTATTCATCAAGCTGTTTGCTAAATGATGTGTACAACATTCCACACTCCTCCCTAATATGCCGTAGTAAGAACCCACAAGTGGTCACCGGAACAAACACTCCGCGTCGTCCGCTACACAACTCTGCATACATCGATGAGCTTTTGATACCCTCAAAATGGCTCAGCTCGCCATTCCGGAGGGTGGTCTGATGCTCGCCGGAGCCCCCGGTTCCAGCAACGCAAATGCTTCCTCTGCCGGGACAAAGCCACCGCAGGCCATGCGGTTGGACCTAGCAGATGGAGTGCTCGAAGAAATCTTGAGAGCCTCTCGCAATGGTGGGAAGGGGGTTCACATGTCGTTTGGAAAGGCGGTTGTATGTGAAGATGAGCAATACCCTTCGGGCTTCGGTAACATAACTAATCCGATCGTTGATGCAGACCCTACACATTGGCAACAAATCCCACCAGCTCCTCGCTACAGCTCAGCCTTCTCCCGCTGAGCTCTACAGTTATTCACCTTCGAAAGAAGATGAGCCCGCTTTCGCTGGGGTTTTGAGCCACAACCTCGCCATGAACAAAGTCAAAGTCGACCTTGCCGGCACCGATGCGGCCCTTGCAATGCTACAAAGTCAAATGGCTTCACATGAACAGTCCAAACAATCCAAGCAGTACGTGCACGTGTTCTGTCATGTTCCTTTCCAGTTGTATCAAATCCCACTAACATGGAGTTGTTCGTAGAATCAAGTTTGTTCCTGATGACAAATCTCTACCACCTCCTGTCCAGCAGAGGTCCTCAGCAAAACCAGCTTCGAACCCTTACCTTAAGAAACTCAATCGCTCAAACCTCCTGAACAATGCGACCACCAGTTCACTACCCGGTAGTCCTGCACTCGGTGCTGCTCGCTCACCCCTTCCTGGCGCGGCCGCCCCTACATCCGCCCCTATTGTACACAATGAGAAGACTCGAAAGTTGCAGGCCTTACGGACCCCTCTCATCCATCTCCTTGCCGTGCGACCAGTATCCGAAAAGTTTCTTGCTCAGAAAATAGCCTGCAGTCAGGAAGAATGCCGGGAAGTCTTGGAGAAGGTCGGGAAACAGGCTCGCTTGGACACATCGAAGTGGGACTTATCTGATAGAAGCTTTAAAGAATTGGATGTTTGGAAATTCAATTATCCATGCCAAGATGACCGGCAACTAGCGATTGACAAAACCGTTTCGGCCTTCGACCGGATGCGCTTGTCTCGCGAAGATAAGCTTTGGCAAATGCTATTGCCCAAAGAGGAGAGAGGTAAGGGCAAGGTTCTCTCAAACCTCAATCTACACCAAGGTCCAATACAGAGGAGCGGCACACCGAGAATCAATGTCCAAGCAACCGATGATGCGGGTAATGGAGGCCACATGACTGGCAATGACAGTGATGGTGGGAAAGATCGGCTCGCACCCAGCGATGCTGAGCCTATGGCTCGGTCCAAGTCGCAGGACCAAATCAAGAAGACGAAGATCAGTGAGAAGGAAAAGCTGTCAAAGCGCCTGTTGTCGAAGAACCCAAAGAAGCCTACTCCAGCTCCAAGGCCAAAGGCCAAGGAAACCAGAGAAGTCAAGGAAACCAAAGAAGCCAATTCTGGGGTAAAAAAGGCGGGTAAGAAGGCTGGAGCCGGTGCCAGCAGCACCATCAAGTCAACGGAATTTGTCCATGACTCCGACGAGGACGAAGACATGGAGGGTGTCGCTACTCTGCACGCCAAATCCATGCCCAAGGCTGACGATAAGCCTATGAAACCGCTACCGAAGCCAACTTCCTCACGCAAACCTGATATCCCTGAAAAGTCAAAACCTGTGGAACTGAAGGATATCAAGGTCCAGAAGAAGACTACTACACCGCCAGCAAAGGCGTCCGAAAAGAAGACACTACCGTCCAACTCCTCCAGCTCTGGATCGAAGCATCGTTTCTCGGATAGCAGTCAAAGCTCGGTCCCAATGACGAAATCTCTTCCTAGACAGAGAACTACCAGTTCACCTCACAAGCCATCGCCCCTTGGGTCGTCACCACCTACTAATGCCTCGGACTTGGATAATGGTAGTGGCTCTATGCACGCATCTTCTACCTCATCTACGCCTTTGATCTCGCAGGTGCGTCACCGTAACGCCACGCCTACCGCTGGCGCCGGCGCTGCTCGACCAGGTCAAGGGACGCCACAAAACACCTCGGAGCGATCTCTGAAAAGGAAACACGATGACGTCGACTCGGAAATCCATAACCACGCTATCCCCCAAACCAATGGCCATACCAATGGCCTTACGAATGGCTATGTAAACTCTACCAAGCGTGCCAAAGCGTCTCCGATATCACCTCCAACCTCCGAGAGTAGCCGCAGCAGTATCTCTCCACCAATTCACAGAGAAACTTTGAAGAAAGCAGAACACTTCAAAACTTGCTACGCCAGGTACCAGAAACTATATCAAGAGGTATCTGCTTGGCCCGATGCTCCGAAGGAAAAGATTGAATCGGTGATGAGAATGCACGAACGACTGGTTGCTATGAAGGCTGAGTTTGAGAGAGGGACATGAGCATGTCGTGGACCAAAAGGGAGTTTTGACTTTGCACCGGCAGGCATTACTGATTTCTTCCTGCTTTCTCATTGTCTACGGCACTTAGCGAGGCGCTGGAACTTGGGAACGATGACGAGGTAATACACAGAGACGGTAAAGAGCTTGTATTATACTTGCACGCCAAACGATTCATGGTGTTGGCTTCTTATGATCTCTTTGGATCTTCTCAGGGTAAATCGGTCGGAAGCAGTCGGGATACTAGTGGATAGTCGTGATATGCTTGTCCCTAGCTGAATAAATCGAGGTTTTAGATAACATCTACCACCTGCTATTCTCACGGAACAATTGACAATTTCAGATAGTTGAAAGGAGTTAGCTGTGGCACAGCGACTGCGCCTACGGCAGGAACCGGCCGTTCCTGGCTAGTGACTTAGGGCCTGCAGGGATCTCATGTCGGTTCGGCATCGCTCAAGCTCCGATGTCGAATTGCGTCACCATCGCTGTGACAATATGTCATAGAAGGCATTGAAGCTTTTCGAGTACTTTGATGTCTTCCAATTGAACGAACAACAGTACATGTCCGCAAGATTTTCAGTGTTTAGACTCTTCATCTACGCTGTCGTACCTGTGTTGGTCGCGGTTTACGTTGCGACGATTTTTGAGGGAAAGGGAAAGGGAAAGATGGCTACGAAACCAAGTAATCATAATTTGAACGGTTGGTGTTGAACATCTCTCTGTGTCGTCGGTGTTGCTGGTGGTGGGTTGGGTTTGTTCTTGCAGAGAGTATATTCCATGTGGTGCTCTTCTTTTCTTCTATTGCGGGGCCAGTGTCATTGAATAATTCCTTCAGATCTGTTCTTTTTGAATCTGTTGGCCGTTGAGACTTGCCCAGGGGCAATTGAGTCTGTCGTCTTCCACCTGGTTTTAATGGCTGTATGGTTAGTTGACTAGTCATGCTAACATTTTTAACATCTAGTCTTCAAAAAACCCCTCGCCCTCTTCTCCCAACAGCCCATGACCGGTTTCTACCGCGACGGGTATTGTCGAGTTGGCCCCGAGGACAAGGGGAATCACGCCGTTGCTGGTATGTGCTCTTCACAGAATTCCAATTCTCAACCCTTTTTATAAAACATGCTCTCTCTGCGCAACCACCCCCCTGTCACTCATCTTCCGTTCTCCACCTCTAGCTAACCTCTATCCAGGCGTCCTCACCAAAGAATTCCTTGACTTCTCCGCCTCCCGCGGCAACAACCTCCGCAGCATCGGTCTCGAGCCCGGCTGCAAATGGTGTCTATGCACCGCCCGATGGAAAGAGGCAATGGAGGCGGCGAAGAGCAAGGATGATCCTGTTGTGCCAAAGTGCGTGAACTCATCCAATCCCTCCTCAATCATGCAAACTAACATCCGCCCCCTCCGCCATACAGAGTCTTCCTCCACGCAAGCGACGAATCGGCCCTCTCCAACGGCATCACAATGGACGCGCTGAAGAAATTCGCCGCGGAGCCGGAAGCGAGAGGTGGAGGTGGCTCGTTGGAGGGGGAGATTCCGATTAGTCCGAGCGATAAGGCGGGGAGTATGGTTAAGGAGACGCATTAGGGTGGAGGTGGAGGTGGAGGCTGTGTCTGTATGTTCGACTAGGGTTTTAGACGAAGAAAAGAATGTACCAAAATGGTTGAACATCAACCACAAATGCAACCACTAACCCTTATCCCAACTGCCAACCCAACACCAACCACCGCCCTCAACCCTTCTCCTTCCCCTTCTTCCCCACCACCATTCTCCTCCTTCCTCCCCCCTCCAATCCCCACCCCACCTCCACCTCCCCCTCCACCCCCACCTCCACCCCCATCCCCATCCTCACCCATCCCCATCCTCACACCCCCCAAAAAGCCAAACGCCACCGCCCCTCCACCAAACCACACAACTCCAAACTATAAAACAACGAAACGATGAAAAAAACAAACATCACAACCGCATACTAGGAAGGAAGAAATCACCCAACCAAGTTTTATCTTTATCCAAAGTCCAAAGGGTTAGGGTTAGGGTTTTCGATCTTGATAAGTGGCGTTTCAGGTACGAAAGAGCTTTGGGAGTTTGTGAGAAAAACTTGGGGTCGGGGGGGGGGGGGTGGTTTAGCTTTTAGTCTTCTAATCTTTTCATCTTTTCATCATCCACTCGTCCGCCCCCCCAGCAATCTCTCAACCCTCCCTCTCTCCCCCACACCCCTCCCCCCTCCCTCCCTCCCTCCCTCCCTCCCTCCCCCCCTCCCTCCATCCACACCCCCTCCAATCCCATTCTTTCCTTCTTTTTTTTATGAACCAAGTTGCGGGGCATACATACTATGCTAAATGTGCCATATTCTTTTATAAAAAAAAAAAGATTGCAGAGATATTGCGTAGCGTAGGTTGTTGTGTGTGTGTGAGAGAGGAAGAAGCGGAGAAGAGGAGGGAGGAAGGGGGGGGGGAAGGGTGGTGGAAGAAGAAGAAGTGGAAGTGAAGAGTGAAGAGTGGAAAAAGGGGGATATAGATTGAAGATGGAAGATGGAAGAATAGAGGTATAGGGGATAGGGTATAGAGGTATAGGGGATAGGGGATAGGGGAAGAGAAAATAGAGGATAGAGGATGTGCAGTAAGGGTGAGAAAGGAAAGAGAGGATGGAGGATAGAGGATAGAGATGAGGAGGGAAAAAGGGGGGGGGAGGTATAGATATGACATTCTCTCAATCCAAACCCCTAATCTTTCTCTGCCCCCCCCCCCCCCCCCCCATCCCCCACACCTTCAACATCACATCCACCCCTTCTAACCAACATCAACACCAACACCAATACGCGCCAAAAAAAAAAAAAAAAAACAGGGTATGAAAATAGAAACAGAAATAGGAATTGAAGAGCAAAAACAAAAAATATCAATAAAGAAAGGCGATGGATGGGATTTGTGTTGAAGAGGAGTGGGTGGCTGAGAGGATAGTGGCGGTGAGTGAGTGAGTGAGTGAGTGATGTAGGGAGGGAAGGGGAGGGGAGGGGAGGGGGTGTTGAGATGGTGGGGGGGGGGAGTAGAGCCGAGTGGGGGTTTTGTGGTTGTGATGGCGGGAGGGGGTTTAGAGGGAGGCGTGCTGGGGGGGATTTTTATGGAGGTGGTGGCGTAGAGGGATTAGAGGGGCGGGGGCGAGTTTGAATGGAGACTGGTTATGTCTTATATATGTGTGAGATCAAAAAAAACAACGAAAAGTTGAGGCAATCAGAAGAGTAGGTAGGCTGGGGAGAACCCCCTATATTCCAGCTACATATGCACGAACTAAAGATTACCCATCCAGCTATCTGCCCTTTTATAAAGTATCTCAGCACACCTATATACCACCAATGCGATCCATGCAGATATCTAGAATTTTCGATATTCCCGGCACATATATCGCCTTGAAACGCCACTTTTGTTTTATCCAATCCCGCTTGCCGCCCTTTTGGTATACAGTCAAACGAACCATTACACCGTCGTGAGAGGACTAGTCCCGAAGCCGCGATAGAGGAACAAATGGTCAACTCCGTACCCATGAACCCACCCAAAACATCGAATAACTCCAGATCACTTTCGTCGCTCGTCGCCAGGCGCCAGGAGTATGTATGTAGGAAACGCAATGGCGAACGTGAAAAGGGATTTTTATGCAGAAATCATGCAAGGAGCTGAAGCAAGAGATCATAACACAGGCGAGATCATATCCTCATCCGCCGGCCCATGCCGTGACGCACCTATCGCCGCAGCATCATGCTCCTCGGGCGCCTCCGGAATGGTCGCACAATACCTCTTCAGTACTTGCTTCAGCGCTGGCCTCCTTATTGGTTTCGGCAAGAAGAAATCCATGCCTGAATCCATGCACTCCTTCACATTACTTTCCTCCGCAAATGCCGTGAGCGCCACAATGGGGCAACTGTATCCCATTTCGCGAATTAAGCGCGTGGATTGTAGACCGTCGAGATTGGGCATTTGGACATCCATGAAGATGAGGTTGAATAGGTTAGATTGCTGCATGCTCTCCTTGACAAGTTCGAAGGCTTCTTGGCCGTCTTTGGCGACGGTGACGTCTGTAGGTTGTTTGTTAGCCGCATTTAAATCCGGTAATTTGGAGGATAGGGACAATGCGTACCGTAAATGTCTTCGAGCTTGAGCATGCGAAGCACGACCTCTTGGTTCACCTTGTTGTCTTCGGCTACCAGAACGCGTACTTTGTCGCCACTTCCGTAGGCTTGAACGGCAGCTTGCTCCATTGCTGCTAGTTGTTTTTCGGGCAACTCTAGGGGGGAAGATGCAGCGAAGAAGGGCTGGCTTAGTCCAACTAGACGAGGTTTTGCGGGAGTATCAAAGGCGTTCAAACCAGGACCACTGCCATCCGTAGAGTGGATGGAGAGGTCGGAAGAGGATCGGTTTCCCACAGGAGTGCGCGATTCATCTTTGATTGAGCCAACGTTGATGCTGTTTCGTCGTGAATTTAGATTAAGGTTCGAGCTGGTAGTGCTGTCTGCCCGTTCTTTCGTAAACATCATTGGAATCCGCATGGTGAATTTGCTTCCCTTGCCTACTTCACTCTTGAGGACAATATTCCCTTTCATTAGGCCCGCTAGCTGCGAACAGATACTTAGTCCAAGTCCTGTTCCGCCATATTTCTTACTTAGGCCAAGATCTCCTTGGACAAAAGGCTCGAAAACCCGCTGCTGCTGGCTTTCCGGGATACCAGGACCAGTATCTTCAACCTCGAACTCAAAGATTAGAGTCCTGGCATTTAGTGGTGGAGGTGACGAAGATCGATCGCGTACTGGAATCACTGGAATTGATTTCGGCTCGCTGCTATTGATATGAAGTGCCGTCTCTGGATACGTTGGCCTTTCATGGTCCTTTGGCGCAGGGGAGTTCGAGGAACTAGAACCAGATACGAGACGACCTCGCAGCTTTGTAGACTTCGCAGAATGCTGTTTGGATAACTTCGATCGTACCGAGTTCTTGCGGCTGCTAGGCCTTTCCTCTACTTCTCCCAAGCATCTTATCCGGACAATCACAGATCCACCTTTCTTGGTAAATTTAAGGCTGTTACTCACAAGATTGATAATGACTTGTAGTATCCTGTGTTGATCGCCCCATAGCATCATGTCTCTTACGCGTCCTGTTCCGTACGGTCCATAGCCAACTTGTAGTGGAGCACCGGATGGATTCTCGCTGGTTTCAGAAGGGCCCTGGAATGCCACTGTCAAAGTAATAGCCCCTTCTTTCGCTTGTTTTTCAAAGATCGATAGCACTTGAGAACTGATGTCGGCCAAACGGAATTCTTTCTCCTCCAAAGTAAGTTGTTGGCCTATCTGGTTCTTGGAAAACGTCAAAAGATCCGTAAGAAGATGCAACAAAAGGTCGCCCGACTTGTATATGATCCCTAGTGATCGCTTGATTTTGCTCTGGTCTTCTTCTTGCATACAAACAGCACACATGCCGAGAATACCATTCAATGGTGTCTTAAGCTCGTGAGAGATGTTCGCGATGAAAAGAGTCTTGCTTTCATTAGCAGCCTCGGCCGCTTTCTTACTGATTTCAAGTTGGTGCGTCCGCTCCTTTACTCTTTCTTCGAGGCGCTCGTATTGCATCATCAATTCCTCTGACATTTCGTTGAAGACCGTCATTAGATCAGTCAGTTCGTCTTGAACAAAGTGCTTCCGATCTTGAACCTTGCCAGGAATTCTGAAAGTGTGTCGGCGTCGTTGGTCTCGTCGCTGCTCATTTCTGTTTTCGCCACGCCCGCCTCGCCACCCTAAAACCCGTTCAACAAAGCCTTCTTTTCTTGCTGTAGCCATCTCGTCTCCGGATGCATTAGCGTCTTCATCGTGCGAGACGTAGGAATGAATGCTTCCGTCATCAGAAGGATATCTATATGGCTCGACTGTCTTCTTCGTAGCCGCACGCAGCCTCCTTATAGGTCGAACGGAGACGTGGGCAATGGGCAGCAAGAACAAAAGGATACCCCCGACTGTGCCAAAGACAGCGGCCAGCAAAACATTTCGTAAATGATGGATGGGTGCAATCACCTCTCCGTAAGACTGCTCAACTACTAAGACCCAATCAACCATAGGGGACCTGATCAAGGCATAGCCGGCCGAAACCTGATTATTGTCCTCGTTCTTAGTGTTGACGAGGCTTCCTCCGTTGTTCATATCGTTATTGAAGGCGGTGTATGCATCAAGAACGGCAGGGTAGTCTTGCATCGGAAAAGGGGTATTCGGCTGACCGTATAAGTGGGAAGCATGACGGGTAGTCCGAGACGAGTTGCGTAGTGGTGGGAGGATGAAATGAACATCCTGTGACTGTGCCAAGGTTTTATTGACGTGAGAGTCACTTTGGTCCAATATACTAGCCGGGATTCGATTATTTGAAGTCGCAGGCCCCATGATCAGAATCTCACCTGTTTGTCCCAAGCCATCTATGGACTTGCCAACCTCGAAGATGAGATTGGCATTTGTAACTACTGTGAGCCAGCCTAGGATATCCAAGGCAGAAGTGTTGTTAACGATTGGTAAAGTGAGCGAGACCAAGGCAAAAGATTCATTGACAAGCCATGGGCCCATTAGAAGGGTCGAATCCGGGTTGAGCACAGCTCCGTCATAGGAGGCGCTTGAGGTGTTGAAAGTGCTGTTGATTGCCGCAGATGTGAAGTTTAAGTCTGGATATAGATTCGGAGGATAACCGGTGCCGTCATCACCGAGATACACAGGAGTTCCATTGGCGTTCTGATAGGGTAGAGGAATCTTCCCCACGATATCTGATCCGGTCACGGTCACCAAGCCGTATGGTCCCCCAGTACCTGTACCATTTTTGGACACTATTCGAGCTTGAAATAGCAAGGCGGACGTTCCGAACCCTGAGAGGGCGCTTTGTAGATCACCCCGCGGCGTGATCCAATTGGCGTCTGTATTATTCCCAAGATCATAGCTTCGCAAGGCAGATTGTATGAGTAACCGCGTTGAGATGGCCTGAACGCTTGACTGTAGGAGAACAAGGTTGGAGTTCAGCTGGTTTGCATACAGAGACGCTGTAAGGCAAAGACTAGACGATCTACACAAAGTCGGAAATATCAGCGCTGTTTATTTGGCTTCCAGGCGACGGGTGGGACATGTATCTCACCTTATCTTCAGAACAAAATTGTAGTTGGTTACCCACTGAGACCTCAGCGATTAGCAAACTTCATTACCTAGTAATTCGTGCACTCAAGATAGCCTTACCGTCGCAATCGCTATAACAGCTAGGGATACTAAAGACGCCAGGAGTACAAGCAAGGCCAACTGCTCTCGGATTGGGATCCGCATCTTGAGAGATGGCGATTCGTGCTATTCAAAGAAGTGACAGCCGGAACTCTATGGACGCTAATTCTGATGTCGACGCCCTCCTCTCTGCTGGGCGAGGCTGACCCGCTGTATTGATGCTGGTGCCCAAAGAGCCATCAAGCTTCGAGTTTGAAAGTTTGAGCAATCACACCACAATGAAAGTCATTCATGTCGATTCCAAGTAGTCTGCATTGGAGGTGCGTTGTTCGTTCGGGTCGCGAGACCAGGAATCCGCTTTGGAGCAAGAGCTCAGCTGAATGGCCCTCTGTTGAAGCAATAGGAGCTGTAGTAGGAGCAAGAGTAGGAGCAGGAGGAGTAGTCGTCCAATTAGGAAAATAGTTTCTAATCAGGAACATACATGCATAGTATGTAGTTGGAGTGCCATTACACTGCCCGCTAGCCTGGTTGGGGCTAGCGCCAATTGCGGCACAAAACATCTGTTGTACGGAGTAGAAAACACACCTTTCAGCAATCAGGGACGAAGGAGCCGACAGTGCAAGCTAATGCTCTTATAGACATCAAAGACTGGCGGTTGAGTCCGCAATAGGTCAAAAATTGGGTAGAGTACTGTGTGTGTGCAGAGTGCTTCTCTCGATCGTACCAGAACCCAGGATGTGGTTTAGTGCATTGGGACGATCCTTTGTTCAACTCAATCTTCACCAAACCTAAAGTATATTTAGATATTTTGAATTGTTGAAACTGAAAATATCATTTTACCGGCGAACAAACGATAACTTGCGATAGTTCTATAGAGGGCCATGAATCCGCTACGCAAGAGTTCGATATGCTGGTTACTTGAATACTCGTGTTACGTGGATTCCCTTCGAATTCTCTTGTTGCAACTCTTAATCAAGCATCACTGAGAGACAACACTGAACGTCTTCTTACTTTTTTTCCGGGCCGTTGTCAACATTCTGACTGGCAGGTTCGAGTTGCAAACCCCTCAACAGGATATGTGCCGGTCTTACCATCCCGTCAGATCAATCCATTCGACATCTTTCATATGGACTACAAGTCTTCTAGATTTTCTATGCAAAAGTACACTTATCATCTCAGGTGTTAACTTCAAAGCACATACAACAAGAGGATAGAAGGCTTGCGGATTCTAGAGAACAAAAAAGCGTTGATCTGAACTTCCACTTGATTCTGTCGCCGGCTCGAGAACCAATGCTCATAAATAGCCTTTGTCGACAAAAATCTTTCCGCTTCTTGCCAATATCCTGATTGTGCCTTCACCAAGGGCTTTTTAATCTCAAATTCGAGCGATGAAAGAGAGCAGACTATTGGATCTAAAAATGATGCGCTGTACCCTCTATTGACTCATCATGCCTCATTTCAGCGGCTGTTGCTCTAACATACTCAATATGAGAAGCTCTGGTAGAGATCGTGGGATGACAGAACATACTTGAACATGTATGCCAGCAGATGAGCAAATTGCTACGTTGGAGACAATTAGTGAATGATGTGAAAAGATGAGTTGTCAAAACCCGGAGTGAAGGGGATTGGTAGGAAAGGCTTGCGCATGACCCACCTTTCATCCCCACGAAGAACCCAATTCCAATTGATCAGAGCGAGTTTGCAAACGTTGTCAAATGAAGCACTCTTCGATGTGAGTGACCCAACATATAAGAGCGGACTCGCAAGGAAAAAGCTCTATTCTACCACAAACTGCTGACTTATCTCTATCGATCACTAGACCCAATAATTTACTCGTTTTCGAAATGCAAACCGCCTCGACACACCCCGCTTGCAGCCAGGTGGATAAAACGGTATTCCATCATGAAAGTTTTGGGAGCATCCAAGTCCACGAGCCACTACATCCTAGAACCATCGAGGTCGCCAAGGTGAACCACCGCGGGACCATCTATGCGAGAGTAGGAGAACGGTACCGTTCTGTTCACAATCACTTCGGCCTCGTAACCACAGCATATACGCCTAATACTATGGCCTGCCATATCTGTGGGTACGAAAACATCAACCCGAACACTGGCAAATGTGACCGTTGTGGCCTCTAAGTTACGGTCGGTAGCTGTACCTGCGGAGACTTGTAGTGATGACGGTGCAAGAAGGTCTTCTATCTGAAAGGGCGACTTGTGGCGTGAAAGCGATACTCAACCATAAGAGCCTTTAGTGAGGGTTGTGTGTAGCTTTAACCTTTGATGGTGGGCGTTTTATGATCCAGAGGATAGGAAGTCTAACTAGAGCTATTGTACTATTTTCTCTATGTTTGTGCTTGGCTTTTGTATATTATATCATTCAAGCAAGCGACCTTGATCAATCCAACAGACGAAGTGCATGCAGAAACCAACCGACTAACATACTATGATTGTCAAAAACCCCGACAGTCCAACACCTCACCCAAGAGAAGTGGAATTGCATATAGATATTCATCTGTCAACAAAGGCAAAAAGGGCTAAGCAATCTTTCACCATTAGTGTATTCTCTGCCTTTTCCCAAGCTGATTGCGAATAGCTAGGGGTATTTTTTCAAGAGACGCCTCATCCATAATCGTTGGATCGTTTACCGAGACTACAGGTCGCGCGACCAACGCTAGAGGTCACGCGACCATGCCGATCATCCGGGCATGGTCGCGCGAGCTCAGTCGACCATGCGCATAATTCCGCCTTCCTGAGCTAAGGTATTGAATAGATAACAGCGTCGACGAACAAAAAACTTTTAATCTTCTTGAATATCTGAAATTCAATTTGCTATGATTGATTAAATATTAATCAGATATTGATATGATTCATTGTAATTGCACATGAATGAAAACATTGAATCGAGTGATTCAAATTCAGAATTCAGTGACATTGAAGATGTGAAAGATTCAGAGATAGAAAATGTAAGAGATTGTCAGAATCGTGCCTAGATGATACAATCAATGAAGGTCAGAGTTGATAGTGCTTGATCTTTAGAGATAGCTATAACTGAATATTAAGAATACAGAAGAAGATTGATACAAAAGCTTCTATTTATGTAATGTTCAAAGACTGCGCTAGACTTGAAAGAAATGTGTTTATGACACAAGAAGAATGTGATGTAGATGAACAAGATGTTGATAAAAGAAAAGAGTGTTGAGAAAGAAAAAGAATGTTGAGTCATATCTGAGTCATATCTGAGTCATATTTGAGTCAAACCTGACTAGCTCGCTGATTAGTTCTAATCATTACGCAGAGAACTCGCTAGCGTTCACTGCGAATTAATTAAAGCTTCAGCCTTGTTCAGTCTTGATACGCTCGTAACATTATCTCTCTCTTCGAAAATTCATGTTCACATAAATGTAGTTCATTTGCTCACTTTTGTTGATAGTTATTTCGATATTTAGCGCAGTTTGTTTGAATATAGCTTATGAAATTTGTTCAAAACTTTCTCTGAGTCATTGAATTTTTCTTTATCGACATAGTATCATTCGTCGTTTCTATCTAGATTTGTTCATTTGACTTTGTACTGTATTTAATCTCGATAGCGTCTGAAGTTCAATATTGTTAGGGGCCAGCATAGAGCGAGTCATATGGGTGTAATGTAACGAGTATATAAATGCTAAGGAAGGAAAGTATCTAGAAGGGAAGAGCCGGCTATCTATATGACTCAGGAGAACATAAGCTAACCCTGAATAGGGTTGGCCTCGGAACAACCCTATAGCCTAGCGGCGAGCGGCCGGCGATAGTCATCAACATAGCCACCAACATAGCTACCAACATAGGTGCGTAGCTAGGATCGTAACATCATCAAAGAACATCACTATGTTTTCTGTCATTGAAAAGACAATAACATCTCAGTTGAAGAAATGATTTGAATCATGTTATGAAATGTTTATCAACTGCATGATTTACTCAGTTCTATTGTTTCAAACAGAAACTCTCAATTCATATTGACTATGTGAAAAAGTTTTTGCAAGCGACTGAGAATCACAGCTAGTCTATTCACAGTCTATCATTCTGAGATCGACAATCAATCGAAATGAGTCAATCAAAACGTTGAACGCGAACTTAGAATCTACTGCAATTACATGCAGAACGACTGAGTCAAATGAATATCTATGATGAAGTTCAATGACAATTTCAATATTTTCTCAATCACTTCAATGATTCTCTTTTACTTCAATAAAAGATTTCACTCTTGAATGAGTTTCAATTCAGATACAACTGACTATGAAACAACTTGTGAACGACTTGAAGCTAGAAAAGCAAACGATATTGTCATTCAAATGAAAGAGTTATTGAACTTCGATCATCGACAATTAAAAAAGATGAAGTTGATCATTGAAGTTCAGATCAATAAACATAAATGAAACATCATCTATGAAGTAAATGACTGAATTTGACTATCTTTCAGAAATATCAAGACAACAAGACTCTGCAAAGATTTGAAAGACAAACAGCTAAATCTTTATTAAATCACTGTCAAAGTGAATGTCTTTTATCATCTTCATTTATCAGTCAGCATGAAACATCTGCATTCAATGTTCAGCTCAAAGCTACTGCAATCATATTCAGAAGACTCTTTATCAGAACAGCATTCAGAATCACTCAAATCAATCACTATTGAAAATGATGAACATTGAGAGATAGATGATATATTTGTTACGATCCTAGCTACGCACCTATGTTGGTAGCTATGTTGGTGGCTATGTTGATGACTATCGCCGGCCGCTCGCCGCTAGGCTATAGGGTTGTTCCGAGGCCAACCCTATTCAGGGTTAGCTTATGTTCTCCTGAGTCATATAGATAGCCGGCTCTTCCCTTCTAGATACTTTCCTTCCTTAGCATTTATATACTCGTTACATTACACCCATATGACTCGCTCTATGCTGGCCCCTAACAATAACAGTCGCTCTATGAAAGATAGTCTTAGAAAGATCATTGACATGTTTGATCTTGTTCTTGATCTCTCGAATGACTCGCTGATCATTATTCAAATGAATCAGATAGAAACGAATTTTCTTTAAAGAATCAGATTGAACTAGTTGATCTATTCAAATGAATCGAAGACGAGAGTGAATTTTGTTAGGGGCCTGCCTAGAGCGGGTCAGATAGGGGTGTCATTTAACTAGAAGATAAATGCTAAGGAAGAAAGGTAGCTACGGGAAAGAAGCTGGCTACATATGTGTGTTCCTCAGCCGACGCTAGGCCCAATAGGGACTAGTCAAGGTGACGGAGCGAGGATAGGCCTGGTAAGGCTAGAAGGCTGAGCCTGGCAAGGCTAGGATCGTGACAAACACGTTCATGTTCTTCTGTTCTTCTGTTCTGACGACGAACTCAGTAAAGAGTTAGTCTAGAGCAATGCATTCGTGTTCTTCTGTTCTGTTCTAGAAATTTCTTGATTTCTAATGAGTCTTCTGAGCTCGATTTTCGAATTTCGATTCTGATTCAAGTTTGAGTGATGTAGCTTGTTTTTATATCATCTACACGTCGATAGTAAGATTGATGAGCTTTGAACTAATGTTATGAGTCTGCATAGAACGAATCATATGAGTGTATTCTAACTAGAAGTTCAAAGCTGAAGTAGAAAGAAGATGCAACACGACGTGAGTTTTACTCACGAAGGCACGCTAGATCGCTAGCGTGTCAACAACAGCTCTACTCACAGCTCTATACTAGTCTATGTTAGGCTAATCAGGCTAATCAGAGGTAACAGAGATGCATGCTCGCAATATATTCTAGCTATCAAATCTGAAGTTGATCTCTATCAGCGAGTAAAAGATGTCAACAGAACGAATGAGCTTTGCAATGAGTATAGACAAGCTATAAGCGAAAACAAGCTCAAGCTACATAGCACTGAATTGAAGCACTGCAAGATCATTGATGACATTCTGTTCAGAAAAGATCTACTGTGAGTTTCTAAGAATATGCATACGAAATTGCTAAAGAAAATTCATGATCAGTCTTTCATCTTTCACTCTGACAATTGAAGAACTATTGATCTAGTTCAACGTTTCTACTATTGATCAAATCATCAAGTAATGATTAGACATTACATTTGAAACTGTCATGTCTGTCAACAAAGCAAGACATTTAAAGATAACATCAATGAACTTCTTCATTCTTTCTCGATTTCACAGAAACGCTGAAAGAATATAGTTATGAACTTCATCACTGAGCTATTTCTATCAGAAGATTATAACGTCATTTGCACAATCATATGTTGACTCATCAAGAAACATCACTATGTTTTCTGTCATTGAAAAGATGCTGACATTTCAGTCGAAGAACGATTTGAATCATGCTATGAAACGTCTATCGACTTCATGATTTATCTAGTTCTATTGTTTCGAACAGAGACTCTCAGTTCATATCAATCATGTGACAAAGTCTTTGCAAGTGACTCAAGATCACAGCTAATTTATCAACAGCTTATCATTCTGAGATCAATGATCAATCGAAATGAGCTAATCAAGACGTTGAATGAGAACTAAGAATCTACTGCAATTACATGCAGAACAACTGAGCAAAATGACTATCAATGATAAAATTCAGCGAGAATTTCAATATCTTCTCAATCATCTCAATAACTTCGTTCTACTTCAATAAGAATTTTCATTCACGAATGAGTTTTGATTCAGATACAACTGACTATGAAACTATTTGTGAACGTCTTGAAGCTAGAAAAGCAAACAATATTGTCATTCAAATGAAAGAGCTTCTTATCTTCGATCATCAATAATTGAAAAAGACGAAGCAGATCATTGAAGCTCAGATCAATAAACATAAATGAGACATCATTTATGAAGTAGACGACTGAATTTGATTATTCTCTAGAAACATAAAGACAACTAAATCATGTAAGAATTTGAAAGACAAACAGTTAAAACTCTATCAAATCACTGTCAAAGTTGAAATCTTCTATCATTTTCATTTATTGATAAGCATGAAGCAATTGCATTCGATGTTCAGTTTGAAGTTATTACGTTCTTATCTCGATGATTTCTTATCAAAACAGCATTCAGAATCATCTAGATCTTTCACTATCGAAGATGATGAGCATTGAGAGATAAATGACATTCTGAACTCTAGATGATATTGAGATTGAATACAATACAAGATCAAATGAACGAGACTAGATTGAAACGACGAATGATACTATGTCAATAAAGAAGAATTCAAGAGCTCGAAAGAAGTTCTAGTTGAATTTCATAAACTCTATTCAGACAAGTCACACTAAATTGAAAAACAGTGAAAATTTTTGCGTTTCATTTGTTCTATTCATGCGAACATGAATTTTCGAAGAGAGAAATAATGTTATGAATGTGTCAGAATTGATTAGAACTAGTCAAGATCTAGTCGAGATCTGATCTAGATTTGACTCAGATTTGACTCAGATATGATTCAGCATCTTTTCTCTTTTCTAGCATCTTTTAATCAGCTTTTATTGTCTTTTAGACAAACACACTTCTTTGTGTTATGAGTAATTAACAGATGTCTATGACAAACACATTTCTTTGTGTCGCAAACATCTTTTGAATCAACATCTTTCTTGTGTTTCAACACGTTCTCTTTGAGACTAGCATCAATCTGAGTAACTACTATATAGAGCATATTCTTCTTACTTTTTGTATATTCTTTCTTCTGTATTCTTAAAGTCTTAGTTATAACTATCTCTATAAATTAAACATTCTAGTCACGCATGCACTTTGATTAGTTTCTAGACATGATTTCAACAATGAGAATATTAAACATATCATGAAAATGTCTTTCAATCAGTAAGATATCAATCTTGTAATAATTCTTGATTAATAATTGATTAATCAGAAACAATATATTCAATTTTTGAATTATTTCGAGCAACATAAAATTGTAGTCTGTTTCTATGAAGAACAAGCTCAAATTCTGATGAAACAGAAATTATTTGAAGTTAATATGTCTTTCAAAAGAGTATGAACTTACAATGTTAATGAAATCGTTTTTGCAATGTTCAATCAATCGATGAAAAAAGATAAGTGATCATTTATTGATCACGTATTGATATATGATCAATTCTTAATTAATTACTAATCAATATTTAGTTATCACTTTGTGTCGAGTCTTTACAGATATTCAGACTTCAAAATGTTATTAATATATCTTTTCTATCGTTTTTTCTTTATTTCAGAAATGATTGAATATCAAAGTTAAATGATATCATATTCATAACTCAGAATTTAAAGTTATGATTATGAATATGAATTCAAGTCAACTAAAAGATGATTAATCTTCTATCATTGATATATTATTTAATTATTATTATATCATTGATTAATGATTGATCTAGAATTCAAACTATACTTGCAAAGTATCAATCAACAATCTTGTCAGTGACAATGATATACAGCATGAACGATTATCTATTGTAGAATTTATTTTCTACGTGAAGTTACACGATTGACAGAACAAGATACACATTCAGATTCTGTTCACAATCGTATGTTAAGTCTATTGAATGCTCAGTTCAAAGAAGATTACTTTCAAATCTGTGATTTACTAATAGATAATCATTTCTTAATTAATCAATTATTAATCACTCTCAGCTTCTGATCTCAGCTCATCAAATGTAAAATTCTGAATCAAGCAGAAAAAGACAGATATTATTGCATCTGATGTGAATGTTCATTGTTCAAAAAATTTATTAGATGCTTTCGTTCATGCTTGAAATCACATCAACGCTGTTGAATAAACACATCATAAAAGCAATAGTTCTGAAAAAAGATTAATGCTTCTTTAAGCTATCAAAATTTTTGTTTACTGATACTTAATTAATAGAGAATTAATAGCTTATCAATCACAGAGAACAAAATCTGAATGATCGAGATCTTGCACAATATAAAGCATTTTGAAACAAAGAAGTTCATCACTCATATAGACAAACTTCTGCATCTGAGCAATTCTTCAATTCAGAAAAACGTAATCATAAGTTATTAATAAATGAATGATATTCAAATAGTAATTGATTAATATAGAAACAAAAAAAGCAAATATGCGAAAACGAAAATGAGATCAAAACGATGATAATCGTGATGATCATGATGATCATGATGAATTTAACACATTGTCTCAATATTCTTCTTTTGAAAGTTTGTGTGACGAAAGATTTATACGAAGTCAATCTCGTTAACAAAATTCTTCAAATGAATCTTGAAGATATTTTTTCATTATCAATTTAATATCAATAAATGAATAATCACTTATTAATACTCAGCTTTTGAATCTCTTTACATCAACAAACATCTCAGAATAATCAAACAGTTTTCAATCAGACTTCATTAACTATTCATCAACAAAAGATTCAAATTTGACAGTTGAAGACTGAGACTCAAAGAATAAAGCTTGAAAATAAAAAATCGAAATTGAAGATGATTTGAATAAAAAGAGATTTGCAGAATGATCAATGATTGATCATTCATTAATCATATATTAATCAATTTCACGTCAATTTTCTTGAGAGTTCTCTGAAGTTAATTGATGAGATCAATCACATATTATTGAATGATTAATTTTATACTAATCAGCTTGTATATGCATAGATTGCATCTATCTACTGATAAAATGTTGCTCAGATATCTCTCTTTTGAATCATCTTGAAAGCAACAAAAGTTTATCAATCATTGATTGATAAATGAATAATCATTGATCAGTCATGAATCAATGATGTTTTCTTGAGCATCTTTCTGCGTCATAGTAGAATTTATCATCTTAACATCGATCGATTTCTTTCTACATTCTTTCTTTTCATTCTCTTTATCATCTAAATTCTGATTCTCTGATTCTGATTCTTACTTCTCATCTTCATCATCATTTTCTATCAATTCTTGATTAATAAAAGATCAATATAATATTAATAGAAGAAATTCTTATCAGACTCTGATTTTTTGACTGATTTTTTGCCTACTTTTTTGAAAGATTCATCAACTGCAATTCTCTTTCTATTCTTGACTTTTGAAGCAGAAGAAACTGCGAGAATATTCTCATCTTCGCAGTCAAACTTTGTCAAATGAACACAAACGTTTCAATCTTTCAGACAGACTGATAATTGATGAGTGATCAATCATTTATTGATTATAAATTAATATCATATCAATCTTGACATTCTGACACTTGACACATTTAATCATCTCTTTCATCTTCAATTTCAAATGAATTGCAGTCTTGTTGATCTGAGATTAATAAACTATCAATTCAAGATCAATTCATGATTAATAATTCATCATGTCATCTTTCTTACACAAAACTTGAGAAAGTTTTTTTTTTTTGCTTGACTTCTTCAAGCATCAAAACAGAAGAAGTTGAAGCTTCAGCAGTTTCAGCAGTTTTAGCTATGTTCTTCTCAGACGTGTCTGATATTGACTTATATGTCAGACGCTTGAAGTTTTCTATATCAATTATTGATCAATGATTGATCAATCACATATTAATCATATATTACTCACGAATGTAGATGTCAAAGTTCGCTTGTCTGATGTCATCTGTCATCATAGCGATCACAACATTCTCTTCATGCTCATTCACATGCTTGCGTAAATTACTTGTCGATGTATGCTTTCGCTGTGAATTGATGAATTATCAATAATCTATTAATTCAAGATTGATAAATCATTTATCTTATTGTTACGAGTGTATCAAGACTGAAGCTTTAATCAATTCACAGTGAACGCTAGCGAGTTCACTGTGTATTGATTAGAGCTAGTCAATGATTTAGTCGAGATCTGACTCAGGTTTGACTCAGATATGACTCAACACTCTTTTTCTTTCTCAACATTCTTTTCTTTCATCAACATCTTGTTCATCTACATCACATTCTTTTCATGTCACAAACACATTTCTTTCAAGTTTAGCACAGTCTCTGAACATTACATAAATAGAAGCTTTTGTATCACTCTTCTTCTGTATTCTTAATATTCAGTTATAGCTATCTTTAAAGATCAAGCACTATCAATTCTGATCTTCATTGATTATATTATTTAGACATGATTTTGACATTATATTAAGAATTCGTTAATCACACGATACTGATCTCATTACTCATTCAACATACTCGTCTAGACAGAACGAGTTTAAAGAAATTCATTTATTTGATGATCAACGATAATTGAAAGATAAAACAACATTAGAGAGTTGAATAAAATCAACGATGAGACTGTTTGAATTGCTAGACTACTTATTGCTCATTAAGTACACAAAGTTCACTCGATTACGAGAATCACGATAAAGAATCTTCGTGAATTGCTCAAGAATCAAATCGATCGATAAATTCAATGATAAAGAATCTTCGTTGTTTGCTAGAGAATCAATCAAATCAATCAACAAACAAATCTCATCTTCTTTGTTGAAGATTGAATCTCATCTCATACGTTTTTCTTCTTCAATCGTCAAGCATCGTCATTCATTCAACTCTCTTTCAAACAAATCTCATCATGTTTAGTCGTTCGTTTACTGAAGAGCATTTCAAAGAATTTCGAAATCATTTCTCTCAAATTTCTGATGCTGATTCATCGAAATCACGAACGAAATCATCAAGTGCTGCATCATTCATTCATGAAGATGACGAATCATTCGCTGAAACGATAATACTCTTCGTGTTCTACGAAATTTGAAAGACTCGAAGTCTAGTTCTTGATGAAGAAACAGATCAACTCTACGAGTTAAATAAACAACAAGAAGACGAAATCAAAGAATTGAAGATCAGACTTCAAGTTAAAGAAAACACTTTTTCTGATTTCATTTACTCTGAACGTTTTAAATCTCAAAAAATACCTGATTCTTCTCTGTTTACTGATGAAAAGAACTCTACTTGAAAGAACTGATACGGAAAAATTCAGAATAAACTAGAGATTAACGTCGATCTTTTTTCTAATGAACGAGTCAAATTGAGCTATATACATTCTAGATTATTTGATGACACAGCTGAGATCACTCAGACTAGATGCGAACGTGACTATGTCAATCTCTGTAGAATCATCAATGATCTTTTGAAAGAGCTGACTCAGTTGTTCAATGACTTGAATAAGAAAGTCAACTTTCGTAGAAAATACTACAACTTGATTCAAGAATTCAAGAAATTCAATGAATTCTATACTCAGTTTCAACGTTTATCTTTCTATCTAGACTATCACAAGAAGTAACTGATCGCTGATCTGAAAGATAAAATACACTCTCGTCTTCGATTTATTTGAATAAATCAACTAGTTCAATCTGATTCGTTAAAGAAAATTCGTTTCTATCTGATTCATTTGAATAATGATCAGCGAGTCATTCGAGAGATCAAGAACAAGATCAAACATGTCAATGATCTTTCTAAGACTATCTTTCATAGAGCGACTGTTATCACTCAGTCAGTCGATCACGTGAAGTCTGATCAGCTAAAGTCGCATGACGCGATTTTAACTAACGTCAAAGAAGCAGATATTCTAGTCGAAAGCTGTTTCATATATCATAAATCAGATCATAGCTTTAAAGAATGTCTCGATCAATTTATTAAAATCAATGCAGTGAACAAGAAATAAGATCGCTTCGATTTCGATTCAAACTTCGATTCAAAAAACTAGTCATCTCTTCAAAAGTCATCAAAGAGATAGAAATTATATCTTTGTGCAAACTAAATGAAATTCTATCGAAAGAAAATTACTTTGAAAAGTCATTTCTAATTGATGCTCATCTCATCTCTCAGAATCAATCTTTCAGTCTTTGTTCTTTAATAGACAGTGATTCAGTCATCTACATGATCATACATTCTAATCTAATCAATAAAGTATGCAAGAAACTGAGAATTCAATCTATATCACTGACAAAAGAGAAGTTAATAAGAGATTATGATGAGAAGATATCTAAGAAAATCATCACTCATAAAATTTTATTCAATCTCATCATCGAAAGTCATAAGAAATTGACTGTATCAATGTTGATAGCTGATATTGATCATCATGAAGTCATATTGAGTAAGCTCTGAATGAATAAAAATGAAATATTACTGAATATGCAAAACGACGTCATTGTTTTTTTGAATCAATTGAATACTTCTATTTCGATTTTTTCGATTTCTCTCAATTCAAAGCACTCAAGTTGATCGCGATCATTTTCGCTTTCTTCAATCATTCAGACTAAGATCTCTATGATGTTCAAATGATTCATTCGAAAAGAATCATTCTCGATTCAAAGCATAAATGCAACTTCGTTCAAAACACTGTTGAATCATTCAAAGAGAGACAAGATTGAAGTCTTTGCTCTATTCATAATGAAAATCAATTGAAAAATCGCGTACAATACTCAGTGCGATTTGAACGTTCTAAACATCTCTTCAATCAATGAAATGACTCAGAATTTGAAAGATATTAAAGCGAAGCTGTCATTGAAATATCATGAGTTTCTAAATGTTTTTGATCAAGCTCAATTGAATAAACTATTCTCTCATCGCTTCTATGATCATAAAATCAAGCTCATCAGTGATTTCATGCTTTTTCGCTGTCGAGTCTATTGAATGTTTTCTGTCAAACTTCTGAAAGTAAAGAAGTACTTAAACGAGAATCTGTCAAAGAGATTCATCACTTCTAGTCAGACTCTCTATTTCTTTCTCGTTCTATTCGTTCTCAAAGCGAATGAAGATTTTTGATTCTGCATGAACTATCAAAAACTAAATGTCATTTTCAAAAGAAATAAATATTCTTTATCGCTGATAAACAAGATCATTGATAAAATAGTGAGTTGCAAGCATCTGACTAGATTGAACATCATATCAGCGTTCAACAAACTTCAAATGCATCTCGATAGCAAGAATTACATCACTTTTATCACTGCTTTAGAAGCATATAAATACAAGATGCTATCATTCAAACTGATTAATGAATTAATCTTCTTTCAGCAATATATGAATAACGTTTTATGAAACTTTTTGAACGACTTTTGTCAAGTCTATCTAGATGACATTCTCATCTATAGCAAAATGAGAAAGAAACATAGAGATCACGTCAAACTAGTATTGAGTCGACTACGCGAAGCTGAACTGCAGATGAATATTTGAAAGTGCAAATTCAATGTAGAAGAGACTGTCTTTCTAGAAGTCATCGTATCAGAACTAGATCTTTGTATGAATCTCAGCAAAGTGACAGTCATAGTCAGCTGAATCACTTCGATCAATCTAAAAGAAATTCAGAGCTTCGTGAGATTTGTTAACTTCTATTGTCGTTTCATTAAGAACTTCTCAAAGCTAGTCAAATCATTCACTCAGCTGACTAGAAAGAACACGTCTTTTGTTTGAAATAAAGTCTGTGTTCAAGTCTTTGACAATCTAAAGAAACAAGTCAGCTTGATCTCAGTACTTCGTCACTTTGATCTCAAACAACAAGCTATTCTGAAGATTGATGCTTTAAACTATGTAAAAGATGAAATACTATCTCAGTACAATGATGAGAAAGTTCTTCATTCAATGATCTTCTACAGCAAAAGCATGATTCTCGCTGAAATCAATTATCACATCTATGACAAGAAATTGCTAGTCATTATTTGATGCTTCGAACACTGACGACTCGAGCTGAAATGCATTGAACTACTTATTCAAATGTTCATTGATCATCAGACTTTAAAGATCTTCATGAAAAACAAACAGTTGAGTCGATGACAAGTCAACTATCTGAACATTCTATCGAAGTTCAACTTTCAGATCATCTTTAAATCAGATAAAATGAACACTAAAGTCAATGCTTTAATCAGAATGCTTCTAACGAACGTTTTTGAATCAACTCAGTGTCTTGAAGATCATTTTCAGACTATTCTGATTCTTGATAAAGTCAATGTTCTATCTATTAAATCGAAAGCAAATCTCTATCAACGAGTATGAATGATCAATCAAACAGATGAGCTCTGCAGCGAATATAGACAAGCTATGAACGAAAACAAGCTCAAATTTCATATCACTAAACTGAAGAACTGCAAAATCATTGACGACGTTCTATTTAAAAAAGATCTACTGTGAGTTTCTGAGAACATACACACAAAATTACTACAAGAAGTGCATGATCAATCTTTAATCTTTCATCTCAACAATAAATGAATCATTGATCTAGTTCAGCATTTCTACTATTGATCAGATCATCGAGCTACTATTCGATGATACATTTGAAACTGTCATGCTTGTCAGCGAAGCAAAGTTTCTAGAAATAGCATCAATGAACTTCATCATTCTCTTTCGATTTCACAGAAATGCTGAAAAGATATAACTATGAACTTCATCACTGAACTATCTCTGTCAGAAGACTATAACGTCATTTGCACAATCATATGTCATCTCATCAAAGAACATCACTATGTTTTCTGTCATTGAGAAGACGATGACATCTCAGTCGAAGAAATAATTTGAATCATGCTATGAAACGTTTATCGACTGCATGATCTACTCAGTTCTATTGTTTTGAACAAAGACTCTTAATTCATATTGACTATGTGAAAAAGTCTTTGCAAGCGACTGAGAATCACAACTAGTTTATTCACAGTTTATCATTCTGAGATCAACAATCAATCGAAATGAGTCAATCAAGACATTGAATGCGAACTTAGAATCTACTGCAATTACATGCAGAACGACTGAGTCAAATGAATATCTATGATGAAATTCAGTGACAATTTCAATATCTTCTCAATCACTTCAATGATTCTCTTTTACTTCAATAAAGAATTTCACTTTCAAATGAGTTTTGATTCAGATACAACTGACTATGAAACAACTTGTGAATGACTTGAAACTAGAAAAGCAAACAATATTATCATTCAAATGAAAGAGTTACTGAACTTTGATCATCAACAATTGAAAAAGATGAAGCTGATCATCAAAGTTCAAATCAATAAACATAAATGAAACGTCATCTATGAAGTAGATGACTGAGTTTGACTATTTTTCAGAAACATCAAAACAATGAAACTCTGCAAAGATTTGAAAGACAAACAGCTGAGTCTCTATCAAATCACTGTCAAAGTGAATATCTTCTATCATCTTTATTTATCAGTCAGCATGAAGCATCTGCATTCAATGTTCAGCTTGAAGCTACTACAATTGTATTCAGAAGACTTTCTATCAGAACAGCATTCAGAATCACTCAAATCAATCACTATCGAAGATAATGAACATTGAAAGATAGATGATATATTGAACTTCAGATGCTATCGAGATCGAATACAATACAAAGTTAAATGAACAGATCTAGATAGAAACGATAAATGATACTATGTTGATAAAGAGAAATTCGATGACTCAGAAGAAGTTTTGAACGAATTTCATAAGCTATATTCAAACAAATCATGCTAAATATTGAAATAACTATCAACGAAAGTGAGCAAATGAACTACATTCATGTGAACATGAATTTTCGAAGAAAGAAATAATGTTACAAGTATATCAAGGCTGAAGCTCTAATCAATTCACAGTGAACGCTAGCGAGTTCACTGCATATTGATTAGAACTAGTCAATGATCTAGTCGAGATCTGACTCAGGTTTGACTCAGATATGACTCAACACTCTTTTTCTTTCTCAACATTCTTTTCTTTCATCAACATCTTGTTCATCTACATCACATTCTTTTCATGTCACAAACACATCTCTTTCAAGTCTAGCACAGTCTCTGAACATTACATAAATAGAAGCTTTTGTATCACTCTTCTTCTGTATTCTTAATATTCAGTTATAGCTATTTCTAAAGATCAAGCACTATCAACTCTGATCTTCATTGATTGTATCATCTAGGCACGATTCTGACACTTATTCTCACAAATGCTATCATCTTCATCTTCATATTTGCAAAAAATCTTTCTTGACATGATGACAATTTTTCCCTGCTATTAATTCAATATCAGTCAGCAATCAGTATCATATTAATCATTGATTAATTCTTTCTATTTTTATCAACTCTTTCTTCAATCATCGTGATTAATCATTGATTAATCACATATCAGTAAATGATCAATCTATTTTTCTTTTCATCAATTAATTCGAAATTAATCTTGAATTAATTCATGTCACAGTGAGAGCTTTACTCACTTCGTTTTTGACTCATGCTGAATGTCAATCTGATCTTGTTTTCAAGGTCTGATATGCGACGTATGCCTCTGTTTCTTTTATTGAAGACATTGGTTGAAATGATTAATGAATTATTGATGGTTTGTGGGTTGTAAGAGTAAAGGTTTGTGCGATCAAGAAATCTATGTATGAGGTCGGGTGTTAGCGTGGGTCTTAGCTCCGGATGATCGGCATGGTCGCGTCACCTCAAGTATGGGTCGCGCGACCTACATCCTCTCGTTGACCGGCTCTGGCAGCTGGGCAATATGGTTATTTATTGGCCCATGAGGCAGGAGGTCTATCAAACGCAATTGGAAACACGAAACCAGGACTCCAATCAAACAGTTACATAACGTGACATACACTAAAGTACTTGAAGGAGTGACAATGCACATCTGTTTTGGTTTCGCTCCTTAGGGCACTAACAAATTGTGAAGTTGAGGGGGACGAAGAAACACGTCGCGGTCCGCGCGACTATCGGGACGCGTTCTAGCGTGGGGCTTTGAACCCTTTCGGATGACTTCTGTTGCTCTCCACGCTCTCCACGCTCTCCATGCTCTCTTCTCGCGATCCCCACTTTCTGAACTCTTTTCAAGTCAATCGACTCTTCTAGAATGAATGTGCCGCCGACCGCGGTACGAACGAGGTGCATGTTGATGATCTGCCGAGAGACATGGTGAAGAGCACGCGCCCATGCAGACCGCCTTGATCTAGCGCGATTCCAACAGCAACTCCTGATTTGCTGCACCAAGGCCGAAACATCTCGGCGAAGCACAACATGCGCTTGTTCCCAACCTCCTCCCGTGCTAAGGCCACTCGAATGCGGCCGTCACGAAAGCCTGAGGATCACGACCGCGCAAGAGTCGTGATGCCCCAATGCGACGCTTGCTTTCCTGCACTTTTCGCCTTCCGATCTGCAATGTTTTTCGTTCTCAATGACTGTGACTCATAGTCGCGTTCGATGTTTTCCTCTGTTTGGCGGATTCCATGGGCGTAGTGGATTTTCTTATGTTTAGGAGGGATGCCTCACCTTCCTGAGGTTTCTTGTTGAGATACATGATTTTACGGAGGCAATAATCGGAACACCACTTGAACTCCTAAGGCCTCAATTATATTTTCATTTCTCATTAATCTCGAATACCAGTCTATATCTTTAACTGATCTAGCGCATTGATTGGCATATACCTAGCTTCCCTGAACAGACAGATTTCAGGTGGAAAGGTCCTGTTGTTACTGTATGCAATTCCTCCTTGAAGGTCGGAATGAAAATGCCTAACAAGCCTTTCAAGTCGATATCCTCATTGAGCGATATGCTTGATGCCCATGTCTCCGGGATCCGCCTTTCTACGATTTTGGTGGACCGACAGAACTCGCAATGCATTGCTCTCTTGTATGCCAAAACAAGATCTAGCTTCCCTTCGCTTAGCGTGTCATGACTTTAGTATACGAGCTGCACCTTTACTCTTCGAGGATACTACAGTCACATTTCGAGCGAGCATCTTCACAAAGCCAGCACGCATGGCAGCCTTAGATCGCGTGGGACACCATGTAAGGACTTTAACGTTCAGCATAGCACATGGCCCTGAGACATTTCTACCACCTCTTCTGGACCCAGAGACAGGTGAAGAGGAGACATTCATATACGAACCACATATCCCATCGCCAAGGGATTCCGCTTTGCGCACGAGCGCACCCACCTATGGAAGTTGGGAAATGACCGACATGCTTGTCAAGCAATATCCTCCTCTGTTCCACGCAGCAGCTAATGTGCCTTCTTTCATTCGTGCCTTCTCAGCAGTTCCAAACATGAAGCACTTGAAGATTTCGTGTCCTGGACAAGAGTCAGCCCAACGCTATCGGCGAAGTACAGTCGATTATGCCTTGATCTCCCTCCGCATTGCCGTTGAGCGAACCAACCTCAAGGCGCTTGACACACTTTCTCTAGTCTCGGTTCATCCTGGAGCAGTACTCTACCTGAACCCTTCCATGGGCTTCGCTGCCTTACCGAACTCTGCCAAAAGATGGAGGCAAGTTCGAAAACTTGCTATTCATATAGACAGCACACCTCCTACTCCCAATTCACCAGTAGATCATTTGAAGCTACTACATTCATACCTTCAACAATTCTCAACTTCCCTCAGGCAATTCAAATTCCGTTGGCATGGAACCAAAGGTCCGTGTCCGCTTTCACTTGGAAACGAATCCCGCCTACAAGAAAATAGTCCGAACTTAGCATGTCCCAAGAGATGTCACCTTGCACTGCGTCCTCTTCGGTTCACTCGATTACGGGACATGGAGGTCGAGAACATTGTTACCGATGCGCCCCAAATCTCGAGCTTCATCAATATTCATCGACGTAACTTGCGAGACTTCAACTTCGAAGACATTCATCTGCGAAGCGGCACTTGGGACGATGCGCTATCCCCACTTACCCGTATCAGTGGAAGCGATAAGTGGAAGGAGAAATCGGAAGAGGTCATGGATGTCCCACTTATGCTCAGTCCTGTTGGCTTGGAAGAAGGGCAACTGAAGAAGGCCATACATGAGAATTTTAGGACTCGAAGCTCGCGGCCTCCTTATGCTGGATGGCAGAAAGCTGGAGCAAGGAGCCGGGAGCTGTTCTGGGGTACTCCGGAACACATGAAGAAATTCTTGAGAAGTTCCGTCTTTAGCTGGTTATAGGGGTCTGAGGTGTCCGGCGTTGGGTCTACATCGTTCTTAGTGATATCAAATTCATATACTATCTTCAGGGCAGGTGATTGACCTGTTGCATGGTCTTGTTCCCTAGAGAAAGTTTAGCCGACGCCTCGGCAATTCGGTACGAAGATGATATGCGTCAATCACATGCTTTGCAGTGGTAATAAACATGCGAGCTTCTGCACCTTCTGTGCGACCACTTCTTGCGTATCATTAAAACTGTCTTCCTCTTTATCGAAGCTTACCATCTCCTTGAAACTACAAGTACAATTCCGCAAGCGTAGGTCATTCTCCTGTCCGTCCCAGAGACTGTCCAGTGAGGCTCCCCGTCGCATTTACAATGTCTCTCAAGAATGGTAGACCGTCTCCCCTATTTGCATGGTAGGCGTACTCTCTAATAGTCTAAAGACGCGTTCTCCTCTTCTCTAGCATTCGATGCCATCAACAGCTCCCTCAACTCCGACGATGCGGAAAGGAAGGATGCTGTGAAGAAGGGCAACGCCGTATTCGCATTCATGTTGAAGAACAAAGAGGGGCAAACAGACAGCTGGTACATTGATCTGAAGGATAAGGGCGTGGTGGCCAAGGGCGATGCTCCAGAGGGGAAGAAAGCAGATGGTCAGTCATTCCAAGAGCCCAACTGCTCTGGCTGTGGGAAGAGAAAGGACTTTTTTACTTAGGCTTCGCTGCGGAATACGAAGAGCTATTGAGGACACTGGCTAATGACGGGTCTATAGTCACCTTATCACTATCGGACGAGGACTTCGGCAAGCTTGTCAGTGGGAAGACACAGGCACAACGGCTGTTCATGTCAGGGAAGCTGAAGATAAAAGGAGATGTCATGAAGGCAACAAAGATGGAGCCTATCCTAAAAAAGGCACAGACGAAAGCGAAGTTATAGATTGGGTAGTTGTAATGGTAACACTTTTTTGCTTCTTGCTTGAACATGTGTGCCTCGTGAGCTTGCTTTTTGAACTGCCGGGTGTCGCTCTCAGTAAAGAATGCGACCTTTATGATGGAATTTAGAGGGGTGGTATACTTTTTGGGAGAATAAAATGTAATTGAAAGTCATCATAATCAGCATATCGATCACGAAACAAGAGAGAGAGAACAAAACAATGTGGCAGATGTGAATTTTGAGGCTTGAAGTTGGCTTTTAGTTCGAGCTACATGGCTTACTATCTATCTATACGTGATAGTAGGTGAAAGGGTCCAATTGCAGCATAACCGCGATATTCGTGAAGAAAATGCGGAGGTGGGTTTCTGGCTGACTGATGATGTGTTGCTTAAATTAGAACTATCCCTGAAAGCTCGCTTGAACGCTGATCCATGACCCAGATTTTACCTTGACCGTTGACAGATGCCAGCAGTTTGATTCAAGCTTCACGGAACGAGAGTCCCGTTGAGTCTTCCTGATTATTTCTCTTGATTGCGCAAAACGGTGGGGTGGAAGTGTCGAGAAGCCTAGAGTGAGCGCTGATGAATTCGCGTAACTGAGGTTTTGTTATGTACAACACCGCAAGCGGAGTCGCGACTCTTCAATTCTCGTTTGAGTAAAGCTAACATTTCTAAGCACAGAGGAACACCTTTCTTACCTTGCACTTAGGTCGAAGCAATCTCTCTGTATTCCTTAGCGTAGAGCTTCTACGTCTTCAAAGGTTGGCGTGATGGCGAAGCGCAGCGCAGATACACAACTCACCAAGGATGGGCTGGTTCTGGATGATTCAGATGGAGGTGGGCAGATGGGAGGACATACTCAGAAGGCTACGGTAGCCCAGCTGGCAAACAGGAGGTGAGTGAAGTGTGATGGGGTGTTGTTTTGTTTATTATTTTGGCGGGCATCAACATTCGGGCTTCAACCTCGTCCCCATCTCGTCCACGAGCATATGCTTGCATTCCCCCTCCTATACACTATTCAACAGTGCATCACATTGAGCGCATCCCTCATGATGTTGGAATCTAACTACAGCGAGACGTGGTTTCGGGCTGTCGATAACAATATGCGCAGGATCCTTCGAGGTCGTGGTAGCGGACGCCGTCCAGGAATTCCAGCACGCCCATCCGCATCACCCTCGCGAGGCTTGCAGCAATCAACACAATCGTCCCTCGCCAATACCAATACCAACACCACCAATAACGCACAGCAACAACCAGGTGGATTCAGCTTCGGCCAACAAGCAGGTGGGACAACACAGGGCTCTAATCAAACAAACATATCCGGCATTCTACAGAGCTCACAACTGCCCGGAAGTGTTGGTAGTACGGCTCTCCCCTCGTTCAATCCATCAGCTACAGGTTTCAACTTCTCTGTTGGACAAGGCACGGCGGTGAACAACCCATTTGCCAATAATAACATGCAGAATTCCCCAGGTCAGTCTGGTGGGTATCAAGGTAGCATGTTTAACATACCTCCACCAACTTCAAATGAGACTCCCAGAGAGGTCCCCAAAGATGCTTCCAAAGATCCTTGGAATGAGACTCAAGAATTCGATACTAGAGTTCGTGCCAAGTCAGTCATAGAAACCCTTGATCGCCTTACAAACCCTGAAAAGGAAGCCTACCGCCAGGAGAGTATACAACCACCACAGTTCGCCTCTCATGCACCTTTTAAATGGCCCGAAGGCGAGCAAGTCGTCAAGGATGATCCTCATATCAGCTGGAATTGGACAACACAATCACTAGAATCCACGCAGCAACTGCCAACGGCGAACCCTACGACAAATTTATTTGGGCAATCCACCATTCAGCAACAACAATCGCCTAACAACTTATTTGGACAGAATGCAACTTCGACCCAGGCACAGCCTACATCGATTCTTTTCGGACAGCAGAATCCTCACCAGGGACAGTCTACTAGCAAATTGTTCGGAAACACGGCCACACCTGTGAATCCACCACAGTCTGCTCAGCACACTTCAGACATTTTCGGAAATCTAAATTCACAACACACTCAGCAACCTGCTAGCAACCTCTTCGGACAAAATGCGACGCAGCAACAGCAGCAACAGACCAGCAATATGTTTGGGCAGTCCGCGACACAGCCCCAGCAACCGACTTACAGTATGTTCGGGCAAAATGCGACGCAGCATCAGCAAGCGACGTATTTTCAACAATCAACCAGCAGTGCGTTTGGACAGAACGCCACGCAGTTTGAGCAACTGACCGGCAATATATTCGGACCAAACTCAACACAGCCTCAACAATCAAATGCTTTCGTCACGCAGACTGAAGACAGCATGTCGACGTCTCCAGATAACCCGTCATACAAATCTCCCGATCCACAACCAGGTCCATTTGCTTTCCTCAACTCTTCGCCTGCGCCAGGCCAGAATGATAATGCGTCTATTCGAGGTCAAGGAGGTAGTCTGTTTGACAGGATAACCAAGCCTCCAGGCACATCCACCAACATTACGGGAGAAGGACAGAACTCGAGTCTGATGCCTACTCCCAATAAATTCGAAATCACTCAAGGTCAAGGAGGCGGTCTTTTTGAAAGGCTATCGAAGACCTCGAGCACATTAAGCCACTCCTCAGGGGACGGACAAGGCTTGACCCAGAACAATACGAATCCTATTTCTGCCTCAGATCCTTTCGAAACGCTAAAGGCTAAGCCTGTCTACTCTGGGTCTTCCACCCCTCCAATCAAGTCACCGCCACGTCCACGCCCTGGTCCTACATTGTTTGCAGGGAGCAATCCACAAATCGCACCACCAATAATCAGTATGCCTGCTTCACAAGACGGAAAGCCTGCTACTAGCAATTTTTTTGGTGGTATTAAACTACCTCCAGCCTCCCAGCCAGTGTCTACCTTCTCCCCATTACCTAGCAAAGCATTGACTTCCGCAAACGCTCAGAACCGAGAAGGCAACGGTTCTGGCGTTAACGAAAGAGGTACGTCATCGTCAACGACCGCGGTAACTGAATCCTCGGGCGATAAAGATCTATCTCTTTTTACTGGCGACCGGACTATCGGTATGCCCCCGCCTGCACCTGCAGATTTCACTGCGGATCAAAAGCGGGAGCTGGTCACTGGTTATCGCCTTAAGGCTCTTGACATGGGGCTACAAAAGCGTATCATGAAGAGTACAACATTCCACACAGATTCAGAAACAGTTTTTCGTTTCTATGAAGAGAGAAAGCAGGCTATTATAGATGCTGGAGGCTTACCCTTGAAGCAAATTGCTGGAAACAAGAGGATCTCTCCGAACGAAACGAAGCTTGAAGGGGCGCCAGGCAAGAGAGCCAAGTTGGAGACACCGCTTTCACAGACTTTAAAGCCACAGGCGCGAGTCGCGAATGACTCTCCTTTCAACCGGGATGCACTCTTTGACACAGGGAACAGACAGGCTTTGGGTTCAAAGAGGAAAGCAGACGATGATTCGGAAAAGAACACAGAGCAAGGAGCTATGGATAGCGCGAAGCGAGCCCGTGGCGATGAACAGATTTCATATCCATCACTGCCCATTTCTTCGTTGAATTCTCAGACTTCGAGTATCTTCAAAAACATTCTTGGCAGTAAAGAAACGCTTGCTACAGACGGCTCTAAATCTACAGTTAACGTTTCCAACAACGCCAATGCATCTGATCCCAAAGCTCCTTCAGTAACAATGGGTAAATCATTACAGTTCAAACCGTCATCGACAAGCAACAACTCAAGTCTTTTTGCGACCTCGAGTTTTCCATCAAAGGCTGCTGCCACAGCCTCTATGCTACCTGCTTCGAAACCGGCTACTGAGTCTCCTCCTAAGAAAGCCTTTCCCTCGATGGCACAGCCTGCGTCTTCGACAAATGCAAATCCATTTTCCACCAAGTCTGGCTCTACTGAACCTTCTTCGACGGCACCTTTCGCTTCCATGACACCATCTTCACCTTCTACAGTTACGAATCCGTTCTCGATCAAATCCAACACTACAAAGGACAATCCGTCGGCAGTGGTCAAGCCGCCAACATTCGGAACAGGCGCTCCTTCGAATTTTCTATCTCAGTTTGGCAAGACTGCAGAGGAGACTGCTAAGAAGGAAAAGGAGAAACGCAAAGCAGAAGACTTTGATTCAGATGAAGATGACGAAGCTGAATGGGAGCGTAAAGACGCCGAGGAGCAGCGGGCTAAGAAACAGAAGCTAGAGGAAGCCCTCAAGCCTAAAAAGGCAAATTTTATACCCGGCAAGGGGTTTGTTTTCAGTGATGACGATACAGAGAAGCAGAAAGAGAAGAGCACTCAGCCTGAAGGAGTCGTTCCACCGTTTTTCACAACTCAAACACCCACGAACTCTAGTGCATCGATTTTCTCCCAACAGTCGTCAACACAGGGCATCGTTAATAGCCATAACATATTTAGTCATCTTTCCGACGTGGACTCCGGTGCAGAAGGCAGCAAGACTGGTGATGCGGATGATGAGGATGATGGCTCAGAAGGTGGGAGCGATCACGACGAAGACCAATATGGCCGTGCCGGTGTGAAAGGGCGCGAACAAAGTTCAGCTCAGCAAAATAGTCCAAAAAAGAGTGAAGAGGCTACACCTTTTTCCAACGGCAATCCATTTGGTGCTGCTAACGGTCATCCGTCGCAATCACCGAAGGTTCCGACTAGCGAAGCTCAGTCTTCTGGGCCAAGCTTGTTTGCTCGAATCTCGAGAGACGAGAGTGGCGATGCGATCAGAGAGGTCCCGCCAGCCGATGGAGATACACCGGAAAACTCATCGAAGCCCTCGTTGTTTCCGACCACAAGTAGTCTCTTTAATCAGGCACCTTCGCCATTTTCCGGATCCAATATTTTCGGCCCATCTTCCTCGTCCAAATCGCCTTTCAACATCCTTGGCTCTTCAAGTCCGTCTAAGCCTATTTCTAACATCTTTGGCCAACCATCGTCATCCACTCCTGCCACTCTAGCTACCGATCCAGGTAACTCTCCTCAAGGTGACCACACATGGAAACCGGACACTCCAATCAAATTCGGCAGTGCAAGCGATACACCTGGCGTCAAAGTAATTTCACCAACGCCGTCGAAGCCATCCTTCGGAGGCCTGTTTGGATCACCGCCAGCGAGTGCAGCAAATGAAACTCCGGCTAAGCCCACCTCCAACATATTCAGCTCTACTCCCGCAAACTCACCCAGTGTTGGGTTCGGATTCGCTTTTGGTGGTCCACCCAAGACTGCTACGAGCACTTTGGCGCCTCCTTTGGGAGCAGCATCTGCCACAACATCGCGCGCGACGTCTCCTGGTGCCACAACTGCAGGCGAAAGTGCTAATGACTCTACTGCTGACGGGGAGGATGACGCGGCGGGGCGCGATGAGCAGATCGATCTCACCTCTGGAGGGCCAGGTGAAGAGGACGAAGACATTCTTTTCGAAGTCAAGGCTAAGGCGTTGTCATTTGATTCTGACAAGAAGACATGGGCTAGTAAGGGTATTGGCTTGTTCCGTGTGTTGAAGCATCGTGAAAGCGGCAAGGCAAGGATGCTATTGAGGCAAGAAACAATCGGCAGGATCGTCCTCAACGCAGCTCTACTCAGTGCTATGAAATACGAGTATACCAACAACAAGTCTGTGAAGATGGCGGTTGCCTCCGACAACGGAAAGCTTGCTACCTGGATGATTCGAGTCGGAAAGGATGATGACGCACAGAAATTGGCGAGCGTGCTCGAGGAAAATAAATCCAACTAGAGAATTTTGAAGATACTACGGGTACAATGGTTCAACAGCAGGATCGTTGGCGGACATAACTCTCGATCTCGTATTTGATTCTCGGCTCTACTATTAGGGGTTCACAAAGAAGGTTTTTAATGTCGCAAATCCTTCATTTTTGAGACTAGTCTCGATGTTACCCTCAAGACTGCTCCTCGGAGGAGTTGTACAAAAAGCATTCAGCATATCGGGTTCTTCCATCTTGATCGCATACGGCGGTTTAGCGAAACATGCACAGAGCATAAGGGTTTTCAGGAGTTTCGGCGTTTTACCCCCTCAGCATTGCATACATTCGATTCTTCAATTTCGTCAACCCACCACAGGCCCGCGCGCCCTCCTAATCGTTTCATGGCCCCCATCCGGAACTGGACAGTCATCCAGACTCGATCTGCCGGATCCTGATATGAGACACTCAATATAGGCGGATAAGACCACTGTGGTGGATTGAGCATTTTTCGATTTTGTTACCAAACACTTTTGCACTCTGGGTTTGGATCGTTATCTTCGGATTTCTCGCAGCCTCCAGAGGGTTTAGGTGGGAGATGCATGGATGGTTGGGATTTGCTGACTTGCGACGCTCAAGGGGGATTGTGGCTGGCTTGGCTTCTGCCTGCCCCCTTGATGCGGAGGAAGTTGCGGTCTTTTAGTGATTTCTTTACCTTTTTTTATATGGGGATTGTGATTTGCTGTTTGCTAGCGAATCGGGGGATCGTTGCATTATGTACTTTAGCAAATCCAAGGGCTTTTCAAATTTATAACGGTGTCTTGCAATGTGACATATGCAGTGAGGCTACTGTACATCATTGTACTGGGGAGGCTGGTGACTGATCCACCTCCGTTACAAGCCAGGGTCTGGCTATCGATTACTCGAAGCTGCCTCGCTTGTAGATTGCCCTTTACAATTCGACGCAGCCACAGCTACTACCATCGTGTTCACCTCTTGAGCCCATTCCTCAAGTGAAATGATAGAACGAACAGGGCTGGTCTAACGGATCGTGGAGAAAAAAGAGCTTCGACTAAATATCATGATAAACACACTCACAAGCCCGTCAAACCTACTCCTCAAACTTAACATTCCCCTTACTGACATCCGGATAGACATCAAACCTCCTCTGCCCCTCCAGCGGAATCCCCTTCCTCGTCTCCCCAATTACTTCTCCCTTCAACTCCGCATACACAATTTCCTCCCCCTCCCCCGCCTCCGTCAGCACCTGCGCGTTCGGGTCAACAACCATACTGTGCCCCCACGCGTTATAACTCGCCTCCATATCCCTCGCCGGGCTGCACAATCCCACGTAGACTTGATTGTCCATGGCGCGCGCGCGCGCCTGCAGGGACCAGTGCAGGGTGCCGGTGGTCAGGTTGAAGGCGCCGGGGTAGAGGAGGAGGAAGGCGCCGCGGCGGGCGGCGATGGTGGCGAGTTCTGGGAAGCGGATGTCGTAGCAGATGGCGAGGGAGATGAGGCCGTAGGGGGGAAGAGCGACGAGGGTGAGGTGGTTTCCTGGGGAGAGGACGTCGGATTCGCGGAAGGTGATTTTGTTGGGGATGTCGATGTCGAAGAGGTGGACTTTTCTGTGGGTGGCCATTAATTCGCCTTTGGGTCCGAATAGTAGGGATGTGTTGTGGTATTTTTTCGTCTTGGGGATGTATTCGGGAATGCTGCCCCCGAGTAGATAGGTGCTTGTTTCGGCGGCCATGGAGGAAAGGGCGTGATATGTGGGAGATTGCTCCTTGGTGGGGGGAGACGGAAGAAGGGTTTCAGCGTAGGAGGGAAAGAACTGGGTTCCGTAGGGGGAGTTGAAGCATTCGGGGAGGACGATGAGGTTTGCGCCATGTTGGGAAGCTTCGAGGACTTTGGAGCGGGCGCGGGTGAGGTTGGCGGATTTGTCGGCGCCTGTTGTGGGAGGGTGTTAGCTGGGATAGCGTGAGGTGTAGGCGGGGGAGGACCTGTAGCCAGTTGAACGAGGGCGAGTTTCAATGGCTTCTTTAGCAGATTGGCCATTGTCAAAGATGGATATCTGAGCAATTGATTTTGAATCTGCCATTCAGAATCTGGCGGGGGCGGACTCCACCCCCGCCTGCGTCATCCCGCCGGGCCTTTTTCCGGCACTCCCAATCAAGCTTAAGCCCTTCCAAACCCATTCGCCTCTCACATTCTTCTCGTCCTTCACGCCTACAGGAATAGAGGATGCCATCGTGTGAGCTTCGACTCACTATTCGTGGGGTCTAAGCTATGGAGAGCAGTCTTGGAAAAGGGACTTTAGATCGAAAACAGCGCTATCCAACAATGACTCCCTCGTAGAATGGTTTTCTTCGAGCTTCCGCTCCCGTTTGTTCGAGCCTTTTGCAGTCCTGGCTCCTTTTTTTGTCATGCTCAGGAAGACAATCCGGAAATCTTCGTATTCGCTGATCACGCTTGCCCATTGCGTGACATGCGTAGAATCTCTGGTCCCTCGTTCCTTCCTAAGAAGCATTTGTTGCTCTGTGAACCCAGCAATGACGCTACAGCCATTCTCCTATGACTACTTTCTATTTCTTTTATTTCATACTCTCCTTTTACAACTACAGTTCCTACAAGCATTATTTCCACATTGTTACCGTTGACCTCATGACCTCCATTCTTTACTTGCCGTACTTCAGCCTATAAGAGAGTGTGTTCGCGGGCACGAAGCACCTCTGCAATCGTGGCAGAGGACTCAATCTGTCTTTCAAGAGTCAGCGATGACCTCCTGAGCCGTATTCGTTCTTTGCACGTCTCTTGCAGCAGACACATACCTCCAAAAACACTGCACCCGTCATTAGACCTGACTTTCTCTCCTCAGGATCCAAACCAACATACTCTAGGCTCGCCTAAGGTTAGTACTAAACGCTACCAGCTCGGAGCCGCTGAGGCCATCGCCAAACTGGCTCACTTAGGGATACGGGAGGCAAATATGGTTGTCAGAAGCTTCGATGGGCCTGCTGGTCAAATGGAGGACTCTAATAACGCTGGACCGCGTCGACACCCCAGTCAGCCGGAGATAAATATTGATAGCAGATCCGGGTCGGCACAAAGAGAAATACCGATCACGTCAGGCTTGAACCTGCTAACAGTTGGAGGTGCTATTGGTCGGGATTTTCGCAGCACATTCACACCTCCCACGGTGTCCAAATCTGATTCTCCAAGCCGAGCGAGTTCGTCGTCGTCAAAACCACCACCTAGCTCCCATATACCCCGATACAACCTTAAGACGATCCCCCCAAAGAGGCCGAATCGCGTGAGTAAGAATCTGAGGCCCAGCCCACAGCATGTCCCAGGAAGTTATTGTTCGGAAGTGGGACCAACTCCTGCTGGCAGCATCGGTGTACGTACCCCAGCACTCGATAACCGACCAGCCTCCGAGGACCATCATTCTATGGGAGAGTCTTCCTACTTCGGGCATGGTTATGAGACGCCTTCGAGCGCAGTAGAGTCCTTGAAGCATGCAGCAGCTCATAGTACTTCTCATATTGCCAGTCCGCCGCAAGAAACACTTTTATCAGAGCCGTCTGCTGAGCAGAAGCGCGAGCTTCAGCCAGCAGAGCCTGTTCTAACAACTGGTATGGATCATGAGCATTCACATGGCATCAGCTCAGAAGCGTCATTCCCTGTACAAGAAGTGGCAAGACCAGCGCAAAGATACTCCCCTGCTAAGTCTACCCCCGAAAACGCTCGGGATAATGCAGTCCTCCATTCCTCGAAAAGCACCCCATCGTTCAACGGGTCTCACATTTCCGAAATACTCTCTCAGCTTCCTCCAATCGTACAAGTCACCACCAATAAACGTAGTAGCAAACAGTTGACTGCAAAGCCTTCAATACAATCTGCGTTTTCGATGGATGATGGGTCCTACTCTGAACATAGTAAGCAGATATCATCGGCGAACATAGATAGCGGTGCAGTGGGTAAGCACTTGAGTTTGTTTCCTAAGGCTACTGAGAGTATCCAGCCATTGGAAGAAAAGCACCCAGAAGCAAACTTTGGTCAAAGCGAAATCCAACAACATCGGAGTATCGAGTTCTTATCTAATGTGAGTCAAAAGCTTTCATCCGTTGGTAGATCCATATCTACTTTTTCGGAGAGAAGCCTTCGGTCGGAACCCAAAACACCCTCCATGCATTCTTCAACAAAGCAAGAGAAGATTGATCTAGTGAACGGAGGGCCAAGAAAGCATTGGGTGCGGCAGATACTCGCGAAAGGATCAGGATCTACCACACTCGTAAGACCCTCAAACCTCACTGCCAGGCCTGGCCACCATCAGACCCATGGCTTAGAAGCTGCGGAACAACAACGAACGGCATCAATTGCCACAGGCCGATTGCCTACTGCCAGCACTGACGAAGCTTCAGACGCATTGCAACAGCAAAAGAATACCGAGTCCTTTACAAGAGTAATCGTTGATCTGGAATCCCTGTTAAGGGAAGCTTTGGCAATTGCTCACCAGGCCGCTGGCAAGGATCATAGTGATGACGGTCACCCATTGGACCAAGACTCAGACAACAGCTCAAGGAACACACTAGAAGTTGATGATGGCTCGTCGACAACTTCTGGAGGCCAAGATGAGGAAGACAACAGCACCACGCTCCCTCAAAGACTCCCTCTGAGAGTTTCGACTTCCTATAAGAGAAAGCCTGAAGAGGAAAGACCAGGTGTGAAGAATGGTCTTCTAGAGAACTCACGTCCACAAGTGCTAGAAACAACGTACGAGATACGAGGGCAGTCTTTGCATGATGGATCTGGGCCAAGTAAGAGTATGCTTTACGACGTGCTGCCACCAAAAATCCCGCCGAATCCTTCGAACATTTGCTCATCGTATGATTGGGCTTACCAACCTGCCAAGCGCGATAATAAGAGTGAGACCATTCATCTTCCCCAAAGGCCGATAGTTTCGCAAAACCCAACGCAAGAGCAGCGAGTATCCCTAGTTCGAGCGCGTAAAGATTCACCAAGCATTGCCTCTGGGGAAACTGTCCGCCATCGTGTCAGCCCTCGCCAAGCGCCTGCAATACAACCTCGCACGAGTTCTCTTGGATTACGCTCACAAGCAGAACGGAAAGAGGAGCCTCACCCGCAGAGAATCCAGGAGATCAGGGCGTCCGATGAGGATTCCGATGATGACCCCTACATCACGATTTTTGATGCCCCTGGACTTCGACACCATGGAGCTCCTCAAGTTTGGGTAAGCGATGAGCCACGAACGAGATCTGGCCATGGTCTTGGCCAAATGACGACTGGCCATGACACGATAATGCCACTGCCAGATAGGAACGATCAGCCAGAAGATACTCGCCATCAGGACCAACCCTCCGCTGGGGACAACGGTAGCTTAACGAATCGGCATCACTTCAGCATTCGGGAACCACGAGGGTTCAGTCTCGGTCGGTCTCACCGCCGTGCACCCATTGCTCGTGACTGGAGCACATCAAGAAAGCGTTACGTTGCTACTGTGGCTTGCATAAGCACTGCGCTGATGGGTTTCATCATTGGCATTTATGCCGGCGAAGTGCCGGCAATCCAGTACGCCATTGTTGATGAACATCACTATACCATCCTTGGCAATGTTCTATTTTTCATTGGCTTAGCGATTAGTACTGCTTTGTTTTGGCCTCTCCCTCTGCTGCACGGCCGAAAGCCTTACACACTAGCAGCACTTGCTATTCTCCTCCCTCTGCAATTCCCCCAGGCTTTAGCAGTTGGCACACAAAGATCGCCCTATGTAGCATCGTACCGTGTGGGTCTTCTATTTCCGAGAGCTATCTCCGGACTTATCATGGGTTTTGCCAACATTAACTCCAAGGCGACTCTGCTCGATCTTTTCGGTGCATCACTTCAAAGTGTCCACCCGCACCAGGAGATCGTTAACATCAACGACGTCCGTCGCCATGGCGGAGGTATGGGCGTTTGGCTTGGAATATGGGCTTGGTGCTATATTGGTTCCCTTGGAGTGGGCTTTCTGGTAGGAGCCGTCATTATTCATGGCTTGAGTGTCGCCTGGGGCTTCTGGATTACCATCGTCCTGATAGCTGCCGTACTGGTGCTCAATGTGTTGGTGCCAGAAGTTCGTAGATCCACCTATCGTCGATCGATGGCAGAGGTTCGGACTGGCACTGATGTCTCAAGAAGAGTGGCCCGGGGAGAAGTCAAGATGCATCTTCGGTCCACTGGACCCATCTGGTGGTGGGAAGAAGTTTGGGCTGGCCATGTTCTTTGCATACGCATGCTCAAACAGCCAGGTTTTGTGGTGCTTTCGCTTTACTTGGGTTGGATCTACGGCCAAGTAGTGATGGTGATAGTGGTATGTTATGTCACTATGTAGGCGTGACGTCGGCTGACACTCTCGTAGCTACTAGGGGCTTTGCTGTCCAAGTACTACCACTTTCATCCACAGTATGTAGGGCTCTGCGTGGCAGCGATCCCCACCGGCGCTCTGCTGGCGATTCCGTTCCAGAAGGCGTCCCTTTTCAGCCGCTCGAGGAAGAAGGCTCCACGGACAGACAGCATGACGTTCGAGAAGCAAGTGTCTTGGACCTCTCACCTCGTAAGAAGAGCGATCTTCATGATTGTGCTGCCCTTCGCAGGCTTAGCCTATACCTTAGCCTCTGGTGGCCCACAAATCCACTTCATGGTCCCCACCGTGTTCGCTGGCCTCATCGGTTTCCTTTCGAATCTCGCCATTGCTGAGTGTAACGGGATCATCATGGAGACGTATGATACTTCGGACCTCCAGGCTGGTATGACTGGCCGACCCCGAAATGTTCTGCCTGAGGAGGTTAGAAAGAAGAGGACAAACTTCTCCTGTTTCCCTCGGGTGACAGCGGCCTTCGCAATTTCCCAAACCTTTGCATTTCTGATCGCAGCTGCCGCTACCGGGACCGGTGGAGCGATCGAGAGGCGTTTAGGTGATCAAACGGCTACCGCAGTTGTTGCAGGCATTCTGCTGGTACTTACGCTGCTGCTCATCGCAGTGCTGACACGCTGGAAAGTGGTGCAGATTATCCCTACCCACCGATACGGCACGGCTATCCTATCTGGTCCGGAGGATGAGTGGAAGCCGGTCATCATTGGGAACCCTAGCGGTACTACACGAAGGATCAGTATATTGGAGCTGGGCGAGCTCAGCCGGTGGAGCGAAATTCGGCGAAGGAACAAGCTGCTGAATCAAGGGCAGACTTAGGCAGCGAAAGTTGTCTGTTTGCGATTGTCATGACCTCTACCTAACCTATCCATCCTAGCTGGTCTATGAGAACATTGTGTTTTTCCATCACGTTTATGATTCTATAGAGTCTCCATTGTTATCTTCAACCCACGTTCACCCGAACATGAATTGAATCGACATCGCTCCACATGCAACAGCGATGCATGATACAGCTTGCCTAACCATGTTTATTAAATGAATTCACCCCAACGTTGTTTCTTTCCGACTCTCAAGCAGGCTTCATCTCTTTTCCCGTTTTGTCCTTTTACAGTCTCAGAAAGCCGTAGCCATCATCCGTAATTGATGTTTGTCACGTTATCCCGACCCCGCGATCGCTTTCGCCGGGTCGTGTGTCAGCAGCCTATCGGGCCCTTTGCCGATGACCAGGCGGTTGGGTTCCGGACTGCAGCCACGGAACGGGTGAGGCAGGAACCCTTTGCAGTTTCGGGATTCTGATGGCTGGGAAGCGATAGTGTTGGTGTTGGTGTTGGTTGGTGGTGTTGGTTGTGCTGTCAAGCCTGTCATTGTTCTTGTTTGATTCCGTATATGCTCCAAAGCCTCCAATTTGATCGCTTTTTCAATCTGGCCTAGTTCTACCTAGAAAGTATTGATTGCTGCTGAGCAACTAGACTTGATGGGGCGAAGAAGGCTCGTGAACCCCCTCAATTTTCAATAGTTCTACAGTAGAATAAGCCTACGAGTAGTCTCTCTACGCGGGGATGTTTGACTACATACATACACTTGAGAAGTCTACCACTGGCGCATTTTTGTTTTATATCATAGCGGAGGAAGAGCATAGATTGGGAATTGGATCTTTTGCTGGTTGGTGTCTGCGTCAGATCTTGGGTAGTGGGTACTGTAAGGTAAGGTATCTTGTACATATGTTGTAGTGGACCCGCACGGTAGGTAGAATAGGGAGCGGCCGTGCGCGCGCCGGGACGAAGAGCAATAAACTATGGGATTGAGGGGGGGCATGGAAAAAAGACTGGTAGCTAGCTACCTTAGCAGGTCTAGCACATGAAAGCAAACCTTGGGATTTGCTAACGAGGTCCAAGTGATGGAACTACGGTATCTGCGAACACGTCTGGGATCTTTTGTTTGATTGTGTGTGTGTGTCTGCATCAATAAAAGTGTTTTAATTAAGCCGTTTTTAGTATTCCGTAACTTAACTCAAAACGTCATCATTCTCGAACTCTCCGCGGGCGGGGGGGGGCTCGAGTCTTTTTTTCATTGGCGCCTCGCATGCGTCTGTCTGGTCTGGCTGGCTGGCTGGCTGGCGGACCCGAGTCATGTACGGAGTACGGAGTACTGTAGCTCGGACGCAAGCAGGGACTTTTTTCTTCAGCTACTGTACTCTATGTAAATGCTTCTTCCCGTCTGGCAGGCGCGTTGGCGAGAGGCTTTACTGCGTAGGTGCTGGAACAGGCATGTTCGGGATGAGCTACTGTACATACAGGTCCTTCCTGCAGCGGGCTGGACATTGCTTAAGCGTTGCCGGGCTTGTTCAGGTATAGCTGGCTTACGCCCTCATACAAATAATCCTTGTTAAGAGGCTTTTTGCTAATGCAATGTCCAGCCCGCTGCAGGAAGGACCTGTACATAGAGGAATTCATGGAGGGTAGGGTGCGAACGTGTTTAAAACATATTTTTTGACTACCTTCTTTAGGCTAGCTCAAAGCGTGTTTTATACATGTTTTTTGAAGGAGGTTTTAAACACAGGGGTGGTATATATTTATAGTAGCAAATTGATAGGGGGTTAATTGGCCTGCAGGTTGACCCCTTCACCATGTAAAGGAAGCTCCAAAAGCACCTGGCCGTCGATGACGCTATCCAAATACTCGTTGAGGATTTCCTCGCTCGAAGGATTTAGTCTAGTCATAGCAATTTCCTCCTGCAACAGTCTATCCTCCATTTCACATAGCTTCTCCTCATCGACTGGTTATCTGCTGGAAGTTATCGACGACGAGCTGGTTCAAAGGCCTACCGCCACGTTGCGGAGGCATTGCTGGAGGTAGAGAGGTAGGGGTCTGCAAGCAGGTTAGCTAGTAGAACGGACGACAGCGAGGTGGCGACAGCAGGGTAATCCTCCAATCAATGACCCTTGTATGCTTAGATAATAAAAAGCCAAAAAAGCGAAGCAAAAAAGCCGCTAAGAGGTATTATACACGTTTTTTGTAGAAAAAACGGTTTTATTCGTTCCCTAATGGAGGGAGGGGGGGGGAGACCGGATATGCAAGGCGATCCCGGGCGTCTGGGAGGGGTTTTGGTGGCTTATGTGCGATGATCATCTGCTGGGAAGGATGGGGGGGGCAACCGCCAATCGAGATATGGCGGTGGGGTGGGGATGCGCCTGCCCCGTCACTCTCGCTCTATATTTCCTGACAACCCTCGTTCATGGCTGAGTACTCCCTTACGACGTTACATACATACCAACAAAGACAGAGATACCTTTAAACATATGTATGGTTAAGCTGAAAGTATTGCGCTCAGTGTGCAAGTTCTTTGCTTACTGACTGCTAGAGTACATACATACTGTCCATAACTCCATTATTGCGTTCGTGTGTGTTTCTAAGCGCTGACGGCTTTTACGCCCCTGTTGTCATGACCCTTCATTGCTCTCAACATGTTTAAAGACTTCTCTTTTCCCTCTTCCGCTAAAGGGCGAAGCTTCCATAGTTCATCGGGCATGGAAAGCAGCGTTTCTCCCACTTCGTCCCGTGGCACTTCACCGGGCTTTGAAGATATCCACGCAAGGCGCCCCTCAGCCTCGTTCTCCGTTGATGAGCTGTCTCAGCGTTTCGGTCACCACAACCTCGACCCTCGAAGACCACACTTCTGCCCCGATGCCGTTCCATCACAACCGCGCAATGTCCATCCATCGACGCACGCGCAGCGCGACCAAAATCCAACCCATGATACGTCCCTCTTGTGGCAGCAAAGACAAGCCTTGGCTCGGCGGCAATCTACCCCAAATTACTCCTTACAACAAGCTACAATCCACGAGGGCAGGCTCTCCAACGACAGACCATCTTACGACACATCTCATCCATCTTCGCCAACGGTTGGCAATTTCTCCCAATCGCAATGGCGGGACGGCATTCCACACGCCTCATCGCCCTTCGCGACCTTACCCTTATCTCCACCATATTCGGAAGATAGTGAGTCAGATCCGGCCCAAGTTCTTAGGACGCAGCATACCTACAAGATTGTCAAGGAATTACGACAGATGGCGTCCAGAGATGCAATGCCGAAACAAAGGGTTGTTTTGAAGAAGATCAGGCGGCGGAAGAGCTCGTTAAGGAGGGCAGCGGCGGCGGAAAGGCCTTGAACTGTGCTTCAAGAGTATGCATGAGGGACAGAAGATGTGGGCGTGGTTCTAGAATATAGGCGTTCTGCACACAGGTGCCTGATGGTATTGATCATCGTGTCGCTTCCCGGACGGAGGAAGGTTTCGAAAAATGTTGTGCGAAGAATTTTCGGAGTAGGTTTGGACTTGGGCTTTGGTAATGGAGTCGATGAACCCAAGGATCTCGTCTTTGGGAGTGCACGTTGGGAAAATCAAATTTGGTTTGTGGGGAAATGGCCTGATGTTGAGGATGGTAAACGACTACTTTCGGTACCATTTATATCCCTTTAACCGCTGTTTGCCTTCGGTTAATTTTTAAGGTTGACCCTAATCAGATGTGGTAAGGCTCGGTCAAAAAGGTTGTTTTTTGTAAATAGAAACAATGTCAACAAAGCCCCCTATTGTTCTGGCCCACCTCGATAATGCCTTCCTGTGACGTAGTACCTGATTCAACTGATTTAGGAACTGATCGTCCTAATCTGCGTCCTATCACTGTTATAGGCGATCGATTTGAGCCTATTCAGATGTCTTCAAACGTCAGTTGGGTCAATATATCTACGCATACAATCGTCGATGTAGATCAGGAGGACACAAAGCCTCGTACGAGTTCTTGATTGAAATCAGCATTATTAATGCCTACAAACTCTCTTTGCATTCAGATGTTTCAAAGAAGGCTAAATACACTGTTCATAGCGAGTTCAGAACGGCTCTGGCTACATGTCTTATTCAGGCCTCTCAAAGGCAGTTTCTGAAGCGAAAAAGAACGTCAATTGGATCAGCAATTGAACGTTCAATGATACCTTTAGAAGATCATCAAATCTGCAAAAGAAAGAGCTCTGAGGACTGCCGTGGATGCAAGGAGATAGAACAATTGGCAGAGTCAAGAAAACGAAGGTCTCTCGGTGAAATTACATCAAATTTGGGCCGCAGCAAGCGGGGAAAGCGCTCTTCTTATGGCTGCAATATCTGCGATGTCTCCATCTGCAAAGACGGTCCTTGTTGGGTCGCTTATCATCATAGCATTAAGATAGAATGAACAATAGGAGTTCAGGGTGGAATCCTATAAACTGATTGGTGGAGTAAGCGAATACGCTAAATAAGGCACCCGGCAGCGGTTAAAGGGATACCCAAACGATATTAGATAGCAATAAGTGACGAATCCTTGAGAAATCTGTCTCGTTCATTCGGTTGCGTTGATTGTAAGCGAGGACGCTAGTCTGTTCTTGTCAAAGTTGCATTGATGTCCCATGGTTGAGCCTCTCAAGGTTCACTTCGTGAAAAGAGTCTATTCTCACTTTGAACCGACGTGATTGAAAAAGCAATGGCAGCCGCTCGAGTTCCGTCTGCTATCAAGGCAATTCCGGCTTCAGCTAGGCTTGGCGTCAGCGGTGCGGTGCACATCAAAATCCACCCACGGCCCCGTAACCTTGCAGAAAGTAGAGAAGTGTTGCGCGTGCTTCAACAGTATGGAGAGATCGTTGTATACAAGCATCTCAAGGTAGTCCCAGCGCATCACTCGACACAAGAAGCCCGCTAAAACTTGGTAGAAGCCTGGCTGACTTCCATGGCGTCAATAGTATGAGCCTCAAGCTCCAGCGCCCAATACTGCGCTTGCCATCTTTCAGTCTACGAGCTCTGCACAAAATCTTCTGGATGCTAGCCCGCTCAGGTTTGAGCTCCAGGAAGGGAAGACCGAATGGACGCCAGTAGCGTCAGGTTCAACTGCTCTGGATGTGGCGGAGAAGAAGCGGGACAAGGAACAATGGATTGCTTTTGAGGAAGAGCAACAGAGAAAGGCCCAGAAGGAAAATCTGGAGCAGGAAAACGAGGACAACATCGGCGATGATGTTTCCAGTGATAATAGTGTTGGGGCACAATTTCTTAAGCCTGTAGCGGAAACCCCTTCGTTTCCGTCCAAAGGTAGCACGACCAAGTGGGGAACCACATTTGCGTCCACGAAGTCGGCGCAACACACTTCCACATCTTCTCCATCGCCACCTCTCAAATCTTCGCCTCCACCAACATTCACTCCTAATCATCTACCCCCGCATTCCACAAACCCAGTCACCGAAGTTCCATCCCCCCATCCCATTCCATTGCTTGATCCTCCTACGGTTCCGCCGCCGAGGGAGCTCCAGCTCAATATCTCGAGGTCGTTCACAAACCACGAAGCTTACATCAAGCGCCAAGGCTACTATGGGGCCTTCGTACCAAACCGGAAAACCATCATGGCTGAGGATCTGGAGGACAGAGTACCGCTGGAGGGGATGGTAGACGTTTCCTTGAGTAAGGTGGAGGTACCGCTTAGGATCCGGATAGAGAAGCAAGAGAAGCAGGCACAGAGACGTGTTTCGCTAAGGGAGTTGTGGGAGGAGGGCAGGAGAGATCGGGAGAGTGGTACGTCTTGAAGTTGGTATACGACTTGTATAAACATCAACGAGGTGAAAAAAGAGCACAAAATGCGGAGAGCTATTGAACACTGAAGTGCTCCTTAGCGGCGAATGTGGATTCCTTCGCCAGCTTGGTAGAACAGTACTCAACACGCAGGAAGCTCGGGCATAATGACGGGAGTCCCTGGTTGAGACTGGTGAATCATAGAAAGGGTCTCGGTTGGAGATATTGGAGGTGTCGAAGGAGGAGCTCGAATGAACTGCTAGAAAGTGGCAATTATCTGCGGGTCCAATCACAGAGACTTTGACCAGTCCAGTACCGATCACGTTGAAAAGCTGCGCCAAGATACTCCATTGGAGAGCGGTGCCTTGTAAACAGCTCTTTTCTTTGCGAAGATGCTTGGGATGCCATTTTGGCTTGTGCAACCCTGGCGCCACCCAGTGAGGCGTGCCGATTACAGTCGTTCTCTTGTCAAGCTTCGTTGAAGAACACCAGCTACACCGAAATCAAGCACGAGGCTTCCGGGGCGACCGGTTTTTGTTGATCGCGTCTTGGCAGATCACCCATGCAGGTGGTCGAGATCAAGGCTTGACGAAGTGGATGGTGGAGGACTTCGGCTCTCCTGGTCTCCTTCATCTCACAAAATGTGCATATATATCCCTGCTCTATCAAGGTGCAAAGCTCCGAACTTCAAGTGATCGCCTGAGTAAGAAGATCGACTTTCAAGCGTTCCTGGCTGGTGACCGCATAGGCACCGGTGGAGGGCTCCGGCTCCCTTTGACGTCTGCTTTATGCGAAGACCCAATCACTGGAGGTGGCCCTCCAAACGGGTGGCTATGTGCCGATGGCAAAGGAGCCGGGTGATGGTAAGTTGGAGGACCTGTAGCGTTCTGGTTGGGGAAAATACTGCTACTAGAGTCCGAAAAGTCAGCGAGGCTGCTGCCAGCTCCAGCTGCGGCCTCTATGTCACCCAGTCTCCGACGACTAGAGCCACGACCATCAGCATCGGTCTCCCAATCCTGCTCGTCTTCCTCAAATCGGCTGGCGCTTCTTCGCGAAGCGCCAGGGATTCCAGTAAATACGAATGACTATTGCCGCAGGCATCCAAATCTCAGACTTCGCCCTTCTAAAGATCTCGTTGATCTTTCATTCGACACTTTTGTTCGCGGCGTCTTGGCCGCCGCTTCTGCCGTACATCTTGGCGGCTGGAGAAGTCATAGCTGCAACTGTGTCGCGGATTGGATGGACGCTACCAAACCACGAGTGACGCTTCGAACCTGCCATACTTGCCCGACGGTGCTCGTCTATGTTGCTGCTTCGTCTAGAATGACTTGCGCTGACAACATCTCGCTTCCGCAACACCACCTTGCGCTTTTTGCAAGTCTTCTGTATGACGGCCCAAGTAAATGCTTGGACCATCTTACACCTGCTAGAAGAAGTGGCACATCTTTCTTATCGGCTTGAACAGCTGGACCACTGCTGCTCACTTCACTTAACATGCCGACCACCGTTCGGCCTTTTGCCAGTGTACCACACCAATTACAAATTGCGTGATAGCTCGCTTTAAGATCCCTGATCCGCGCCTGTGATGGCGACGTTGAATTTTTTTCCTGCCCGATGATGCCGATGCCTCTTGATTTGTCGGGCTCGAAAAAGTGACATCGCACACGCGTTGTGCTGATGGTTACAAATTGGCTTTCGAGCCCTTGGAAGGCCTCCACAGGAGATTCTAGGGAATTACCGTGATCGGAAGTAATTGGGCGCTGTTGGGACCCTTCTGCGTTGTACAAAGGGCATCTGGGAATTTCGGCGGCTCGGTACGAAGACGAGGTTCTGGCACTGAGTGCTCGTACCTATCGAGTGAGATAGACCGCCGGTGGGTTGGTCGCCCTGCTGGTGGGCCAAGATATTGAGGCCGCTTGTAGCTTGGGTCAATGAAGACGCGACGTTCAATCCCAGGGCCGTTTGAAAGACTTGGCTGCTGGTAGTCCGGCAACGTGCCAGCGTTCTAGTGCCGAAAGGTCACAATTGTCCTCGTACGAGGCAGCCGAACAATCGGTTGTCGGAGAGATATGGTGATGTCCGCGGACTTGACGACTGGGCGGGTACCTTTGCTTCCTGCACGTACCATTTAACAACCCTCTCTTGAGGTTCTCGATTCAATCAGGGGCGTAGTTGGCGGTGCAGTTAGTGGCTCACTTGGGAAGAGTGGGTTAGCCTTCTTTGGGGGGTTCCTTGGTAGGAGTCGATGCCAGGCAAATGCTTGTTGCTGGACTCCAGGCCCATTGACTAGGTCTTGGATCGATCTGTACGTTACTACTAATACCAGATTCGTCATCTCACCGATTCAAGAACGTCTTGTGTCTCAAGATCGTTAGCCCTCTGTGTGGCCTGGAAGTGGCCGAAGCAAGTCGTCATGATCTCCAATGCTTCCTTCTCCTTCTCGGTCGGATTTCTAAGTCTGCGTTGTGGATAGCGAGGACACCCTTGACTAGGTCCTCGAGATGAGATCTGCTTGGTTCAGGTCCCATGGGAAATTGTGGTCCTTCTGTGAAGTTGCATCTGGGAAAGGATGGATGCTCCACGGGGTCGTGACCTCTGGCCTTGCCCTGAATACCTGGCAAGATCAACAGCTTCGCAGCTCCCAGGAATGGAGGTCGTTTCATGGGCTGAGGTCGGTTCTGAGAGCCGATATTGGTGATGCCATGGATGTGCGAGTGATAGATGGCGGTCTTGAGTGGTTGATCTTGTGGTGTGAAGATACGTGAGTGGTAGCTTGCAGCTGTCATCAGAAGGCCTTCTGGTGGGTGACTTGGGGACGCCTGTGTTCTTTGCTACATAACAAGGACAAGTATACGTACTCGAATAGTTCTAATATATCAGGTATACAGTACAGGAGGTGGAGGTGGAGGTGGTCCTTGTATGTGTTCAGACGAAAACGAACAACGTCTGTGAATGGGCACATCGACAAAGGACAGCGTGTGTTGGTCTTGGCGCCGGTGTGGATTCACGACTCAGCGCTGACATCAGCGATCTACGAATGGGCTTTTGCTCTCCTAAGTGAGACTTGGGCGCTTGACAAGTGTGTGAACAGCAACATGACCTCATCTGCTCTCTCGAATCGTCCCTAGCTATCTATTCTCGAGAACCCTTATGCTTCAGTCTCATCGACCCCACCCCTATCACTCTGCTGGATGTCATTAGCGCCAGTCTCGTTCTCCTAGGATTCGTTACTAAATTCGTGTCCTCGTCCTTGAGTACAGCTATGGATAACATCAGCAGCAACCTCGTTCTCCCAGGATCCACCGCGAAAACCTCGCCCGTCTCCGCGAGCACAGCTACGAATAACATCAGCGCCAGTATTGTTCTCCAAAGATCTACCACGAAAAACCCATCCTTCACCGTGGGCACACCTTTCGGTTGCACGTGCCTTCCCTGCTTGACCCAGCGGAAGGGCCGCAATAACCAATTCAGGTTAGACCCTCATCGCCATTTGGCCTTTCCAAAAAAAAATTGCACCTGGGATGGACACTTGAGGCTACAACCCAGGAATTATGACTGTGAAGATATGACTACGAGTCTTATCCGAAATCTTGAAAAAACTCCATGGCACAACAGATGTTCTACCCACCTTCAATATAGAGCACTTGTCCGCTGGCAGTCCTGGGTCGAAAGTCAGCGGCAGATGCCAAGTTTGCATCTGGCCCTAGAGGACAAAATCGATCTAGATTTCTTCCTCGACTTCTTCGACCAATACTTTTTCTGTGGTGGTTTGAGTGAATGGACGAGCGTTACATGGGTTGACTTTGACCAAAATCAGAGGTACTTGGTTGGCAGCCAGAGAGACGACCCTGTGTTGCTGGATCCCTTTGGCCTGATAAAGGTCGTAAAATGGAGAGTTTTTAAAACCCGGGGGCCCTTCGGCCATACGGGTTGGGATGGCCTCAAGCAACGAGTCGACTACGATTGCCATTGCTATTGGTGACGGCAATGGCGATGGTTCGAAAAGCGTTCGATGATGGCTAATCGAACAGTATCCGCTAGTCCGAGGGGGTCCCTTCTGTGCTGCTGTGATAGCTGGTTGGTAGTAGTAGTAGTAGCAGCAGTAGTAGTAGCAGTAGTAATAGTAGTAGCAGTAGTAGTACGAGAGGACTTCTTACATTGTATATCCCGCAAATCCTGCATTTATTCTTCCCAGTCTAATTGAAAATATTAAGCACACCAAAAAAAAGCGCCATTCAATCTTGCTTTACTGTACCTCCCCCCACACAAGTGCCAACCGAGCATCTTTTCACAATCTTCTGAACAATCAAATCCCCCAACGGTGGTAACCTTTGTAATATGTATGTAGGCGGCAATTAATGTTATTTACATAGATCCTCCATCCCACGCTGAGGCCTTGAACTGGGTACTGTACATGGGTTCAGAAAAAAATATATATAAGCGATACAGAGTACTATGGATTGTAAGCCATCAGTGTCCACACATCCAACTCACTAACGACCCACCAACCCCCTGACCCCATTACTGTAGAAGGAAAGAAAGGAGCTGAGTTCTACATGGGACTAAAAGAGAATGATGCCCTTGCAGGGAAGCTACAGTGCCTAAGGTAGGTATGTACGAGATAGCGATTACGGAGGAGTTTACGGGGAGGGGATACCTTTAGTTAGGAAGAAAGAGCTTATACTGTAGTGAAGATATGTAGGTGGGATGGTGGTGGTAGCCGAAGGGAGAGAGAGGTGCAGGGGGGTATTTGGAAGTGAGATTTTTTTAGGTGCGCGGAGATGGTGAGGGGGTTGCTCGGGGTGTTGTGGTGTGGATCATATAGGTAGGTTAGGTATGAACTTGTGGTTGTGGGGGGGAGGGGGTTCGCCGGCATTAGGTAAGGTGGTCAAAGGGTCAATAGCGCGCTTCTCGATGTGAGATGTCACGCTGCCAAATGGATATGTCGAGGCATATGGAGGCTGAAGTTGTACAGTATCCCTGACAAGATAAGCGGGCTCAATCAAATACAGCGATGGTCTGATGTGGAAGCTTTGACCTAACGTTTCTGCTCACTGGGGACAGCATAAATCAGGAGAATGTTTCCTTCTCTGGACCACAAGAACCTTTTGAAAAGCGCATGACCGAGGAAATCAACTAGTTGGCAATTCTCCCACGTGCAAGGGACGTGAAGGACAGATCCAACGTGGAAGACGCTACCAGTTGGAACGATAGGTTGGATTTCCGTACACTTCGCAGAAGAGCAGACCGACCATCGTCAAGGATTTTCCCTTGGCATCTTTGCAACCTGTCGTTGAGGAGCTCGGAGTACACACTCCAGTGTTGCCAATTGTGTCTTTGTAAGCTGAGTCGAACATTAGTCCAATTTCCATTCACGAAGGTACCTTTGACCTACCAAATGTTCCAGACCCTGAGTTGGTGAAAACCATAGCAAAGTTCGGTTCGCTTGTTACTCCACATAATGGTTGACCGACGGGTTTCAATTGCGGGTCTGAATTCGTGAGAAGAGCGAACTCAGCAGTAGTTGAGTTGATCTCTGAAGGATCTCGAATATAGCCCGTGAGCGTTGCATTGACTCCCTCCACATCAACTGCCAGTGCGCTGTATTTGTTTTTGTTGTTGGCAACATACGAGCATAGGTCATTCTGAGTGCCTATAACTTCGATCGTGTTGTCCGCTGATCCATCCTGATTCGTAGTAAAGAGGCCTACTACATGAAATCCAACCGAGCCAACAGCAGTGGGACTAGGTTGCACAGAAGCTATGCTTGTCGAGGTAGCTGAAGATACTGTACACGCCGCTGCTATCGAGCCTTGTCGTTTGCCAAGAGCGCAGGGTGTCAGGTCATTCTCGTTATTCCATACGCAGAGTAATTTTGGATCTGCTCTTGGATATGCAAGCATCGAAATTTCTGCTTTAAGCCCTGTGACAGTATCTGCCCAGGTTTGAGTGCCAGTTCTCTGGGTGAAAAGCCCTTTTCCTCTGAAGTATGCGGCAAGTCCTGCGACAATTGCGCACGCTGCATATTCCAAAAATATTAGATTCGAGATTCAGGGCTAACTAAGATCCAGACAACGTACAGATTGAAGTTCCAGCACTTGTCTTGATTCCCCCACCCAAGGCTGCGCAAGAGGTTCCACGCTCGCCTGGAGCATAAAGACCTACAGATTGTCCGATTTGGCTCTTCACCGCCAGAATTCCATTAGCATCCACTGCGCCTATCACTAAAAGCTCTGGGATGTCAGGAGGACCATTCCGGTAAGGCTCTGCCCACAAAGCTGGCCAGCCATCCAAGCGATCACGTCCTTCGTTTCCGGCACCTGTGATGATCGAAACCCCCTGAGCAACAAGTTCTTGCAGGACGAACTTGAATTTGCTGCGCCAAGCTGCTGTACAACCCGGAAGCTTCCAATTCAATGACATGTTGACAACCGCTTTACCCTGGTTTCGATTGTTCACGACATGATCGAATATCTGCTTTATGCCTTCGAGCCAGTTTTCTGATATGAAAGGCGGGTAATTGATCACGGTGCTGACGGGTTTGACCAATTTTGCCGCTCCAAATTGCTTGCCCGAGATCCTACTGAGCATACAAGTACCATGCCCTTTATCGTCTTTGGGACCAGTCGTTACTGGGTTGGGACCCGGATATAGCCACTCCGCGCCTGCGCGGATGTCGTCGAATTCCTAGCGATGGTTAATATAGACCTGCAGATCTCGGTCAAGCAGTGTGTTGGAAAGCTGTCCTACCGGGATATCAATGTCAACTCCGAAGTCAAGTATATATACCACTTGTCCAGCTCCTGCCGTACTATCATACGAAAACGTATGGTCCATATCGGCCAAGGACCGCCCTGCTGGTTGGGAAATAAAAACCATGTCATCCACCGTCCCATGCTGTCTTACCAGATCCCGTTTCATGATTTTGGCTTCCCGCTCGTGTGTAGTTGCATTTTCCTTGTTTGCGATGTCTTCGCTGTCTTCGAAATCGTCAAAGGCTTGCGTGGGATCGTAGCTTTGTGGGACAACAACGGAAGAAATCTATCAGGAACACGTTAGAATAATAGTTCCGTTCGTAGTGAGAAGTGCCCTAACATTGAGATTGGCTTCAAGAGCTGAGACTTGATCAGGTTTCAAGATGGCGTACCAGAACAGTTTACCAAGATATTGACTCGACGACGTAAAAAAGGGGCTGTCTCGAGAGACATTCAGTATATCAAACAACTTCTCGATGTTATCGGTCTCGTCGACACTTGTACCATCCACAGGATACACGATGTAGGGCGATGCTACTGGCTCCGGACAAGCCACTCCAGCAGTGCTTGATGGCGAGTTGACGCATGTTGCCGAGGTAGTCGCCGTCACAGTGCATCCCGTGATTTGAGTACAGCTTGAGGTCGTGCTACAAGACACTGGTATGGTCTGTCCTAAAGTCGGAGCTGGGCAAATTGTGGTAACGGCGCAAGAGCTGACAGTACTTGTGGCACAGCTTGAGGAAGTGATCGTGGAAGATAGGTGATTGGGCGATTGTGTAGGAAAGGTGGGATTTCCGTCGTATCCGATACTTATTCAGTCAGTGAGGTCAAGAAGGCCACTAGCTGACCATAAGGTCAAATACTCACGTAATTGCGGGCCAAGGTATAGAAAATCCTGGTGGTGGCGGACCGGGAGGGTATATTCCGGGTACTGTTAGGGCTTGTCAACACACGTGGAACAGATAAGCCGTTGAGAACGGAACCAAGTCAGGTATCGCCCTGGAGAAAACTGACGTTCGAAACCAAAGAGGGTAAATGAACCAATTTGCGGTAGGCAGAACCGAACGTGGGAACATGTTAGCGCAGTTGAAAGCTTAAGCTTCCGATAAATGGCTCTCACTCACCCAGCAGCCACATATGAGACATGGAAGTACAGGGAAAGATATTGTCTTTCCTCCAGACACAATATTGGTGTGTGTAGGACTTGAGGCGGTCGAAGAGTCACTCCCTATTGATCCAGTAGGGAAGAAGTTGAAAGTTGGTAACGGAGGGTTGGTAGGCAAGGTGAAAGGAGGCGGCGGTACGGAAGTTGTGGGTGTGGGAAGGGTGAAAGGAGGCGGGATCGAAGAAGCGGTCGTCGGTGGTGGAGTAATTGGGATGGAATTTGCGGTTAAAGAAGTTGATGATAACGGAAATGCAAAAGTCACGCCGTCTGTGGTGATTAATTGCGTCGGATATGGAAGTGTATCACTTCCAATTACAATGTCGCTTGGCTCGAAGATGACAGTAGGTCCTGGGAATGGTTCAGTTATCGTTGTCTCTGTCTCATTGAGAGTGATGGTCTTCCCGTCTACCACGATTGTTCGGGACACTGGAATATGCGAAAAATTGACGGTAATACCATCCGAAGTCAGAATACCATTGCCAGTTCCCGGCAAGCTTATAGTCTGAGAGCCAACGACAAGACCTGCAGAGCCTCCAAGTAAAAGAGTCTTCCCATTCTCTATAATGGTTTGCGCATTCGGTCCTAGTAGATAAGTAGAGCTGCCAAGGACAATCTCTTCGGTTGCCCGGCCGGTATCAGAGTCGTTGATGTCTATGCGCGTCGCTATTGCAAACGGCTGATTTACTTTAGTCCTCGTAACTGTCGTCCACGTTGATACAGAGTCTGTCGAAGTCGGAACAGCACCACCGTTGAAATACGGCGGGCAGTCGTTAGGTATCGAAACACAGTCTCCAGGGTCAACAGGAGAACTATCAGCCAGCGGATTGTCTTTACTTAGAAGACAATACAAATTGACATTGTAATCCTTTGCAATATCGACTATAGTATCACCAGGAACTACAGTATGAAATTTTCCCTGCTCGGAGCAGGACCATGGGATTCGTATGGTCTCTCCGGGTAAGTTACAATCTTGGTCTGACAATTGCGGATTGGCAAGCTGAAGAGCTTGCAGAGTAAGGTTGTACTGTGCTGCGATAACAGAAGGATTGTCTCCAGGTACTGAGTCAAAGCATCAGTGAAGTCTTTTTCTTTTCTAGGTATTAAATAACCACCAGCGGTATGAGTTAGATGGAAACCGCTGGTAAGCCCGACCAGCAATGCTAATACCAATTGGGAAACCAAGGCAGAAGCCATTTTTGCGAGCAATTGCGCAACGAGGCTGCTCAATACTAAGAGAGATAGAATATGGCAGAGCGGTGTCAAGGTTCAAGAAATGTCACAAGAAACAAAGCTTGAAAAAGACATTCTGAGACAATACGGAGACGCGTCGTGATATGTATCAGATGTTGCAAACGATGGGAAGCTTCATTCTCCGAAGCTAATAGTGCTTAGCTTCTACTACCTGAAGCCTCTGTACTTCAAGGCTTGAGTGTGAAGAGACGAATCCTAGTAGAGGCCGACGCATACCATCACCCTATCGAGATTGGGAAGCATCATGTGGGGTCTGGTGATTGTATTATGGTCTATCCCCTAAGGTACCTTAGATATGTTGGTACAGTAATCGAGCGCCTCGGAGAATATTTCAGTAGCGGCTCCATGGTTCGCATAATGCCAGCGCTAGTACAGTAGCGGACTATCTTTATGACAACGTTTTGAAAACATATGGTTTCAACTGTCCTGAAGCTGGTTGTGTAGGTGGGAGTGCTACTGAGGGTTACTAGATATCTTGCCGGTTCTAAAACAATACCGTATTTCCAAATAAGGATCTTTCGCTGCCGTCCGAAATAGGTTAGTTGGTAGATTTGTCTTCTGGTAGTGTGTTAACTTTGAGTCATTGGCTTTATTTCCTTTGCCGCTGCTCTATTATTGAGTATGCTTTGCATTGAGTTTGTATGGCAATCGAGACGATTACTTTTGGTGAAGGTACCAACTGTTACGAAGTAACCTCGTCCGATAGAGACTTTATGCCCGTCTCGGGGTTAGTAGCAGTTAGAATAATCAATGAATTCTCCACCTACCACTTTGGAACTGCTACGCAGTGGGAAGCTGCTTGACACGGACCACCTATATAATTCCTCTATTGAGCTCTCATTGCTCTCCGCTTAGATCTCTCACTTGGCTTGGTGGGTCCGAGCTGGCAACGGCCTCTAACCCTGTTATGGATAAAGGAAATAATGCTCTTGTGAGAAGAGGAAAATAAAGTCCTCTATTTCGGGACGACCAGGTCATGAAGTTTTAATGCACTTCACAACAACAAAGAACTCCTGTCTCTTCTGTCTCTTCTGTCTCTTCCGAGAAACACTATTCCTGGCGTACCCCAGCAGCTAACGCTTGAGACGTACGAACATTCGGATGAGGGAGTCAGAGTTTGGATCCCATTCCAATTTTAGAGCTGTATAGGCCAGAGCGCAATGGCAGTAAGCAATACATGGAGCGAAAAACACCATGGCATATGGGCGATAGTCGGAGAACGTGGTGAGAATTGCGATAAATGCCGTGATCCAGACAATTGCTGCAATGATGGTGCCACACAGGGAAAGGAAGATTACGGTGAACCAAGGTCGGTACAATGCCAGTACTAGTATACTTTCGGCAACAATGGTAAACACGACTGGAATTAGTGTGACGATACCGATTGCCCTGCAGAAAATGGTTAGTTCTGTACGCTAAGTCTGATTCGCTTGGGATGGAAAGGCCTACCTTTTGAATTCAGGGGTAACGTATCTTGTATGTCGGATGGTGAAACTATACGACTGGCCGCAGACCATCGATAGTCCGATCGCAGTGGTGAACGGCAACCAGAAGACCATACCGCCATCTTTCAAGTTTTTCAATTTCTCTTGCCATCGGAACCGAGTGCTAGAACACGTTGTCTCTAGGGTAGCATGGCCGTGCCAGTATCTCTGAAACATGAGGTTAGCCCGAGTAGCAGGTCGATTCTCATTATCTCGCATGAGTGAGTGACTTACTCTTGGCCGCCTGATTTCGTTGGCATCACGATCGAGCAAAGCGGTCATAGTAGGCTCTGTAGTGTCCTCTTCATTTGCAGCGTGGCTCAAGTCCTGCTGCAAGTGAAAAGCCATTGCAAGTGGCCCGTCGTCATCATCGAGATCATTGTATTGTGGATGAGGCTCAGATGGACCAAGCTCGATGTATGGGCCACACCGAGAGCAAATAGCATACAGGCCAGTTACTCCATGCACGAACGCTAATGCGGCTGGGAGGAACCAAAGAACCAACGAGAGCCAGAACAGCGGCGCACTACCATGTCTGATGAAGTCGGCGACAGTCAGCAATGTGCATAGCAAGAGCTGAATCGCTTGCGAGACGGCGAATACCAGTAGCCTTTGGAGCTCGTCGTGATGAAAGCCGAATAGCCGGAGGCGGAGAAGCGATCGAATGGGGCAATTGATGGCTGCCAAACATATTGGTACTATCGCTACGACTTTCTCCCAATCTGGAATTGGTTCATTGTAGTAAACGTTCGTGTTCGGAACATATTTATCTGCGGTTAGAGCAATGGCATAAGCCGCAGCGAGAAATAATTGAAGTCGAGCCACAATCAAACCCCGGTCGCACCATATATCATAGTAACTTGTGCTGCCAGTCGCATCGAACAACTGTACAACAGCAATGTTCACCATCGTGTCAGCGGCATAATGAATTCGAAGAGTGGTGCAAGATAGGAGGTTCAGCCAGGCATACACTCGCGAGGGCATGGACACTTGGCATGCCCAGGCACTAAACACTACGTCATAGAATAGGTACTCCTGCAAATCAATTTCAGCAGCAAGCAGAAACAGCGGCAATAATTTATATGATCTGCTTGCAGGATTAATTGTGGACTGCACAATCTCGTGGCTGATGACAGAAGATGGAATTTTGTCTCTCTTGCCAGAATTTTAGCTTGCATGCCTTCTCGCGAGCGCCAGATGGAGCCTGCTCGTACAAGCTATCAGCTATTGAACAGGCAGCGCGTGAAGGCTGCGCCTTCTGCAACTTCTTGAGTCAACAAATCCAATCCAGCGTCATCGCGTTTCCAGTGCATCCAAGCAGATGCTGGGTGAGGATGGTGATACCTACGAGGTGTGAGGTTAATGTTGGCAAAGAGCCTGGACTACGTCTGTACGAAGCTGAAGTCTACCTTGCGGACTGTGCTTTGGAGACAAAGACTGAACAGAGAAGTCAAGGTATCTTTCTGGGCCTGGCTGCTAGTCCGAGTACGTAAACATTATTGCTCTGTACATGCCTTGGGCCCATCTTAAAGTCCTCTAGACAGTCCGGCTGCTCGAAATCAAGACGTCGTAGGACGCTATCATGGTGATAACCCAAGTTCGGACGATCACGTATCTGCGATCTTGGAATGGCTAAGTTCGTGTCTTTCTCACCCTCAATGCAGAATGACAGCTTCAGGTACCACACAATTCGACGCACGGGACGTGCTTTTACCGACACGATGCATTGACATCGTGCAGAAACATGTCTGTTTGCGAGATACTTCTGGCATACGTGGGTCGTATGTTGCACTTAGCCATCGATGGGGCAAGGCTACGGAAGAGAGCAAAACAACGACATCCAACTTTGACAGAAGGACAAATGGACGAGACCTCGACAGCCTGCCGAAAATGCTTGAAGACGCTATATGCATTACAAAGAGTCTCGGTATACGCTACCTCTGGATAGATTCGCTTTGTATCATTCAATCCGGCGATGACGGTGCAGATTGGTTGAAGGAAGCCGCACAGATGGCTCGCTACTATCAACAATCTATGCTTACGATCTCCGCACCGAGCAGTACACCGTTGAGAAGCATGCTAGCTCCTCGTTTGGAACGCCCTTTCCAGTCTCTGCTGCGGTTGCCATATCGAAATTCTAAGAACATCCAAGAAGGATACTTCTATATCTACCGGCCGACTCACCGTTCCTCGCAACTATACCTAAAAGACGTGCGTGAGAGTGAATTGCGATCTAGGGGCTGGATCTTCCAAGAATGGTTTCTCAGTCGCAGGATCATTTACTACACTCCTCGAGAATTGTTCTTTGAATGCCAAGCTGAAACTACTAGAAGTGAGCGGCAGCAGAGGGTGACCGGAACGCATGAGCCTGACTTTGCGTTAAGGACGCAATTCAGATCTTCTGGATTCGATCATTGGTATAGACTTGTCGAATCATATTCCAAAACCAACCTCACAAGACCGGAAAAGGATCACATCATCGCACTGTCCGGTATCGCCCAGGAGTTCCGAGAAGTCATCAAGGCCAATAACAAAGCGCCGAAACTGGTATCCCTTAAGTATGTCTCCGGCTTTTGGATAGAGGATCTGCACCACGGCCTGCTCTGGCAGACCACGGACCAGGAGCAGAAGGTGTGCAACTGCGGCGCACCATCATGGTCGTGGGCAGCGCAACTGGGAGAGGTCAAGTGGCTGCAGCGAGCCGCCAAATCCATGAAGGAGCTCGAATTCGTGGCTCTCGTCGATCTTTCTGGTGTCAATCCTGTCTCAAAGCTGAGCCATTGGCCGAAGCTGAAAACGCAAGGGTCTTCGGACACTGTGACTGACCTCGACGAGCGAGTGTCAGAACAGGGAATGAGTGATTTGATGACCCCAGGTAACTCACTCATAGTGAAGGGACGTACGCAACTCGTCCTCATTGACAACAATAGCAATCGCGTCGAGAACGAGCCAAGGTTCAGAAAAGATTTGGACTACGGCACAGTGGAAACTCTTGCTCGGGAGACGGGTGTTGAGCTTCCAGAGGACTACAAACTCTGGAAGGATAATATGGATTGCCAAAGAGCTGGCGATTGGCGCTTCGTCTGCTCACCGTCTACACCAGAGATCATAGGCGGCTGGGCACTGTTCGAGAACTCACACCTAATCAACCATTTCAACAGTTACGATGGTTTCAGCGCGCTTGTTCTTCATGTCTCGACACGGAAGAAGGTCGCCCCTGGTGGAAGGTCTAGGAGTACAAAGTTGAACATGTATCACGACGTATATGATGTTCTCTTCCTTGAAGCACAAGGTGGTGAAACTTTTCGGCGACTCGGTGTTGGCAGGATCATGGATAGGCAGATCATAAAGGGCTTCAATACCGCCGAAGATCAAGAACTAACGCTTGTCTGACTGTTGACAGAGAGAAAGCCTCAAGAAGTCAAAGCTCATTCCGAACACACAGCAGCGCATCTCAGTACTGGGTGACTCAGTATCAACAGAAAGCAAAATTCTAGATAAAGCTGACTCGGTCGATATGACGGGGTCCAAGGGATGTTCGGGCCCATAAATCTATTTGGCTGTCCCAGATGCTTCCCCAATTTTTGAGCCTGGCTCACTTTCCAACTTCCATAGTCATCATACCTCTTCGCAGTACCGAAGGGTCAAGGCAAGTTCAAATCTCCGGAGCTCACTTACTGGTCCGTAAACCGTGGTGGTTTGGACGGCCGGGGTTTAACTTGTCTGACGGAAATAACGCAGAAACAGTGTCCAATGTGCGGCTCAATGTGCGAGGTGCTGCTGCATGGTCAGCCCGCCCGCGTTTCTGGCTTCGAAGCAACATAGAAGGGAAGAGAGGCTGAAAGGAGTATCTGGAAGATGTTGGCGAAGGTGCAGATCCAGCGGGTTACAGGTTGCTAATTTTAGGCAAAAGTTGACTAAAGAGAGCAGGGAGTCGCCACGTGACAGGTAGAGGTGGTTTCAGTTTCAAAGGATCGTAAGCAGCTCATCTGCATGACTACTTCTAGGAAGATCTAGAACTTGGATTGACTGATCAACATCAAAGCTGTGTACAGCAACCACACGATAAGAAGGATCAGCCTTAGATTTGCATGCTCTAGTCCGACCAACTCTAGCTGGTAAGGAAGATCAGCAATGTCATATGTGTAAATATCGAAATCGCAAAGAGAGTTCTCTCGTAAATTGGCTTTATAAAAGAGGGAAAGATAATCTATGATAAAGCCAGAGACCGAGATGTAGGATCTCAAGACCTACTCGAGAGAGTCAACGCAGGACCAATGGCACATCAGAGAATAACCCATCAACATCTACCGGGATTCAAATCCAAGAGTATCACTGTACGGCACTCGATCCCATGCCGGCTACTAGTCGCTCTGAAGCCAGTTTCACGGAAAGATCATGCTCAGATGGTCTGAAACTTCGAGCTTGGGGGTGACGGTGTTACACTGCTGTAAAGTAGAAGAATCAGCTTCGAGCTCTTAGATTTACCGTGTCGCTTTAGGTGCAGAAGTTCAAAAACTCTCGTCGAATCAGATCTCGTCCAACAATGATCTTTGAAAAAAAATCGAGACTTTATCTGTAGATTGATGAGCAGTTACGAAAGAGTGGAAAGAATGCTTTTTATATCTTATATGTCAGATCAATACATTTTAGCATCTTTTGACGCAGAGAAGAAACTGAAGAAATATGATATTCTGACTTCACTTATCGTTCAACAGACATGTTAGTTTTCAATATATGCCCGATAAAAACCTATTCCTAGTACTCATAAAAAAAACCGCTCTGGACGATGGATTATTAGCCTGACATAGGCTCAACACTTGCCGACGCAGTGGACGATCTGTGGATCTTAGTATCTGACGATTGATCCTACGAGGCCTCATTGGTGTTACGGGTGTGTCGGGATTGGATAGGGTTTCCTAACGGGAAAGCCCTAAGGGTTTGCCTACGGCTGAACGGTCCGAAAAAAGAATTCAAATATGCATGGCCCAAATGCAGGTCGAGTTTAGGATTAGATAAATTGTCAATTCCATTGCTTCCAGTGTTTTGTTAAAGGCATAACGTCAGATCGAGTTCTGGACCACGGTCTAGGAATGCTAAGAAATGTAGGCTTACATTGAACCCCCCTTTCAGCCTTTACATGCCCCTCTCGGGAGCAGCCCATTGCCTTGCAAAAGTTGAAACTAAGCCAGCAACGGCTTCCGGTTGACTGATATAAGCACTATGCGATGCCTCCAAATCTCGAATAGCCCATTCTACTCCACAGCTTTCAAGCCATGCATTTTGCAGGTCGAAAGGGAGACACGAATCTTCCGTGCATCGAATGTATGCCCTTCGCCCTTCGAAAGCAGATTCCGCCCAAGCAGGCGCAGTCGTAGGAGAAGTGAAAGCGAGCAAAGAGTGTGGTAGCATACTTTCCGCGAGCGCAGAGGCAAGCGGTTCCGCAACGTCAGCGTAGAGAGTAGGGATTGCAGGCTCAATCATTGCAAGGCCAGATAAAGGCTATGATTTAGGTCAGCGCTGGCCTCCCAACATTTTTATATCTAGCCCAGTAGTGTTCCTGCCATTGCTGTTGCAGAGAAGACACACTTACAGTATCTGTTTTAATAAATGGCGGGTATTGGCCTCCCACCGTGTCCAAGAGAGACTCTCCATTCTTGTTAATATTCCCATTGAGGTATATCAACCCTATGATGCCGCCACGCTTTCCCTGCGACATGCGCGTAACTTTTCCAAAACCCTTGGAAGCAGCGCCGCCAGGAATTCCACCGTAAGAATGCCGCAAAAAGGACGACATCTTCATGTTTCTCTTCAATCAGCGGGATGAGGAAATTCTCGCGTATTGAATCTGCATCCAGAGAACAACTAGCGGTCGAAGGGGCAGATGGGTTGGAGCTGGGAAGAGGGACAACAATGGTGGAGTATCCTTCCTTTTGAAGGTGCGGGACGAAGGCGTCGAAGCAGGATGGCGGGTAGAACGCCCCCGGGATTATGAGAATCGTTGGAAGGCTTTCGGAAGACATGGCGAGTTCGAAATAGCATACAGCGGTGGGTGTACGATTGGAGATCTGGTTTAAACAGGAAATGAGAAAGTGATAGGCAGAGTGAGGCTTTATTGAATCTCTATTGGAGTAGGCTGCGACAGTGCCGAATCGGTATGGTTGGCTGGCGACTAGGGCCAAGTACCTACATGCAGGTCATGCATGATCCAAAGGAAGACAGCCAGGGTGGGTACAACCTTGACTGCACATCAGGCAGACATGTGAGATGTGCCTCGTCAAAATGATAGGCCATGAGCTCGCCAAGGTAAGCTGGAGGATTGTACGTTTTTGGAGCCTTGCATATGTGAAAGCCTCGCGGTTCGACCAGGCAAACTTAGCGTGCGAACAATGAATTGCTTATGTACGTTCCTTCTCCTATACACCACCGCATATGACTTTTTGAAGGACTTTACTCGACTAAGGGGAATGTCAGTCTCGTTGTACATAAGACCAAACGAGTGAGAAGCATGATGACTAATTCACGATGAACTGTTAACAACTTAACATATATGTACATCTTCTACATCAGTGCTTAGAATCTATAGCCTAGTAATTGTGCTATCGTAATTGATTCAGCTTAACTGAAAATTATTGATTGAGCATCTCTCATTCAACAGTCGAACAATTAATTAAGTAATCATTATAATAAATCCAGAGTTTGACTTGGTTCAATTGAGTTGAGTTAATCTTTTTTAGCTCAATTTTAACTTGATTACTTGAAACTTGATTTAAATTGAATTAAACAGCCGCAACTTAAACTTGAGTCCTTGACAGCAGATTTATAATTTTATTCATATGTATGAAGATGTCTGAGATGATAGTAAATACTAATTATTTTTAAATAAAGGTAATATTATTTTTTATTACAGTTTCATTAATCATGAATTTTGGCCGTGGTCAAGCGACTGCGTCAATGGTACTATATTGGAAATACTCCGTAGGGGAGATGGTAATCTCCGCCTTCATAGGGCTGATAGGGCTGGGGCCCGCTAGTAGAGTCTTCAAACAGCAACAACCAAAATTAGGGATCACGGTTCGTCATATGACAGTCAGGTCAGGTCAGATGTTTTCGGTCATGCGGACGTCATATGTTTCTACTTGACAGCCAATAAGACAGCTTATATCTATATTACTAAGGCTTTTGACCAATCAGAGCCCAGGAATCGACTATAGGGCTGAGCGTTCTAAAAAAAATTCCGGAGCCGCGGACGCCTGAGAATCCGGAGAAAACAGAGAAAACAGAGAAAACGGATTGGGGCGTAGAGCGGTTTGTGGAAGGGAGGAGGCGGAGGGGGCCAAAGGACGTGATGTGATGGAAGAGGAAACTATTTATGACTTGCCTGAAACGAGAACAAGCTTCAGACTTGGAAAGTCTGATAGCTAAAACCCGCGTGCGTGATCTGCGATAACTCTTGCCGCGAGAGCAGAGCGTTCTTACACAAGTCTCCTCCATCCTTTTGTTGGAATACGAGGTCATATGGGGGCATATTGACATTTTGGTTGTTGTTGTTAGGAGGCTATCTAGGAGGTGGAAGGTAGCGGGCCCCAGCCCTACCAGCCCTATGAAGGCGGAGATTACCATCTCCCCTATTTCCAACACCTTTCTTCGTCCGCAGATGGTCACTAGCAGCTATCGAAAGTCAGTAGAAGAATAGTCGATCGCTAGACTACATCCGAACAGATATGAGCCTGAATGACAGATCAAAGATATAGAGGCGTAATTGATTGTTTTTTCTGGGCTTTTTCCGTTGTTTATTTCTTCCTGTGACAGAAGTTGCGCGATTGTATTCGAGTTTGTGATTGTGTTGTTATAAGAGAAGGTCACTCCGTCTTTTTGAATCTTTCCATGAAGATGAGATCTGTTTTGCTGAGATTCTGCTTTTTTTTTGTTTCTTTCTCTCATTGGCTCTGAACGTTTAATGTTAAAGTACATGTGGTTATATTGCTGACTTAACGAAGGACACAAGTCGTTGTCTGTTACTGATATATTTTCTAGACTTTAATATTGAAATATTGTTGAAATTCTATTACTACCTACTTTGCTTTCTTCGTCAAAATGTTTGCTCCTTTGCACTCATCAAAACCTGTCCCGAGTACTTGCACCCCTCATGCGTCATTCCAATTCACCCCCATACAGCGCATTCCTTCTCACCGCCAACTCCACAGGTGACGCTAAAGTAGGCATGATATTCCCATCTCTAGTCTCCACGGCGAGCTCAGTATAGCTCTTCTCATACGACGCTGCCGGGGATGTTTTGGGGTTCCTGCTGCGAAGGTCTTTACGTCTTGCTAGGTACCAGATTGCCGCTACGATGAGGATTAGACCGGCGGTGCCGCCTACGACGCCGCCGACTATGGTGCTCGTATGGGAAGGAGTCGGGGGTGGTGTGGGAGTTGAGGTCGGGTTATTTGTCGTGGTGGAGGAAGGTAATGGGGTCGCAGTAGAACTGGACGCAGGGGAAGGCGAGATACCCGCTGCTGTCGTTGTCAAGACCGATGGGGCAGAGGAAGTTGAGCCACCGGCTGCTTTCATCAAGAAGGTCGGCGTAAAGCTGGGCGATAGCGCAGAGACCGAAGCGGTGCTCGAAGAAGTGACGTATGGGTTTACATTTGTCGTCGTACCATTTACCAACCAGACCCCCTGATTCGCTGAGCAACAAGGATTGGCGTTACTACCGCAGCAGTAACTTCCATCGGAGCATTGCGTGACAGTCACGTCGTTGTCGGCCATTTGCTCGCCCCATAGGCCAATGGTTTGACTGCTTGCTAAGTAGTAGTGTGACTCGCAATCAGCAGCTTTTTCTTTCCGAATCCAAGACAAGCAATGAGCAGTGCGTAAGGCTCACCTATGCCACTGACGCAAAGATTGACGCAGCTTGAACTTGTCCACGTCTGATCGGTACAGCTCTCTCGCCATAGAAGTGACCCGTCAGAGTTTGTACATAGACCATCGGTTCGGTAATGATCTGCATCGGAGCAGCACATACTATGCTCGCTGTATGGATTGCCAGGCTTGTAAGTTCCACTCCCCGGCGGTCCATTTCTGTCTGTTCCATTTTTGCGGAAGCAGATCGCAGCGACGTGTGAGAGGATCGAGGTTAGAAGAAGAAGCAATACGCAGTGGTTTGGAAAAGGGTTAGCCATAACAATCAAAAGGAACAATCCGATGGGTTCGAATCAATTTTGGACTTCTCTCGCGAGATCTGCAAGGCTGTGCTGTGCGGCTGAAGGTTGGGATGTGACTTCTGCGTGTTTCAACCTATGGTTCATTCGCTGGATACTGGCGGGCTGAACAGTTGCTTGGACTCGAAGCATCCCGCGCATGTCTGCAGCCTTAAGATTGGTTGACCATAGGTTGCACGGTGGGTAACGCCAATGATGGTAGGAGAACATCAGAGGTGGTTGAGATGCTCTTGCATGTTCACTTTTGGTTCCACTCAAGATCACACAAGGCTTTCTCCGAACGATGGACAAGTGTCTTTTCTGTCAGCTACGATATACCGAGAGGGTCAGCAAGGAAAGCTGCAGGCATCAATCAAGAAGCTGATTGGTTCTCGCACAGTTATCTACTGCGCAGGTGCCTCAGCACCTCGCTTCCTCACACAGGGTGCTTGCGACGTTACACTTCGTTGATAGTAAGATTATAAATAAACAGTAAAGAAACTGAATAGCACTCAGAAAGGTAGTAGTAATTAAACAAAGGTTATTAATAGTAATCGATTGTTTCTGAGAAAATTAATATGTTTTTCTCAGTTTACATTCACACGACAACGAAGATTGATTGATTATCAATCTCATTAAAATCAGTGTGACAGAAGCTTCCTTTAATTGTGCTTATGACGAAGAAAGTGACTGGTCTGCTATTCTCCCGATGGATTAAAGAACCAATTGAAAAGTAATTGAAACCTCGGAAGATTTGTTGAGATAGATATTTACTGTGCTACCGGAAAGGGATAGCGTGTCAAGCTTCTTCATTACAGTGTTCTTCAGCAGTTACCAACGTTAATCGCAGCATCTTCCACAAAAGTATCAGCATCAATTAGCTCATCAAAGGCGCCAAACTCGATTCACGTCTAAAGCAACAGACAGGCAGACCGAAAGGGTGCTCCTTGATTGCTATAGATTCGAATTTCAAGGAACGATACATGTTTGGTCCAGAGATGTGGTGTTCATCATCCATTTCCCCGACCTCTCCGTCTCTTAGATTTAAATTGATGCATTACCCAAATTCCGCTGCACCAGCTTTCGTCCGATTCTTCAAGCTCCTGAAGTCTCTTCAACTCAGAATTGAAAGATTCTCTTCGATATCGGACATCCAGGTCCCTCTCGTCCTACTCGTTGAAGGTCTGGTTCAATTCCTTTTCCGTAACCTGTCCTAACCCCTAGATATAATAGCCCATGCCCCGTAACTCTGTCAGGACTAGCTGAACAACAAAAGCGACTCCTAGAAAGCATGAAGAAGGCGTGCAGCATTTCGTGGACCGATATCAGGACACTCTCGTCCATTTCTTCTCCAGGCCTCACGATCTCGATTAGTACATGAGGCTTTGGATAATCTAAGATAGAGGTGGCACTCTCCTAATCTTCATGTCCGTCCACCTCATCGACCTATTTGATCTCCGTATAGTCTTTCAGTGTGTCAACGAGGAGATAATCATCGAAGAGATCAAAGTAGGATTTAAAGTCCGTCATATTGAATGTACCCATCTCTGGAGGGTCTTCGCATAGTTCCCGCCATTCCTTCAAAGCTTTATATTGGATGGCTTGAGGGTCGTGGGGGAAGCGACTAGCTTGATCATCTCTGTTTCCGGGTCATTGTTGTCATGAGCAAACTCCCTAAGATAACACCGACCAGAGCAAATCCGTCTGGCATCACCAAGAAATAAATGGCAATGATAACTTGGAGATAGCATGCAATCATTGGCGTGCCGGCTTGGGCAGCTTAACCATTCACCGCCACAATTCTCTACTGGATCGCTGGAATAGTAAGCTACATCGAGAAAGGCCTTCTCGGACCTGGAAATTGGGTGCTCGCTGCCGCGACCTTGTCCATAGTGCGTCAATGTCCATCCTTCGGAAGAATGTCTTGTCATAGTTTTTGGTATGCTGATCTTTGTGTGGTTCAATGTATTTTTTATTGATACGAAGCAGGTCAAAGGAGACGAGGAAATTTCGAGTTGAGAAGGAACAGACAGTTATGTCTGCTACTCGGCATCTTGGGGAGGATTGCGCCTCTTAGATTTGGACAGAGAGCCTGAACGGTGTACCGAGAAATAAATCTCCTATGCAGTTTTTTCTGTGACAGGGCACCCATTCCCTACTTCCGAGATAAATCTCTTAAACAAAGAATATCACGAACGCGAACACAAAAATGTTTGGACCCAGTTGGTGAGTGTGGTCCATCTGGTCGTCCCTTGTAGACCTTGTTTAAAAGGATTCAGATTTGGTGGAAGATAATCAGAGCAGAAGCCTCGTCCGTGCACATTTTAAGGTCAACAAAGCAAATTCCACCAGCGAGACATAGACAGACTCAGGCTCGCCACACTCTATGCTTTTATTGGGGCCGTATTGGATATTCCTAGAACCCCATGCAAAAGTTTGAAACCATAAACACCTCTCCCGGCAGCCTGCACACTTGTTTTTGGACTCTGGAAAAGAAACCACCGAACAACGCATTGAGTTAGACATATCAAAAGGCGATATTCATACTCCATATTCTCCATAGTGTCGACGCAGACACCCATTTTTCCAAACAGTGCTCTCAATGCACCTACTCCCTTCCCTAAACAATTCTAGCAGAAACATCAACTGCGTAGCAAACTTCTACGATGAACTAAAAGAAGTTGGTTCAAAAACATTCAGTCTTACCTTAAACCTAGTAGAAAGAGTTGTTTCAGAGCACGACCAATTTTCAATTTTGAAGAACACTTGGGTGCAGTATATATTGTGCTCCTCCCACCGGCGAAAGGACGGTGTATACTCAAATAATACTCTTTTGCTATTCAGTCCGCTGCTTTCATTCAAGCCTATCCTGCAGGTTGGGATCTATCTTTATAATCTAATTTTCAACATCGTACTTTTCTATCCATCGACCTCGCTCAACTCTCTACTATCTCAATCTACCCACTCCTTTTTGCCGTCCCCCGAGCTTCAAGTCAGTCTGCTGGTCAGATTTCCACCAGCACCCTCGTCCTCCTCAACATCGTCCAAGCACCATTGAGCACTTTTCTGCATCGCCAAATCGATTCCACTCGCTGGACCAAACCTCTGCCGCTCTCCCTACCCATCTCCGCATTCCTCCACAACTTAGTACGTAGGTACTATTTACCGTCTATCTCTCCCATATACATGGCGCCCAAGCGCTCCCGTTCCGAATCTCCCAACGAAAAGCAGTTGCCAAATCCCAAGTGGCCCCGACACGCTGCTCAAAAGGCGGCACACCGTGCCCGTGCCACTCTCGGGAAAGCTGCCAGGAAAATAATAGGTTCGAGAGCGGAAGCGAGCGAAACTGACGCGGACCAAGTATCTGCTTCCCATACCTCCAACGTCGTTGCATCAAACAGCGTCGTTGCATCAAACAGCAGCAGCAGCCAACACCCCACTCATTCGACCATCTCCTCCCGCTCCACCGGCAACCCCCACTCCCCCTCGGTCTCCAAAGAAGACCCTAACAACCACCCTCCTTCCGCCTCGTCCCTTAACCTACGGACCCACTCAAACACCCCGGCCCCCACCCATCTCCCCACCACCACCGCCTCCTCAATCACCGACCAACCCCCCTCACCAGTATCCTCGTCCGCCTCTGTCTCTTCCTTCCGGTCGCGGAGAAGCAGTCTTGCGAGCATGTATGGGAGGTTTACACTTTCTGAGGATGAGGCGGAGGAAGGGAATAACATGCCGGATGAAGCGATCGAAGACGAAGATGTCGGTGAGGGTGTGATTGATGTGGTGGTTGAAGACGGAGGAATTGGGGGAGGGAGTGTTGCCGTGTCAGATAGGAAATGAAAAGAGGAGGTGATGGAGTGCGAGCGAAATGTTTGGGTGGATTAGGGCGGAAAGTAGGGGTGGAGGGGGGAAGTGGGTGGGTGGGTGACTGGTGGGGTATGGTTCGAGACATTGTGAAGGAGAAAACTGTATATAGTAAAAAGCGTGGGGGGTGGAGTGAGAAAAGAAGTGGTGAAGAATTGTAATGAACAATCGAAACAACCAAACGGAACAGATCATCTTCTGCAACCAAACAACCAACCAACCAACCAAAAAAGCCCCGTTCAACCAACACTCCCACAACCCCCTTCATCACCCAACAAACCTTCTCATCACGCACTCTCAAACCCTCAACCTTGCCCTCGTGTCAAAAGCCAGAGCAGCTCTTCGCTGGTATCCCCAACCCGCTGCACATTGCAGAAGAATGAAGATAGGAGAGAGAGAGAGAGATAGGATAGGGTGGAGTAGGATGGATTAGATTAGGGTAGGGTAGGGTAGGGTACGTTAGAAAGGTTAGAGAAGGTCAAGTTACGGAAAGGGGGAAGGGTGGCAGGGTATGGGGTTGGGATATGCTGGCCTTGGAAAATACGACGGTGTGATACCCTTGTTTCTCTCCTCCTCTCTCCCCTCTCCTCTCTCCCTCTCACCCTTGTCTCTCACCCTCATCTCTCTTACTCCCTCCCACCCCATCAACCCATAACCCGCCCCCCCCCCCCAAAACCCACACCACCACCCCACTCCAGCACGTCCACACCACGCCATCTCCCGAAACCTTCTACTTCCCAAAAGAAACTTCCATGGTTGTGCGGCTGAAGTTTTTTTTTTTGGGTCGAGGGGAAGTGCGGTGGAGATGTAAAGAGGGAGAGCGTGAAGTGAGGGGGTTTTGAAGGGGGGGTGGGGGGTCTGAAAAGGGATGTAGGGGGGTTTTGATGGGGGTTTGAATGGGGCAGGCGATGCGAATTGGAGGGGCGGTGGAGTGGCCTGTTTGAAGACTCCGACTACCTTAAATGGCCTTCATGCTCTTTTCTTTCCTCAGATCTCCGCGTTGCCACCCCTTTACCCCCCTAAACCATCACTCAAACCCAGCACCCAACCCCCTAACCCACCTCACCTCCCCCGCCTCCCTCTCCAACGCCCTCCTCATCCTCCGCGCCCAAACTTCCCCTTCCCCTTCTTCCCCATCCCCCTTCTCCACCCACTCAAACCTCGCCTTCGCCCTAAACCCCACAATCCCCACCCGCTCGCCCGTCCAGATGGCGATTTCTTCCCTGTTGGGCCAGCCGCCGCTATCGATGGGCATGATTTTGCGAGCAACATCGCTGGCGTCGGGGCAGGTGGCGAAAATGCCAGCGGCCGGGTGGGAGTTTGAGGGGTTGGAGGGATTTATGTTCCAGCGGCGGACGAGGGTTCTGCCGTCACGCTCGACCCATTTAAGCGCGCCGTCGCTGTCGGAGAAGAGCAGGCGGCTGCCGTGAGGGGTGACGCTGAGGAGCTTCGAGCGGGAGGCTGAGGTGCGGTTTCGCGTTGGTTCGGTGTCTGTTGTGGGAGAGGACGTGGGGTAGAGTTCAAGGCTTCCTTTGCCGTTATATTCGCCCGCGGCGACTAGTGTCGGAGCGTCGGGCGTTGGAAGGGAAGCGAGACTGCAGAGGCGGGCGCCGGAGTGAACGGTGCGTTGGAGGGTAGGGAAGGAGCGGCGGTCGTATGTCAGGATTGAGGGGAAGCGGCCGGCGACGTGGATGGCGTGAGAGGGGAGGTGAAGGATGGAGAGGGGGTTGGGGTGGAACAAAGGGGCGTAGGGAGGAGGAGGGTCGCCGGAGAGCAGACGGTGGAAATCGTTGGGTTCTTTAGGGGGGTCGAGGCGCGTGGTGTTGCAAGGGAGAATTTGGGTAGAGAGACGAGGGTCGTGGAGGTGGAGGGAGAGGGTTGTGCCGATGGTCAGGGGGTCGGGGCATGAGGACGAAGAGAGAGCGGATATGGAGAAGGGGTAGCGGGAATGGGCGGTTACTTGGAAGGTGGAGAGGTCGACTTCATTTAGAGAGGATTGGACGGCGAAGTAAGCTTTGTTCCGGACAGCGTCGACGCTTACGCATTCAACTACGCCTGTGCTTGTCATCTTAGCTTTCGAAGGAGATTCGTGAGTTCCCTGTGGACCATTGACAGACAGGAGACCTGGCCTGCTGCGGCTTATGATGCCACCGCTTTTGGTGCCGGGGGCTTCGTTGTCGCGGCCAATGTTCCAAAGGCATACACTCCCATCGTCTAATGGTGCAATAATTTTGCCGTCGATACCATCTCTTAACATACCCAAGCCTCGGATCTCTCGCTTGTCTTGTGATCCATGGAGCTCGTCCACAGGCTGCTTGAGCCAACTCATAGATAGAGGTGCGTGTCTCGCAATGTATTCGCCGTACCAGTCCACGTTCTCCGACGGATACGAGGGATCCCAATTCGCCAGGGCTCGCGCCCGTTCCGAGATGGCCTTCGGCGGATCATCTCCAAGCTGCGGTTCTTTATTATCGGTATGGTCTCTTTCCGGCTCGCCAGCACTTGTAGCCCCTCGAGCGAGCGCTGCTGCTCTTCTCTGAAGCTCATAAACGCGAGGTTCCTGAGCGAGTAATGGAGCACCGGTCAGAAATTCACGTCGCTTTCGTGCCGCTTCTGAGTGGGAATTTGTCAGGCAAAGGATCTTCCATAGCTCGTTATCACGAGTGGTTTTAAAAAGACTTCTCGAGACAAGTTGGAGGTGGCAGATGTCATGGGCTTCGAGGACTGCTCCACCGTTAGTTTGGGCAATCACTTCCATGCACATCAACGACTTACAAGTAATAATGTGAAGAGTAAGCTCTGCTGGAAGCTGGTCCATTGGTATCCTAGGTCTCGATACGCGACTTCGGAGCTACCTATCACCCATCATCGATAGGGGTCACGTGCTGATAGAGAGATGCCTCGGTACAACGGCTTTATCTCTGTTTAGGGATTACATATCATGGAGGTGAGTAGAATACATTTGACAGCTATCGTACATCGCAGGAGTTTCAATTCGCTCTCGTCGTTCCTCTCTCCAGTATTTAACCACCCAGAAGCTGTCATTCGGTATCCAAACCCTACAATATGCGTGGCATACAAGTAAAAGAATACCTCAAGGTAAAGCTCCCCAAGCTTCACATTTCCAAACCCCACATGTAACCCTCACCCCAGGGTCCACAAGAACTCACCGTCTCCACCCTCCCCTCTCCCAAGCCCTCTCCAAACGAGTACCTCATCGCCATCCACGCCACTGCAACCAACTTCTTCGATCTCCTCCAAATCCGCGGTAAATACCAACATCAACCCCCTCTCCCCTGGATATCCGGCTCCGAGTTCTCAGGCGTCATTCTTTCCACACCTTCCGCCAGTGCTGTCTCCAAATACAAGGTCGGCGATAGGGTCTTTGGTGCAGCGCAGGGAGGTTATGCGACACAAGTGTGTGCGAGGGAAGAATCATTGAGGCCTGTGCCGCCGGGATGGGGCTTTGTCGATGCGGCGGGGTTGATGGTAACCGCGCCGACGAGCTATGCTGCACTCGTAACGAGGTCGGGGGTTAAGAAGGGAGATTATGTTTTGGTCCATGCTGCTGCCGGCGGGGTTGGATTGGCAGCTGTTCAGGTTGCGAAAGCTTTTGGGGCGATAGTCATAGCGACAGCGGGTTCGGCGAGGAAGTTGGAGGTTGCGAAGAGTTATGGTGCTGATTACGGGATCGACTATAACCAGAAAGGCTGGGAGGAGGAGGTGAAGAAAATTACACCCAAGGGGAAGGGAGTGGATATCGTTTTCGATCCTGTTGGCATGGTGAACACGAGTTTAAAGTGTACGGCTTGGAACGGGAGAATTGTAGTTGTTGGATTCGCGGCTGGGAGCATTGAAAAAGTAGCGATGAATAGGGTATTGTTGAAGAATGTGAGTTTGGTAGGTGTGCATTGGGGCATGTATGCCAAAGAGCAACCAGAAGTGGTCGGAGAGGTCTGGGACGGTTTGTTTGAATTGATGAAGCAGGGAAAGTTCAGAGGGACTGTTTATTCGGATAAGGAGTTTGTTGGCTTGGAAAGGGTAGGAGAGGCGCTGGGTTTGCTAGGTAGTAGGGCGACTTGGGGCAAGGTGGTTATTTCAGTACCGCAGGATGGAGGGACCAAGCTTTAGATATGCGCTGCCGAGACTAAATCTCCATATTGGATCATATGTCATGACACATTCCAATTGAGACCGAGCGATGAAGAATCAAGATATAAGCAACACCCATTGGAAGAACTCAAAACACCTTGGAAAACGACCCAGGCAGAAGAAGTCAAGACATAAGGCTACTACTAAGTGGTAGATTTCCAGGTGAAAAAAATTGTAATCGTAGGAAGGCATAATGAAGTGTTGGTATTGCCAGAACTTCAAACACTTTAGACGACAACCTGGGCAGAGAAGTTCGAGAACGGTCGATTCCTTGGTGAAACATTTCCAGATGGAAAACTCTTAACAGCAGGAAGGCATAAGATCAAGCGGGAAAGCCCAGCAGAGCAACTCTTCAGTGGAAGGCCTACCACAATTAGAAAGACGGAGGGAATTTTTCTATGGTTAAGGTTTCGACGCAAGGTATCTCGACAAAATGCTTCCTTAAAGAAATTGAAAACAGTTCAACAGTGAGAGTTGGTTGTTACTGTCTAATGTTCATCTTAAGTAATGTTTGCAGTGCATGAGCGAAGCGGTATCAAACAATGGGACAGAATCTGGTTTACTGTAGTTCTGATGACTCCCTTCTGAAGGTCTTCGACTGGCCAGCTTTGCTCAGTGTATGAACGTTTTGGTGATAAGTTCAACGTGCTCGCCAAAACGCTGGCCGATTTAGGGTTAAGCCACTCGTTTTGAATGGTACTAACGGCCGTGGCGCTCCGTCTGTCCAACCGACCTGATCCTCAAAGGCTCTGCTTCCCCCGTGTCTCGATTGGGAACAGGCACATGGCCACGGACGCAGCCAGAATTAAAGAGCCTGCAGCCCATACAGGAGCGTTGGGATTGATTGATCCGGCGTGGATTGCAACAATGGGCGCCATGAGACCGCAGATTCGGTTCAACATTGAAGCTATTCCGGTTCCTGTTCCTCGATTGGGCGCAGGGAAAACTTCTGGCGTGTATGCATAAAGAACCCCGTACATGATGCTACAAGAATTCCTATTAGCAGCTTTCTTTCAAGACAGAAGCATAAGAAATGGGGAACATCTTCGTAGTTTTGACTTCAGAAGAAGACTTCAAACAGCGAAACCTCGTTCAGGTCAGGGAGAATTAAATTCTAGATACACTTACTTTTGGAAGAACGCTTCGAGACAGGTCATGGCAAGCTGGAACGGGGGGTTGGAGCTCGAAGTGAACAGAAACAAAATGATCCCAGTCAGCAACGTTGAGATAGCTATCGTGTACTTGCGGCCGATATACTTGATATCGACAGTATAGTAGCCGACGAATGATCCTGGTACGCCAACGATCGATGTGATGGCGTAGTTACGATAGACTATGCTGGTAGGTGTTGGTGCCTGGTGTTTCCCAGCATTCTGGAGATACTGCGGAAGGAAAGCATTGAAAAGAGGATATCCCATGCCAATAGTGGCCCAACAGAACCAGATGAGGCATGCTTTACACAATGTCAGCTTTTTTTGGCCTTCGGAGGGTGGCAGACGGAAAGACAGGATTTTCAAGTCCCGCAAACCTATGAGGGCCAAGATAGGAGGAAACGGTACGTACTCATAAGTCCCAATCTCCTGGTTGCAAACAAAGGCGCAATCCGATCACTAGAGAATTTGCTAAAGAATCTTTTGACGACTTCAGCGTAAGAAAGCTTGAGGTCTCCAGCCGTTACGACAGTTCCGCCTATCTCATTTAGGATCTCCTCTGTCAACCACGTGGTGCGCTTGTTTTTGTAAGCAATGCCGTGCACGGTAGCCACAGCCTCTGCCTGACGACCCCTAGAGAGCAGAAATTTGGGAGATTCGAAAAGGTGAAACAAGAAGAAGCGAGCAATGAACATCATGAACGTTATCGCGCCAATGGTAAGAATAAGGTACCTCCATCCCTTATTGTCTGCACTGTGGCAGCACGGCTGACCCGGAAGAGAAATGTTACAAGACAGGAGGGTCGGGTCACAGGTGTAGTTTGGGATGAAACCCCAGGCGACTACAACGGATTAGATACCTAACGTTTTTAACCAAACGGGCAACCTACTGAGCGAGCCAATCAATTGTCCCACAGGCCACCAGACCGAAAGAAGGGTCAACAGTCCCCCGGATGCGGAAGGTAGGAATTCCAGGAACAGTGCCCCGTCTACTGGGAGACTATCAAATATCTCAGCAAAGCACACTCGGATATTAGTATTGTCAATCATACTTTCCCCCTACTCCGACACCTAATGCTGCGTAGAGCCCACAGGTTCCAATCCAGTTGGGGCCACCCCCAACAGCAAGACCGAACACACCAGCGATAAACAATGTCGTGTTAAAAGCAAGACGTCGACCAAATATGTCGGATCCGATTCCCCAGAAGGAAGCTCCAAGGCAAAGCCCGATGAACAGAGAGGACGTTGTGTACCGGACTTGAATAACACTGGGGCCGAATTCCAGGGTTAAGCTTGGCAATGTAAGCGCAACGGCCTGAACTTATCATTAGCATTTTGAGGACAGGAATGTTGGGTTTCGAGGCCTACCTGAAGCCACATGCTAGAAGTTCAGGCGGTTAGCCAAATCAGCCTTCTTACATCACCATGCCCTGACCAAGGTGTACTTACTTGTCTGCAAGCCATCCGAATCCGCAGAGCACGAAAAGTTGCCATTGGTATGGGCCCATCCCAATGTCTTGGATGGCCTTGTTGATTACTTTTGACTTGCCTGTACCCAATTAGACAAACGTCCTACATGAACTGATAGTCACTCTGAATCAGGGGACCCAAAGAATTTGACTTCACATACGATCATAAGCCGTGTCATGGCCGGAAGCAGCAATGTCTGGTAGATTAGTCTACAGGGACTTCTTCATAGGATCGAGTTGTACAGCGTACCGAGATCAATTTCGGCTCTGAGGCCCTCAATGGTGTATGCACTGAATTCTTGGCTGGGGGTCATGCCCGTTTCGGCGTTTTTCAGGGCAGCGGCATCGTTGGAGTATGTTCCAAGCTTCTTGTCATGGTCCGCTACGACTGAAGCGTCTCGTCGAGATTGATCGAGTGGCACGTAAACGCCAGGAAAGTCACTGACATCGTGCTTCTGGAACGGGTTCATGAAGATAGGCATTGTCGCGGTAGTTGGTGTTTGCCTTTGGAGACTTGGGGTCTATAGATCCAGAGTATTGTCGAACGTAGAACGGGTGTATATACTTCGAATTTGCTGCCGACAATTCCTAACAAGCTAAGCGGTTGAATTTTCTTCAATGGTAGTTTAGATCTGACTGTTTGTTTCAGAGGAATTGACTTGGTATTCAAGAGTAAAGCATAACGCAGCTGAATAAACTTTTTTCAACCTGCATTGGGTGCTGAAAAGATGCGGTAAACTGTGAAGACTGCCCCAATGGCCAGCCGTATATTACGATTCAACGGAGAATTATCTCAGATCTGCGAAATGAGGAGATACAAAGAGAGAGAGAGAGATAAACGACGCAAAGTAAGTGGGAGAGCCCGTCTACAAGTACTTTGTAATTGGTCATTGATTGCCCTGCGCAGAGTCGCCCGGCATGCAACAGCACCTTCGGGTTGTACTGTGGTATACATGAAAGGCCTTTGATCGAACTAAATCAAAGTGGGGGTGAAAGTCTTGGGTGATCTAAGCTTCATTCTCACTGGCTCCTCCCGATAAGGTAAGGTGGTTTCGAACACTGGACCCCGCTGTCAGCCTTGGCACGTGTCTCATTGGATACTCCATACGGAGGTAGAGTAAGTCCTATCTATGAACCCACCTGTGTTGGGCAGAACTCTTACGGATGACTTTCTGCCTAGTACCGCGTGGTCAAGCGGTAAGAAGCACCACCCTAGTTTACACCAGGTAGCACCCACGTTAGGACGGAACCACTCAAATACCACTGCGTTCTGGACCGTTTTTTGTTGTTGTAGAGGTTAGTAGGGCGTACTTGACACCAAGTCTTCTTTCACTCTTGCCAAGGGCGTTGAAGTGTATAACTTCGTATGTTGTCGATAGATAGGAAGATGCGTGATGAATTATTGTGTCCAGAAGTGCACAGGAGAGCAGCATGTCAGGCGGATCTGCCGATTTCGAATGCCATGAACAAATACAACGCCGTATAGAATAATGTATAAATTACCCAGTGGAAAGTTGTCAAGAATCGGGAAACCAAGATGAAGGTACTTCGGATACTCTAACTAAGTGCGAAAGCGGCAGCGAAGTAGCAGAGCTTGGCAAAGTCTCCAGAGTAGGTTGTTCTGAGACTTTGCCTAAGAGAACTCGGTAGAGTTGGTTACAGAGTCTACCCAGTCGTCCGTTAAAAAAAGAAATTAGCAATCGCTTCACCCCTTCTAAAAGGCGAGTGAAACCGTCCTAGACACAAGTCGATTTGGAATGAAACCGAGTACTCCGTAGCATATGACTTATAAGATGGAGGTGTTCCCAATGATTATACGAGACCCTCAGAATTTCAAGCGGTCTACTCCAAAAAGCTGGTTCCTCAACCGCGAATTGCTGGAAGCAGATGATCAACATCAAGATTAAGTTGATAGTGAGGTAGATGAGCAATTCTGCAAGAGGAAAAGAGGTCTTTGTTGAAATATGCTATACATACCTGAATAGAATTGTTCATAAGTGTGTTCACTTTTTGGCCGATTCGTAACAACCTTGTGAGCATCGGGCCCTGGCCATCTTCCCCCAGGGGAAATTTCCACTACCTCCTCCGCATAACGAACGGCACATTAGATCCAGAGCCAGCGTGAGGGACTTATGAGATATCGGTGGATGAGAGACGAACATAAAGATGAGAATTGAAAAGATCTCGACAGAACGAGAGACTAAGTTATACAAGAGTCGGATACTGCCAAGCCTTGCTCTCAAGTATAAGGTAGTCCCTAGTGAATGTGCTGTAAGCTTTGAGTAGCTCGTCGGTCTTTCGGCCAGGCATTGAAGAAAGTGAGGTGCAATTGTCGATTGTCCTCATTCCTTACGGTTATACAGCCACGACAACGAAGTAATCTAAAGGCTTTGCATCGGTAGGCAACGGGACCAAAGAATGAATGAGCACACCATATGTTGCATACCGTACAGTGATTATTCGAGCGAATCGCCTCTTGCGACCTCGAATGAGTTTTTAGGGCCGGAGTTGTGGCATTGTCAAACATGTGACTAGCCGTCATGGGCCAGGATCAGCCTTACGGGCTGTACCGGCAAAAGTCGTGCCGACCACTAGAATAAGACCATGCTATGACGATGATAATGATTTTCAAATCTGCTTGCGGTATCACCAATTTTGGAGGCAAACACGAATTATCACCTCTTTCACTTCATTCACGAGTGTATACCCATACCGTTCTTCTCCAACCACATCTGTGTCCTGAGCATACGTTCACAAGCGCAGCATAATACTATTATGAGGTTCTTATCATCAGTTACTATCCTGCTCGCAGGATCATCAGTCGCCTCTTCGCTATCAATACAAACCCCAAATCATGGTATCTCCGGCCAGGAAGCGGATGCAGAAGAGGCAGTAGATGCGTCACTGGCTGAAAGGTTCGATGAGTCGCTGGCTAGTCAATGGGAGAAGAGGAGAGGTGGCGGGGGAAGTTCTGGCGGTGGTGGAGGAGGTGGAGGAGGTGGAGGAGGTGGAGGGGGAGGAGGAAGAAGTAGTAGCGGCGGTTCAACATCTTCGGGCTCATCGGGCTCATCTGGTGGGTCTACGGCAGGCTCATCTTCAGGAAGTCGAGGTTCCGGGAATACAGGCACAGCGAGGTAAGCTTCTCCGGTTTTGCATGTGGGAGTCAAACGTTTGACCGATTTCGCAGCTCCTCGTCATCAGTGGCACCATCATACGGTGGTGGTAGATATTATGGTGGAGGCTCAACATCAGCATATAGAGCTGGCTCAAGTTCGCCTCGTTGCATCGCGCCATATGTTATTGGTGGAGCAGCTTTAGGGCTGTTACCTGGGTTATGGCTCGGTGCAGCCTATGCCTATCCTTACTCGCACCCGTACAACTACCACAACGCCTCGAAAACGTCGCAGCCAGCAGGGACAAACGAGAGCCTCCCCGTAACATGTTTGTGTCAACAATACAACGCATGTGGATGCGATAACAATGACAACTCGACCTACCTTGATTCCGTCTTAGGGAATGGAAGTGCCGCGTCGTTGAACAGCAGTCTGGTCAACATCGCAGACGTAAATGGAACCAAAACGATCATACTCAACGGAACACTTCCAAACGGAACGGATGACAGCACGAGCGACACCAGTCCAACCGATTCCAGTTCCTCGGGCGTCCAGATACTTTTGGAGGCTTCCGGCTTTTGGGTCATGATTGCACTTGTTGCAGCAACGGTTTGGATGACGTGAATAGGACCGTTGGGGAGGCTCTCACTGGCTGTATTATTTTCATGGAGTTCTGGCCATCAGGTTTTGGGCATATCAATACGCTACCACATTGGGAAATTGGATGGGAGGCTGGCTTTGGTCCGGATAGGAATTCCCATGGTCTGGATGATTTGGTCATGATTACTATAAATAGAGTGCTGGGCTGGAGAAAGGATGAAGAGTCTAGAAAGCTGACGGTTTTCTGCCTCTCGGATGCATTTCAACCACCCATCAGTTTCAAGACACGGATTCTGGTGCTTTGTATGTTTTGGATTACTTATCCTTATCGCTGAGACCATAGCTTGAGCCTCCTCGTCAAGATCATCAAGTGGTGGTTGTTGATGCACATTACCGTCCTCCGTATGCAGGAAGCCATTTGAGTGACGCTACGATCCAACCGGGCTTCCCAAGGTAACCTCGTAGGCTTTCGTAGCCTCGTAGGCAAGGTGTCCCTTACCCCACTCGTCTCCACGCAACGCTGCTTTTCCAGTTTCATGATATGTGTGTGCATGGTAGACCGAGATCTGCATCCAGCTTACTCCGTTTTGGAGCTAGCTGGAGCCGGTTAATCCACCGCCAATTTCCCCCTTTATCACCACTTTTTTGAGCGCTAGTCATCCATCGCGCAATCTTTCCCACCTAATTGTGAAGGAGCAAGGTTGGGAATACGAGCATATCGCTCCAGGAAGGAAGACCTTGCGATATACTCGTACGGAGTTACTATCATGTCCATTGCTCTACGATTCCGATAACAGTACAAAAATAAAAGAGTAGTCTCAAATGATCGTGGTAGGTTGCGCTTTGTTGCTTAATGAAGAACTCGGTTCTTTTCCTGCTTAAATCGCCCACAATCCTCCAATAATCCGTTAAAAGCTTTCGGTTCGATTACGGAACTCGATATCGAATTGACTTTAGCGCAAAGCCGTAACCTAATCAGGCATGGATCTACTCGCCGCTACTATCGCTGCTATCGCAGCCCCCTTCGGTCTCCATACGCAACCCATGGGGGCGTTTGTGGGACAACGAATCAGAAATAGTTGGAGGAGGGGAACCGTGGGAATTCAACCACTCGAGTTTTGACGGACAAGCAGAGGAAGTGTTTGTTACACAGTACGGAGTAGAGTCGTAAGGATGTGGTGTGATGCTGGGGGCAACGAGGCTATTCTTGTGTTTTATCCCGGCCATCAGATCATGCATCAGGTTTAGCCCCTTTCGCCTTTTTCACTGGCGCCGCATCTCTGTTGGGTGGTTGGTCCGAGTTCGCCCCGCCACCGCCAACCCCCCATGCAGCACAATCCCGCGTGTTGTGCCGTTGGTGGAGTGACTACTAATCTATTTATTTCCTTTACATTCCTCTCCTTTCCCTCTTCTCTCTTCATCCAAACATACAAACATCTGCTTTCTCCGTTCACAGTACAATTTCTCTCAAAGTCAATCGCTCTCAACATTCGCTTCTGATCACTCGACGATCAAGACATTCGCTGTACGCCGCACATACTCTCGCAACCTTCAACACCCAATCCTTCTTAATATACCAACCTTCACCATGCCTTCCATCAAGAACATCCTCCTCTCCTTGGCATTCGCCGCCGTCGTTGCTTCGCAAAGCCAAATCTCAGACGGTCAAATTCAAGCTGCCACATCGACTGTTGCCCCCGTTGCTCAGATCACAGACGGTCAGATCCAGGCTGCCACCAAAGCTTCCACAGTTGCACCTGTCTCCCAGATCACCGATGGTCAAATCCAAGCCCCAACCAAGGCCACCACCACCGTCGCACCCGTCTCTCAAATTACCGACGGTCAAATCCAAGCGCCTTCCAAGGCCACCACCACCGTCGCACCTGTCTCTCAAATTACCGACGGTCAAATCCAAGCGCCTTCCAAGGCCACCACCACCGTCGCACCTGTCTCTCAAATTACCGACGGTCAAATCCAAGCGCCTTCCAAGGCCATCACCACCGTCGCACCTGTCTCACAAATCACCGACGGTCAGATCCAGGCCCCAACCAAGCCCGCTTCCATCTCCGTTGTACCATCCCCATCCGCCAACGGTACTTTCAGCACTGGTGCTCCTGCTGCTACCTTCAAGGGTGCTGCCAGCCTCATGAGCTGGAACAAGGAAATCGTCGGTGTCGCCGTCGGTGTTGCCGCTGGTTTCGCCATGCTATAAATCAATCAGCGTCTTCGGCTATTCGCTATGTTGTTACAAAAGGAGGAAATCAAGGGACGGAGGAAGGAGTACGAATGGACGACATGCTTCTCTTTCACCGCATATCCTTTACATGAACTTCGATGATAATGAGGAGGGCATCGAAAACACTGTGTATCTAGGCATGATGGGATTGGATAGTTTCCGTTGTGTTCTCGCACAATGCCAGGCATTCAATTGCAAACTTGGCACTGTATACGCTTCATTATTAAATAGTATAATAAAACAAATATAGAGTCCTCACACAGAATCTGATTTGAACATGACTGCAGCAAGATTGATATCCTCGCAATCTAATACAATAATATATGAGTTGATATTCGTGCATGCGCTTTTATCCATTTCCGAAGTCAATGCATGAAGTACGAGTCAACATCTGGTCGCGATGCACCACCTGTGTAACACAACTCCGAGCACTATGCCATCGACTACACAATCTTCATCCCACGCTTCCCAATTTCTCAGTGATTCATAATAACTTCAACCTACACACGCAAATCTCAACCACTCACAGCTCCGGCTATCGGCACCCTCGTCATTACGCTATAGATATCCGCTATGGAACCTTCCCAGTGTACCAATGCAGCGCTATTTTTACACATGTGTTAATCATCTCCCACCAGATCAACTCCGTTCGTTGCAATGGCTCCATTTCAAGTAAAGGGAGAAATTGCAAGGACTTGGATAATAGCGGGGGAAAGCTGGGCAGCCCATGAACCAAAAGTTCCATGGACAGGAAGTCCACGATGAAAACTTGCCCATAGGATGCGAGAGCGGGAGCAAAACGTCATTGCCGGTTGGTGACAAGGACGAAAAGACTGTAGTCACACTCAATGGCTCCACCACATCACCCTCCGCTGTCGAGCACGATGTTGAAGCCCTTTCTCCAGCCCATGGATCTCCAGAAGAAGTCACCTATCCAGAGGGCGGGCTACAGGCCTACCTCGTCGTCCTCGGCTCTTTCAGTGGCATGGTGGCTGCCTTTGGCCTCATGAACACTGTTGGCACTTTACAGGCCTACCTCAGCACACATCAGTTGGCACATTACTCGCCTAGCAGCATTGGCTGGATCTTCAGTCTCTATGTGTTCCTGGCATTCTTCTGTAGCATCCAGATTGGGCCGGTGTTTGATGCCAAGGGGCCGAGATGGTTGGTGGCGGCGGGCACGGTGTGTCTGGCTGTTGGGGTTATAGGGATTGCTGAGAGTACCGGTATGCTATATCTATCTCTTACTCTACCTTGAATGGAATACTAATTCCGGGCTAAACATAAATTTCTACTTCCCTTTCATTGCCTCCACGGAACGTTGCTGACTCCACTCATCCTGCAGAATACTGGCACTTTATCCTGACTTTCTCCATCCTTGGCGGCGTCGGAACCTCCCTCATCTTCACTCCCGCCGTCTCCTCCATCTCCCACTTCTTCCTCACCTCCCGCGCCGCCGCAACCGGCCTCGCTACTACTGGCGGCTCCATTGGAGGCATAGTCTTTCCCCTCATGCTCCAACGGCTCTTCCCCATTCTCGGGTACAGATGGGCCGTCCGCATTATGGCCTTTATATTCCTCTTCCTCCTCCTCATTGCCAACCTGCTGATCCGCTCGCGGCTGCCTCCAAAAGTAGGTGGCAACGTGTGGCCCGATTTCCGCATTTTAAGAAACACGACTTTTGCGCTCACGACAGGCGGCGTTTTCTTTGTCGAATGGGGGCTCTTTATCCCTCTTTCTTACATTTCCTCCTACGCCCTCGCCAATGGCATTTCCCCTACCTTCTCTTATCAAATCCTCGCAGTCGTAAACGCCGGCTCCTTCTTCGGCCGCTGGGTTCCCGGCTACGTCGCAGACCGATTCGGCCGATTCAACACCATGATCGTCACCGTCCTCCTCTGCCTCGTCAGCGTCCTGGCCATCTGGCTCACCGCGGAAAGCAGCATCGCGCGCCTCTGCGTCTTCGGCGTCCTTTTCGGCTTTGCATCCGGCAGCAATATCAGCCTGACGCCCGTCTGCGTGGGCCAGCTGTGCGAGACCGAGGAGTTCGGGCGGTGGTACGCGACGTGCTATACAATTGTAAGTTTTGGGTGTCTGACGGGAATCCCGATTGCCGGGCAAATTCTGGTGACAGATGGCGGGAAGTATTGGGGGTTGGTTGTTTTTACCGGTATGTGCTATGCGGGTGGCCTGGCGTGTTTCCTGGCGGCGAGGGTGTTAAGTGTCGGGTGGGGTTTCGGGGCTGTTTACTGACTTTAGGGTGGTTTCAGTGGAGGTTGAAAGAGCTTGGAGATGTTGGTGATTGGCAGTAGACGAGACACCATACAAAAATTCAAAAAGCCAGAAAATCAATTCCCCATAAGCAAGAATCTACTTCAAGCCAGCGATATCAGATACTCACTAACCGTGTGAACATCCTTGTTGAATCTTTCACACATGTACTCTGATACATCGCTATACCATCCATTCTCCACGCTCACCAACCCTTCACCACCCCCTTCACACCCACCCAGACCCACCTTGACCCCCCGCCACGCTCATCTCACACATAATCCAACGCCCCCTCTTTATTCCTTTTCGCCAAAACCGTTTTATGCACTTTGGTGACTCTGGGATTTTGGGCATGGGTTGGGGGATACGGCATTTGCCTTGCCTTGCCTTGCCATGCCTTGTCTTGCCTTGTCCTCTCCACCCTAACACTAAAAAAACTCTTGAGAGTGCAAATCCACCCCTTTTCCCCTCTCCCCCCACTCCTCTCCAAATTCCTCTCTCCCCAGCCTCTGCTTCCTCCACCAACAGAATATGTAAAGCCCACACGCGGACTGAGTGTTTCGCGCTTTAGCATGGTTCGGTCGGTGGGTTTGGGAAGAGTGAGTGGGTTTTCTTGGGAGGGGGAGGAGAGTGTGTGGATTGGGGAGGACCATTCGGAGGGGTTTGAGGAGGTAGGGAGAAAGGGGGGTGAGGGTGGTTGATGATTGTCTCGGTACCGCTTCTGGCACTGCTTTTCTCTCCTTCACTTACCCCTGCTTCTTTCTCCCTGTTTCGTTGGTTTTCTTTTTACTCTGACATGTTCGTCTTTCTTTTTCCTTTTTCTCTGATTGTCGTTTGGGTGCTATCTTCACTGGCGATTTCTTTGCCTTTTCTCCTTTCTTTCTTTCTTTCTTTCTCCGCTCTTCAGTCTCAATCTCAAACAATCTTCTTTGCTCTTTTGCACATCTGACTTTTGTTGTCTTGATTTTTTTTTTTTCTTCTCCTCAGGAGCGGTTGTGGGAAGTTGAGCGTGGTTTGGTTTGGTTTGGTTTTCTACCATCATTCACGTTAGGCTACTATTTCTTTTCTTTTCTTTTCCCTTTTTCTTGCATTGATTGTACGGTTCTTTCTTCGTGCTTGTTTTGCTAGTCCGAGAGTTGGTTCCAGGATGAGGGTGGGGGTGGGATGTTGCATAGTGTGATGGATGGTGTAAGATAACCGAAAGGGGATTGTGAGGTGGATGAGAGGGATGGGACGAATACTGGATGATTTATGAAGGGGGGATTGATGAGTGGTAAGTGAGGGGACTTTAAGTAATGTGTTCGAAGGTTAGAGGGAAAGAGAGGGGCGGAGAGGGGGGAGCTTGGGGTGGGAAGAGGGGAGTCGGGCGAAACTTAGGGGGCAGTGGCTAAGAAAACGATATAGGCTGTAATTGCTGCTTCCCCAACATATCCAAAAAGATGAACCAACCTATGGACATCATCACCTTAGCACGCACCCGAACCATCCCTCCTAAACCCTCCCAAAGCTACTCGCCGTCACCCCCTAACCACCCCATACCACACTACCCCCATCAACCCTCCCAACAAAATGGCCGCCGGCGCACTCACCCCAAACCACCTGCCTCCCACAAAACTCGTCGCCGTCACCGCAACCCACCAGGCATCATCCCCCAACGGCCGCCCACTCTGGCTCTCCTGATCGAGCAACCCAATCTGCCATAGCCGGTACACAGCCGTGTACACGAGCCCGACGGCTGTGGCGTGCAGGCCCCGCAGCAGGTAGCGGAACCAGAGTTTTCCTCGCAAGACGCGCCAGACACCTAGGAAGGCGGTTTGCACCCAGATTCCCGGAAGGAAGATGGCGACGTAGCCGATGATGGCGCCGAGGATAGTTGGTAGGGAGGTTTGGTTCGCGACGGTTAGCGCGCCGAGGTAGATTGCGAAGTTGAAATTCGGACCCGGAAATGCCTGGATGATGGCGAGGCCGAGCAGGAAGTCACGCGGTGAGACCCAGCCTTCGGAGACAATGTACTCGCGCAGCAGGGGGATGACGACGGGCCCTCCGCCGAAAATGATGGTGCCGGCGAGGTAGAGATTTGCGAAGAGGGAATAGGTGAGCGGAAGTGGGTGCAGGACGCCGCGGGTGATCATTAGGGCGATGAAGGCGAGGAGGAAGGCGGTGAGGAGGAGGAGGCCGGAGGAGAGGCGCATGGGGAGGTTGGAGGAGGCGGGGATAACGCGTGGTTCAGACCCTTCGGGTTGAGCGGATGATTCGGCGGAGGCGGCTGGGTTGAGTTCTATGTCTTGCGAGGGCTCGTCGATGTTACGCTGTCGTCGTCGGGTGAATTTCTGGACGATGGGCGTGGCCAGCTTGTGCGGGACTCGTAGGTCCCATAGAAGTGTAGCTAGTCCACCGACAACCATTAGGATGGGAAAGTACCAAAGTGCTGTATACAGCATTCCGACAGCTCCACCAAAAAAGACCAACAGTCTTGTTAGCTTATCAGTGATGGCCTTTTGACTTAATTGTACAGCTGCCAGCAATACGATGCCCACGGTCGCTGCATTGAGACCGGATAAGAGGGCGTACACTGGATCGGGAAGCCCAGTCTTGATATTTTGGACCCCAAGGGAGAGGGCGTACATGCCTATGGCTCCTGGGAGACTGTCTTGAATCAGAAACATGATCTAGTCAATACGCAGAAGGACGTAGGGCACCTCCAAAGTAGAAACGAAAACGTTCCCACAATAAACCCGCTGTGGATGCTGTTGATGCAGAACAGCATCTTTGTGCTTCCTGGACCTGGCAGTGCCTGCGAAATGGCAAAGAGTTCTTGATACTGTGATTTGCTTTAGAGCTATCTTTCTATTTAATGGGGCGAGCATCGTACCATCTGCTCGTCGATCCATTTGTGCTTGTCTACGAAGAGCTTATGGAACTGTTCATTTCTGTAAGTATGTGTGATATTTTTCTATTATTGCTGGATTAGATTGATGGATTGGAACCTACTATCTGGAAATGCACTGGTGGCCCGCCAAAGGCGGTGAAGCCTAGATGCCATTGCGTCTTGATCACGCCAAGGATGCCTTGAAAGATGTTGTTGTCATTTTGGCTAGAGCGTTCTGGTATGCGATCTCGAATTGACTCGACTATTGATGAAATTGCCATTTTTAAGAACTGTTATTGCTCTAGAAGCTGAAACCACGTCAAGCAGCCAACGGAGAGCGGGCGTTTGGGCAAAGAGATTCCTATTCAGAATATATCGATCATGATCCAGCACCTGAGACTTTTTATACCTGCTTGCTTTGACCAGAAATTCCGAAATTGCTCGACGTTCAATGTGCTACCAAACTACCACCCACGTGCACGCATCGGTCACCTGACCTTCAATCCCAACGCCAAACGCCTTGCTAAAGAACACATCTTTCATCTGGGACAACCCCATTAAAAAACCTTCACCTGCTCATGCCACCACAATGAGCAAAACGGTATAAAGCTCACACAGCAACTCCCAAATTCCCAGGAATAAGCCAAAGTAATGCCCCAGCATTTCTGTTCAGGTCCTGCCTTGATACTTCAGAATTTTTATCCAAGTCGAATGTTGCTAGAATATAGTACCGGCCTGCGGATTATGTTGGAGTGAGGTGGTGGAGGCAGACACTGAATGCCTTTCGTGGAGGTTATTGGGACATCTGGAGATGATGGTTAACTTTTCGACTTTGGGCTTTTGGTTTAAGGATCTTGGGCGGGACGGAAGAGGTACCTTGTGATTGGAGTGTGGGTTTTTGGGTGAGGAAGGATGATGAGAGGTGAGTGGTGAGAGGATATATAGATGCGGTTGGGAGACGATCAGTATGAATGGTGGGATGACAGAGAAAGAGACATGTTCATCCCAATACATGAATTGAAGAGAGATTATAGACATTCTCACACAAACATCACGCATGAAACTCTCCTCCCCTACTCCGCCATATCCTCATTCAACCTCTCAAAACACCATTCCTTATTCCTTCCCTTTGCCCTTGAGAATACGGAACGCCAGGCACACATCGTATCAAAAATCCCCCGTTCTCAGACCACGGTTTCTTTCGACCCACCCTCACCCCGCCAATATGATCCTTCCAGCGGAACTTTCCATTGAGCTTTACAACATGTTACTCGAACACATCTCGCGTCTGACTCAGATAGATGCTCAGCTTGTTTCACGTTGACTGCGCAATTTCGAGGACTCCATCCTGGAGTGTTTCATGTTTCGGATTGAATTAATTACACAGCCACTTCGATTCATGTAGATGACATATCATTGATAACGATGTCTGTTCGTTCGCATGTGAAGTAAGAATTGCGATGTCGCTTGTCGGGTCTCACGTTGTTGGTTCTTGGGTCTTGTAATTTGGAGTTCTGTGGAATGAGTTCCCTGCTTAATTAGTATTTGCAATACTGCAGCAGATTAATTTGAAGACGTGGTTTATGTTAGGAGAAGAGTGAGGAGATTGTGGTTTGTGGTGTTAGTGTGTGAGAGAAGGTATCGTGGGTATGATGTGTATGGTCTTTCGAACAAAACAGAATACAACGCAACCTTTGTACCAATTTTTTTTGGCTGACCGTCGAGTTCCTGTTCAGATATCTGGCAATGTGGGAGAACAAATAAGACAGCGGTTGAGCGTTGGAGCAAGTTGTCTAATTGGAAAATGCTTAGGGGCGTTGCAGGGTTAAGTCAAAAGGTCATAGAATTACAATTCTTTATCAAACGATTCTTAGATTCCGTCACGTAGAAAATGCATTTGGTCTGATATCATGGTTGATATATCTTCTATAAAAACCTTTTCTCAAAAAGCGAATTCAAAGAAAGGCAAGGCACAGTCCCAAGCTCGTTACCATGAGCGTCCCGCATCAGGAACAATGGCCAACAAGAAGAAAAACAAGGACGCCGTCTAATATGCTCGCTTGCCGGATCGATGAACGACTTCCGACTACCACCCATTCTATAGGTACATTTTCCGCCCATATCCGTACGCACCGCTTGCGCTTGGTGCGGCGGTTGGTCCGTTTGGCATTACGTATGAGGAGCCACTTCCTTGAGGTCCTGAGCTTCCTTGGCCGGGGTAGGGGTAATGTGGGGAGCTCGAGCCGGGTTGACCGGAACCCTGACTGCCAGACGCGGAGGTAGGAGAGACGACAGCTGTGTAGGGGGAGCCGTTGGGAAGAGTGAGGGTATAGGTCTGGCAAGCGGAGCAGGCGGCTGCTGGGGATGAGCCTCCTGCAGTGACAGTGACAACCATAGTGGAGTAGACAGTTTGAGCTGGTGCACATGTGCCACTAGTTGGGGCAGATGCCGGGCCGAAGACAGTTGTTGGCTTGTACGATTGACCGTTGGCAGCGTTGCCGTTCACGGGGCTGTTCGAGCCAGATGACGAATAACCGTTGGTACCTGAGTTGCTATTGCCGTTGCCGTTTACGGGGCTGTTTGAACCAGATGATGAGTAACCGTTGGTACCTGAGTTGCTGCTGCCTTGAGATCCTGATGACCCGGAGCCAGAGTTGGAAGTGCCTCCGTTGACAGCGCTATTTGAGCCCGAGCTGCTAGAGCCCGAGCCTGGGTAGCCGGAGGCTTGGCTGCCAGCTGTTGTACTTGGGCAGATAACCTGAACCTTTGTGGTCAAAGCGGTTACAGTTGTGGTCGCGTATGAGACTGTCAAGAAGGTGGAGTAATATGTTGATTTGCCCGCGGTTGCAATGGGCGTCGAACAAGGGACGAAGGTCGTAATCGTGGAGACTACCGTGGTGGTGCCAACAGAGATGGATGTGATTGTCGTAGTGCCAGGTCCGTAGACAGTGGTTGTTGTAGGACCAGCGGGAGGTGTGATGCCGGGTGGGGATCCGCCTGATCCAGTCCCCGTAGGACCCACAATTCCTGAACCGCTACCGATTGGCTGTCCTGGAGTGCCGCTTCCGAAGGGTGGAGTGGGAGCGCCAGTGTCAGTAGGTCCAACCCCGGAGGCTGTTGGAGCGACGCCAGTGCCTGGGGGTTGCGGGTACCCACTACCTGGAGGCTGGTAAGGTCCTTTGCCCGTAGGCATAGGATAACCACCTGTTGGGGAGACGTATCCAGTAGGACTCGAGCCAGACACAGCTGAGCCACTAGGTCCGACATCAGTGGTGGTGTTCACTCCACCATAAGGTTGGCTGGGAGGGAGAGCGCCATATGGAACACCTCGGACACCCAGAGCCGACGTAGATGCGGCCAACGCGGCAACAACAATGGCGAGAGAAGAATGCATCGTCAGGGTGATTCGTGTTATTGGAATGGGAAAAATAAAAAAGGATAAAAGTGATCAACAATCAGGGTCCAAACGAGTGTCCTGTATACAAGCAAGAAGAGTAAGAAAGGCTGAAGATTGGAAAACTGCTGGAGAAATAAGATAAAACAAAGGGAAGGCTACGGATCTTATAGCAAACGAGTAACAACAGGACCTCAAGGATTATTAACGTTGACTATTGTTTTGGTATGGAGATGAGAACATCTAATCGCAACATGGGAACCCGAACGCAGGATGTGCAAATAGCAAAACATACGATCCAACAAGATCCATCACGAGCAACGGGGGCTCTGACAGGTCAGACCTCATCAGCTTGGTCAGCCGCAACATCGACCACCATCCACCAACTCTGGCCAAAGCGGCATAGCTGTTTGATCTAGAGAGTAGTAGGTTTGCCTTAGCAGCCCGAAAGCGAGAACGAAGAAATGAGGAATAGCAATAATACGGGAGCGCAGCGGTGGCGGAGATTTGGTCAGGGCGCCTTGACTCCCTTGAAGCAGGGTCGAGTCATAGTAAGTAAAGGTGTGATAGTAATCAACATCCTAGGTACGATGGTGCAGACTGCAGTACGAGACCCTGCTCGTAATGTCCACAATAGAAGCGACGTGGCACTGCAACGGTAGTGTTGAGCCACAGCAGCTTATGAGGATGAGGATGAAGACGTCGAAGACGTCGAAGCATTGGACGTTCGACACAGTAAGAACTGTGCGTACGGAATACACCAGGTAAGATACGGAGTACTCCGTAGCGGTGTTAGGTGATCTTTAGCGACGGGTTATTTGGGGACTTGTGAAGGGTGACTCCGCCGCCGCCGCCGCCGCGCCACAGCCTTTTTCAAATTAAGGTGGTGATTACGGCGAGCCTTAAAGTAAGGCTGAGAGATTGTACAGTACTACTCGTACTTAACATCTGACACTTCCGGTGTGAAGGGCCTGACAATTCAATTCCCTTTTTCAGTTGTTTCCCTACATCAAATAAGATCTCATTTCGGATTGTTCCTATCACTGCTTGGCGGTCTCTACTCGGCGTGATCCGAAGCAAGCATATCACTGACCGACCGATAGCGGGTCCGTATCTGACAATCGTGTGGTCATTTTAGCCACTCCTAGGGCTACCACCTTATCGTTCAATACGAGGGCATTCGTAAATGTAGAGCATACTCACAGTCACACATCAATTGCCACTGCGCTATTATATAGTGGGGAAAACTCCCAGCCTCGCAATAGAAAGCTCTTCATGAAGTGACCGCGACACGAGACCCCCGCCTGAAGTCTGGTTGACACCCCAAGACCATACGGAGGTACGAGCTTGGCTATATAGACCTTACTCAAGCAATCGGTTTCTCATCCCGTTTTCCGGTTTCTTTTCCACTTTTAGTCACGTCTAGTTCATTCGTTCTATGTATGCGATAGAAATTTACATTGGGTCAGAATCTCAACGGCTAGCTGGTTCTATCAATTTCAACTATCGCGAAAGGGCCACTCACCTCCAAACCGTCAATGTTGGACAATCAAACCTTTCCTCAATGTGAAGGGTGAAAAACAGGCGTTTTTGGACTGATCGGCGGCGTTTTGGCGGGTACGTGGTCGCTTGAGATGTTATATCGTGTTAGCTCTTGATGGATTTGGAAGTCGATGAAGGTGCTGGCACTAGATCGGCCCACCTCAATGCCGCCCCTTGGCGGGAGAACGATGCTGCCTAAGCGGTTACCATTCCATCCGTGGGCGATGGGCGCCTTGCTTATGAGCAAAGGTCTTGGTTTGGAAACTTTTGGCTTCAGCACTTTTGCAGTGTTCGTCGTATTGGGCATTGGCGCGGTGAAGGGTCCATTGTCGTTGGCCCGATTTTCGTTGCGCAAGGCCAGAGGTCTCGGAACATAAACATCTGGCCGTAGGATCTCGAGCGGCTCCGTGCCTACAGCAGTTGTCTCACTGTCAAATCTGCTATCTCCGATATCGGCCTCTTCGGTATAGAAAGCTTTGTTATCAATCAGTTCCTGTAAGTCAAGGGAGCCGGATGATGGGCAGCGTCTACCTTCTTCCGGTACTGCTTCAAGCTCTCCGGACGGGAGAGTCGCTGCTTCTTGTGTGCGAAGCTCTGTGATGTGCCGTTGGAAAGAGTCTAAGAACTGGTCAACGTCATCGATGGCATCCAGACTTTCAAGAAGTGTGTTCGTTGCTGACGGTAACAGCTGCCTCCGAAGTTCTCTGCCAGCAAAGAGTGGCGCGGGGATAAGCTCAATATTTTCTTCCTGGAGATCGGAGTCATTCTCGGGGTGCATTCGAGTATTGAGTGTGAGTCGTCGCATATTCTCTGTCGTGAAGACTGCCCAAGGTAAGGAGTCGGGATGACAGATTGGAGGCGACATTTACTTGAAATAGACTATTGGAGATTGTTTTGAGTCGAACAGAAGATGGTACTGGAAATATCTTGGAGTGTATACGTTGATAGTTGCCGGATACTCTCTTCCACTGTCCTACTGATCAAGAACCTAGACGTGCAACAGCAGCTCTCATATAAGCCCGATGCTTTTCATGCACACACAAAGCCATTGTGACATTGAAAGGACATTGACCTCTGTAGGGTAGGATCATCAAGACAATGCTTTGTACTATGGATTCATTATCTGTCCGAACAATAGCACCATTATAATACCGAACGGGAAATCATCAAGCAAGTAGCGAAAGACATCTGGTCAACGTTGGATGCGCACCAGAGGATGTCGAAAGTAAAGTACGTAGTAGACAACGACCAATTTCGCCACGCCGACTATCAGACCAAGATGTAATTTGGCTAAAAAGTCAAGAATGACCAGTTTCATCTGTCCCTTCGCTCAACTCTTCTTATTGCACAAGCCCTGCAATTGTACCTGAGCCAACAATTATACAACATAACAAAGGAAGGTCTGTTATCCAATTGGATATCTCTGCTCCGTACAGGGTACCGATTAATGTTTACACCCCGATGGAGCAATTTGTCTCATCCCTCTGTGTGCGCAGACTGTTGCCAGACCATTCAAGCTTCATATAGTGGGTGTTTTGCACAGTAGAGACTTACTTTCATGTAGTTTAGACCTTTCTATCATGAGACTCGGATTCCATCGGGTTGGTCGTGACATCGTGGAAGAGACGATCTGCAACGGGCGGCTCCCCTAATTGGCCGCCTGCATAAAACCCTTCCGCGTTATCTGTTTATCCCGATTTGTCAAAGCATCCCGAGGTCAGACCTTCAAGCGTTTTCATCCACCATCCACAATCTATCGATACCCCAACCTCTACTCTTACCACTTGAATTGATTACCCAGGCACTTGTGCCAGTTACACTCGTTAGAAGTATTTGACCTGGCATTGACTGACACTGAAGAGTTGTTGAGACGACGATTCCACGGTAGACTCTCGCTATACCGAAGAAAAAACCACAATCCACGTTTACAAGCAATCCGGATCCAATCAATGAACCCCAAGACCATACTTTGTATCAATCTGCGACAGCACTGTGACTCTCAGCTCCATCCTTCGAGAAAATGCATGCAGGTCTCGGGGTCGGATTTGGCACGCTTCTTGCCTTTGCAAGTGCGATAAGCTCCATTCAAGCATTCTACATACCAGGTATGCTCTAGACTCTCATCGTCAAATCTGTAACGAGTGCTGAATCTACATACGAACAGGGTGGTCGGTTAGAACCTACGTTGAGAACGAAGCCATACCATTACACGTTAACAAGGTCTACTCCGATAATACTCAACTGCAATATGCGTACTACGATCTACCATTCGTTTGCCCACCAACGGGCCAGAAGCATGCAGGACACGTAAGCGGCCGAAGCGTCGCCCTCAACCTTGGGGAGGTTCTTCGTGGAGACAGGATAATGACATCGGACTACGATCTTGCCATGGGCCAGGACCAGGAATGCCAATTCTTGTGTAGCCATGTTACAGACCGTAAAGGTGTCAAGCGAGCCCAGCAGCTTATTGAAGATGGCTACGTCGCCGAGTGGATCGTTGATAACCTACCCGGAGCGACGAGCTTTGTAACGGTTGACAAGTCGCACAAGTACTATGCAGCAGGATTCAAGATGGGCTACAAAGACATCTCGCTGGTCACTGGCAAGCCAAGATATTTCATCAACAACCATGTTACGCTTGTGATACGGTGGCGTAAGGCACCAGGGCGTGCAGGTGATGATGGAGGCAAGGTCATTGTAGGATTCGAGGTCTATACCAAAAGCGTCGAGGCCGGCCATAGAGATGGCACGGGCTGCCCTCAGGATATTCACGGCGAAAGTGAAGGCATGGAAATCTACATTGCGCAGAATACCACAAACCTTGCCAGCAAATACCCACATTCGTCATACCTACCTGAAGAAGATGATATCGACGATGGCTCGACTCTTACGATACCATACTCCTACTCGGTCTATTTCCGCGAAGATGATCGAATCGATTGGTCAAGGAGGTGGGACATGTACTTCAACAATCAGAAAGAGAGCACAAGTATACACTGGTTGGCTATTGGGAATTCGCTCGTCATTTGTGGTCTTCTCACCGCCGTTGTCGTAATGGTTCTCAATCGGACGTTCTCTGGAGACGGTAAGGGACATCCGAAGGAAGAAGAGGGAAAGATAAAGATGAAGCGGAAAACGAGAAATGGCAATCGATCTCCACGGCTGAGAGAAAAGGGTCCAGGTCTCTTGGAGCAGAAGGGCGATGCAGACCATGATGCCGAATTGTCTTCTGACGAGGAATTTGTCGAGGATATCACTGGCTGGAAGCTCCTTCATGGGGACGTCTTCCGCGCCCCGCCTTACGCCGGCTTCCTTGCTCCTCTGATCGGCTCAGGAATGCAACTCGTCTTCATGGCTACAGGACTCCTCGTACTCAGCTGTCTTGGCATACTCAACCCTAGCTTCAGAGGTGGCTTTGTCAGTGTGGGCATGGGTCTCTTTGTGTTTGCAGGCACATTTTCTGGATACTTCTCTGGTAGAGTCTACAAGACGTTCGGTGGTATGAACTGGAGGAAGAACACTCTAATGGTAAGTTCTCCCTCACCCGAAATCTCGGAACCCCAACTGAGGTTCCCGTAGACCGCTCTCCTTTTCCCCGGCCTTCTTTTCACAACAATGTTCATACTCAACCTCTTCGTCTGGGCCCAAGCCTCCAGCACCGCCCTCCCCTTTGGCACCCTTATCGGCCTCCTCGCCCTTTGGCTTTTTATCCAACTGCCCCTTGTCTACGTCGGCAACTGGTATGGATTTCATCGCAGCCAGCCATACGAGCACCCTACAAAAACCAACAGCATACCCCGTCAGATCCCTACGCAGTCCTGGTACACGAAGAGCATCTACAGTATACTGCTTGCAGGTCTCGTACCCTTTGCGGTGATCTTTATAGAGCTGCTATTTGTGTTTAGGAGTATGTGGCAAGACAAGAGCGGGTACTACTACGTTTTCGGGTTCTTGAGCGTAGTCAGTCTGGTGTGCATCGTTTCTGTCATCGAAGTCACCATAGTTGCAACCTACATTCAGCTATGTGCCGAGGTCCATCTCCCCCAACCTATCCAGTCTCCCCAGACAGAAATCCCTATTGGAAACAACAAGCTAACGCTGGAACAGAACTACAATTGGTGGTGGCAATCCATCTTCATCGGCGGCGGCTCCGCCTTCTGGGTCTTCCTCTACTGCGTCTGGTTCTACTTCACCAAACTGCACATCCAAGGCTTCGTCTCCGGCCTCCTGTTCTTCTCCTACAGCCTCTTGGCTTGCACCGTCTATGGTCTTCTAACGGGCACCGTCGGCTTCTTGACCGCGTACGCATTTGTGAGGCGGATATATGGGTGAGTTGCGACCCTTTTCTTTCTGGACTCTGCTGACGGGCTGTATCTCTAAGAGTGGGTTGGGCTAATAATGACTTTGTGGCAGGGCGATCAAAGCGGATTAGGGCCTGGGTGTTTCATCGGATGAGATCAACGGCAGTATTTGGGATGGGCGTATATGGGCAACTGGAAGGGGGTTAGCGTAATAAATCTTTTTGGGCGTTTATAGTTTGCCGAGTGTGCTTTCTGAAGGAAAAGTAATAATATATAGCATACGATGTTTGCTCTGCGGCTCGTGAAAATACAATCCAATCCAATCGAATAATCCTACATGCACAGTCCCTTTCCGCCAGCCCTCAAACCTGCTGATTTCTTCCCTCCGTGAAAACGGCAGCGAAGGATTCCAGTCGAGCGGTGGAGGGTTGCAGGTGTCGAGGACCAAAGCTGTGGTTCGAAGAACGCGAGTGGCGTTCTAGCAGAGAGAGGGGGTTTGTTGGACTTTGGGAGCAAGATGTGTACGTGAGGCTTTGGAGATTTTGGGGCTTTGGGCGGTTGGGCAGTTGGTGGTTGTTGTTGTTGTTGTTGTTGTGGTGGGGGTGTTGTGGTGTTTACTATGATTTTTTGTTTGTTGAAGAATTGTCAATAATATTCATTTGTTATTATCGTTCTAAGAGAAGAAAAACTAGGGCTAAAATATGTGTATTTAAATCGTCAAATCGTCATATCATAATACCATCAGCACGCACCATAAAAAACATATAACTTTTCCATCACTTCTCCAAATATCAATATCGTCAAGTCGTTAGTTCGCTAATCGTGACATGGCTTATGCTCCTAGCTGCGGTTTTTAGGGGTTTGGGGTATTGTTTGCGGTAACTGGACAAGGAGGATTGTGGCAGGCGGTGAGGTAGGTTCGATGAATTGGAGGTTCCGTGTGAGTGCGAGGGTTGTTGAGGGTTCGGACGTTGCGGGTGGGGACGCTCGATATTTCGAGGTGATATTGGTGCTCCGGTTCGTGCTGAATTCACATTTTGTCTGATGTCTTCCTAGCCAGAAAAGAGGGCGATTGTTGTTTGCGAAGAGATTGCTGTTTTCTGGATGGAAAGCCAAGTACAAGCATTAGAAGTAGGACACCCTCCGTTTCTCAGTACCCTGACCTAGCGAATGTATTCGAAGCCGAGACCTTCTTGAATGAGCAGGTTGATTTAGCATTTCCGCTGAAAGTGTAGGTCAATATACCCGAAATCGTGTAATCATCAAACGGACCGTGCCAGAAATCTTAGTGATGGTCCGATTCGAGATCCCTGGCCCCGTGTAGGTGTCAGCATTCTCGACGCATAGGCGGCTGTATGCACTGAGATTGCTTCAGATTCGTCTCTGGTGGCCTGAGGTGTGGTTCTTGAGATTTGTGTGATCGGCGGTCTTGGGCAGAAGTATCTTTCGCAAATAGTCTTGGATTGCACTATTCAGGGTACATGTCGATGGTAGCGTTGATGTAAGTTTTTTAGGCCGTTGAGAATGCGATCTGTAATGTTTTGTACAGTGGGGAGTAGGGTTAAAGACGAAAGATTTGTGATCAGCCATTTGCTGATGGTTTTCAATAAAACGGTTACTCGCTCATGTTCACTCCCAGGTAGGCGGGTGACATTGAGCTTGTAGGAGGGAAATTTTTCAGATCTATTGTGTTGAGACTGGGTACGGTTGCCCTGTGTTTCAAACCCTGTTTTCTCTGGGCTCTAGGCAGCCCTCTTTCAGAATGCTCCCTGTCGCTTTTAGTCTGCTGATGGAACTGACCTTATGAGGTTAAACAGCGGATGCGATCTTTAGACATGTGGAATGAAATTTGACCATTGCACAGAGTCGAAGGCACCGAGAGGCAAAGATCGCAAGCTCACGAAGACCTCAACCACAATGTAAGAACGTGCTAATGTATATATGACCGTCATAGGTGTCATTAAGACAACCTCCCACATCGGAATGAAGACAGCTTGTCTCCTAGCTTTCTCTAGAGTATCGACCCTGCCGGTTTGCCGCCGCTCACTCTGGAAAATCTTGGCATACCATTCCTCCCAACGGCCTAGACGATGTCCATCCTGGTAGGTCTCACACGCCAAAAAGATAATAGTGGTGGCAATAATGGTGATGCAGCTCGCACGCCAGAGGATCCGCTCGGTATGCGTTGGAAAGCTAAAATTCCACCCTATAAAGTGAAGGGCTCCATAAACCATTGTAATGGAGAACAGCACAATGGCGTCAAAACCCGCACCGATGACGGGAAACCGATCATTGGTAAATCGTGGCAACGGCCGCTGACGTGGGCCTCTACGGAATTTCAGATGAGGCTGTACTTCGGTGAGCCACGAAGGCGATTGATTATCAATAAAGTCAAGAGGTGTCCAGCTGTATGGTTCGCTCGCGGCCGGCCCAGCTCTTTGGAGTATTTCTGCTGTACTTGCTTCGATGTTGATGATGGTTGGACTTTCCACGTCCAGAGGTTTGTTGGCCCACTGATAGTACATTGATAAAGTACAAACTACGAAGCTAAGGGTGGCCAGCTCCAAGGTGGTAACAGGCAGATGCTGAATTGCGCGACCAATAATTTGTATGACAAACCAGGCGGTCTGAAAGCAACTCAAGAGTTTTGCGAATCCGTCTGCTTTGCTCTTGTCCCATATTTCTTTCTCAGTCATAGTGGGCAAGTCTGTATAGCCTCTCTGGATGAGGTATTGCAGCTGCTTGGAATTAACAGGAAACGGGGTGCTATCACGAGGCTGAAGAACGAAGCCACCCATGTTTGCATAAAAAGCGTGGCGTATCGTCCATGTAGGGTAGCCCATTTCCTTGAAAGCCTGTACTGAGCGCTTCGCTTCGACGCGCTGTCCAGTGGCAAAGGCGAGGACGAATTCAGGTCCCATAATTGCCTGGATCATCCATCTGCACTTTCGGGAAAAAGCAAGCCAGTACGATTCGTTCATTGACGGGATGTTCAGGTGGAGAGAAGTCCATGTGCAGAGAAAGATAGTGAAGAGGCAGCTCGGGTAATGTCAGTAAGAGCTCTGTCAAGCTGAAAATCATCGTTACCTCCATAGGATGTCAATAGTCCCTCTACCATTGGATGAGCTGACCCAACCAGCTCGAGGCTGGGGCTGTGGTGGTGATGTGTCATTGCTGTTGGCAGCAGCCGACCCGTGTACAAGGAAAACCAAGAGTATCAGGGTAGATGCCATAATCAATGCAGTTCATTAAATATCAGGCGCCCAATGTGCTGACTAGAATCAACAAGATCAACGATACTCCGTACTTTGGAATATAATGGTTCAAGCAGGGTAGGCACAATAACGATGCGACAAGTAATACAAGGACCAAGCAGTATGCATTATAGGCGAAGTACCTATATTCGATGCTGGTTGTTCCTTAGAGGCAACTCCCACATCATCACCATAGATATGAACTGGATTATCTGCAAGAGGAAGAGGAATCGATGGCAGGGGATTACGCAGCCCTGCACATTCAGAGAAAGCGCCTCGTTTAGCTACTTTGGGCTGTCGTGCGCGTGGCGGTGGCCCGTGTGGCGTGGCCCGTGTGGCTGAGGATTTTCGTCAAAGTATACCTCTTTGTGGGGGGAGTCGTGTTCACTGTATCGCCCTCTCGAATGAAGAAGGTCCGAATGAATATCCCATTAACCTGTTCTTCACAATGAAAGGCAGAGTTATAAGCTTCTCTCTCGATCCGCGAAATAGTTCAATTTCGGAATTTCCAGCACCTCCTCCACAGTAGAGCCTGCTTCTCTCGCACCATGAGTACGACCAGTCTTTTTAGAGGAGAACGAGAAAGGCTTTACTATACACCTCTTTTAGAACCAAGCAACGACGGAAAACAAGATGTTCTTATTTACATGCTGCCCGGCAACCCTGGTCTGATCACGTACTACCAACCGTTCCTATCTACGCTGCATACTCTACTTCAATCATCTCCCGCTTCCCAAAGTGCGAATTTCTACGTTTGTGGCTATTCTTTTGCTGGTTTTGAGACTTTGCCAGCCGAAGATGAACAAATCGCAGAATACCCACTCCGACTCCACGAACTGATCAAAGATACCAACGATCAACTATACTTGCATATCGACACACATCGCAGTTCGCATGCTGCCCACGAAAGGTCTTTGAAGGTTATCCTAATGGGACATTCAGTCGGAGCATATATATTACTCGACCTTATTCAGCTTCACAAAGAGAATATAGACAGCGGTAAAGAAGATTTCGACCTCATTGGAGGCATCCTGCTCTTTCCAACGATAACGCATATTGCTCAATCACGATCTGGAATGATAGCTAGCGTGAGTATATCAACGAAATGTTTCCCGGCCCCGTCCTTTGATTCTTGCAGGATCTTACATACCATCTCTTGCAGACACTCCTTAAGATACCACATGCGGCCCTTATTGGTGGTGCCATTGTCAAATGTCTATTCTTCCTTGTGCCAACCGCCGTTCTTTACAACATCATCCGACTAGTCATGCGATTTCCAGAGCATGCAGCGCGGACAACCACCAAGTTCATCAAGAGCCCGATGGGCGTAAGACAAGCTTTGTACGCTGCCCCACTCATCGTTCATTGTTTCAAGCCCCAATCTCTAGCTTCAGCTGATTAAAATGCGGTAGGCACCTGGCAAAGGACGAGATGGAGTTCATCACTGATGATAATTGGGATGCAGAGGTCTGGGGAACTGCCCATAGCCCCATCACAAACAAAATGGACACTGCCCGTTGGAACCTTATATTTTACTGGGGCAAAAATGTAAGGTATCTTGACAATCTAATCCTTAGACAAGGTTCATTACCATATCAAAGTTGACGCCCTGACAGGATTCACTCGTCTCCAATCGCACACGGGACAATCTCATAGCCAACAAGGGGAACCGACTAACATTCAAACAGGATCGATGGGTGGCTGATCACACACGGGACAGCTTTATCAAGGATCGCAGTAGTCGAGTACCGACGGAACCAGAGGGGTCGAAGCCGTCAATGTTGATGGATGCTCAGGGAATACCGCATGCGTTTGTTCTAAGTGCGTCCCACACCTTCATTATCTAACTGAGCTAACAACATATCCAAAACAGAGCACAGCGAGGTTGTAGCTGCAATGGCTAAGGGATGGGTTGAAGACATCATCAGAAAACACGAGACAGCAAGCAAATCATGACAGAACGAGGATCAAAGATTGGGGAACATAGACGCTCTGCCATACCAAGCGCTGACAGGGTACATAAACCCCCCTGATCTCCTGGTCGAGATCAAGTGTGCTCCACTGATTGTCAGCGGATGTTGGATCAGTCTCGAAGCTGTACGACTGTGACTGCAGGAGTGAATAAAGATTCTCGAATAGTATCAGGCATCTTGCTGCGTGAGGCGTTCTACCCGAGCAGGCTGCGGGCGAGCAGCAACTGGAAATTAGCAGATGTCAAAATACTCAACATGGAACGAAAGAGATTTAATTGGAGGCGGAGGAGAACTCCGAATCTCCGCAATGGAAAAAATCACGGAGAGTTATAAAAATTCCTGGCATGAGGGGCAGCGGAATCCAATCCCCGCCCCACGCTGACCAATGAAACATCTCTGGAGTGACATCTCCCATTACACCATTGAGCGGTCTGGAAGGGCCCCTGTTATGATATTATTGCTCGCAAAAATCACTCAAAGGCGCAGCGGGACCCACATTTCATACCAACTGTCGCGTCTCCTTTCTCATAGGGTTCTGTTATGTGTCAAGTCACGGGCTCTACCTGTCGTTAGGAGAAGGTTAGGAGACTGCCAAGCGTACCAAGTGTGCCCAGCCAGATTGGGCCGACGCTTGCCGCTTGCGGGGTCGAAAGGTGTGAGCACGCTGCACGGCCCACGACTATGTACAGTATCTACCTAGCCTTGGCGAATTTGAAGAGTTTTCCCTGCCGCCATCAACTTTCGACTAGCAGAATTCGCAGAGAAATCAATTGGTGTGACCAGAAGCGACAACAACAACAACAACACGAGCAAGGTAGATGATGCGATCAATGTGTCAGGACGTTGCATATCAGTTGATGCAACAGGCCACGCAGGCAGAAGCTGTAAGCTGCATTTCAGGTTCGATATTGATGTTGTTGGTAAGCAGGTTGTGATTCATCTTTCAAATAAGGTAAAGCGGGGGGGGGTGCGAACACCAAGTGGGGTTGCGCCATGTGGGCAGGGAATTGGAAGCGATTCGTCATTGAGCTTAATTGTGATGGCTTGCCGGAAGGTTAAAGAAGTAGACAAAGGGACGTTAGTAAGGTAGTTAGTGTTCTGTTATCAAAGGGCGTGGGACATTATTGCATTCTGGCTGTCATGACAGTCATCAAGTAACTTGTAATCCTTGCGACGCGTGTGACTCAGGAAATCCTGACAAGAACCAGTTAGTTGGTGGGACTATTCAATCCTCGTTCTTGCTGGCCCGATCATAAGACTACGAGTCCCACCGAACAAACACTTTTCTTTCTTCACATCACCTTTCTCAATTCACATCGATTCTGCTTCACAGTTCCGAGATCGTGCACTGTCTTCCTCTACTGCCCTTGACAACGGGTTCATCCAACTGCAAGTTCGTGTTTCCACAGTGTAACATAGCTATCAGTTTATCTGAACCAACTCCATCTATAGAATCTACGATTGTCTCTCCTCCCCTTCATTGCGACGGGCAGGTTTTCGGTTGTTGGCACGTCTTTTAGACCTCAACTTTGGTAGACATTGGACTTGCCGAGTCCATCTAAATATGGGAAGCACATTCAAGAATATGGGTTCCCGGAGCAAGCCTGTCATTAGCATTACACTCAATGACGACCAGCAACATGCCTTTGTTCCATCTTACACTTCCCTGGATGAGATAAGAGGCGTGGTCTCTGTCACGGCCTCGTGCGATATAAGATTCGATGAGGTCTACATAACATTCGAGGGCGTCATCAGAACCTATGTCGAGAAAATTGCCACAACAGCACCAACGAATGGCAGGACAGAGGCGTTTCAGAACTTCTTACGGCTGGTCCAGCCCATGGATGATGCCGTGTTCCCTGAACCTCGAATCGCCAAAGCAGGGCAGACATACAGGTTTCCTTTTACGTTTGTGGTCCCAGAACGGCTGCTTCCGCAGACATGCAATCACCCAACCGGTAATGATTCGGTACGAGACGCTCACCTGAATCTTCCCCCAAGCCTTGGTGATCCAATGTCGGCAACCGTGGGAAAGACTCTCATGGACGACATGGCGCCAGATATGGGCGTTGTTGCTTATTCAGTCAAATGCAGGATTACCAACGGTCGAGGCAGCTCTGGAAAACACGTCATTATTGCTGAGCAAACGAAAAAATTGCGAGTCGTTCCAACAGTGGAAGAAACTCCCCCTCTAAGTGTGCTAGGCGGTCTGCAGGATGACTACAAGCTCAGAAAAGAAAAGGACATCAAAAAGGGTGTGTTCAAGGGCAAGCTTGGCCGCTTGATCATCGAGTCTGCCCAGCCCAAGAGCTTGCGTCTGCCATCGATTAATTCACAAAGCACTTGTCCCGTCACAACAATGGCAACAGTCCACGTTCGATTCGACCCAGCCGACGAGAAGACCCAGCCTCCTCGGTTGACTTCACTCAGCAGTAAGTTGAAGGTTGCCACCTTTTTCGGCAGTATCCCGATGCGTGAGATCCCGACCAAATCAAACGACTTCCATTACAGCAACACCAAAGGCATCTTTGTCGAAACCCTTAGTCTCTCCTCCCGCTGCATTGCCTCCGCTCAATGGCAACACCACCAAGTCGACGTTCCCATGCGTCGGGACTCTGCCTTTTCTACCCTCTCCAGCATCAACGTCCCCGAACCGTCTTCCTCTTACTCTGGAAAATCCTTCTACACCTCCAAAATCCTCGTCCCCATGACCCTCCCCCGCACCTCCAAACTCTTCGTCCCAACCTTCCACTCCTGCCTCGTCTCCCGCATCTACGCCCTAGACCTCTACTTAACCGTCAACACCCCCGGCGCCACCGCCACATCCACAACCCTCCACCTCAAACTCCCGGTCCAGGTCTCTTCGGAAGGAAACCCCAGCCGCAGACCCTCCATCGCAGACCAAGAAGCCGAAGCCGCCGCCGCCGCAGCCGCCAGCGACGCCACCGATTTCTTCCACCCCCGCAGTCTCGCTCCTCCAAGCCCCGAATACACCGAGCGCGCGCAACTAGCCAGCATGATCCCCAGCGCAAGCCCCGAGTACACCGAACGCTCGCAATCAGTCAGCCTTGCGTCGCCGAGCCCAGAGTATACGGAACGCCCGCGGCCGGCGAGCTTTGCACCCTCGAGCCGTGAGCACGCGGAGTTCATGAGACCGACGCCGAGGTTTGAGAGTGCGCCGCCGCCGGGGTATTCGTTTTCGTCGGGGCGGCATCATCGTATCAGGATGGATTTGATGAGTCCGATGGGGATGATGCCTGTGGGTGGGTAAAGAGGGGTGGTGCTGAGATGGCGGTGTTGCTTTTTCTGTTTGCAGCTTCAGGCGTTTGCTCTATCTACGTTCGATTTGCACTTTGGAGGTACTGGGACTCTGCAAATGCAGGATACACTGCCTAATGGTCCCTTCGCCATTGAAGAAGGAGTTCAATACCCAAACCTACTCCGGGACGGCCAGGTCAACGATCAACGAAGCATGGAACTTTCTTTTTTCCTTTCAAAACTACTCAAGCGGATTCCCACAGGTGTCAAAGCATGGAAGTTCAAAAAAGGTCCGGATAACAACGCTCCTCCACTCGCAGCCGGCTATTGGCGTTCCAAGACACGATGCCAGGGGGCTATGTAGCTGCACGGCTTATGGCTGTTCGCCTCCAGGTACCTTAGGTAGGTAAAGAAAAAGGGAGCTCGCGCTCAAAGCGCCTGAATTCTTGTTGAAAGAAATGTCCCTATTTTTGGATATCATATCCAGCCGTACATACCGAGCTGAGCGTGGCGTTGCTCAATGATTTTATATATTAGCATGATACTTTTCTAATCAAAACACCTTCCCCACATTGATGCAAACTTGTCATGTGGGAAAGTCCTGTTTGTTCTGCAGCGTAAGCATCCACATCCGAAATTCCCTTTATTCCGCATCCCCTACATAACCAGATCCATGCCCCCCACCTTGCCATCAAGCACAAAACGCCCCAAGGATCCTTTCCCTACAGTCTCTAAGACGTCAAGACATCGAATCACAATGGGATATTACATCTCTCGTTACTAGTAGACTTATATCCCCCATACCTTTACCTACAGTACCCAACCTACCATACCTACCACAAAGACTCAAAAACTCACTTCAAGCCACCATCTCAGCCCGTACAACCAGAGAAGATTTTCTTTTTCGCATGCTCTTTACATACATAATATATATATTTCCCAATTGGCCCCCCTCACCTACATATCAGAATCTCTAATACAAACCATCACCCCCCGCATTCCCAATCCACACCCCCCGCACCTCCAATCCACACCCCCATTTCCGCGAGAGGAGAGGGAAACACATCTCCTCTCTCTCTACATTTATTCCCGAGAACGGCTCCCAGGCTCCAGGGTATCATTATTTGGCGGAAAATTGTATACAAGTTGGATGATGCGAAGCGCGCACTTTGTTTGGAATGAATCGGAAAGGGGAAATGGGCAGGGAAGACGGAGAATCGAGGAAGGGAAAGGAAAGGAGGGAGAGAGATGGATGAAAGACGGAGAGGGCGGAAGGAGGTAATTGGCGGTTGCAAGCGTCAGGGATAACATTGAAAGGTCCAGGACGGCCCTTTGGTGGTCGTTGATCCTCTGAAACGAAACCAACCTGATGAACGACTCGCAGCAGGACGATCATTCGGATTCGACGATTCTGGAATCAGGAGAAGAGAGAAAGGATAACAAGGGGATGGAAGATATTGCACGGAACAGACAGAGGATTGGTCGAGGAAGGAGACTCGAGGCCCGCTCTGTGAAATGGGTGCAAGGAAGGGGAGTGAGTGCCTTTGCGCGCTCCTAATGCACTACATCAGAAATTCACAAAGACCTCCCAAAGACGGATGGAATTCCGAACCCCGAGCGTCATATCTACTTTCACAGAGTCTGCCTTACCACGTCCATGGCAGGAACCGATTCCCCTCTCCAGTTAGCCCGTACGTAATCCCGTGGTATTTTTGGTATTTTTGGATGGACGATCCCTGCAGACCGCGATAACCTAAAAGTTTCCCGTTATCGATCGCAACGCGGGTCGGCTATAGACGGCCGATATGACGATGTCTGGGGAGTACTATTCACTGCGGTGTCACTGATGGTGGCACGTGGGTGGGAAATGACACTTCCTCCTTCTCACTTGCCATTGAATTCCCTTCAACATTCTTCAACCCACCCGGAAACGACACCGAGTCTGACCGACCTAACCTCTCTACAATCCAATCAAGGACGCCCTGAAGCAGTATGCCCCGTTCGGTCCTGCCCCTGCGGGCCCTCAGATCGGGAAAAACTGTTGCTCGACTCACCATAAGGAATCAATACCAGACCCTTCACGAGACTCACAGTCCGCGGACGGCTACAACGACCGCCACGCAAGCTGACCCCAAGACCATAACATCACCCATCCTCAAAACATCCGAACGGCCCCTCTCGCTCCTACCCTTCGGGCTCTTGGTTCGGTCCTACGTCTTTGCTGCTTTATCCTCGAATCCAATCTTTCTCAATCCCTCACTCCGCCTGCTCTCAATATTCGCGCATTCCAAATCTGCACTTCTGAACCCTGATCGTAACCCACTTCTTCGATATATACTCAAAAGAACCTTCTACTCCCATTTTTGTGCTGGAGAAACCTCAAAGGAGATCCAAAAAACGACGGAAGGATTGAAGAGGATCGGATACCATGGGGTGATCCTCACGTATGGCAAAGAGACGGTGCTTGAGACAGGGGATGAGGCATCATCAGAAGGAAACGTAGAAGATCTGGCTGCTAAAAGAGAAGTGGACTCTTGGAAAATCGGGATCCTAGAGACGCTGAGGCTAGCGGGGAGAGGAGACATGGTAGCGCTAAGGTAATCGGACCATGAGGCCTTATGGCAAACACCCAGATGCTAATGCATCCTTCAGTTTCAGTGGTGCCGGACGTCAAGCTGTACACCAGCTTGTAAACCAACTTCCACCGAGTAAAACCACCGAAGATGCCATAGCTGAGATCTGCGAGCTTGCCACAGCCAGAGACGTCTGTCTCCTTTTCAATGCCGAGCAAAACACTGTACAGCGAGGTATCGACGACTGGACTCTCCGCGCTCAGAGAAAGTATAACAGCGTAACTTCAGGTAAGGTAGTCGTATATGGTACGTATCAGGCCTATCTTCGCTCCGCTCCCAAAGTTCTCGCCGAGCACCTTGCTGTTGCTCAAAGCGAGGGTTTCACCCTCGGCGTAAAGCTTGTAAGAGGGGCCTATCTTGGTAGTGATCCTCCACATCTATTTTGGAGTACCAAGGAAGAGACAGATAGAGCATTTGATGAAATGGCAGATGCAGTTATCCGGAGGAAGTACAACAATATGTTGAAACCTCTGCATGGTCTGGAAGGCGAAACACCAGATTTCCCCAACGTGAACCTGGTGTTGGCAACTCACAACCATGTCAGTGTCAAGAAAGCCATGAACGTAAGACAAGAGCAGACAGATAGGGGTGAGGAGAAGATAGATATGGCGTATGCCCAGCTTATGGGCATGGCGGACGAGGTCAGTTGCGACCTGGTGTTGGCCGCAAAGCAGAATAAGGGGCTCGAAGTATCCGAGAAAAACGAACACGAAGAGCCAAGAGCGTATAAATATTTTGTCTGGGGAACCGTAAGCGAGTGCTTGAAGTATCTGGTAAGAAGGGCCGAAGAGAACACACACGCAATGGTGCGAGCCAGAGAGGGTAGTGTAGCTCTGAGGTTGGAGCTCGTGGCTCGATTGTTTAGACGGTAGAGCGCGGAAAACCCTACCTTCAAAACCAACCTTCCCACACGTACTGAACTTCCAACGTGTTTCACACAACCTCAACCACCTTTTTAATCTTCCTGCAAACAACGTTCTTTCATAAGAGCTAAAACCCTTAATGCCTTTCCCAGGTAATTTCGCAGCCACAAAGATTGTTGTAAAGGCGATAGCTACTGCTGGGACTGTTGTTGCTGCCAATCTTGCTCCGCTCGTCGTGCTCCACCGTATCGACACAGAGAGAGAAAAGGACGAAAAGGCTTACGAGGACCGCATCAAGGATCAGAGTAGTAGACCAATTCGCTAGCTGTAAGTTCTCTGGAACCGGTCTCCTTTCACTCATTGCTCCGCGATCACAGCTGACCAAGATGTCAAGTGGCCTGGAAATTGACCATACCACAATAAGAAACCCTGTGGTAACCTTTGGCTCAAAGGTTTCTTAATTGCTGCCAAGCACTGGAAAGCTGCTCTAGACGTTTGAGAGCTCTCTTGCATCGTGTCACTCCACTTTGTGTTGGCGAATTTCCGCTCTAGGGTGTCCTGGCTCTAAACTTCAGTGAATCTCTTCTGGATCGACTGCTCCCCTCTCAGAGTACTCCTCGCTCATCTCGTCTAGACCGACGGCTTTGATCTTGACGATTTGCCTTATCATCAAGCTTGCTTTTAGGACGCCACCTCCATAAATTGCAGTCTTCTGCCTCCAGGACAGGGATCTCCAGAGACCGCACTCTTCCATAGACATTGAGACACACAACACCTACATCGCAGTAGTGTACTCTTAAGGGAACACTTTCCAAATCACATTCTCTTACCACGCGTCAAGGTCCGCGCGTTTGCATTCTCTAGCTCTCAGTCCTACTAGTCATCCAGATCAAGCAATAGTCTCCAATATGGCAACGGAGGTTCCACCAGTTGTCCTATCATCTGAGGTGCGCGAGATGATTAACGAGAATTTCTACCAAGCTCTGGAGAGTATCAGGAACATATATGCTCCGCTCAAGCTCGCAGATAAGGATAAAGCGAATCGCCTGGCAAAGCTTAGCAATGAATTATCGCAACTCCAGAGAGAAGCCCATCTTGCCGAAATAATTTCTCCTTTGTCGCCAATAGACGCCATTTTCGAGAGTGATGCTTTCCAAGGACCAGGTGGAGATGCCGAGCCCGGCGCCGCGCCTCAAGCGATTGACGCAGGGCCTGACATATCACGGCCTCTCGATATTACTGTTGGTCGCACTCGAGACCAAAGTGCTGTTATAGAGACAGCTAGAACTGTGATATCTCCGCCAACGCCCCAAGCCAATGCAGAACAGCCCCTGACCGCACAGAATGCTGATAGCATAGACCTCACCGAGATTCAAAAGGCCAATAAGGATGAGGACGAAACAACAACTTCGAAGGAGATTGCTGGGGGAAGAATTGAAGCCGGAAAGGGAAAGGGAAAGCAGCTTGTCATCGCTGACGAACCCACTGCCTCAGGAATCAAGAGTATTGAAGAAGGAAGCATGGATGTCCCAGTGCAACAAAATCCTGATACCACTGTAAACCAGACACAAAGTCAAAAGGTTCAAAGGGCGAAGGACAACAAGCCCGATTGGGCAAAGACTGCCTGGGCGAGGTTTGCTGCAGAAGAAAGTGAGGAGAACGGAAAGGAGGTCGCTGCCGATGAAAAGCCCGCTGCCTCAGGGGATAACGGGGTTGAAGAAGGGAACACGAGCGCCCCAGAGAAGTTACCATCGAACGAGAAAACAGTGGAAATGCTTCGGGTTGTAGAGGTTCATGGGCTCCCGAGGACATGGACTCTCCGAGACGTCACGCGGGAGATCACCGAGGGACCGTTGATGCACGTGGGCCTACAGGATGCTCCGAATGACACGAAGCATGCACTTCTTATCTTCCTGAGGGCAGACGACGCCATGAATTTTCTGACGAAGAACGTTGAGATCATGCTTAAGATGGGGGCAACCCAGAGTTGTTATGGTCCCGGCGTTTCTGTGGATTTGGCAGGTCCCCGTCCCGACGACGAGTGGGTGCCGCAAATGTCCGGCAAGGGGGCAGTAAGACGGCGCCTCACGTTCAGCAGGAAAGGACTGTTCACGAAGGTCGCGCCCTCTCAGTTCTACCACGACATTGCGGACATAGTCGGTGGTGGGTGGAACATTGAGCTGGTCTGGCTTTTCAACGCCGGAAACGGAACTGTCGTGTTCGGTAACATCACCGATGCTGTGCAAGCCCTGGAATGGTTCAAAGCCAAAGCAGGTCGTTCCGGTCCGTACAGCGGTGTTACTGTCTCATACAGCTCCGACCCGTGCGAAGCGGTTCTCCACCTTGTATCACAGATGCCGGGAGGAGGGGAAGTTAGGACGTGAAGGTGTTGAAGGGAGCGAGTGAGTGGATCAACGAGGGGGGTGATGGGATATGTAGTAAGCAAATCGACGGGGTTCAGAGGCGAGGGGTACCCTGCGAATAGAAGGTGTCAAAACTCGTTATTTTCCGTTTTTAATTCTTTCACAGCGGTAGGACGTTGACGCGTTCACGTCATAGCATACATGTAACAAGGGAAGGCTCGAAGCAAAGAGCGAAGAACGTATTTACGCATGGCAGATGACATTAGACTTGGTAGTACAGTATATCAGTGGTTGAACTGGCTTCTGATATTCGTTTTTGTATTTCCATGTCGGGGACTAGAATAGAACTAGTGCAGCGGAAGTCGCTCCTTCTGCTACCGTAATTCGAAGATCACCCCCACGTACCCCCACGTACTTGAACAGTGAAATGTTTCAATACATTGTCATTATTATTATACGGACCGGTTGACCGATGGGATGTGAATGATCTCGTGCACTCTCTCAACGATACCTTATTAATATGTTTCTGGTTGTTGCGGGCTACACCCTTATTGGTGGGATGATGTCTTCAAAAGCCATGTGGTAAGTCCGAACCCCCCGCCCTTTCATCTCCCCCACAGTGGGGGAATATCTGCCCAGCCGCGGTCTTTATCGTTGTTGTACGGATACAGGGTACGGTCCAAACAAAACATCGTTTCACGTGAGGGATGAACGGGTGAAGAACCCTGATGAACCCTAAGCAATGCGATTCTCATTGGTCCGCAACCCCGCCGGAAGAGCAAAGCGTGCGCTTCTAGAAAGGCTCATGGAAGTCTGTGTATCACGACAAAGCATTATATGCTTCAACTCCCCGTCTTCCACTGTCTCATTGGCATTTCCGTTCCGCGTACCGCGTCATTGGACTCTCTCAAATGAAGAAACACAATGTTTGAGGCCTCTATGAAACGCCTCTCCAAGATGACGGGCCCCACTGGCTTCTTTGGCGGCGATCCTGCAATTGCAGGTCGCTTTCTTTGGCCCTATAAACGGAGCTTGCTCCCCCATTCTATTGCATATGCGCCTCTGATCAGTTCATCCACTGTTTTTGCATCATGTTGTCTTCTGTCGTTTCTCTCGTTGTCTTACTCGCCGCTGGTGGCGATGCCATTCCTTATGCCAAGCGTTGGGATAACACCACCTCCAATGCCGCTCAACCCCCCGCAGGTAATTGTCCTGCTGGTTTCCTCAACGTCGTCTTCAACACCGGTGCTCCCAAGAAGTCTGGCTGGCCCAACAAAATCTGGGACTCCCTCTCCAGCAACCACGTTTCCAACTGGATCGGCTTCTCCCTCGCACCTCTCTCCCAAAACCCGCATTATAACACCGCTGCTGGAGCCGCGCCTTCCTATGGCCCCATAGACGCAGCCCAAATCCCCATCTGCATGGACCCTAACGACATTACCGCCGCGATAACCAAGGTCACCTCCCCCAATGCCCCCACCCACCTGGAACTCTTCAACGAACCCGACTTCTCCTGGGGCGGAGTCACTCCTCTGACTTCCGCACCGGATGCAGCAAACTCCCTTTCGTCCCTCATCAACACCCAAACCACCACACAATGGCTCTCCCCTGGCCCGGCCTTTACCAGCAGTAGCTACCTCACCGACTTCAACAAAGCATGTAATGGATGTATGGACAAGGTTCACATTATTTCCGCGCATGTGTATAGTGTGGATCCGCAGGGCGCGATTGATCAGGTCAAGGGCTTGCATAATACGTGGCCGGATAAGAAGATCTGGGTGACGGAGTTGGCGCCGGCGAGTGGAGCGGAACAGGGGTGTACGTATGATCAAGCGGGCATGATCAAGTGGATGCAGACGGTTGTTCCGCAACTAGCGGCGCTGGGATATGTGGACAAGATCTTCTGGAACCACGGGGAATATGTAAGCTGACAAGTCTTTTTTTGTGTGGTTTGCTTGCCATTTCCTTTTCCTCTGACACCCTGGTCCTCGCCCTACACATCGACGCCCAGTTCTTCCACCTTCCTTCATCTACTGCCTGTCTCTTTTCTTCCCCATCCCGTCCTCTTCTCCAATCCCACCCATCAGCTTTCTCCATCCCCTAATCCACCACCAAAAACAAAAAACCAGGTACTAACAGTCCCCTTCAGAGTCCCCTGGACACAAACGCCGACCCCGCGGTCTGCAACCCCAGCCTGACAAACGAAGACGGTTCCCCCACGGCTCTGCTCACCGCGTACGGCGCTCTTTGCTAGTAGAGCAAAAGTAAAGCAAAGTTTCGAGAGGTGTTGTTGGTGTGGTGGAGAGGGTGGGGCAGGGGAGATTGAGACAACCCACTTTCTTTTAACGGTCGATTCAATTTTCCTTGCCGAATCGATAATAACATAACCCCACCGTCGCACATACTGCGTTTGTTGCATTGGTGGGGTTTAGATGGCTATTGTAGGGATTAATACATACGTGCTTCTGATACCCTAGACCTCGCTCTTTTAACAACAAGAACATTGGCACTCTACAAGTCCCTCCCTCGCTCACATTGCACATTAACTTCCAAACAAGCTTCAATGAGTGCAATTAACACATAACCTCGACAACCGTCTTTATTCCCCAAGCGTACATAAAACCCCTTCCACACACACCTCAAAGAGCCGCTTCCATTTATCCATCCATCCCCCCTCTCCCTCTCCCTCTCCCTCTCCTTCTCCTACTTCCCCTATTCTAAACCAAACCCCTCTCTCATCATCAAAACTTTCCATTTCCTCAAAAAGAAAATAAAAAGCTTCCAACACCCCCATCCATCCACAGTATCCTTCACCTTTCTTGCTTGCTTGCTCGCTTGCTTGCTTTCTTTCTCGACCCAGAAGGCCCGTTCGTTGGCAGCGTACTGGGGAACCCTTTACCCGTTCTGAATGCAGTGCAGGAGAGTGAGAGGCGTGAGTGTGCGCGTGCGCGTTGGAGAGGAGGGGAGGGGTGATGGTTTGTGGAGGTGGGGGTGGGGGGTGTTGGGGGGTGTTGGGGGGGGGGGGGGGGGAAGGGGTTTGTGATGGTGATGGAAAAGGGGGTAAAAGGGGTTTGTGATGGTGATGGAAGGGAGGGTTTTCTGGTTGCGTAGAAGCGATTATTTTTCGATGTCGTTTGGGTCCTCTGTTGTACTACGTTATGCCGTGCCATGGGACTTTTCCGGTATCTTTCTCAGGAGGGGTAAATATCTATCCTGACTTCTGCCGCTTGTTTGTTCTCGATGGAGGGGGTTTTTCGCAGCGGGATATTTGCGGGGGGTGGGAAGGGGGATGGTTGGATTTTGGAGTCAATGGTGGAGGGGCTTGATGATATAAAATATGGGGTTTTTGGATTTGAGAGCTGGAAGGGGGTTGAGGTACGGAATTGAGAAAAACGCTTGATACGAGCTTCAGAAGAATAGCACAAAATTACCGAGACGTAGATGCTAGAAGAAATGCGCCGCCCTTCCTTCGCTACCGACGGTTGGGTGCGGTGGAGCATCTATATGTATCTCCACCTCCACCTCCACCTCCTCTTCTTCGGATTCCCTACCTTCAGAAACATAACTCGGCGGTCTCACATCGGGAAGCCCAGCTTGAACCAGCGCCCTTGTTTCCTCGTGCAAGCCCGTAGGCTGCCAGTGTATCAGGTTTGGATCCGCGCGCTGGAGAATTAACGCAGTTAGTGACTGGGTTGGAGATGGGTGAGAGAATGGGGGACGGACAACACTACATCTCCAAAACCCGTAGGCTGGCGGTGGCGGCGTCGGCATATTCGCCTCGTGCTCTTCTTCTATTTCGTCGCCAACGAGGCCTAATTCTTCGTCTCTTGCTAAGATTATAGGTATGGGTGTTCCGGGCTGCGCATACCCGTCTCCACCCGCGCGACTGGGCACCCCGACAACGCGGGCGTGACCTTTTTTCGAAGGCATGGCTAGCATGCACAGCCGAATCAGGTAGTGGCAGAAGATGATTGTGACAATCAGGGTGAGCAGGATGAGGACGACGTGGATGGCTTGGGTGGAGTGTGTGGAGGTCGCGAGGGCGAGGTCTGGGTTTTCGTTAGTAAACAAGAAGAAGAGAACATGGTGAGGCTAGGCAACGTACAGATAGTGAGAACGACGACGAGGGTGGCTCCGGATATTAGGCAGCCAATGACTTTACGCCTGATCCTGGGATTTGTTACGCCAGGGAAACAAAGGCGTCGTGCTTCCTTCTCTGCCTTCTTAGGTCTCCGCCATGCGCGTCGATTCCGAGTAAAGTCGACTGCGCGCGCTGGATGCCGGTCATCTGCGGGTAACCGTGAAGGAGGAACGAATGCCATGTCCAACCTCCCTACTGCTCCCTCAAACCCAGGGAATGCCTCTGAGGGTAACGATTCGGCGCAACTGAGAGGTGAGGAGCTAGGGTCTATGAGTGAGCGCGTCGAAGTAGGAGATCGAGAGCGCAGAGCGCTGGTTTGGTAGCGATCGAAGATAGGTGTGCGGATTGGGGGGTTGGAGACCGCTTTGCGAGAATGGATGGAGGTGGGAGTTATGACGGAGTGGCCGTGGAAGAAGGCGGAGAAACGGGATTGCGCTCGAGAGCGCCGTGTTCTGTGGGGAGGAGGCATTGCTGAGTTCAGATGGCGAAGAGGGTGCTATACAGTTATGCACTTTGGCGAAAAGCTTCCGCGCTCCTGTGGTTATCAGCTAAGATACCCTGGGGCGATGTCACACATTGTATTGTACGGCGAGGAGCGTTGTGAAGAGCACAACACGGACGTAGATTTATCTTCACGGCCCTGCTGCAGGCCGGGTACAACAACGCGTGTTGTTGACGTGACCATCAAGATCACGTACAAGGCAGTGGTCGCAATTGATATGAACTCGTCTTTTAGATTCTCGACCAACCAAAGCTACGAACCCTCTCCCTTGTCATAAGGTGAAACACTTTTCGGTCGCTGTCGAGGTCCGGTTGCTGTGAGTTGGCTGCCAATGTATTTGCGCTATCCTAAAGATTAGGATACAATGGCTGGATATTCAACGAGTGGATGAATCAGAATTCCCAACTCTGGGAAAGAAATGCTAGGAGAACATGAGAACAACAAGAACAGGTTCCAACCAGTGTTAGTTAGAAGCAAGTGCATAGCGAAGAGAGACATAAATGGTAGATAGGAGACGTAGATCCAAAGCAGTGTGTGTAGCAGATGGACACCCCCTCGACCTTCTCACCTCCATGAGACTTAATGTACACAGAGGTAAAAGGTGTATGAGCCATTGTCGCAGACCTTCCGGACTCGTATTCGAAGCCGATCGTAGTCTTGTTGTTCATCAATGCAAGTTAGGGGAAAGGGATAGGTTGTTGTCGCATGTTTTGACGTTTGGTAGGTCCATTTGGGGACTAGATCCTATCGGAGGATCTCAATTCACAGCCAATCATCTCTGAGACCGCATTTTTCATGGTTTCTCTATTTCTGGCGAATCGCTGGCTAGGCGGGTGTCGACAGAATGTGAGATATTACCTACGCTGGCTCTGAATTGGCTGTTTGCAACCTAAGGTACTCCTCAAGTTCAAAGATACGCTGTCTCGGAAGAAGATCAGATTTCATTCATAGAGCGCCCAACATAATAGAAGAATTACTACCAGCTAATGCAACACTCAAATCTTCAACGCCTCCGCACGCACTAGCATTTCCCATTGACAAGACGAGACCTCCCCCCTCCTCTCAAGCATGTCAGACATCCTCCCCAGCCTCATCGTCCCCAAAAGCTCCCAAGAATCCTTTCATTCCACACAATCTCAACCGTCGTCCCCTCTTACCAAACCCACCTCTCAAGCTACAAGGCTACCCGTCTACGATGTCGATGCATTCCTCAATGACCCGACGAACAAAGCCTTACTTGCTTCTAACGCGAATCAAAATCAGAACCAGGCCTCTTCCTCCCGGACAAAACCATCTACCAGCAGCAGCTCTCCTCTGCAGCCTGTGCAATTGGGTGTAAAGACAAGCAACCATATCGTAGCTTTGTATCAGCTCTGCCAAGAACGAGGATTGGTGCCAGAATTCGAGATCGACGGGAATCAGGGTGGGTTCGGAGGGATTTTAAGGATTGGCGAACAAACCGTGGGGAGTGAGCAGAGGTGGAGAAGCAAGAAGGAAGCAAAGGATGGGCTCGCGGAGAAAGGCGTGGAGGTCGTGAGGGGAACCGAAGCAAAGGGCAAATCACCGGCTGGGGGTGGGGGAACGTCAGAGAATTGGGTTGGGAAATTGCTCGGTATGATGCTACCGTGAACTTCTTCAGCAACATGTACCTCCAGGATCCTCCTGCTGATCCACTGAATTTAGAATATCAAAATGCTCTCGACCCAACCCTTGGCCCCGCCTACAGAGAGTATGCCCTCGGCCTCTCCTTCGCCTGCACCGTCGAGATACCCTCGCACAGCACCCTCTTCGGCTCTCCAAACAACGCCTTCTCCACCAAGAAGGCTGCTCGGTCCAACGCCGCTCGAGAAGCCGTCCAATTCCTTATTTCCGAGGGCCTAACAAACCCGAATGGCACCCCAAAAGCCCGCAACAAGAAAGCCAAGCTCGGGACGGCGGTGCGGATCGAGGAGCAGGGGATGGAGGTTAAGAAGGGGACGACGTATGCACAGAGGGTCAATAGTCAGTCTGATTCTTCTTTTGGCTCTGTTTTCCTCCTCTCAACGTCCCCCCTTTCAACATCTGTCGTTTCGAAGCCTACTTCGCTATCTACACACTCTCCTCCTCCTACCTTCAACCCAACCCCACCCACCACTAACCCCCCTTCTCCCCACACAGACCTCTGCCCCCTCCTCGGCCTTCCCTCCCCAATCTACCGCTTCACCGCCACTTCCCCCTCCGCCCCCAACATCCTCTCCGGCACCGCCTGTTTCCCCGCTAACCCCATCCTACCGGGCCAATACGGTGAGATCAGAAACGTGTTTGGCAAGAAGAACGCGAAGGAGGAGTGTTCGAGGGGTCTATGGGAGGTGCTTCGGGAGCTTGCGAGGGGAAGGGGTGTTGCCGTTGGTGAGATGGAAGAGGAGATGTAGACGGGGCCGGGCATTTGGTCAATTTTGAATAGTTGGAACCTTGGATGGGGGAGGAGGATGATGTTGATGACGAAGTTTCTCAGGTTTAACGAAATTACCACAGCTGCCCCGCTGATGGACGGCCATAAATTTCTAAAATAAAAAAAAGGGGGGGTCGAGAGCGAATTGGAAAATTAGGGATGAAAGAGGTTGGGGTTAGAGGAACTCAGCGCCAACGTTACTGGTCTAGACGGGCAGTTGATTTTTTTGGACGCTATGCCAAATCACGACGATAACGAATGCATGATCCACATTTTCAAATCCAAAGTATGCTTTCTTTCCCCCGCCCCTTCGATATAAGCTGTGCAATTTACTTCGACTCTGGAAAGATTGCTGCTGGTGATGAGAGTGGTCGTTGGTAGTTTGCTCTAGTCCTTTTTGGTATCTATCTACTCATGCGTTGGAAGTGAGGATTTGGGTCGGGTGTAGTGAGTCTAGGGATCTATCTGGGTTTTACGGGAATCATGTCACCAAGAAGGATGATTCTAAATCGACAAAAACAATTTTGATTGAGAAGGATATTATTTAACAAAAGTACAACCTGTTCAATCAACAACCTCGATATCCTCTTATTCAATAATATCTTACCGGAGGAACCCAAACCCCCCAGCCAACCGCCCAAAATTTCTCCAGACCAAAGCAAGAAAGCCAAAAAAGCACCGGTCGTCGTAGCTACATGGGAATCCGGAAATTCAGATACATAGGGTCAAACACATTACGCAAGCCGTAAACGCCATGAATGTCTTTTGAGAAAGCTCCTTTGATATGGTGTGATATCCAACTTAACCCCCTCCCCCCACACGCCTCTTCTTGGAAATTCCGCGGCTCTTTGTGATCAGCCGAGGCGTCCAAGGGGGTAAAGAACGCTCTTGAGGGTAACAATAGTGACGATGATGAGGTGGATGAGCATTGTACTAGATGGAAGCAGACTTTAAGCATCGTTTGTCGGTGTGGGGTTGATGGAAAGAGCAAAATATGGCCAAGTCGTGAATATCGCAAAGAGATATAAAACTTGTGACAGATAACAGCCACTGCGAGGTACGACCAGATACGACCAGAGTAACGTAGTTGCTGTGATTGGATGCACCGACGAGGAAGCTGGGAAGCCAATATGAAGGGGGAGCAGTTGACGGAGAGACGATTCGCTAAACATCTCCTGCTCCTGCCTCGACACCATCGCCGCTTCCGAATGCTAGTGTTGACGGATCGAAATTGAACCCGCCGTCGTCTGTACTCTGGAGGAAGGAATCAAAATCAAAATTCTCGAGGACGTCACCGTTATCGAGAGGACCATAATCCATGCTGAAATGATCGTTCTGTTTGATTTTAGGTCAGTTTAATCCCAAAAAAATATCCGAGCTGGTTACTCACCCTAGTGCCATCTAGAAACTCAAGATGCGACATAGAATTGGCATCTTGCTGTGGCGGGGCAACTTGGGCTGGTGCAGCAGACGTTAGACCTCCTTGCATAGTGTTGGCTGCTTGACTGCTCGGCGCGTCGTTCTTTGGGTTGTTGTTGAAAGAGGCTGCATTCATGGGCGTAACGGGTGTTAAGGGTGTTGGAGTGGGGGGAGGATTTTCTGCTTCTGAAGATGGCGTCGCCGCAGCCGGACCGGTTGTCGAGGTCTTCTTGGGACGCTGCGGTTGTATGTCAATAAGTCTATACGTCGGCAGATTGGTTTATACAATCCTACCTTGCGGGTTTCCCTCTCCTTTTTGCCTTTTGCGTTAGGATTCGCTTTGTTGGTCTGGTTGGGGGTGGGAGGTGCTGCTGGCTGGTTAGGAGAATTTGGGCGACCGTTGACCGCAGGGCCTGTCGGGACTGCTTGAGGAGGAGGCATATCGTTCCGCTGTTGAGGCGTACCCATCTGGGCTGGCTGCTGAGCTTGAGGCGGCTGTTGCATCATCGGCGCTTGTCCTGGTGGTCCTTGCTGCCAAGTCCCGTTGGGCATCCTAACCGGTTGTTGTACTCGGGCCATTGCCTCCATATGTTGAGGATTAAAGGGCTGACCATTGAAATGAGGATGAGAATTCTGGGGCGGCCTCATGATGGTGCCATTCGCCTCGTTCATAGCCTTCACTTGCTGAAACATCTCGGGCGGCACCGGGCCGTTGGCGAAGTTCACCGCTGCAGGAGAGACTCGTGTTTGCGGCATGCTTCCGTCAGGCATCGGCGAGCCCGGTAACCCAGATTTCGCCATCTTCGGAGTGCCTCGCATCTGATCATTAGGGCCTGGGGAGGGTCCTGATCTACTCCCGGAAGGCGACATTACTGGCGCAAAGCCAGGCGCACCGGGCATCCCAGGCTGTCCATCAGGACGGCCTACATCTTGCTCCTGCCGAGCCATTAACAGTCTCTTTTTATTTTGCTGTTCCAGAAGCATCAGTTGCATTTGATAATCCTGAAGAGCGTGGTTGCCGCCAGCTTGGTTGCCGTTGGGGACGCCGCGTCCCATCTGCAAGGCTGGGTTATTAAAGAAGTCTGGAACACCGGATCCTCCTGATTCCAGGCCTGATTGCATAATCGGAGATCCGTGGCCCTGCATGCCCGGCTTAGACATGCTCTGACGCTGTTGAGTCTTTGCAAGATTTTGAGCGTATACCTGAATAGACTTCTGCTGAACCGCCGGGTTCTGCTGCTGGAACGCCACAAATTGAGGCTCCGACAGCGAACCTGGGTTGATCCCCCCTTGCATCAACATATTACTCGCATGGACTGCTTGGTTGGCGTCCATCATCGGGCCCGGAAACGCTTGGGATGGGCCTCTTCCATTACCTATCATTTGCGAGGGGATGTTATCAAGGCGAGGCCTCTTCGAAGGAGATGGTGCATTCTCTGCCGAAGAAGGTGTATGTGGCCTTTGACCGTTGATGTCAACGTCTGATGGATCTCTTCGCATTTGCTGTTGTTGGATCATCTGCTGATTTTTGGCCATCTGCAAATGCGCCGCTGCCACTTGCGCTTGATTCCTGGGATGCGGCTTCGTCAGTCGCAGATGTTCATTTATAGGATATAAGTGACACATCGTGCTAGATATCAACAAAGACCTGGTTATGAAAAGATTGACTCACGGCTGTCCCATAAATGTGTTCCGATGGTTTAGTTGGGCTTGCCGTTGCAAGTCTTTTCCATTCATCGGCATCCCTCCCTGCATCCGCATAACTTGTTCATAGTTCATGCCTGCCGGATTCATCATCCCAGGTACACCCCGCAGAAGTGCCTGTTGTTGTTCTTGACGCATTTTCGACTGTGCCTACACCGATGATAATTAGCGCGTGCTTCCTGCGTTTGTGCCTAGCAGAACGTACCTGAGAATGCCGTACGTATAGGTTGGCATGTTCGGTTGCCCGACTATTCTTCTTTTGCGCAAAATAGACATCCCAGAATAAAGCAAACCATTCCAAGAGGAATGAATTACCTTGCTGGTCGGCCGGGTTTCCAGCAAGAGGAAGATCGCTGGGTCTCTTCGGGTCCAATCCATCTTTTGAATCCATATGCATGGAACCATCGGCGGCACCATTGACGTCGCCATCACTCTGTCTTGGCGGAGGGTCCATGTTCAACCCACTATTGAAAAGAGCTCGCGCGCAAGCCCACTGTTCGTTCTTCAGAAAGTAGTCGTAGATGAAAGTATGGAGCCGTGCTTCGTAGTTCGGCTCTTCGTTATCGTTCCCCACCCTAGGCGTTGCGCCATTCGTCCCGTTGTTCATCAAGGGCATACCGCCCAGTGAACCACCACCGCCATTAAGGCCCGCCATATTGATGTGGCTCATGTTGGAACTCGACGTGCAAAAGAAGCCTTTCGGTAACCGGTGGTGCTGGTTGAAGATATCACTTTGCGTGCGTAGTGTCGATGATTTCGTGGGTTTGGCGCTTAGGAATCATATAAGGTACGGAGCACCAGAGCAGGAGTCACCCAAATATTCCAGACTGACGGAAAGCGCAAATGGCGAAACGAGTGGCAGCAGCACTAGAGCAAGCAAGACCTGAACACTGTGTGCACTGTGTGATGTGCCCAAGAGGATAGGTTTTGCGCACCTAGAGTGGTGGGTGGGAGATCGGCGGGATGTTGTAATTATCGGTGAAAGGAGATCTTCACTTGCAATTGCGACCGTATTCAGCTACACAGCCAGCAGTCCGTTATTTAAAAACAATAGCAGCTTGACGCCGCAGAGAAGAATTTCAGCGCAGCTTGGGAGCACCAGGAGATGGTAGCAGTGGTCCGAGTCCTTGACTGCCCTGCTGGACGAGTTGTGTCGTTCTTTGAGGGTTGGCAGGGAAGAGAAGGTTTGGGTGTTTCGGGCGGCGGGTGCGAAGGTTGAGACCCCAGCTTATACCTAGGCGTATTCTCTGTCACGCCGTACCTTACCTTTACTCCCTCGGACGAGGAATCTGATATTCAATTCTACATGCTTCTCTACAGACGATACGATCAGTCGTTGCATACTGTGCTGAGTGTCTGCATGTGTCGGCAGGGTAGAATCTGATAGAGAAACACTTGGGTCACAGCACTGGAAGTTAGGGCTACGGTGCAGACTGGATTTGGTGACATCAATTAGTAGCCAACTCTTTGCCCTTTACCTCCTTTTGACGGCCCTCACCAAGATCCGATGGAGATGTAAGGGCTGTGACAGCGGCTGAGTGTTTCAGGCCACATGGCACAGACCGTTGCCTTGAGCAAGGCTGGTCCTTTCTTTTAAGGCTGGTGAAGAAAATCCAAACCTTCTGGTGTCTGGGACTGCTTCGTCGCCACCCGGTTCTTTTCTAGGTGCTAGAAACATGCTGAGCATTTGTACGAGACGGAATCTTGGAGAACGTAAAGACGCGCTCAATACCCAGACTCCGCGGGGTACACTTTTCCACTAACGGTGTATGGTTTATGCAGCCACCCATAAGGTGTCAAGGCACAGTCGCATGGCTGGCCACTGATGAGAAGGATCGTCGTGAACTCTCTGTGTTAATCAAAATGGATTTTGTGATCGAGATAAGAGGTCGTAGTGGAACCTGGGCTCCCGTTCTACTTACTACCGTCTTTTGATAGCTGGAGGAAGGCCTGCCGCGAGATGCGCCTCTCTCTCATATTACGTTGATGGGAGGTGGATTCTTCACTCGGCATTGACTGTTGTAAAGAATGCCGGAACGAACTTTCCAAAGACTTCTAAGTGCGTTTGCAAGGCTTATGATTGATATGGGATTATGACTTGACTACTCGTCGTCTGGAGGCATCTCATCATCGATGTATCTTAGAAGGGTTATCTTCATCTCCGTGGTGTCGTTCCCTCGAAGTACATCACTGATAAAGTGTGTCTCTACTTGCATTTGTACCTGCAAAAAGCCATGAAACGTCAAAAATGGTCCCTTACAGAGGAACTTTGGAAGATCCTCGGTGGTATAGCAAGCCTTGATATAGGCATCGCATTAAGATATCCAAGAAGGGCATAAGAGAAGGCTCCACCACGATTGTAGAATAATATGCACCACCAAGGACACGAGAAAAGAGAGACTGACATACCATTTCTAAAGCACCTCTAAGTACACCACATAGGATATTAGAATACCAGAGTTCATCTTGCGCTCGGCCGTCGTCCGGTAGCTCCACAAAATCTGCCAATGGATTTTCTTCGAAAATTAATGAGAACTGTTTATTGTCATTCGCCCAATTGGCAACAGTAGGGGTAATGTTGAGGAAGATCTTGAATCCGATCTGCTCATTACTTAGCCCCAATACAACTACCTCTTCCAGTCCACAGCGTCTGAAATTTGGCTGCAATTTGGCAGAAAGAGGTATTCCACATACTTTCGAGATCGTCTCGGCTGTCTCCCTTAGATTCGCACAGCGCTGTGTGCCTGACTTGGCAAAGAAGTCTTCAACTAAACGCATACCAATGTTGTAACCCATCTTATCGAGCTGCTTGTTGACCTCCACATAGTTGCTATCAAAGTCCTGGCAGAGCTGAGCGACCATGGTGCCATAGGTTAATGTAACCAGCTCGGCGTTGACCTTGTCCACCCGTGTTCTACACGTCGGTCAGCGCGGTTTGAGTGGTTGGTAATGACCACAGATAGTTGCTAGGTAGATCAGTATGGAAGAACTTCAACTCACTTCCATACTCTGTGCTGAGATCAGCATGGATACTTTGAGGCTGGAGAATGTACTTTTGGAAGCTCACTCTTCGCCAACCCTGGCAGTCTTTGTCGACGCCATATTGATTCAGTTTAATACACCAATCGGCCCACCTAGCCTCACATGCGAGAATTGCCAGAGACGGAGAAGATTTGTGGCCATAGAAAGCTAGGGAGAAAGTGTCGAAAGAGCTTGGCCTTGGTTGCAGGGCTCGGTTGCGCTTCGCGTCTCGGCTTGGCGTTTTGAAAGCCTTACAGGCACTCCACAGCTTTAAATGTTCAATTGATACAACGAATACATTGCGCAATGGTGTGCCAGATTGGACTTAGAACTGCTTCTTCGCCAGATACCTAGAGATTGAGGACTCAAGACTTGTTGGAAGGTATCCAGCATGTCAGCCGGAAAGCGCCCCGCGTCCAACTCATTTGGGTCTTCCCAAATTGTAGTCAAGAGGCAGAAATCAAATGCAGACCTTGGAAATCATAAAGCGGTAGCTGTAACGAACGGCAATGCTGGCAATGGCGCTCTCATACAGGCTGTGAGTTTACCTTTCCAGCTTTCCAGAGTAACATATTGGTCTTGTGCTGAACGGTGTGTCCAATGAAGGCCGGCTGATGGAGTGGTGAGCCTAGGTGCCACGCACGAGTGGACTACAGGCTCCTATTATGGAACTTACTGGTAAGACTTGAGGTCAGCATCTTGGGACATTCTTTACTAACGAAGTGTAGGCCATTCTGGGGAAGTTTTTGCTACACGCTTCGATGCCTCAGGCCAATACATTGCAAGTGGATCAATGGACAGATCAATTAGTATTACATCTGAGAGCCCTTCTGTCTGCGTACGCCACTCTGACAATTCTTTCTTCAGTGCTGTGGCGGACATACGGTCCATGTGACAACTATGGCATCCTTTCCGGGCACAAAGGCGCAATCCTCGACCTACACTGGTCTCGAGATTCACGAGTGATCTTCTCAGCCTCCGCAGATATGACTCTTGCGAGCTGGGATCTGGAAACAGGACTGAGAATACGGCGGCACGAAGGGCACGAGGAAATTATCAATTGCCTAGATGTTAGCAGACGCGGAGAAGAAGTCCTGGTAAGCGGGTCAGATGATGGCTCTATTGGATTTTGGGATCCAAGGCAGAAGCGCGCTGTTGACTATACCGAGACCGATTATCCTATCACCTCGATCGCCCTTGCGGAAGCTGGCAACGAATTGTACACAGGAGGTATCGATAATGATATCAAAGTGTGGGACATGCGCAAAAAGGCTGTGGCATATACAATGGTGGGGCACACAGATACAGTCACCTCTCTCGAGGTTTCACCAGATGCGCAAGCACTACTCTCATATTCGCACGATGGCCTTGCTAGAACATGGGACATTAGGCCATTTGCGCCGGCTGACCGATCGATCAAGACATATGTTGGAGCACCGCTGGGATTAGAGAAGAATCTAGTAAGGGCTAGTTGGGATGCCAAAGGTGAACGAATTGCGTCAGGGAGCGGTGATGGGACGGCGGTAGTGTGGGATGCGCATAGCGCTAAGCTATTGTATAAGTTACCAGGGCATAAAGGGACCGTGAACGATGTTCGATTTGCTTCGGGAGATGAGTCTATTAGTAAGTGCTTGCCCATTGTGCTGAATTTGACACCACTGCTGACTTCAAATAGTTGTATCTGGCTCATCAGATAGGAACTTGATCCTAGGGGAACTGGCAAGCTAACTTTCTGCGCGCTAAGCATTATCATATTCGCTACCATGTGCATGGCATTCTCTTCGATATTGGGTGTACTTCTTGCACCTGACATTCTCGCCTCACTTGACTTCGTTATTCGTGAGTTTGCGGAGAATGCAACCAGTCCGCTTGCTTCCACTATTCGTGGATGGTTTAGGGAACCTTCGCCGTCTAGAACACCCTTATCTCGACATCTTTGGCATATAATTCGTACATTCATAGGGAAATCCGACCATTCCACTTGCTTTCACTATATCTGAATGGATGAAGATAGAATGAACGCCTCAGCTCCGAGCGAGGTCATGCTGTACTACGTAAGGACAAATTTCCCTATCAAATACATGTATCTTTCTGTTTCATTCACAATGCACTCTCTTATACGGAACATGTCTTCTTCTATATAAACATGGACCTTATCTTTGTATATATACGTTGATAGGAAGAAACATCTCCGTTCCGAAGATCCATGCATATGAAGCCAAATCAATTCCGCTCTGCATGCCTAGACGCTCAAAGTGGCTAACATCAATCGCAAACGAATCCCCGCAAAAGCCCAGCGACGAAGCGATAACTGCCGGTGCGACTGACGAGTGAGCGGATATTCGACTCATGTGGCTTGCTTCAAGCATTCTCGATCACCATGCACATGATCCTTTCCTTGCCGTCAACACCACGCAATTTAAGAGACATCTCCAAGGCCTCGGCTAACCGTGTCTTCTTACGTGTACGAGGTGCTCAGCTAGATGGAGTTCCAAAGACCTTGAACACATCCGCTGGGAAATAGGACCGACGACATATCAAACTGATCTGCGCGAAATCTCTCTCCAGATTGCCCTCGCCCACGTCAGATTTCACCGGCGTTGTCTCGCGCAGTTCCATCAGCATGAACTATTGAATGTCTTTTCTTACCTATGTACTTCGATTTTATCCGGAACCGTTTCATTGTGAGTAACGAAATGAACCAGCGGGGTGTTACGAATGAAAGATGAGTGCGTGGCCTCAGCGCTTAGGAAATGTCGTCGCAGAAGCGTTGGATTTCCATCTCGCCAAAGTCGGTTTGCCTGCGCCTCGGCAGAAGTCTTTTGACTCGACTCAAGCATGATGAAGATTCCGAGATCGTTGCTAATGAATGGAGACGGTGGAGCGGAGATACTTGGGGGAGGGAGGGAGCGAAGCGCAATTAGTAGGTGCATCGCTTTGTTCGCGCCAGTAGGTGTCGTCTTCCAAGTCGTTCTGATGAGTACTGTATTCTTGATGAACAGCGAGTATCCCGATGCCCTGCGCGCAATCCTTAGAAAGACTGATCGCTGATGACGAACCCGGAAGATTTGGGCCGGAGGAGCATCAAGAGGGCAATAAGTTCCCTCCGAAGACAGCTCCTTCCTGAAGAGACGTTCGCCCGCCTCCGTTGGTGGATTGTTGGTTACTTGGCGTCAAGACGAAACCAAATTAGATGAGACCCCATGTATCTACGGGCTTATCACAACTCCATTTTCATCTGGGATACAACCAAATTACAACGTCCATACTACCATTGTTCTCAAGATGTACATGTAGGAAAAGGGTGTATAAAAACCCCCCATCCGAAACAAACGACCAGAACCACAACACCACCCCCCCCTTCCCCCCTCCTAACAAACCAGGCAACCCACCCTAGCTCAACCCGCAAAACATTCACCCACTCACCTAATCCGAAGATCAAAGGTTGGAGTCCTGCGTCGTCCATTGCAGGAGCGCCGGAGGAACGGAGGAGACCAAGTTAGCCAGGGCCGCCGCCCGGGAGGTGGCGGGGATAGTGGTATGGTACCGTTAGCGGGGTGTGAACATATTTGTTAGGCTTTGAAAGGAATGTTTTTGGGTAGCAAAGCATTGGTGGTGGGAGCAGTGGTGGGAGCAGTGGTGGGAGCAGTGGAGTCGATTTTGCAAGAACTGTGTTCCTTTTTATGTGGAGGCTTAGCTAGGGACGTGCCTGACATATCAGCTAATTTGGTGAAGATTCGCCAGGTGTCGTATTACCTGATTTGAAGGCTGAAAAGGAGGGGAAAGAAGGGGAGCTGTACGGGACGTAGCTCTCGGAAATTCCCATCTCGCTCTCTTCAGCTACGTATAACCGGCTACCAACTGAGTTTTACCAGGCTAGTAGGCCTGGGCGATAAGATAAGGTAACGGCAGACTTGTAGCGGCTAGCAGTGTTTGGGCTCTTTGGGTTATCAAGGTGTAGTCACCCTTTGCGCTTTTGCTATTGCTAGTGGGTGATTGACATCTATAATAGGCGTACCAGATTCTTAGCATTCATCGAATCCCGTCGTTGCATTGGCCGCTACTCAAGAGCTGTCTCTCTTGGCATTGAATCGGGATGAGGCTAGGAGGATGTTTCCGTATACCAGATTAGCTTATTCACTGTCGACGAGTCCTCAAACCTCCAAAGTCTCGTGAGCCTGGTCGACATCGTGGGATCTATTTGAATCTGCTGTCAACAATACTTGACCATGTTCTGTTCGGTAGCCTTCATGATACCAAGGCCGTCCTTTCAGCTTCGGGAGGCATTTGAAACCATCCGGTCCGTGGCATGTCGCAATACTTGACTCGCACAAATTGGGAGGACTGCACTATGAAATGATCTGTGGCAGCTAAAGTTTCTTTCAAAGGTTTGTCGCAAGGTCTTTGTGTTCTTAGTGGTTGAGATTTATCGCTGGGTCGATGTCTGGAAATGGCTCCTAAGCGCTGGCGTCGGGATGATCCGAGGAGCCTCAACTTAGACTCGCAGCACCATTGGACAAGACAGGCCCAACTCAGAATAACGTGAAACTGGTCGAGAACTTGGATCAAGACATTCTTAGAAACATCACTGATGCCAATTGCTAAGACAACATGATGGCTGGGAGTGCTGTGGTACTTAAGAAAGGCGACGGCACCTGACTATGTTTTCCTCATCCGCATAACATTCACCGTCCATCAGATATTTCCTCAAAGTCTTGTCTTTCCTCTTTTGTCTGAAGCATTGTTTCTTTCCTTGCAACGATCATTACGAAGAAGCCTGCTTCTCACTAAGTCAGTATCAACCTGCCACGACTTTCATTGACTTGAAATCTTTCCTTGTCCCATCAGCCAATTTGAAATCAACGCTCCAATTTCGACCCTTCTTCCCTACCACCTCACCGCGGAATATGGCTGGACCCGACTATGGTGCTCTTGGTGCGACTTTCAAGCTTTGCAGGATACTCCAAGCCATATCTCTCCTCGGCATTATCGGAATGGCTGCGAACTTTATATCGGAGATGGTGTCCAACAACAATGCACCGTCAGATGTCCTTGTTGGCACGTTGACCGTTGTATGTAACTACAGGTCCGGAAGCTGCTTCATCACTAACGAGTCTTCCATAGACCTGTATAGCAGTGCTTTACTGCGCAATCACCTATATCCTGTACATTGACAACATCCTCCCATTCCTCATCACCACTGGCATGGACAGCATGTTGCTCGTTGCCCTTGCTGTCGTCGCCATCGTCGTCGGCAAGCCGCTTTCCTACTTGAATTGCCAGGTCATCGGGTCAGCCAGCGTCGCTGAATCAGCTCAACAACTCGGCTCCGAACTAAAGGCTAGTTGGAATCAGAGTACGGGCAAAGTAAATTACAGCAACTGGATCGGCGCCAGCAGGTCAACCTGCTACGAAATGAAGGCCATATGGGGGTTGAGTATTGCCATGTGGTAAGCAAATTCAATTCCACCACATCGCCTACATCATTTCGCTGACCAACAACCACCAGTATCCTCTTCGCGTTTTCTGCAACCTGCACTGTATGCCTTTGGCGTCGCAGCAAAGCCTTGGCAGCTGCACCCACGAAGGACATTGAGGGATGAAACGTTGGACATGGTGGAAGGATTGGATGGGGCGACAGTGCAGGCGGTGAGCGTGTCGGTAGTGGAGCAGGGGTTCTTTAGCAGAAACAGTGAGCTGGTAATACAGTACATAGCATGGATCCGGCGTTCTGGTCGGCTTAGAGTAGCATGAGCGGGGTTTTGCCTGCAATTCGAGGCGTCGGTAATAGACTATGTAATATGTATAATGTAGCATAAGGTACCTTGGACATAAGGGCCACAGAACCGGTATAACCCTTTCTAACCCTCTGATTGGTGTCGTCGACGTGTCTGTTTGGTTGGCTGCAGGTCTGTGATTGAATCCCATGTCCGCTGTCCGGTATTCGGACGGCTGTTCGAGAAGCTATCGTTGCACATGCCGAAGCTTATCGTGCAGCACACCAAGGAAACAACCCCCTCCCCCCGTGAGCGCAAAAAGGACCGTGGGTCAAGGAGTAGAGAGTAGTCGAACAAGCACAAGCGGTGTGACTCGAGCCGTCTATCCTGTTTCGCTTTGAACCATCAAATTGGCTTCCTCGGTACTGTGTAAACGGATTGAAGCCACCGATCTCCAACCGGTGGCGATGGCGATGGCGAAACCCATAGGAGTGGTAAAGTTGGCTGATAACGTTATCCCAGCCCGCTGTCCCGGTAATCCCCGTACGACCCCTTGGTACGGATTAGAACTAGACGATCCCAGTTCTTCAGGCTCGGCCCACACGATCGTCACCCCCCACATTGTTCTTATTGACGGTCCCAGTATTCCGTGCTCCGTACCCGCTGGGTATCTACCTAGTATCATCCAAAACTCAGGTGCTACATACGTACGACTAGTCTAATTACCGTTTATTACCTACCTACCTACCTACCTGACCCGCACCATAATCATGCTATTACTTACATCCCAAGTTCCCAACGCACTTCCTCCAGCTGGACACTCCTCTTCGTATGAGTATACCTACAATCATTCTTTACCTGCAGATAGAACAAGCATGATCCACTCTCCCGCGAAGAAGATGCATCGTTGAATCGAGGCAAGAAGCCCCACATTGCAACGAGTCCAATGCGAAGGAACTGTCTATTTGAAATTTGGAATTATACCTCCTTTGGTCTCGGTCACGGAATGTCGGTACAACCCGATAAAACTCCATGGATGGCTTCCTGGAGTGACCGGATTCCCATCGTAAGGCAGTTGTCCCAAGTAGGCCAATCTCGAACGGCCACTGACAAATCAAAGGACGATGGGTACGAGAATGACGGATCCAGCTTGGCCGACCTATCGTGAGTGCCCCTCCTCATACCATTTCCTTGGAATCTGACTAACCGAGATGCTCTCTGCAGCCGAATGTCAATTGCAACCTCGATCACCCAGTACCGATACGAGAATGGAAGAAGATATCACGTCTACCGTACGCCCGCTGCCCCCGATCAATAACCGATTCAAGTATATTGACAAGACTAGGGGAAGGTCAATACTGGGCTCCCAACGACGAGCAGGCTACGGCTTTGGACGACATTGCGTCAGTCTCTTGTCCTACCGGATTGCTTTTCCTACAACTGCCGCGGCTGACCAAGTCTATCTTCTTGCAGCCATCACATGTTCCTTCTGACGCTAAACGATAAGTTGTTTCTCGCGCCGTTGGATCACAAACCCCCGAGGAGAGCCTTGGATGTTGGCACTGGGACTGGGATATGGGCTCAGTATTGCTACCCCAAAATACGGCTCCAATTGTCGAGCTTATTCGTTTTAGAGACTTTGCGGACCATTTCCCACAAACAGACCTTATAGGTTAGATTGCAGATATTCCACTTGCTCTTCGCCTACTGCTTCTAACAATTTCTCTCAGCAACTGACCTCTCGCCCATTCAACCTGGCTTTGCTCCTCCAAATCTACGTTTCGAGATTGATGATTGCTGTAGCGAATGGGTCTACCCCAAGAACCATTTCGACTATATCCACATCCGTCTCATGTATGGGAGCGTCGCCGACTGGCCGGCCTTTTACAAAGAAGTTTATGAGTATAACCTAGTACCTACTAGATCATCCCATGCCAAATCTAACCTAAATTCACCGCAGACATCTCGCCCCCGGCGGCTATATCGAACAGGCCGAAATCTCCCCCGTTCCGAAGTCTGACGACGGCTCCATCACGCCAGGAGATGTGTACGACGAATGCGGAAAACTATCCGTTGAATGCGGCAAAGCATTTGGCAAGACACTGCAGACGCGAGATATCATGAAAGACCTGATCACACAAGCTGGGTTTGCGGACGTTGTCGAGACGAAATATAAGTGGCCTATCGGGCCATGGAGTAACGATCAGAGACTGAAGGATCTGGGAAGATGGAACATGAATCATTGGGAGAATGGGCTGGAGGGTTGGACGATGAGAGTTTGTACGAATTATTTGAATGTAAGTGAAGCTGCCACTTCTCTTGTCGTACCTTGAATCGTCTCCTGGTTTTTTTACTATTCGTTCTTTCGTAGGAGCTCGTGCTAACAGCCAACAGTGGACCTACGACGACGTAAAGGATTGGAATAGGAAAGTGCGCACTGCTCTACGAGACCGCACCAAACATATATATCAGGACGCGTAAGCTACCTTCGTCTTTACTTTCCCTCCCTACTTCTCTTTCCACTTCTTCTTCTAAATGATCTCTCCAACCCCAGAGATGCCTCCAAAGTCCCCAAACTAAACCCATATCACAGAAGCGTCGTCGTCGCCCGGAAACCGCTATAACGCGCCTGGACCCTTTTCGCGATGAATGATCGTACTTTCTTGATTACCTTGGCGTTTTGGAGAATCCCAGGGCGGTTATCTGATGGCATCACGTGAAGCGGCGTTTGTGCGTAAAAGGAACGGAATAATCGAGTGAACCTTTCTCGGAGAAAACTTCCTACTAAGGGTTGGGGAGAGAGCAAATCATGCCCTATCTTTGGAAATTACCTCTCTTCTTGGGGGTTTAGAGGTCTTGATAGATGGTGTTTGGAGTTGGATATGATAGCGGAGTATCTAGTACTATCGCTAAGGGTTTTGAAGCGTATATCGCTCCCTTCAATTCTTACCTTGCAAGTGATTATCCTATCCATCCAACTATCATCTCCATTCCATGCAAATCAAAAACCCCCTTCTCACTGCCACTTCTGCACCGAATCTAACACGATCCTCCCGCATCTCCGCCGGAAAGATGCTGAAAAGAGAAAGGACCGGGTTCGGAGCCATCAATTGTTCCAAAAACAATACAACAGTACAGATCCGCCCCGCCCCAACCACAATCCATCGAATCTCCACCCACCAACCTAAACATACGATACCCAATCCCCCCTAAAAATCTCTGCTTCCACACCCCCTCACTCCCCTCCCAAAGCCGAGGAAAGAAATCAAATAAATGAACTATATACAACCCATATAAAAAAGAAGTTAACGAGCTCCAGCCGTCTGCAGAGATAACTGGAATCGTGTGTCAAAGCGGGAATGACTTGATGCTGGTGTGGGTGATAGAAGGGCGGAGGATGAACGAGAGTGGGGTGGGTTGGTGGGTTGGTGGGTGGAGTGGGGTGGAAGAGTAAAAAAGGAAAGGAAAGGAAAGGAAATGAGAGAGATGGGCGTGATGATAAGATATGAGGAGAGATAGAGAAGGCGTGAAGGCTCGAGGGAAAAAAGGGATAGTGGGAAAGGACGGGACGGGACGGGATGGGACGGGACGAGAGAGTGTGAAATGCAGAGTTGATCGAGGGGAAGGAGATTGCGTGAAAGATGAGAAAAATTGAGGTAAAGGAAAAAAGCACTGTTTATCACTGCGACAGGTTTCCTCATCCCCTTTTCTCTCATCCCTATTCTTCCCCTCCCACCCTTGTGCGTCCTCCCTACCTCTCCCCTTTTCTTTCCCTCTCTTCTCTTCCCCACCCTCCCCCACCATCCACTCATAGCAACAGTGAGTGAAAAACCCAGCGATGGGGGAAGAGTACGCCGAAAAAAACCAACGTGATAGGAATGGAAGGAAATGGAGTTCAAGAAGTGTTGCTTGAGAGAAAGAAGAGGGGAGAGGGGAGAGGAGGTTCGCCAGATATGCTTCGTCTTCTCGAACCTCGAATCGAAAAGAAAAAAAAAACTCCCTCATCACACACCCTTGTTCCGCTCACACTTCTCACCACCTTCGTCCCCTCCCTCGCCTCATCATCCTTTTCCCTTGTTTATCCTAACCCCCCTCAACCTTCAACCCGCTCAACCCGCTCAACCCCCCTCAACCCCCCCTCCAAAAACCCACCAAAAGACCATAAAAAACCCCCGAAACTCAAAAGCCAAAGAATCCATCACCCCAACCTCAAGGCCCTGAACCTCCCCCCCCCAAAAAAAGAAACAAAAAGAACGAACAAAACAGTGAGAACGAGACAAGAGGCACTCGGGCACATGAAAAAAAAGAAAAAGAAAAGAAAGGGGGGGCGGCGGATCCTTGATGTTTTGAAAGAAAAAAAAGGAAGACGATAAAATGAAAACGGGCAGTTAGCAATGAGGAAATCCGAGAAATCCTTTCTTTGCCCGCAAGATCTCTGTTCTGGCTAATTGAGACATCAGACCTCGTTCGCAAATTCTTAGGCTAGGGGGCTGAGATATTGGAGCTGGAAGTAAATCATTAAAAAAGGGGGGGGGGAGCTGGTTGGTCCGTTTTCGTTTTTCGTTTTTCGTTTTTCGTTTTGTTTTTGTTTTGTTCTTTTTATACGGAGTGTTGCAGTGGGGCTGGAGGGGTTTTTTTTTGGAGATTGGTTTTCCGACGGGTAGAAAGGGGAGGTGAAGCCGAGGCAGCACCACCACCGTCAGAAGAGAGGGGAGATTTGATCTGAAGTGAGGAATTTTCCTTCGGAATCGCGTGACGATGTCAACGATGTCAACTGTGGGAGTGTGTGAGGAGGGTTTTGGGGGAAAACTGTAGAAGTGGTTGGAGAGGGTTTGGGGGTTTTGGGAAGGAGGATGGGCTGTGCTAGTTAGTGGTGGGTAGGGGGTAGTTGGGTGCGTGATGGGTGATGGGTGGTGGTTGGTTAAGGGGTGTGGTGGTGGGAAATGGAGGGATGAGGCATGTAGAAACAATGAGAATAACCTAGTTCATGGCTGCATTGTTCGAGGTAGATATGATGCCATGAACAAAGTTCGAAAACCAACTCTCCTGTTCTAACCCACCAACCTTACATCCCCTCCCTCCCTTCGCCCCCGCAACCATAATACACAGCCTCCCTACTCCGGCGGGCCCTGGAAAGTCTTCGCAACCTCAGGCTGCCACTTCAGCCGATCCTTGCCAAAGATCTCCGCGTGCACGCCAAAGTCCTTGCTGCCCTGGAGCAGACCGGTGCGGATGATGATTTTGTTGCCGAGGACGGTTTGGTGGTGGTAGACGTGCGAGGTGCAGTTGGGGCAGTAGTAGCAGTTTACGTCTTTGCCTGTTGGGGAGGGGTTTAGTTTGGGGGGGGGTTGGGGGGAGGGAAGAGGGAAGATGGAGGGCGAGGTTACCAGAGTCACCCTTGTAGGTGTAGGTTTTGAGCGAGCCCTTTGTGACTTTCAAATCGCCTTCGGTGGCCATTTGGTTGAGGGTGTTTTCGCCGCCGCTGAGGAGTTTGCAGGCGTCGCAATGGCTGTGGGGAGAGGGTTAGTTTCGTCTTTGTTTTGAGTTCCATGGTGATGGGTAGACTGTTTACCAGAGAATGTGAGAAGCATCATCGACCTTGGTGGTCCACTCGGTTTGGCCGCAATGGCACTTTCCGTTGTAGGTGGTCATGTTTGCTGTGGGGGTTGATGGTTGTTGAGATGGAATGATTGATTGCGGGAAGCTGAGCGTGGTTGGCCTGTAGAGACGTTATAGAGGAGATATGAGATGTGATGAGATGGGATGAGATTGAAAAAGAAGTGAAAAGGATTTGTTTATGGCCCCAGTATTTGAAATACTGTGCATACGGTCATGGACTAGAGTCCCCTCATCTCCTTCACCCCGCGGTTACCCCACCAAGGACCAGAAAAGAGGTGGCAGGCGTCATTGCACTGCTCATTGGGCCGTTGATTGGTATTAAAGGTACTTCAAAGTATCACTCTCTCATCCTCCGCTTTGTACAACGTCTCGGCCTGAGAAGCCAACAAAGTCGGCCTACAAGGGAAGTGCAGGATTGGAGAAAAGTCTTCCAAATCTTCCAAATCTTCCATTGAGATATCTATGCAGGAGAAAGCGGCATGCTCCCGGTCGTGCGTCTTCGTGCATTATGCATATCAAGCGTCAAGGTAGACGAATAAGGCATCATATCTTTCGTGACCGTCGTCGTACTCCCTAGGAAGTATATGGATTAGTGCAACACGAACTGGAAATCCTGGGCATTGTTCTCCACCACACCGAAACCGGTGAAAGGATCATAGTGTCGGCTTTGCCGGAGCCAGATGTTGGAATCCGAAAGGGACCGTACATTGAGATCCTCTCCCCCCGGCGCATGGTAGGATCATGCATGCAGCAGCACCGGGTAGCGCACTGGGACAATTCCAAATAGTCATCTCAACCGTGGATGCGGTATTGGGGATTGGAGGACGCCCGGATCGCAATGTGATGCTTAGTCAGTTGTATCGGATTACCTTACTCTGCCACCTACTCCGTATTGCAGGGAGAAAACGCATCGTGATTGCGGATATGGATGGAATCTAATGCTTTGGGAATAACAATACATATGCCTGCCCCTGATGATAAAAGCCCTTCGACCTTGGCCTCTAGTAAAAGCTCATCAAGAAATCCAATCAATCAATGACCGCTCCACCTCAACCATGTTCAATCCCCTCACCCTTCATTGCTTTCAAACATATTCGACGTTTTCTGCATGAGATCGAAGAAGCCGTCATCCTCCAAAACGTTGAGATCCCCCCCTGAAAGCGTCATCCCAAGAGCTTGCTCGAAGCCGGGATGCATCCTCCGTAGCCCATCTCCTATCATCGATGGCGGGTACATGTCGGCTTTGTACGCATTCGTAGAGTTTGCCTGCGCAGGGCTGAAGTCATAAGTACTGTCGCCACCATTGGGGACCTGATGGCCGCTGGGGCCCGAATTACCCATGGCAACCTCGCTCAGCAGGTGCAACGGCGTCTGGCCCGTTGCGGATGGGCCGTGTGATGGTTGATGATGTTCCCGCTGTGCTGGTGCAGTCGGATTACTTTGGACCTCGCCGTTCTGCAGCTTTGGTTCAGGCTCACCCTTCATAACGGTATTGGAGAAACTCGCCCGATCGTTGATTTGTTTCTCGTACCAAACCTGTAGCATGGCCATTACCAACGAGAAGTTGTGTGCTGGGCGAGATTTCCCATTCGCGGCACCAGCTCGTAGCAGGTCGATGAGGCCAGCAATGTATCTTCCAACCTTCATCTCGTCACCTGGTATGAGCTTTCCCAGCTCGGACTCCGGTAACGACGCGGCAAGGTGCATCTTGATCAACAGAATGCTCGCATAAGCGACTCGAGCAAATGCGGAATTGGGAATTGTTCGGACCTCCTGAGGACTAAAGGCCAGGAAGGTGTTAAGAACCCCATGGACCGATGCTAGGCATACTCTCAACGCGGCCTGGTGCGCTGGCGTCAGCGATGTGGGATGTGTTTCGTTATCCCCTTCTTGAGCATGCGAGATACTCTTGCCTTTACAGTCATGATGAAGATTCATAGCAAAGTCATGCATGTAAAGATTGACATAGTGCAGTTCCAATGTCAGAGGTACTGTGGCAAACGTCAGCCTCATTGGGACATTTCAGTGATCATAGCAGATCCAAATCCTGCTGTTTTCCGGATGTCGGCTTGAATGACTTACACGAACTAACCTGGGCTGACTTCTGTGTGTCCCAGTCTTCAACCTTGCGCTCGAATCCTTTTAGCCAGTTCTGTGCCTTGGAGTCAGATACGCCTAAGACGGAGATCTCATCCCTAACGACTTGTCGTTCAGCATCCTCCGTAATTCGTTGGAGCCTTATCCACTCGCATAGAGCTTTGTCTGACGGTAGGGAATCTTTGGTATATCCAATTTCATTGAGACATGTATCTGTGTATGAGTCCCACAAGACAAGATTGGGCCTTCTTAGTCCCATGGATGCACTGTATCGAGTCAGACAACCGCGCACAAAGTGGTGATAATTGCGCGATACCGCGAGTTAGACACATGGACAAGTCGAAAGGTAGATAGGTAGGTAGGTATACCAGTAATAAAAGGTTACTTACTTCGCACATAAGAAGTAGCAGCCCAGCCACGCTCTCTTGCTTTCAATCGCATCATGGTTCACCAAAGGAGCCTTCAAGCGCTGGTAACTCTGCGCAAAAGACCCATCCTTGCCGGACTTCGAGGGCTTCCCAATCCCCAAGTCAACAGCCATGACCGCAGCCATGTGTATCAGCTGATAGTATTTCGTATCCCTATCATCTTCTGGCCAATACCAGACTGTCAAGACTTGTAGAGCCTGCACAAACTCTAAAGACTTCTCGCCGTTGTAGACGATACGGTCAGCAAGAGTCCGCGTAATCTCCTTGATTAGGATCCGTTGGAGGCTTGGGTAGTCTTGTCCAGATGCAACACTTAGTATAGCGAGGAACAGAGTGGGCGTATCCTTCCGAATGTTCTCGGCTGTTACATCAGCAGGGAACACTACAATCGGGATGTGAGACGCCATGTTTTTGGTGAAATGGTAGAAGATATCGAACGCAGTGGCAGCATCGAGGATGTTGCGATCAACCACATCGGCATGCTCGTTACCTACGAAGGGTGGCCCGGGTGAGAAGCCCATTGGAGGCGGCGGAGGCCTCGCTTTCTCTGCCATGAGGAACGGGTGTATATTCGAATTATCAGGAGGCATAATTGTGGGTGGCATCGCCACATAATTGTTGCTACCCGGAGGCATACGATGGTCCGGAGTCTCCACATCTTGCTGATACTCCGAAATACGTCGCTTCCTCCCAGCACTTGCTCCTGTTGGATCGTTGCTGTGTTGCTCCACCTCATCATAGCTATCATCCTCATCGCTATCGCTCGCAGCTTGACCCCTCGTCACATGCAGGCTGGCGGTAAGAGCTTCAATCTTTTTCTCTAGTTCCGCAACCCTGCTGTCGGTTTTCTTTTGTCTTTTGCGGCTAGGCGCTGTAACGACGCATGTTCTGCCTGCCTTGGAGCATCTCCTGCACGTCCTCTTCACAGGATCCGGCTCGCAGCGAACCTTGAGCCCCCGACATGCTTCGCAAGCGCGTGGACGCTTTGACTCGCTGAATCCACCGTCACCCTGCTGCGAGGGGCCAAAGGAAGGGTCATGGTGAGACTGGATGTCTGGTGGGGGAAGATTGTGAGGCTGCTGATCAGGCCGATAGGAATAGTACGGGTGGCCTCTGTCCTGGGGCCATGGAGGTAATCCGGATTGATGCTGCTGTTGCTGTTGCTGCTGCTGTTGTTGGTGCGGAGGAGGTGGGAGTCTGATCGGATTAAGCGGGTAGCTCGGCGGTGGCAGCGAAGAGTACGGCTGTGATGCACCTTGCGAAGGCTCACGAAGTCTTGGATCAATGTCCATAACGGCCTCAGATGATTGCGGGACCGGTAACACGGTCTTTCGGAAAGCGCAGACCGACTTGTCCGATTTGGCCACGATGAGAGGGAAATTTTAGTTGTCTTAGGGCGGGATGCTTAGTCATTGGCAATCTCACCTCATTCAGGGGATTGAGCACTTCATTACTACCGAAAGTCGGTAATATAAACTATGGGCCATTTCAACTCCCTCTCATCACAGGAGCTTTCTTGGACTAGTAAATTCAAGCTCTTATTTGCGGAGAGTTTCGCTGGTTATTGATGCACAGTGTTGAAAGCATTCACTTTGCTTTCCAACATTCCTCGACGGTCCTGCTATTCTAAAATCGTCCAAGAGCTCCTTCTGGTCAAACCCTTCAAAGTGTTCCTTTCATCACCTCATCTACTCTACTTCCGATTCTCCAGGAACCATTATATCCCCAAACAGCTCATTGATCTCCTCGCCCAGCGCCTTCCAGTCTTTCCCATATTCACAATTCTGCTTCTTCAGAATATTCAACTGATTCTGCATCACGTAGAGCTCGTCGAGATGTTGGTTTGCCACTTCCGAACCCCAGGCAACATCCAACTCTGTCAGGGACTTTTCCACTTCCTTCCCACTAAAACGGAAGTCTGCTAAAGCTTGCTTGTGTCTTTGTTGGAGGACTCGGAGGCGGTCGCGCAAGCGGATTTCGCGGCTGTCACCTTGAGTCCTTGGTGGGCTACTAGACTCGTGGAAAGCACGACGCGGTGGGCTGTGTTGTATTCTTCGCCCTGGTGGACGGGCCAGCCGGATTGCACTAATACCACGAAGGGCGGCGCTAGAGTCTTGGACACGAACGTCGCTGGAGGGAGTTACCGTGCTTTGGCCATCCAGGCTAGGGCTGCTGAATGGAGCCGCGGCAGGATTGTACTGAGGCCGTTGAGGTGGGCTGCCTGTCGTTGGCCCTGGATCTTGGCGGGTGGGGCTGACATTACGCTGGTTGGAATGATTGGGTTGAGGGAAGTGCGGTATCCCAAAGCTACTAGCCATGTTTGACTCGGTCGTGTTTGGTAGGTGCAATGGGAATGCAGCTGGGTTGTAGAATGGAGTTTGATGCGGGCTAAGGGGTTGAGTAGGTGGACTCTCGGGATAAGATGTAGTAGGGCGACAAAAGTAGTTAGTCGCATGTTCGTTGTATGTCTGGTTCGGGTGTAGCATAGTAGTTTGGCCATAGAAAGGAGTATGTGTTGGGCTCGTATGGGCAGAGATTGACTGTTGATAGCTGTAGAAAGGTTGGACATAGTGAGCGTGCATTTCGTGATTGCTTGTCGGTACATTCGCAGACATCTGGAATGTGAAAGGAGCCGACATAGGATTAGTTCTCGTCGGGCTGGCGGAGGATGATACGTCTTGTTGCTGTTCCATGGCGTGGTTGTGTTGAGAATTGTTTTTGTATACCTTGAATCGATTGAGATGCGCCATATTAGTTTCAGAGAGGCTGTGCTTTATGTGAATTAGCACAACAACAAGTGAATGACTTGCACAAGGATTTTCCAAAATTGCTGCCTTTAAGTAGGTAGTTGAGATCTGTCAGCATCACAGAAGAAAACGCAAACAGAACAGTCACCAGGAAGTGTTGGACTGGTTGCTTGACAAAAGATTGATTGTTTTGGGTCTGCGTTCCCTGACGGCCAGGTTCCGGAATGATTTATATAAGTGAATTTTGTGCGGATTGACGGCCGCGCCGAAATTCCCTCCAGTAAATCTTCTGTCTTGTGCAGGAAAATGTATAACCATCGTCTTCCATGAATGTGAGCTTTATCTCAACGTATGTGTTTGAAGCCGTGACTGAAATTTTCTACCCGGTCTCATGCACAACTGGCATAGGAGTATTTGTGGTTTCTTCGGCTTCCTCCTCGAGACGTTCTCTGGCGAGAGACCTGCTTTTCTGCCAAACGTATCCGACGAGAGCTATCCCCACTACGAGTGCTATGACTAGCATAACGATATTGACAGGTACCGGGTCCCCATTGAAGACTTTATGAGTCATTGCATCCAACGCAGACTGTGAGAAATTCAGGAGGCCAGCAAGGCAGATGATCAGACCATAGACCTTGCCAAAGGTGCGGAAGCCGAAAACCTTTGCGGCATAGTCTGAGACGGCTGTGTAGTATAGAGGGCGGTATAGGACGAAAATAGCGATATTAGCATATGCTGCCCATGTGAAGGGTAATATCCCGAGCACACCAACGCAAGTAGCTATTGTTACCAATAGAGCAAGGACAAACGGAGTACTCGAATTATCCAGAACAAGACCGATGAAGGGCACAGAGAGGACTCCACCAAGAGGTAATGCGATATCGAAGACCTGGTTGACATGCTCTGCCAGCAGATCACTTTTTAGTAAGTAGTCATACTGTGTCCGTATAGTCGCAACGAAGTAATTAATCCTTGTCATCTGAACCACTGTAAAGGTGGTGATGAGGATGAACCACGGTGTCCTGAGTTGGTCCAATGCTGACCGCCCATGTAGAGCCCCCCAGACACCGCTAGTCTCTTTCTTCTTCGCTTCTTGCTCGTCCAGCTCGTCCTTGTCTTTCTTACCAAGTAGCGATGTAATTTCAGATACTACACTCTCGGGGTGCGCACGTCGCTCTTCTCGAAGGCGATCAATCCCTTCGCAATCATAACTATCCGGATTAGCATGATCAACAGCCATTAATGGGTCCTCAGCACCGCTAACAAGCTCGCCGATAGTCTTGTAAGAATTCGATGGCATTATGAAGAATTGCGCAAGCAGTATGAATACCGGAACGATCAAATATATCAAGAAGAATTTTTGAAGGGTAAAGGTCCCATTGGATGCTGAATAAAGCAGGCGATAGAAGAGAAAGATGGCACTCGATGAGTCAAAGGCACCGGTTAGCAGGGCGAGGATGAGACCTGAGTGATTTGGGAACGTGTTCGATAGTTGAAATGATGATATAAATATGAATGGTCCTCCCAGTGCAAGAAATAGATAGCCCGGAATGTAGCCATCAAACGGTAGTTGCGAGGCGAACGCAAGGAGTAAAGCACCAATGGCAAGTAAGATACTGCCACTGATCCCACTAACGCGAGGGCCATATTTGTCCAGAATCGTGCCTACAGGGAGTGCGCAAACGTTCGTCGCTACTGCTGCTGTCGTGAACATGAAATTTAACCTGTTATTGATCATCGATAAGCAACAGTACTTAATCCGTCAGTCGTGGCCATTGTACCGTAATTCCTGCTCATAACATGTTCCCCCGCTATCGTATGACTCTTCCGCTGTACAAAAATCACTGTAAACGCCCTCCTTGATCAAGACTGGCTTTATCGCTGCGTATCCAAAGACTGTGCCGGCGGCAAAGAGGCAATAGATGACTGCGGTCGAGACTTGCACTGCTCTCGTTCGTCGTTAACATATTCTCTTAATCGAGCGAATATATTCGCCCCACTCACAAATGCGCTTCGGCATTGAGACCTCGAAAGCTGCTACTGGCTCATCTTTTGCCGCTGAGGGGATCCAAGTGCCAATTGGATTGAAGCTCATCTTCCTATGCTCAGATCTCGCCGGCGATGACCCCCGGACATGCTCATAAGATGTCATCGAGTTTACCCTATGAAGTGACATGTTGAAGGGTTACGGAGTGAGTGTGCTTTCTTCAATGGAATCTGTTGAAAGAGTAGTGGTGGGATGAACTCTAGTGCAGACAGAAGTACTCTAGAGAGTGGTCGAGATCACAGTGTGGAGGATCGTGGGATCGGAAGGATCCTGACCCAATTGATCCAAGACATGGAAGGCAAATTCCCTGATGTTGGTGCGAGGGAGGGGTACGGTAGGTATAGAAATAGTCGCTGTACTGGAAATCCGATGACGAGGGGAAAAGCTTAAACTTTCGGCAAAAGCTGCCTGTTGTGAATTTACTGACAATGGAACGTCTCCCATCAAATGCAATTATCCAAAAGTGGACATCCAACCGCCAAGGTATGCCTGATCGCTCAATATTTCAGTAAAACGTCAGAAGCAACATAAATCCAAAGCATCTTTGAACAGAACGTAGCGTTATTCACAGCCCACCTTGGTGCACCGGACATGCCCCGACGCCTTTCGTATCCCACCATCGGCGTATGCATGCCTGTAAACCTTGAATTAGCAAGTGTGTAGATAGAAGTCCGGGGAGAATTCGCGGTTCTCTTACCTTGTGGAATTTACACAGACACTCCAACCTTCCCATCTCATCCCCAACCGCGAACTCTTCAAAACAAATCACGCATTCCTGTGGTCCGTCCCCACCCTCTCCTATACAGTCCTTTTCACTTGCGTGGTATACCACCATTCCTGTAGTGCGCCGTCGTGGCATCGATGCCGGCGGTGGCATACCTTGAATACCCCCCGACCTAGGGATAGAACTGACGCCAGCCTGCGAAGGTGTAGCCGCACTAGCTGCTACCGACGCTGCGGTAGCTGTTGCTGGAGACGGGTGGGAGTTCCTAGGGGTCGAGCTTGAGAAGTGCGACCCGATGCACGCTGTGACATGGGCTTCACGAGCTGTTTCAGACCCATTGGGGCCTTTCGGGGGAAGAGCGGAATGGCAGATTGGGCATTCGTCTTCTTCACGAAGCACTGGTCGAGGCGCCGCTCGAGGGGGCGGTGGGGTTTCGACGTCGAGCATCGGGCGATAATGAGGATGCGCAGGAACATCTAGGGTGGAAATGTGATGACGGTGGCGAGGATGTGGCGGCCCATGTCGTTGGAGTAGTGACTGAAGATAGTTCTGTCGACAATTAGCATTTTTTTCGAAGTATGACAAGAATGTAGACGTACATCATCAAGCGGTGGTTCTGGCGCAGAGCCGAAAATTGATTGATAATTCGGAGGTGGTTGCGGCGCTCTTCCTGGAGGCCGGGAGGCGTGACTATGTCGGCGATCAATCGCAGGACCTGAAAAGAAGGAAGACCCTCCGGGCTGCTGTCCTGAGTTGTTGCTCGATGTAGGAACATCCGTCATACGACGGTCAAGGCGGTCCGAAGAAGTTCTCCTCGCCAATGGCGGTCCTTGCTGAGCTGACGCTGAGAAGTTCCCCGGCGAAGGGCGATTTGGTGTCTCTCCTGACCTAGCAAATGGATCTAGTCCATGTCGATTGGGGGATGGATATGCAAGATGGGGCAGTGGATTGGGATCGGGTACGCATGGGTTACATAGCCTGACCTCTTGGCCACCGCCAAGGGCAGGGTCGATGCGGTAGTCTTGACTTTGAAGTCTTCCATTCCCGTGAGCATGATGTGACGGTGACGCATTATTCTCGCTATCACCAGTGAGATCAACAACCTCAGTGCCCCTCGCTGTTCGAGCACGCTGCATCGCAGCCGCTTCTTGGGGCGAACGCACGATAAATTGACGCGGGATGGTGATTCGATGTGGAGAGCAACTAGCACATACTACCCTCCCACATTTTCTGCAATGATGCCTTCGGTACAACAAGCCGAATTGAGTACCACAAATCGGGCAGGCTGATACCTCATTATCTGGCTGCCATCGTGGGAGTATGTTCTCTTGACTTCTGCGATCTCGTGACGATCCAAAGCTTGGCCTTCGAGGCAGGGGTCTCTCCGTAATTCTTTGCCCAGGTTGAATTTCTGCACCTAATGAACTGGTAATTAAAGGATCCTCATGTGTTGCGTGCGTTAAGCTTTGCCTCATCCTGTGATTCGCAGTTTGTCCGATGGATATGTTACTGGCCGATCTCCTGCGCGAATGATCTTCTTGCTGCTCTGACAGTCTTCGTTTTCTATCTGCTGCTATTAGGGCAGCCCTCCCTTTTGCGATTCGAATTTGCTCTGGTGTAAGTTGTCCAACAGCCGGTGAGTGCCTGAAAAAGTCCGTCCAGGTCTCTCCATCTACAGGCATTCCTTCAGGCCCCATTCCACCATGCAACCCCGGGCTATTTGCAGATACTTCTCCATCGCTATGCAATCTTCTCAAAGCCTCCCCGATCCTGCTACCGCTCCTACTATTGCCCTCGCCTGCACCACCGTGAGAACTTGTCCGAGGAGGATGGGTTATAAGATTGCTAGCGTGTGGAAAGGATGTTCTTGAATCTCGTGGAGGTGGATCCATCAAAGTTCCCAATGCCAGCTTTGGGCGCTTGTGAGGACGGTCGAGAGATGGGTGTTGGCGGCAATGCCCCAGATGGCGCCGATGGTCCTCCAGGGTGTCTTCGTGACGATACTCGTCATGCAACGCTCGTCTCTCAAGCCCAAGTCCGAAGCACAGGTTGTACGGAACTAGGTCGATCTTGATTCTTGGATATCTCTGAGACAAGCGAGCGTTAGCCGCTAGCAGTTCACAATGATATATAGTCGTGTGCCTACTATGTAGAAATATAGATACTGCTTCGATGCAACATAGTGTCAAATCAGCAAGGCTAAGGACAAGTGAGCAACAATATATCCAACGGTCACGAGTGATAGAGGGAAGATGTGTTGTCGATCGAAGGATGTGGTGGTCGGTCTCGCACGTTGCTATTGGTCAAACCTTCTCCGAGATAGATACCTCAAGTCGAATTCGTTAAAGATCTTGTGCATGAGAGAAATTTGCTATGTACACAGCTAAACAGTCTATCTAGGTAGGTACATCCTCTTATCTATCTAATTAGGGTGATATGTGTTCAATGAATTTTTGTTTCGATTAGTATCTTACGACTTCGATGGTGGCATGCGACATGATGATTGAACAAGCAGTCCCATTGTTATTGCTTGCCATGTAATCACAAAGTAGAGATAGGAATAAAGGTATAGCACCGTCTTATTTTGATGTTGGAGTGAGTCCATCTGTGCTCTCTCGCCCTCCCTGCCACTCTTAGCACTTTAGCAGAGGATAGTATATGTACAGTATAGTAGATTATTGGATTAACAGCTTCACCTGACTTAATATTTTCCCAGCAGGCTTTCTGCATTTGAGATGCAACGCCTTTCGAAATCCCGTCTGCATGCAAAAACGCTACGCAGGATAAGTACATTCCTCAAATGTCAACCGCCATTGACCAAACGCCAACAGACCTTTTCCGTGACCCTAAGGAATTCGTTTCCGAGCGATGTATGTGGAATGCGTGAAGAAAAACTAGTATGAGAGACAGGTAAGTGTGATTATATTCGAGGGAAACGTCGTGTGTCTGGGTTTCGATGAGCTCGATCATCTACAAGCTCTGCACTGGACCCTAGAAATTGTGGCGAATCGTCAGGACTGGCTCTATGGATGTTGTCACTCGCGCGATGTTGCTGCACGTAACCCATGCTTGAAGGTCGATCTGACCGGAGATCGGGAGCCAACGACCCAAGCACTGACGATGAATGTCTGCCGTGACGGGCCGCTTGATTCATGTTTTCATCGCTGGGTTGTGTCAAGATACTGGAAGTAGCACTCTCTGCATTGGTAGATAATCGATCCTGTGCCAACGGAGAAAGCTGAGACTCGAACGGCAACCGTTGCAATGTGCTGTCTGGTTGCAAACGTTGGTTGGATGGCGTGTCAGGATCGTAAAGTCTGCCCGAACGCTGAGGAGTTACAGGAGGGGAGCCAGCTATTGTAGAAAGCCTTATGGCTTCAAGGTCCGACTCTCCGTACGGTGAATGTCGTCTGGAACTCTTCCTCGGGAGCGTTGGAGGCCTTCTACTATTGTGAGTATTGTCGCGAGTCGGTTTGGAGCTTGCTCTAGACGCTATGCGGCTTGGCAGCTCAATGCCTCCCCCAGTTTCAATGGTTGGTAACGAGGGAGGAAATTGGGACAGCTGGCTCGCTCGATTCGCGGAATCCCACTCTGCTTCTGACAGAGACCTATCCTCATCACCTTCTTCACTACCCAGATGACTAGACAGCTCTTCGTCCGGCAAATGCCGAGTACCTCCGCCTATTGCATCGCCTTCATCACTAAGGGCAAGCTCACGACTTCTCTCAGGAGCCACATCTCCTGGCTCGTCAGAATAGCGAGGCTCATTCCCAAGAATTATAGCGCCTGACGGCGTTCGGCGTCCGACTGGAGGAGCTCTTGAACTTCTTACAACTTCGAACCCTTTGCCCGTGTCCTTCGTCTTGCCGCCGAACAAGCTCTTGATCCACCCAGTAGCAGAAGAAACAGGCCCTGTAGGGTCGGCAGGGCCAGTTTTCAGTCTACGTGTGGGTAAATTAGACAGTGCAGGGCCCCGAACGCCATAATAAAAATCAACTTCTCGAGTTGCGTAGTCGGTTTTGGACAGCCGTGGATCGTCAGGGTTCGAGTCTGAGCGATCGCGCGTCGTACCAAGATGAGCTGGAAGAGGCGTTCCACGTCCAGACACCGATGGACCTTCCATCATATTTGGTGACCCTTCTTGCTCAGGGCTGTGCTGACTCCACCGTCTGTTTGCCCAGTCGGCGCTGGCCCATGAACCGCGACTGCGTGCACCAGGTGAGAATGCATCTGCTGTCAATCGTCTAGCCCTTGGTGGCCGATAGTATGGGTCTGAAGCTTCCGCATTTTTCAGGTTAACAATACCTCCACTAGAAGATCCCGTGTGGCCTCCTGTTTGGCTTGCACCCGGAAGGTATGAAAACGCACTCGCTCCTCCAGAAGTGGGCGTGTATGGGGCACTTCCACTTTCGGCACGATTGTTGCCGCCACCCGTTGCACTGACTGAGTCAAGCCCTACACTTGTCCTGTTTTCGCCATAACCTTGTCTATTCAGCAAAATTGCAGAGCTCCCCGACATACTTCGAGATCTTCCACCATTGAGCTGTACCGACTTTCGGTCACCGTCCGGGCCTAGCATGGCTGCATCAGAGGCTATACTTTGTCGAGCTTGGCCTCTACGTCGAGGATTTCTTCGCGAAAGCTGCCGCATTCCGAAAGCCTTTACTAGTCCTCCTCTGGCAACGCCACCTCCAACCCCATCTTCGCCTCCTGCACCGGCTAGTCTGGCGATCACTTCAATGAGGGTTTGACAAGCATTGAGGAAAAAACCAAAAACAAGAACAATGGCATGCATGAGAAGGATGACATATCCGATCCATCCTTTTGGTGCATCACCTACCGCGAGGGAAGGCACGAATGCCACGCTTAGAAGGATAGTCAGGAGTCTGACAGCAGCGAAGAAAGTGTGGAAAGCGTTCATTGATGTCGGAGAGGAAAATGGCCGAAAAGCATTAAGCGTCAGGATTAGAATGACCTCACAAATGGCCAACAATACCAACTGAGCGATGCCGGATGGTTGAACGGCGCCTATCGCAATCCCTCGAAGAAATGTGAGCATTACAGGTACCAAGGCAAAAGTGGCAGCGTTGTCGGAGTATGTGTTGTACAGAGGTCCGTACAACAGCACAGTCGGCAGGTCATCGAATAGATACGATCGAGGGCGAGTGGATGCAACGAGCCAAAGCAGGTATCCTGCAAACCCGACTAAAGCCACGATTAGCACTGATGCGAGCGCTACAGTAGCTTGTGGCGAGCGGCCAGCTACCACTAGTTGGTACATCGAAAGCGCCACAACGGGTAGGAGGAAGTAGTTGAAGACAACTCTGATAGCGTTTCCGACGGTGAATGGCATATTCTTAGCTCGAAGATCCTCCTCTTGGATATTAGATATCAAGCGGTAGCCCCATCGAAAGACGAATCCAATCTGTACGAGCACGACCACAGCAGCAAGGATGATCAGTAACCATATCACCATGCCGGCCCAGATGTCGTTGTCCGCCGTCATCCCCACCAACTGGCTCATTCGGTTGAGACCGTAGGTCCCATTGACCGCGTAGATCCCATCATTCAAACTCCGAGAGCCATTTCCGTGACTAACGAAACTTTCGTTGAACATGAGCGAAGACCAGCTGACTTGGCTAACAACAGGCTGGTAAAAGCCTGGATAATTGAGACTCAGAGATCCAGCCAGAACGATGAATTGGATGTATTGCAGACAATCGCCAAACCCAGGGGTAACAAGTCTCAATAGATCAGCATCCCGACCATAATTACTAGTCCAGCGAAAGATATCAACCGAGCCCCAGGGACTGAAGACAGCAGCGAAAGCTGTAGCAATAGCAACTAGTATCAAGACAACAAGCGGTAGGTATCTGAGCATGTTACTGAGCGTAGTTCCAAGGCCCGGAGTAATGCTGGCCTGAATGCAAGCTAGCGGATCAGCATTGGCATCGCCGGACTTTACCCTCAGAGTGGCACTAATCGTCGTGAATGCATAATTCGAGTAGAGATCATGAGCGACGGAGAAGGCAGGTAGCTGTGCTGGGTCGCTCCTTTAGGTTAACGCAAAAGAGTTAGTGCTTCTCCTTATTAAAGGAGGAACGTAAAGCGGGTATCACTTACAGATTGGCCGTAAAGGCAGGGCTTAACGGACACTGCCCGTGTACTGTGGTATTGCAGAATTGAGTAGCCGGGGCATCGTACGGCGTATAATCGAGTACATTGAACGTTGCAGTGAGGGTAGAGAACTTGTTGTTGGCTTTGTCCACATCCGGTATTTTTCCTACCGTGTCGTTTGGATTGGCCCACTGCGGATCATTCGGGGAAGGATATGGCTGCTGGGTAGCAATTCCAGCAACGTTCCCATATACCGTGACGTTAATGTTGTGACTCGCCGCAGTAGAGTTGAATGCCACATATACGAATAGTGGCCTAAATTGTAGCTGAAGCGGGTTTGAATTGATGATGTTGGGGCTAAGGCAGTTTTCGAAGTTGATAAAGGCCGCACCAACGGGTTGAAGGTACACCAAGCTCATCAATAGCATAGCTTGTACGAGCGTGACCACAGCCATTGCTCCCTTCCGCCAGCGTAATGTCAACCAAGACCATACCGGGGTCGGAGGAGCATCGGTTGGAGAACCTTTACTGGATTTTCGTACTCGTTCGAATTCTAGCATCGTCATAGGATCTCCTTTCCCAGTCAAGAACTTGAAACCCGATCCATATGCCTTGCCTTCTGCCGCCGAGCCGAAGAGGTCATCGCCCCCCCAAGTCTGAATGTCCATGACCCTCACCCGTCCATTGGCATCGATGCTGCGGATATGGCGTCCGGTTTTGTTTTGTCCCCAGCAAGATGTCGTGAAGTCCGGATCCCAGGTTCCCAAGTCGAGGGTGGGCAGGAGAGAGCCGGGAGCGAAGAGGTGGCCCTGCTGGGAGGGGAGCTCGTCCTTCTAAGCTCGCTTTGGTAGCCGTAAGCTAGATACAGAGAAAATTGTGCTTCCAAGGCCTGTTCGATGAGGCTGAAACGCGTAGGATGCGACCGTCTAGGAGCCGGTATTCGTGGGATCGCCCTATCAATGGTTTGTAACCGTTGGTTGTGTTTCCGCTGTGGCGGAGCAGATGCTTGTTTGCGAGTAAAATATGCCGAACGCCTTTATCAAGACAGTACCCTCGTACTTTCTGCTCCGCGCCCGTAGATGGCAGTTTGGAATAATCTGTAGGTAGGGAAGAGCGTGAGTGTAGTAGGAGTTACATGAAGCTGATATGAGGATCAGGTTTTAGAAGGATGAGATTGGGTTTCCCTCACCCGATGAGACTGCTGTCGCATTTCCTAGCCCAACGGCTATTGATAGATTCATCGTCACAACCCTAACGTAATGCTGATCATCACGTGCAAGATCACCATTGTTTCATATTGATTTCTACACAGAGCTGTTTAACCAAGGATTTCCACTTCTTCTGGTCATAATCGCTGATCGTATTTGCAGCTAGTGCACATTCTTTCTGGAAGCAAATTCAATATCGATTGAGCACGTCACAGTGCAGGCGACTTTCTAAGTATATACAGTACACAGTAGGCTTCTCGGAACCTCGCTGCCAGCATTCCCACCAGCCAAGTGCTCTCCGGAATATACCCGATTACTTTTTCTGATGTACCTACCTAGGGATTGATCTCAAGTACCTGTGGGTCACCAAACGAGTAGATGGAGCGAAAAGCAGTCATACCACGATAACGAAGGACCGTCTTTAGGGCATGTGCGCCAGACCCTCTACGTGTCCTACTATTCCAACACCCAATGCTGTGTAAAACACTGCACATAATCCGATACAAGATCTTGCAGACACCCCCAGGATATAGAGATGAAGAGACCGTTCTGTTTTATACTCCTTTGACGCCCACGCTTACCCGGCAAATGAGACATGAGTAGCCTCCCCTGGTAGAATTTAGATATACATGGTTCAAAAGGAATCTTCAGACACCAATTAATTCAGGACTCACAGGTCTGCGTCAGCAAACAGGACACTGAAGTTGCGAAGCCGCGAAACGCCAGGGACACTGGCAATCATGGATCCATAATGCACACCGACTCCCGGAAGCCAAGTATGCTAGCAATCCGACCGGTTTGAAACTTGTATCCGAACGTTTTGGTCATGTGCTCTCTCGTTCTCGCGCAAAGATCCTCTTCTTTCCATACGCTTCGGCATGCCGTATGCTCCATACTTTTCCACATTAAGGGCTCCGGGTCAATGCCTAGTTCCTTCATATCCTCTGTTTTGAAAATGCGGCGATGCTCTTTCAAGTGGGCGTTGATGGATGAATCCTGGTTTTCCAAAGCGCTGAGTTCGGCTTTATCCCCTGGATGAGGAGTACATTTAACGCATAAGAAGTCACGAATGCCCCACTTGATAACATTGGAGTGCAGAAACATGGGCTCGTACCCTGTTCGATTTGTAGGATCGGCTTGGAGCATTCCAATGCCCCGAAAGGTTCCGTCGGCAAAGTCGACAAACAGGGTCTTCAGCTTATGGGGAACTAAATAGAAGTCTTCGTGAAGCGCCTGAAGAGCAACTGGAAATGTGTCCTTGTCACCCCAGCCCGCCCAGCCCTGGGATATCAGGGTGTAATAGTGTTGCGGTCCATAGTAATTATAATAAGTCGCCAGGCAGAGAGCCTAGAAGACCAACATTATCAATTGGAACCATGATTGGGAAGAATCTACGAAAAACTTCATACCTTCCAATGCCTCTTCTTGTTCCATACCAGTTGTCCAGATTCCACAGTATCATCATCTCTTAGGGCTTCTGATGCACCAACGCTTATACCAACAACGTAGGGTAGCCATGGGCTCCCACTATGTTTCCAATAATCCTGCCAAAGGACTACACCGGTGTCTGTATAAGACTTTGCTTCGAATATGCCGTCCGGATTCCTCACTGGCACATTGTCCGCATCTAAGAAGAGGACCTCTTCGAAAGACGAGAACAGAATAGAGCTTATCTTCAGTTGATAGCCATGTTTGTTTGACGAGACATCCATGTAGTCACTTATGCGTCGACAGGCCATGCCTTCCTTCTTTATCTCGTCGCACCATCCTTCTTTTTCTTCCGTATGGTCCTTTACCCAGACCTCGATTGGCAGCTTGCTACCGATCTCACGGAGCATACCTAATCCAGTTGTAGCAAAGGATGAATATCGACCACCTGCCAACATGACTATCCCACGGCCGGAGAAGACGTTCCTGGGGTAGGGTGGAATACTCCTGAGTATCTCTACATGACTGTCTCGTGATGCTTCGGCGTCTTCTTGTGATATAATTGTGTAGTTTTTAATGGCTTCAATAGAGGGGAAGTCTTTTGAATTTTCGAAGGATTTTTGTGTGAGCGTTAGCGGCTGCGGAGGGTGTGCGTCGAAACTGTCCTGTAGAGACTTCCATGTCTGCGATATTACTCTTGAGTCCGCTGGCTTAGGGACAGGGACCGAGTGGGAGAGCTGATATCGGGAAGAGTCACAGGTAAGGTAATTTGTAGACCCCAGTGGAGTGAGTGAGTAGAGATACGACGTCGTCCTAAAGACCACGTACAGACAAGCCGCCCAACCAACTAGAATAATGATTTTCTGTCTTGGTGATCCGCCTGGTAGAAATTAGCACAATGCGGAAGCCACTGGGGCTACATGCTGGAGAACCTTTTGACAACCGCCTGAATTTGCGAATAGTATTTCGAATCAATTGCGAAGTTGGAGAGGAGATCGGGTGATCATGGATATCCATCTCGGTCTCGGTGGTCTTGGTCAGAGGAGGTTTCTCCCATGACACATGCAGCATTGAAGGATTTGGAGGCAGGATTAGGGGACACGGAGTAACAACGCTAAGGTGTCAGCTCTGGGAAGCCGCGCGCCGCAGACCGATGGAGCTAAGGTAGTGAGACATCCCTGGGTCGGCATGCCCTACCAGACCATAAGGTCTGGATGTACTGTAGTCTGGGGATAAAGGTTGGAGTTGGAATTCACTCGGGGGTTCGTTCATGAGCTAAGCCACACATCATGATCGCTCTCAAATGTGAACATCACCAGTTACGCTTAGCAACCTATCTTCTTATGAAGGAGACCCAGCTATGTCAGAAGGCGATTCTGCTATGGAACAGGCTCGCAACGACCATAAGCTCTGGGGCAAGCACAAATGGAGGGGTAAACTGTTTTCAAGCGAAGAGAAGGAGGGTAAATACTTGCGGCAACAAGGAAATTTCGATGACAGTGTGGCCGATTTCCTCCATTCTCCCAGCGAGAATACTAGTGCAGGACAGCAGCAGCAGCATGCTACGCTGCTGTCCCGTATAGAAACGTCTACTTCATCAAGATGGCCATCTGCAGCACAAGTATCCAACTTGAGTGCAGAAATGCCGCTCTATCCAAGGCGAAAACTCCCCAGGAATAAAAATGCTCATGTAACTTTTGAATCTGCAGCTCCAGAAATCATTGGTGAAGGTGGGGATGAGGCAGAATTGCCGTCCTTAGCAATCTCAAGATCCCGAAAGTCATCCAAGCCAAAGCCGCATTCACACGATCAACCAGTAGAGCAAGCTGCAAAGAGCGTCCCGCCACTTCTGAGGAAGGACCACTTTCCGGGTACTGTAGCTCCAGCAGTGCCCAGTGTAACACAAGCTCCGGAGTTGGTGTCGTTACGCAGAAAGCCGACTAGAGTCGAAAATGCCAGAGATAATGAAGCTCTTCAGACTGGAGACTCGGGAACTGGGGAGGGCATTCCCAATTCCTCGGGGGCTACTAGGGCTGACGTCCCCCAGGAACGCCTGCCAGATGTTCAAGACGCAGGAGAATATACTTCAAGGTCAGAGAATCCCACGACTCCAGCTGTCCGGAAGGGGTTTCGTGTAGAGGTCGAAGCACCTCCGTCTCAACAGGGAACCACTCCCTCGTATGACAACGCAGATACCAGGAGGCAAGATGACACTTCTTTGTTGCATCTTTCATCTCTAGAGCCTGCCCTTCCCTTGGGGAATTCGTTGACTCCCATTCCCTCACCACGGCCTGCACAAAAGCTCACGCCCTCAAGTTACCCCTTCCCATCTTCGAGGCAAGTCGAAACGACTTTACCACAAATTGGCAGCGCAATTACCCAGCGCCAGTATCACCCACAAGCCGAAGATTCGCCTATGCCGGCCTCGGAAGCTCGACCGTACTTGAAAAGGATCGCGAGAACCATGGGAGATGACGCCATAGAGGACTTTGGTGCACGCGTGCAGCGCTTCAATGAAGTTTTTCGGCTTGGCACGACTGCTTCCGGTTCCCTCATAGAAGCTTCATTTACACAATGGACCAGAATCTGTGCTTGGTGGTTCTTGAAAGGTCGGCAGGAGCTTGAAAGTGCAGTTCGTAGCAGACCTCGAAGCGGCGATGGTTCTCACGGCGGTGGTGATATGGTCCTTTCTCCAGAATTGAAGCAAGCGTACCTGGACCTAGCAAAAGCGTGGTGGATCTCAAAAGAAATAACTCCCGGTCATTCTGAGCTGAGAAAGTATGGAGATGCTAGTATGAGCTCCTTAGTTGCTATCGTGGGGAGCTTCGGAAACACCAGATTAGCGGAGGTAATAGAGGTGCATCTTGGAATCACTGCAAATATGCGCGCTTTGGCGATGTCCATGAAGAGAAACAACAAGCTACCGCCAGATGATTTTGAGATACATAGACTGGTCTCCCGTGTCTGGATTCAATATGCAATCCTATCAGCCACTACTCGAAGTCTCCTTTCCGGGAGGAGCCCGAGATCGTTAGTCAGCGCTACGCCTGATGATGTGGAAAGTCATCCCCCAATTACTGTTGGAGACACGAAACACTATTTCAATTATGGCAGCATGTTCGTGGAAACATCTCTAATTGACGGGCAAGCCGAACTCCGTCTTCCCTGTCTTTTAACGATACTTCGGGGCCGATCCAGCTGGGACTTGGATTTCACCACGGCAAGCCAGGACGGACAAGTCAACATTGTGGTTCAGAACAGTAGAGAAGCTGGCGTGACCTGGGGAGATGTACATTGGAATATCAAGATGTACACCATGCAAATCACTCTAACAGACCGCTTCACAGTAGACGTACACTTCTCCGAAAAGGACTTCAAGTCTTTGTGGGGTATACGCAACTATACCCAGAAAGTTCTGAAAGGGTTTCAATGCGGCGAAACAGAGAAATTCGTGTTTGAAACAAGTGTCAAGTGTTTCCAATTTTTCAGTCCGAAAGCTCCCCAAATATTTCCAGCTGAGCCTATCAAGGCTTGCAAGTTACGTATTTTCGAGAAAACCGTTGTCTTCATAGAAGGCACTGGTAAGAGAAGAGTGCACGATGGCCACCGCTTGGTGGTCATCACTCCCTCAACAGTTAAGACGCTGTCTAGTATGGTCTGTGACTTTGGGAAGCAGACCCCCATTCTTTTTACTTATCTTCGTGGCGAGGATGATGCGCCTGCCATGTTACTCAAATTGCTCGAATCAGGCCCTGACTCGTCAATGGTCATAACTTTTCACGAGTCCTCGGAACGCAGACTATTCCACGCTCTACTGGACGGCACATCAATGACAAACGAGGAATGCTGCAGCGCTTGCATGCCTTTGAAGGGTTTATTGATTTCACCGAAGCTAGCCGAGGAGGCATCGTCTCACTTCAAGGGAAGTTTCTTGGCTGATTTTCGGTGGCATCAACTACGAGTTATGGGCAAAACCCATGAGGATGAAGATCACGGCGTGCGTCATACATTACGCTCCGAAAGCCTCCGGATTTGGGCAGATAGCGATATGGGAACTATCATTGACCGCATCAATCTAGGTAGATATATATCGAACGGCGTTCATGAAGAATCCGAGACTGACAATCTGTAGGTCCCGGAGAATTCCAGATAGGCCTTAATGTTGACAACCGAAACCAATTCAAGATGTTGAGACCTCCACAAGAGAATCTCACTTGCTCCTTTGCAGACAATCTTCTGCCAAGGGGTAGAGCCGATGCATTGACTCACGATCTCCAAAGACTTCGTACATCGACCACAATTCGAGTCTATGATTTCCAATCTTTAATAGGTAAGCTGATGAAGCGAGAAACTTCTTATTTTAAGTGGGCGTGTGATTAATACTTACTTAGATCTACACACTTTTCAAGTCTCCGTCACGGGATTTTCGGTAATTTTTGATGGGTCAGTATCAATTTCTTCTTACATGGCCGATACTGATGCTCGTTCAGGCTCGCCAAAAACTTCGGTGTCTCACGAAGACGCATGGTCGTACCGATATCCAAACGCTGGGAGGCCAGCCTGACACGCTTGCAGATTGTCAAGCGGGACAAAACAGTCCAACTTGTCGCATTCTTCAAAGACTTCGCCCATGGCTCCTGCATGAATTTTATTCTTAAGGGCACAGATGTCTTCGAGACTTTTAGCCGCTCAGGTACTTTTTATCTGCGAATTGCAGATGCTAAGTTTGCGCTACCCAAAGGCGAAGATGATTCGAGCAAGGAGTTCGTGAGCCTTGACACGCCTGAATTTCCTGGGGAACACGACGATGTTACGATTGAATTTGATACCGAAGCTGGTATGTAAATTTTGGACAAGGATCAGAACTCATACTGACTGGGTATAGAAAGAGATGAATTCAGTAGAGCTTTGCCAGCAGCCACCACAAAGTTCTCAAGGTTGGGATCCTTAAGGAGGGAAAGATAGGCATAAGTTTTGCCAGGCGTACGAGGGACGTGAATGGCGTTTTGGTGAGGAGGATCTCGCGACGGTAGCTCGCTCTACTTGCTCTAGATACATTGCTTACAACCCGCGGATACCAAAGTCTTGAAATCTCAAGCATGCTTCTTCTATTTCTTCAGTACTAGGATCGGTGTTCCAATAGACTTGAGCTCACGCACAGCGCACCCACAGCTCGCGCTATATCATCTCGGTGGATTCGGTGGATCTTACACCGAAGCAGTCTTATTTTCCCATAACCACTTTGAATTCTAAGATGCACTTGTGACCATTGAACCTCCAAATTCGACAAGCATGTCTCAATCCACAAGTGTTGCGACCAACGGCACCGAAGACCACCACATCTCACTCCCCACACGGTCATTAGCCCCTGCGACCCAAGCCATCCACGCCGACGACCACCTCAACCGCACCTCTGACGTAGCTCCTCCCCTCCACGTCTCCACCACCTTCCGCTATGCCTCTAACCCCTCCGACCTCGTCCCTGCCAACGAACTCAACGTAAGCCCTCAAAGCCTTTTGACTCCCATCCCCTCCCCTCCCACCTATTCTACCCACCAACCCCACCCCATACAACCCCACTAACCCCTCCCTCCCCCACCAGCTCGACACCCTCGACGCCCACGTCTACTCCCGCGAAACCGCCCCCACCACCACCCGCCTCGAAACCCTCCTAACCCCGCTCCTGCACGCCCCGGCCATAACCTACTCCTCCGGCCTCGCCGCCCTGCACGCCCTCTACGTCTTCCTCAACCCGCGCCGCGTCGCCATCGGCGCCGGCTACCACGGCTCCCACGGCGTCCTGGGCCTCATGACCAAAGTCTCCGGCCTGCAACTGCTGCCGCTCGACTGCGCCCCCGGCGCGCTGCAGGCCGGGGACGTGGTGCACGTCGAGACGCCGGAGAACCCGACGGGCGAGGCGCGGGACATCGCGGCGTATGCGGCCAAGGCGCACGCGCGCGGGGCGTGGCTGGTGGTGGACAGCACGTTTGGGCCGCCTGGGTTGCAGGAGCCGTTGGGGCTCGGGGCGGACGTGGTGATGCATTCGGGGACGAAGTATTTGGGCGGGCATAGCGATATGCTGTGCGGGGTGCTGGCGTGCCGGAGGGAGGAGTGGGTGAGGGGGTTGCGGGAGGAGAGGACGTATTTGGGGAGTGTGATGGGGGGGATGGAGGCGTGGTTGGGGGTGAGGAGTTTGAGGACGTTGGAGGTGAGGGTGAGGCGGCAGAGCGAGAGTGCGACGAGGTTGGTTGGGTGGTTGGATGGGAGGGTTAGGGAGGGGGGGTGGGGGGGTGTTGTGGAGGGGGTGAGTCACGCGAGTTTGCAGAAGGAGGATTTGGAGGAGGGGTGGTTGAGGAGGCAGATGGGTGGGGGGTTTGGGCCCGTGTTTGCGGTGTGCATGCGGGATGAGGGGATGGCGAGGAGGTTGCCGAGTTGTTTGGAGTTGTTCCAGCATGCGACTAGTTTGGGGGGAGTGGAGAGTTTGGTGGAGTGGAGGGCGATGAGTGACAAGATGGTGGATAGGAGGTTATTGAGGGTTAGTGTGGGATTGGAGAGTTGGGAGGATTTGAGGGAGGATCTAGAGAGGGGGTTTGGGAAATTGAAGGATGATCTTGGTGTTGAAAAGACGTGATGAGTTCAACTATTATACATGACACCAAACTCATTTAAAAACTGGCTAATATGTCCGTGCCACGGCTGTTCCCTATGCCCCTTGACTGAGGTACCCAGCGTAAGCGGCAGCAATACCTTGACAGCAATACAGAAACCATGAGGTGCTGGTAGGGTATGCTCCGAGTACACTCTTCAACCGCTCCTCTCTCACCATCCCATCCGCTGATCCTTAGCCCCGCCTCGAGTAAATGGAGCATATAAAACTGGCACAAATCAAGCACATGTCTGTTTACCTGCAGATCCCCATTCATAATGCACGACTGTTGGAACGGAAATAGCATCAACAGCTACATGGTAGCCTCTCGTTCTACTTAGACCCCTAGCCGTTCCGTTGGTCAGAGGAAACTCCTCATAACATGACGATTCATAACATATGAACATAACATATGAACATAAAAGAACAGCACATGGAAGTTCTGGGCACATCTCTTATTGGCTCCATTATCCAGACGGCCATCTTTGCAGCTCTGGTTTCGTCATTTGGGCAAGAATATGGTCAATATCCGTTGGGAATTCCTAGGAACTAAATGAACCAGGATGAGTTCAGATCGATAGTATCTGCAATTTATAGCATTGGATATCTGCATCTAGAGTGAATTGTTTGAGTGGAAGGCTTGGAAAAGGGAGAGATTTGTCTGGGATCTTTTTCATTGGAGAAGAATCCAAAGTAGATACAATACTAGCTATCAGAAAAGAAAAGATCCTATCCTGGAAAGCATCCTCCAAGCTCAAGGTGGATGTCTTCCACCTAGAATGTGATGCACTGTTCTAGTAGCCCGAATTACCGATGTTTCTTCCGTGTTATAGAGGTATAGGAGAGAAATTAGGTCGGAGCTAAGAAGCTGACGGTATCCAGAACCTATCTGATCTCAGTGGAAACGGAAATATCACGACGTAGCAAATGAATCTATCAAGCAAGTGGCATAACAGCATAACAGACGAAATGAGAGGCAAGGCAAGGGAAGTAGATGGTTAACCTGCTCTTCTCGGACGATCGAGATTTGCACCTTCAGCAATGCCACAGTAACAGACCAGCTCCAAAGACTGGTATAGGCATGAACAGTGTGCCATAGTGATAGACTAGATAACCCATACAACCCTCCAGTACAAATGTTGATCTTAGAGCATGTTCTGGCATGTGCTTTGGGGTCTTTTCTGAGAGATTGCCCTCCGATGAAGCTATAACCACTCTAAACTCACTTTTCGGCGGTGGAGAGCGCCAATAAGTGAGCGCCTTCTGAAAGAATAGAAGGAATGGAAACTCTGCAGCCATCACTGAGGCTATAAACCCTACCTGAGCATGCATCTTCTTCCTCCTCCTCCTCCTCCTCCTCCCCTTCTTCTACACGACAAACGACAACCACCGGCTGTCATTGTGCTATCTAGATAGCGGACTCCTTTGCATGCTTCACAAAACTTGACTTGCCACTTCAAGGTTTATAACCTGCAATAGCTGTGGCTGTAGACAACATCAAAGGCCCCGGTCGCGAAGCAGGGTAGGTCGTTAGACTTCTCGCAACACAAATACAAACGATCACCAAATACGACATTTTATCTTTTTTCCTCGTCATTGCGGCATTCAAATCCCTTCAGGTCAGCATCAAAGACTTCTAACAGCCATCTTGTTGCATTCAGCAAAAAGGTCAAAATGGCAATCCCAAACCCTCGTCCTTTCAATGAGGCAGAACACCCACCGAAACTTGCTCCTGGCATCGGTGTCAAGGAAGCTATTGCCTGTTATCCTCCTCGTCTTGAGAACATAGAGATACTTGGCTATGTCGACGACGCCAGCAACATTGGCTATTCTCGAGACATTGGACGCTCTGCTATTTTGAAAGGCCGTGTGTATTACATGTTCGGCGACACATTCTGCAAGAATAAGAAAGGAGAGTTTATTGGCGTGCAAAGCACCACATCTGCTTTCGTCCTAGACAAATCTCAACCATTGAGCAGCACCTACCTCACATGGCAGGAAGACGGATTGGTGGACAACTTCGTTCCTTTGACTGAAGCGGAACATCGTCTAGAGAAGATCGTTTGGAACGATAATACTCGTCCAAGAGTGACTTTGTGGGCATTTGGAGGGATGGTGGAGACTTTAGGCGCTGGGTGGCTTTGGTACCAGAAGGGGGTTATCTATGAGGAAGAAGGCAAAGAAGAGAACAAGTACTACGGGACTGGCATCGCGCGTGTAGAGGCTGACGATCGCGGGCGTCTTACAATCCACCGTTCCTGGCCAGAGATGTTTAACGTGGATGAGCCTCGCGTCGGAACCTTTTCGTCCATTGTTGAGGGGGACTTTGTCTATCTGTGGGGTGACCATGGCGCAGGTTACGGAGATGGCATTATTCTCAGCCGCGTCCATAAAGATTCGCTCCAGAACAAGGACTGCTACACGTACTGGAACGGTGATAGCTATGTCGCAGATTGGAGGGCAGCAGAACCCGTCTTCGGAAAAATGCAGTCAGGCGCCATCATCAAGACTCGTCTGTTTGGAGAGGAGAAACCATGGGTTTTCGTCGGATGCACGGCCTGGGGCGACAGCAAGCTGATGCTGGGAGCTTCTGCGATTTTAGAAGGACCTTATGACGAGAAAGCCATCTGTACGGCACAAGGCATCGACTATCCAGACACAATCATGTACTGCATGTATCCGCACACTTGGGCGCTGGACGTGACGAAGGGTGAACTCTTGGTGACGTGGAGTGAGCAGTGGCCGGGCGGAGTTGTCGGTGCGAAGATTGGTTTGGTGCTGGAGGAGCGTTGACTGATCTTGTTCCGTAGGGAGTGGACGTGTAATTGCGGCAAAGGTCACATTGGCCATGAATGCCGTGAGGATGTTCGCAAGAATCCCACTACAAGACTACTTGAGTAAGTAGACACCTAGCCAAACCACCTCACTCAGGTTCTTCTCGATGCAAGACCAAGAACAAGTTCCATTGACTATTGGTTCACATACAGAAGCGACCCAGGAGGCCATCGTCCCAACGGTGGAGGACTATTGCAGGAGGCACCTCTACCGAGGCATCGGCCTCCGGTTGGAGGGGCGGTTCGTGGCTCCGGGGTTTGCCCCACCACCGGACGTCATGGCACGTCACCTCCGGGTGGAGGTATGGATATCCGGAGCCCTTCTACTCCATACGCAGCAAGTCGGCTTTCTAACTGTGGATGACAGACCTCCGGCCCCTCGGAGCTCTACGAGGCCATCTCGGTGGTCGAGCAGCAACTTGCCGGTCTGGAGGAGGCGGGGGGGCGAGGGCGAGGTAAGCACACTCCGTTTCAATTCGGCCTGCAGTCATCTAACTTTTCTGTTTCTAGTGGGAGATATGGCAGGAGGCCGACAAGGCGGCGTGGCTCGGTTTTTCTCTCGCGTTTTTCGCCGTTAAGGAGAATGAATACCTCGTTGTTTCGTTGTTTCGTTGTTGCGTCAATACGACGCGTTGATGATGACTTGACTCTTTTACTGCTCGACTGCTTGATTGCGTGACTGCTTGACTGCTTGATTGCTTGACTACTCATGGGCTTGAGCCTCTGACCCAGGTGACGAAGTGAAATACCAAGGACCAAGGACCAAGGATAGATTCCGTGAAGGCTGAACAATTCAAACGTTCCAGCATCGACTGACAACAATGGAAAGATCACTGAGCAAAACCTGTTCTACATCTGTAAGGATGTTGCAAAGCTGGAAATCACCGTCTTAGGCGAATTGATCAGTAGTCATTGTTTTAAGTATGATAGCACCGGATCGGAAGCCAATCCAAGAAGTAGATGGTAAAGAATATCGTAGCTTTCATCATGGTCCTTCGCGTAGAGAAAACATTATCGACAGGTACGGTATTTGGGGAAGAAGATGGAAGTCGAAGCTTTGGTAATTGTAAGGCTGCGATTTGTCAGCCGCAGTTCGCGCTAGTATGTACTTCCGTAGTTTGCTTTGACTCTGCTCAGCAATAACTGAGTTGAACTTTCCCTTACCTTGCATCAGAAGTGCCCTCGAGTACATACACTGATCTTCACTACCACATCTGCCGTCCACCATGGCAAACTACCTCGCCTCCATCTTTGGCACAGAACAAGACAAGGCTAGCAAACTTCAATTCGCAGCTTCCAAGCACCAAAGCTAACATAGTCCCCAAGGTCAACTGCTCATTCTACTATAAAATCGGTGCCTGCCGCCACGGCGATCGCTGTTCGCGGAAACATGTCAAACCTTCCTACTCACAAACCATCCTCCTCCCCAACCTTTATCAGAACCCCGCCTACGACCCCAAAAATAAGATGAACCCCAGCCAACTACAAAACCACTTTGACGCTTTCTACGAGGACTTCTGGTGCGAGATGTGCAAGTATGGGGAGCCAGAGGAGGTTGTAGTCTGCGACAACAACAATGACCGTAAACTGAACCCCCTCTCCATTTCCCATAACCCAGCTAATATCATGAAAGATCTCATCGGCAACGTCTACGCGCGCTTCAAGTACGAAGACTCCGCCCAACAAGCCTGCGACGCCCTTAATAGCCGCTGGTACGCCGCGCGCCCAATCTATTGCGAGCTTTCCCCCGTCACCGATTTTCGAGAAGCGTGCTGTCGTCTAAATAGTGGGGAAGGCTGTGTCAGAGGAGGGTTTTGCAATTTCATCCATCGGAAGGAGCCGAGTGCGGAGCTGGAGAGGGAGTTGGAGCTGGGAACGAAGAAGTGGTTGAGGATGAGAGGGCATGATCAAAGGAGTATGAGCCGGAGTCCGAGTCCGGAGCCGACGAGGAAGAGGTATTGAGCGGTGGGGCATAGATGGGTGGATGTTTGTGGCAGTTGCATGCCGTTGAAGATATGAAGGCGGAGTCCGCAGGCTCGCAGAATTCGAGTCTTGGAATACCATGGGAAAAGCGTGGCGTTTAGCTATGGCGCATCATCAAACTTGAAAGCAATGTCTGTAGGATCTCTGTATGATATGGCATTCGGTGAAATTTTAGAAATCTTACATCAACATTTCATTTACCGGTGATCCTTAATATGTCTAATATCTATGCCACATTCCTCAACTAATTGCTCAACCATCAATATCCCGTATCCTCTTAAACCTTCCACCGTCAAACCAGCGCTCCATCGAGCGAGCATCTACCACCACCAGCTTCCATCCACTAACCCCCTCCCCATCCCTCAAGGAAACGACACCCTCTCCCCATGCGCAAACCACCCATGCCTACCCAACCACACCACCACCAGCACAAGCCCCGCCACCACCGCCGCAAACAACAGTATCGAGGCGCATAAGACCCAGCGGTTTCGTTTGCGCTTCTTCGATTGCCGGACCAGCCATGAATCTCTGGTTATGTGTTAGCCTCGGGTATTTGGGGGGGGGGGAAGGTTTTGTGAGGAGAAATGGGAGGGCATACGAGTGCTTCAGATCCGGGCTCGGGGAGGCTGCGGCTTCCTCGAGGTGGACGGCGACGGAGAAGCGTTTCCAGAAGAGCGGGTCTTGGATGACGACCATGATGTTGTGGCGGCGACGCCAAGGGTCGCCAGCGAGCGCAGCTCAGGAAGGGGTGGAGGGGGTTATGGCATCTACTGGCGGATGCTTCGCAGTGGGGATTTGCGGTGGGGATTTTCAACTGAAAGCCCCGGGTGGTTTCTTTGGTGGGGTGCGCGTGCAGTCTGATTTGAAGAAGCAAACAGGGGAAGGAGAGCGACTCGCGAACTTGCAATTTGCAATTTTGAGGGTAAAGACAGGAAGGAACTGACTGCTCCGCAGTTTGAAAGAGCGAAAAACGACGAAGAGGGGAAGCCGGTTCAGTCAAAGGAAAGTCGCACGGTTCGTGGAATTCGTGAGTAACATACAGAGAAACAAAAAATCCCGCTGCAGAATCCCGGAATCAAAAGAGATTACGCTCCTGCGAAGAAGCATGAGACCTCATCACCCAATACGCGATGAGTTATCGATATTGTTCTCCATTTGGCGACGGCCGTCTAATTGGGCCGTTGGAATTATCGTCGTGGTATGCGAGTGATTATGTATTTGATTCGGGCCAATAGAGTTCATTTCGCACCCCCTGCACAAACGACTGAGCATAAAATCCTTAGCAGATTTTATTCTAGTGACTTTTAGACTTGTGCTCGACTAGCATATCTATACCAACTGTTTTAAACCTGCATATGCTCAGTGTTCTAGTGTGCGAAATGACTCTAATTGATTGATGGATGGCTATCGATTGGAAGGAATATGCACGAAATAGATTTGGGCCAGTGGTTTCACAGAAACGGTTTGCGGCAGGGGCTTGAAATTAGGTGGGCGGGTTGCGGGCTTTGGCGTTTAGGGTTGACCTCTAATAGCACTGCACTTCTCTCATTGTTCCTTGCCCTTCTTGTTTCTCCGACCTGACAGAAGTAGGGTCAGGATTGTATTAAACATGTTTATTGCTTAACCAAATTGGGATAGTCAATAAACGTGTTTAATACACGTTTATTGAAGCAGGTATTAAACACAGGGGTATATATAAATAGCATCAATTATTTGGGTGCTTCATTGCCACCTCACCGTCGACGATGCTATTCAGAAACTTCTTCAGCACCTCATCGTTTGAAGGATTTAGTCTAGCCATAGCAACTTTCTTCTGCAGCAGTCTATCTTCCATATTCAAAAGCTTCTTCTCATCAATTTTAATGCTCTGTGTATAGCGAAGATTCTGCTGACGAGTGACTTCGAACGTCATTTGACGATGACAGTATAAGCACTTCACTGCAGGGACGATTCGGTTTGGCAGGATTATGCTCTGAAAGGCATCAATAACAGCCTGATTGCGAGGTTTGCCACCGCGTTGAGGCGGCATGGCTGATGGTAGGAAGGTCTATCTATTGCTGGCGACAGCTAGGTCAAACCCCCCGAGCTAAATCAGCTGGGTTTAGCTTGCTTATATAATATAAAACCAATAAACAAACATGAATAAACCGCTAAGAGGTATTAAACACGTTTATTGTAGAATAAACGGTTTTTTCCTGACCCTAGACAGAAGCCGCTAAGATCCTGCACCTTACTTCAGATAACCTTGGTATCAGAGATTTTAGACGATTTGCTATCGGTGTACTGATGTCTATGAAAATTGACACTTCCTTTCCAACGCCAGGACGCTGTGTCCAGCGAATGTATTCTCTCTTGGGGATTCGCTTTCTCTCTTTTCCAAATTCTCGTGATACTCGTTGTTTCGATTATGGTTGTCAAAGATAGATTCGAATGCTGCTGCTTCGTGCTGCTGACCTTCATGGTCTATGCTCTCTATATCTTCTTCATCGTTTAGCTTTCCACGTCCATCTTCTGAGCATTGGGAACCTTCTTTACTCTGGTCGTCAATGGTATCTGCATCGGAGAATTCTACGGCTCCGGAAGGCCCTATATCCAAAGATTAGTTCGCCATAGTGCACAGGGAGATAACGCTGACCTCTCAGTGCGCGATAATACATATACCAATAGCTTTCAATCCACTCAACATTGACCCAATTCTGGTGACCCATATAACACTGGAGCCCTTCGAACAACCTCGCACCATCCGAATCCATAGCAATCGCTAATGGACTCTCCTCGCCAGTGAGCCTCTCAGCGTTCGCGATCATATTCAGAAATTTCTCAAACACGATGGTGCCTTTCGCAACTACTTTCCGTGCCATCGGCTTTTTCGTGACTAGACCCGGCCTGAGAATGATCATGTCACTGAAGTCCGGATATTGTGCTACAACGTGTATAGGCGCTGCTTTCACTGTGTCGCAATCTATCATGCCAACGATCTTGAAGGTCTCATCAAGGAGTATGTTGTGGAAGCCAATGTCAGTATTCGTAAGAGAAAATGGACCATGGTCGGCAGCACAATCAGTTAAGATGTCCATCATCTGGTTGAAGAGAGAGGGAAGATGAAGTCCAGCGTCGCGCTTGGCATCCAAGTTTGTTGAAAAGTAACCGTTAGCATAGAATTGAAAGCGGTGTTTACTGACAGCATTATAGTAATCTCGAGCAGTATGATAGGGTCCGCCACCAGTCTCGATATCTCGCCCAATCTCGAATTCTCCGGTTTCGTTGATAGAGAGCGCACCAATCCGATCAAATTTATGGGTCGCAAGATTCACCACCATGTCTGCCAGTTGTTTCAGAACATGCAGAGACTGGTCGTTGTTTAAACAACAGTCGTCTGCTGTCGTACCGTGGATGTAGTCGAGTAGCATGTAGGGAGGTCCAATCTCGGCCGTGCGATTGGCGCTGAACCCATGAACTTTTGGTACAGGGATTTCCGTGTTTTGACTGAAGCTTTTAGACACTTCTCCTTATGTACTAACATGCTTAAGCCACACTCACCTAAGGAACTTGTAGGTGGCGATTTGACTGTTCATTTGATCTTCTAAACTTGCAGCCATTCGATCGTCGCCATCCTCAAGCGAGACACGAGCGACCCATTTCACGTCATCCTCAAACTTCACTAGTCTGACCAAGTTCTGCGTTCCAAAACTAAACTTCTGGCTTATCGTGCAGTTGATACCTCCTCGTAATTTTGAACAGTCCGCGAGAAGATATTCCCATTGTGTTTCATTCATGCAGCGCCATACTCTTGCACTGACGGCCAACGACACACCGTCCTCCAGAAGCTCAGCACCAAGCCATGCGTCGCTGCCGATTGACATAATAGCTTTTTCTTGTTTTCTAGATCAAGGAACGCCAGTGGTAGCTGATGGAAGATGGCAAGTCATGCGCCAATACAGACTTGAAAGGAGCAGGAGTAGGTATGGAAGACGTGAGCTACTCGTGGCAATTCTCGATATTGAATTGTTGAAGAATTTACAGGTTCCTGATTGAGGAGTTTTTATGGAAGAGGATGTTTGCTTTTACACGTTGTCCATGTTGTTTTATTCACAATCAACCATTCACGCAATTTTTTGACTTTAGAAGAATTACCCACCCGTGATCTCTTGAAAATCACTACACTTCTCGAGTCATCGTACTTCATGTTAATTGTTGCTTATAAAGTCATTTATAAGGACCAGAAAGTCTCGCCTTCGTATCCTTTCTCTCCTCTCAATATCCATCAATAACGACACCCTCGAGCGCCAGAACACCACCACTAACTGTGCCGACTTCATCATCGTATTACTTCCTAAATAACCTAGTCACTAGATTCTACGGTGTAGGTTTCTTACTTCGAGTGCGCTCATGGAAAAATAGAAGGGTTGACGATCATAGAAAACCATTCCACCTTTACCGAGATGACCTACAGAGTCGACTGCGGAAAATGTTTCCAAAAGGTGTCAGTAGGCCACATTTGCGCTGGATGCGGCATCAGAGCGCCGAATCGTCCACAGGATGTCAAGGGTGCCAATCTCGTGGCCCAAACACAACACCCAAAGCCAGGACCTAAGGGCGAAGGCGGTAAGAAGACGTAACCGTCTAAGAGTCACTACACTCTCAAAAAATCCTTGATAACGGTGAGCGACATCGCTGCTTAGATAGGCGCTCAAGTCGATACTAACGGGATCAGTGCAGATGTTGGCAATTCTCCAACATTCGAAACGAGGTAGTGAAGGGGTAGGAGACATGTTATACGACGATGAGAGAGATATTCTAGCTTGCAGTATTTAAATACCAAGGGAGGATTGAACAGGTAGAGAGTCTTGATAATAGCTCATCATACAAATCAGATATCCCACACATCCATGACTTAATGTGTTGACTGATGAGATGTATCGGGAAGTATACCAAGGCTTAACTTGAAGTATCAAGAACATTGATTAAACCCTCGTTAGAAATCCATCCAGAAAAGCCTTTCCATGGCGCTGTATAAAAGAAAAGGGGTTCGTCAAATTCTGTGGAATGATGCCTTGACGTGCCGATACACCCTGCCGCAACGGAGATATTCTACCACCGAAAGCTTAAATTTTGCGGAAAACCGTGCTGAATACTTTTTGAATCCCAAATTCCAGTCGCAACCACACAGCTCAGAATGGTAACAGAAACCCTTCCTTACTGGCTTGTGAATGTTCCGAAAGACCAATGGCCGAAGGAATGCCCTGAGTTCTTAAAGAGCATAGGTCCCAGAGACCAGCAGATGATCAGCACACCAGAATGTCAATTCCACCGCCTAACATGGCCAGAGGTACAGGATATCATAGGTGCGAAAACCGGCAACTTGTAGTCGAATTTTTTTTATTGACTTTGTAAAGATACCAACCGAATCAACCTCTTCCACCGTACCCCTTTGGACCATCGAAATTATCTCAACTATGTGTTCAGGCTCAAAAGAGAATATGGATCAGTCATGAATTTTGTAGTGAAGAAGCGATTGCATTGGATCGATCTTACGCCAACAAATGCGAGATCCTTCAGTGATCCATGTACTGGCGACGTGCTCTTGAAATTGGGTGTTTTCCACTGACAAATATTTGTTTAGCGGACATGAAGATCATATACAATGACTGGCCTTACGGTATCGACGAGAAAATAGTGCACCTAGTGGTCTGGACGAAATTTGATTTAGAAGATGACCCGGCAACAGATGACTTGACACCTAGGATGAGAAAAGAAATCAATCGATTTGTGGATGAGACATTTTGCAAGAGAGTTCCCGCCCATAACGTAAGAAGCTCTTCTGATATTTAACCTCATGTTAGGTTCTGATTGGTAATGAGTGCTATATAGGTTATCTGGTTTAAGAATTGGAAGTCCCTCAAATCGATACACGCAGTGGAACACTTCCATGTTATGCTGTATAACCCGGACATGAAATTCATCGAGGAGATAACAAGTGGCGATATACCAGCATATCAGAAGGTATGAGAATAATAATTTGGAAATGGGGGACTCGGTCATAGATTTTTAGTATAGTGCGATGCTTGAGTTCTCCAGTATATCCTGTTTGTTTGTAGCCTGCTTCAATAGAGTAAACCGCGAAAAGGACTCTGGGTCTTTTATCAGACGAAGAGTTTCTCGATTGATCATACCTCAGTCATCTACAGAAAGCGGATGTTCTGATGGTAGTTTTGTTTCAGCCGACTTGTAACAACTGTTCGAATCTCTTCGGACACCTATATATTCTTTTCGCAACCTGTTCAGACTGACTATCAAATGCTAATCAGTCTTGAAGATTACAATTTTTGTGAGCAATACTAACGGCTTCCACTACGTGCAGATTTCTAGTCCTCTTTACCGCCAAGAGCACATGCCGCCTTGACAATGATCCCTGCAATGTGACCTGCGTCACACCTGACGGAGACTTCTGTTTGTTGGAAGCCTAGCATGATTTTACTGTCATGCCTCATCCTTCATTCAGAACTTCACCCGGAAATGGCTAAATAAAGAACCGATACAGCCTCTCTTCATCTACACACTTAGCCAACCGTATTCTGGCAACTTCCACATTTCGCGGAGTTAGCATACATTCCAACATGGTCCTCGGCCATGGACATCGGCGTGTTTCGCTGAGCAGTGGGTTATCCTTCTCTAAAGATTGCACAGGGTCTATTGGAGACTTAAGGCCGAGGCTGTGAAAGAAGACAACTGACCATACTCGGGCAATAGAGGGCTCAGCGGACGAATCGAGATCCGACGGTACTATTGGCGACGATGAAACAGGTGCGAATAACAGCGTGGAGGTCCTCTCGAAAGGTCCTTGCTGACAGACAGTACAGTTGTCGAACCAGATCAGGGCAACGGTCAGTGAAGACCGAATCTCCTGGCTGGAAGCTTTGAATGTACCAGGCCCACTTACTAAGTGCCTTGCGCGGCCTTTAGTACTTTCACATATCATTTCTCAATTACGCCCGGGCGCGGACCTAAGCAGAGTCGTACTCCCCACGTTCATTCTAGAGCCAAGGTCCATGCTAGAAAGGATCACCAAGTATGAGTCGATCCTGCTCTCGAGACAGCCGAGCTGACGGCCTTGACACCTAGCTTCATGGCACACCCAGAAACCCTGCTTCCTATGCCAGATATCGAGGATCCTGTTCAACGATTCGTTTCGGTAGTCAAGTTCTACCTAAGTGGATGGCACATTAAACCACCGTGATTGATCCCAGCCAATGTTGGAATCCTTCCATAAGGATGTGCGGGCTAAACGGTTTACAGAGGCGTCAAGAAACCCCTGAATCCGATACTCGGTGAGACATTTACATGCTATTGGGAATATCCGGACAATACTCGAGGGTACTACATATCCGAACAAACATCTCATCACCCGCCGAAGTCGAGTTATTTCTACATGGTACCGGAGCATAACATCAGGATAGATGGAACGTTGAAGCCGCGAAGCAAGTTCTTAGGCAATTCAGCAGCCAGCATGATGGAGGGTATAGGGATCCTGCGATTTATGAACCGCGGCAAGACTCGAGGCGGAGAGAAATAGTGTGTACTTCACGAAGTCGGACTTGAGTTGAGCAAACGATGAATTGCTAACATAGTCTGTTGCCCATAGCATCCTTACACAGCCCAACATGTACGCACGTGGTATTCTATTTGGCAAGATGAAGTATGAGTTGGGAGACCACAGCTTCATTCGATGTCCAGAACACAACCTCGTGGCGGATATTGAGTTTAAGACGAAGGGCTACTTTGGTGGGACTTACAATGCCATAAGCGGAGTAATCAGAAATGAGAAGACTGGGGAAACATTGTTTGAGCTCTCGGGGATGTGGAGTGGAGAGATGACCTTGAAGAACGTCGCGGTGGGCTTGGATTCAGGATGTGTTAGTATGGGGCAAGGCTAACAGATGGAACAGACTGGTCAGAAGGAGCTTCTTTTCAATGCGACAAACGCTAGACATACACCGCCAATGGTCAGACCCCTTGAGGAGCAAGGGGATCGTGAATCACAAAAGCTATGGTACAAGACTGTGCTAGCGATTAAAGATCGAAATCACGAACTTGCCACCGATGAGAAAACTAAGATCGAGGATATGCAAAGAGACGAAGCCGCGAGAAGGCAGGAAGACGGCGTTGATTGGCAACCACGGTTCTTTAGGAGGGTGCGTGGCGGCCCTGGAGGTCCTGAAGAGGGAGAAGAAGATCTCGACTGGATACTCAATGCGGACATGTACGTGGCGAGAAGACTTCTTACCTGGATAATGCGACTTACTCACTCAGCAGTGACGGTCCCACCCCCGAAGCCAAGACCCAGCAAATCCTCGCGATTATCCCAATAATACAAGGTCAAAAGCCATCGCAAAAATTCAACATTCCCCCCGAACATCACCAGCCGCCTCAACAGCCGCCTCAACAATACTCAAACTCGTCGCAAGCAGGGGGCAATGACCTCATTGACTTTGGGCAAGGAGTACCTTCAACCACACCCGCCCCTCATCAACAAGTTCCGCAGCAACAATTTCCTCAGCAGCAACAGTTTCCTCAGCAACATTACATACACCAAGAGACCGCACCTCAAGGCCTACAGGAGCAAGATCTCTCCCAGCAACACTACTTGCCCTAAGAGACAGTACCTCAAGGCCTACAGCAGCCACTAGAACCAGCCATGGGACAGCCTGTCCACCGCGTGGATACGGCCACCCATGAACTCGATGAATTCGTTGACGCTGAGGATGGTAGGTGAGAGATGAAAGCGTGAGCCAAGGTAGGTTGAACGAAGTACAATAAAGCGATTTCAATGAGGCATTGACAGCTGTTGTGGCATTTTTTGATCACCTTTTAGCAGTAGCAATTTTTGAAGGGTAACATGCATAGAGAGGTTACTTTTGAACAATTATGCATATTTTGTGGTTCGGAGATTTGAAATCTTCAAGTCCCAGTCGACGAAATGATGGTGAAATATGTGGTTGAAAATCGATGCTACTGTTTCTATTCCTCCTGGTGGTCCTCAGCAAAAGCATCTTTCTCGGCTATCTTACAAGGAACCAGCTTTTTCAAACCCGGAACTTCTTCCTCGCTTTCCGCTCACAATCTTTCCAAAACCCTACTCCAACATAGCCCCAAAAATCATCCCACTCCTCCTACTCTGCCCATCTCCCCCTCTTTCCCCCCGCGTTCAACTAGCCCCTCACATCTTCCCCCTACACTCCTCACAAAACCACGCCCCGACCGGCTCCTTCGTCATCCCCACGCAACTCCAATGAAACCACTCATACGGACACTCCTCATTATCGCACGCCACCATATTCCCGTAGCTCACGCTCTGACAAGTGCAGTACTTCCTCTCATCATCCCCTTCCGCGTCCTCCGCCCCTCCCTCCCCCTCATTCGCCCCACCGTCCTCCATGTCTTCGTCCGCGCCTGAGACGACAGACTCATTCTCATCGGCTGTGTCGCTAGCGCTGGGTTTGCCGGTTTTTTGCTTGGTGGCGTGGCGCCGCCGTGACGTGGAGTGCAGGCGTTTGGCGGGGTTGAGGGAGCCGATGCGGGCGTGGGGGGGCCCTTTGCGGGGGGGATTTTTGGAGGCGGGGCGTGGGCCCGCGGAGCTGCCGCGCGAGGTGCTGGCGTTCGTGGGTTTAGGGGTGCCCGGACCGAGGGAGGATTGCCGGATTGGGGCGGTGGAGAGGTGCGTGTGTGCTGGGTTGAGGCGGCGGCGCTTGTTGGTGTCTATGCTTGGGGAGCGGGTTGCGTTTGCTGGGCGATTGGGCGCGGCGGTGGTAGGGACGGCGGAGGCGGGGATGGAGGAGGTGGTGGTTATGGGGGAAGGTTGGCGGGGTTGGACGCCGAGGCGAGTGAGAGGGTTGGCGCTGTTGGTGGCGATGGTGGTGGAGGGGCCGATGGGGTTGGTGGAGAGGGGGTGCAGGGGGGTAGAGGCGCCGGTGGTGGTGGCGGAGAGGGGGGGGAGGCGGGTGTGCAGGGAGGAGTTTGTGAGGAGGGAGGGAAGTTGCGGGTCGATGGAGATGGAGCCTTCGTTTTGGAGGTCGCGGATTTTGCGGTCGAGGCGTTTGATTTGGCGGTCGAGCTGGGGACTTGTGAATCTCTGAAGGTTTTTGAAAATCATATATGGGTATGTAAGCTTACGAGTGAAGCGGCTTTTTCACTTAGGGCAACTTTTTCGTCTTGGATGGCTTGAGCTTTGTCAAAGTTGGAAAGAATGGCTTTGCAGTAGACTTCCTCTTTGGGGTTCGGTTGACCGGCGCCGTTCGCTTTCAAGAACTTTTGGATGCTGCTGTCACGGGCGTTGGCAGCGGTGCGGCAGTCTTGAACCACTCGGTCTTTGGCCTGGATTTCCTCCATCAAGTGGGTGATCTCTGCGGGTAGGTTGGCGACTAGAAGGTGGCCTTCAGCCTTGAATCAAGTCTTGTTTTTTCGGAGACCTTACCGTTCTGCACAAATTCTTCCAATACAGACGCTGCGTCCTCAGCCATAGCCATCTTGACTAGGTTTTATTAATCGGGGACGGAAACAAAATATTAGTTGACAATGAGGGATTTACTATTCGTTTGGTTAAAACTATATACTCCCGGCTGGAGAGAGAGGAAAGAACTGTAGCACGGTGGAAGTGTTTCGAAAAAGGAGAAAGGAAAAAGTTGATTATGAGACGGGGGAATCTGAGTATTCAGAAACCGTAAAGTATGGTTGCTGCATGTACTTGTTTCGGTACGAGATGGTGAAAATCGTCGTCCTGTGCTAATCTAATCAGAATCCGGGACGGAGGATATAGAAATGTGTAGATTCAGTACTGCGAGAAACGCTTCTGTGAACGACTTATGTATTGGATGTGAATTTTCGTCGATTCTATTCGCCCTCTACATTTTTATGTTGGCATGCACGCCAATCGAACTTGCATTTGTAAGGCTGACGTGGCAAAGGCGCTTATGGCGTCTCTACTACCTTGCCGGGGTAATTGTTGTTAACGCATTCGCTTAACCCCCTTGCTAGCTTCACTAGCTTCGAGCAAAGTATTCAGCTCCCCTTTCTCAGTCAGCTACTACGCATCTACGTACATCTACCTACCTACCTACTCACCTCCCTACCTATATCAATATGGAAGCTTCTACTACATCTACTAAACAGAAGAAGTTGACACGCGATTTACGACTTCAGGCTCAAATTCTACGAAGCATTGGATGGAAATATTTCAAAATAGTCGAATTCATGAAAATCACGCTTCGTCAGATTCAATATGCATGCTCCGTACGACTCACTTCGCAACGACATTTACGAGAACGAAAGTCTACTATCGACGTCGATTCTCTGCAATTTCTAATTGAATTTGTATGTGCTTCGACGAAGAATCGACAGATGCCGTATAAAGTCATTCCTTGAAAGCTGAGATGAGATGTTTCTGAAGATGTCATACGTTTAGCACTTAAAAAGGAAGAATTCTTCAGACGAATAGCAAGGAGAAAGCCTTCAATTTCGAAGAAAAATCGATTACTTCGACTAGCCTGAGCACACGAGCATCTTAACTGAACCAAGGAACAGTGGCAAACTATACTGTGAAGTGATGAAACGTGGGTCAACGGCAGCCGTCATCGCAAAATATGGATCACTAGACGATCTCACGAAGAGTACGATCCCACCTGTATTGTGCCTCGTCTTCCGGGGAAGGATGAATGAATGTTTTGGGAATGTTTTTCGGGATCAACGAAAGGGCCCTGTGTATTCTGGGAGAAAGAATGGGGTAAAATCAACAAGGAGTCCTATTGTGAGCATATTGTATCTGTTATACACGGCTGGATGAGAATGAAACAGGGTCTCTCCTTCATGCAGGACAATGCTCCCGGGCACGCAGCAAAATATACTCGAGAAGAGCTTGAGGATAGAGGTATACGCGTTATAGACTGGCCTCCATATTCACCTGATTTGAACCCCATCGAAGCTGTGTGGAACATTATGAAGGACTGGATACAGGAGCATTATGGTGATCAGGACAAGCTCTCCTACAATACCCTAAGAAACGCAGTGAGGGAGGCCTGGGATGCAGTCACTTCGGAGCAATTAGATGAGCTAATTGGCTCCATGTCAGCTCGCTGTCAGGCCGTTATTGATGCAGATGGAAAGCAGACTGGATATTAAGCATATATAGTACTTTGGATAAACTGCATAAAGGCTATGTTCAATTAGGTATAGTGCTGTGCCACGCGCTAACAACAATTACCCCAGATACCGTAGTAGACATCCTGGCCTAACCCAATCGGGCTCATTAAGAGACGAATATATACTTGACATTTGGCCACAAAATATGAATTTTCAATTCTCAAACCACACATAGCAATTCCCTACGAAGAAAAAAGAAGAAACCATACGTAACCATCTATTATGAGGATACGGGTCTGGTTGGACTCATGAAGATGTGAACGTTATCTTGATCAGTAAAGCTTGGGGAACGTGAAAGTGCGGCGCCATGGCAAGGACGGCAATAGTACAAGATTATAGGCATCCTCAACCGGGAACATCATCAACTCTAAGTGTTGATGAAAAGATCCAACGTGAAATACTCAATAATGGGATTGAAAAGCCAAAAGGCTACACCGTCTCCTACCATGCAAATCCGGAGGTTGAAAAGATGCATTTTGGCCAGAAGCATCCTATGAAACCATGGCGGCTTACCCTAACCAACAAGATTGTCATGGCGTATGGTATGCATGAAGCAATGGACTTCTACTTGTCAAGAGCTGCTACAAACCAAGAGTTGGCTGAATTTCACAAGAATGAGTACATTGAATTCTTGCAAAGGTAAGTTTTCTTTATCTGGATAGTTATAGTCTAATAAACTAAACGGATATTAGGGTAACGCCAAACGATATGCTCTCTCCTGAAGCATACAATGAAAGCTTCCAATACAACATGGGCGACGATTGTCCCATCTTTGACGGCCTCTATAACTACTGCTCCCTCTACGCCGGCGCCTCCCTAGACGCTGCCCGCAAATTAACAAACAATCAAGCCGATATCGCCATCAACTGGTCCGGTGGTCTGCACCATGCCAAAAAATCTGAAGCGTCCGGCTTCTGCTACATCAACGACATTGTCCTAGCCATCCTCCAGCTCCTTCTCCACCACCCCCGCGTCCTCTACATCGACATCGACGTCCACCACGGTGACGGCGTCGAGCAAGCTTTTTGGTCCACCGACCGAGTAATGACCCTCTCCTTCCACAAATACGAAAAAGACGTCTTCTTCCCTGGCACCGGCGGCATCGAGGACACCGGCCCTCTGCACAATTCTAACCCGGGCGCCCACCACTCGCTCAACGTCCCTCTGCTGAACGGCATCGACGACGACTCCTACACACGCCTCTTCGACAAAATCGTCCCCGCCTGTGTCGCCACCTACAACCCCACCGCCATCGTCCTCCAGTGCGGCGCCGACTCCCTCGGCGGCGATCGCCTCGGCTGCTTCAACCTCAACATCCGGGCCCACGGCGCCTGCGTCGCCACTGTCAAGAAATTCAACCTCCCTCTCCTCGTTCTCGGCGGCGGCGGCTACACTCCGCGCAACGTCGCGCGCCTTTGGGCCTACGAAACCAGCGTCTGTATCGGCGCCGCCGAAACCCTTCACCCTTCCCTACCAGCGCACACACCCTTCCTAAACCATTTCGACCCCGACCGCAGCCTGTTCCCCGAGCTGGCGAATCTTGGGAGGTACGATAACAAGAACAGCGAGAAATACCTGCAGCGCATTACGGAGAGTGTGATGGAGCAGCTGAGGCATATCCGGGGGAGTCCGAGCGTGGAGTTGCAGCATATTCCGCCGGATTTGGGGGCGGTGAGGGAGGAGGTGGATAGGGAGTTGCAGGAGGAGAGGGAGCGCGGGGAGAAGTTCAGGAAGAGTAGGGAGAGGGGGGCTGGTGGGAGAGGAGAGTTGAGTCGGTAAGCGAAACCTGACCCCGCGGGTTGGGGGGGATCATGTCATTTGTGAGCGTGGCGTTGGGGTTTTTTAGGAGTGTTAGGATACCCGGAGTCTTTGCCAACTGGACAAATCGACATGTCTTTTAGATTCGACTTGTGTCGTTCAATCACCCACTTCCAATTCCTCCGCCGCCAACCACTCACCCCACCATCCCCATCTGATCAACCTCAAAATCCCAACCCACAACTCGTACGACTCGAAAGCCTCGGCCTCAGGATCTTATTCTGAACAGGCTCTTCAGAAGGGGTGAGTGGGCATGATCTGGGTGTGAGGGCGGGTAGATTGGCCGGGTGGAGATATGGAGTGGAACTACAAGTTCATTTTCTGTGCCGGAGGATGCGGAGCGCTTTATATTGATGACAAGGATTAAATTTGCTGAAGAATTGAGGCGAGCGGCTACCTGAACGTAGAATGATAGAAGTGAGGTTCCATGGCATCGAAATGAACAAAGACATTAACGAACGCCATACCCCTGGGACAAATATTACCTGAACACGCCCGAACCCCCATTCCCACCAGACAGAAAATCACATGGTATCCTCCGCTAGATCCTACTACCCAAGTACCGTTCCTTTTATCGAACTCCGCAAGCTGGACCAAAACTGTATATACCAGGCAATAACCCCTATCTCCAATTCATCCCCTCAGTAGCATACCTCCTCCCCCCCACCCCCCTCAATGGACTCCTCATCCCTCCACTGCCTCTCTCCCCCTCCACATCACCTTCTCGCCTCCTCTCTACCAATCTCATTCCCCCTTCCTCAGGCGTCCCGGGCACGCTCCTTGGAAGTTCGAAAAGCGTGTCCACATCTCTCCATCTCACGTTTAAACCCCTCGCATTACCTCTCGGTGGCCGGGGGTGCTGTGCAGGGAAGTAGCTGTTTGATGTGTTTTGGTGTTGGAGGTGGTGGGAGGGGGAGTTGGGGGTCGAATGGCGGCGTTCAGTTATTTGTGCGGGTGGAGGGTGGAGGTGTGCGGAAGAGTGGTGGCGGTGGTGGAGACGGGGAGAGGAGGCGGAGGAGGCGGTTGGGCTTGAAGAGCTTGATGAGGATGAGGATGAGGTTGTGGAGAGAGTGGATGGGGATCTGGGGCGCGGGTGGGGTTGGTGGCGGTGGTGCGAGGAGGAGATGGGTGTGGTGCCGTCGTGGGAGCGGGAGAAGGGGTGGTGGCTGGTTGGGTGGTTGGGGCGGCGGGTTTCGGGGGACCAGGGAGGGTCTTGGGTGGACCATTGTCGCGGTGGACGCGTTGGGGGTGCGCAAGGAGGGATGGGAATAAAGTTTGGTGTGCGAAAGAGGGGGCGCGGGTAGGATTTGGGAACGTGGTCGGTAGGGTCAACAAGAGATTGGGAGTCGAAGGATGAGTCTCTTGGGCTTTCAAGATCTGCGACATGCGCTCCTATGCTAGGCACTCGTAGTCCTGAAGCTTGAGCTTCAAGCATAAGCTTTTCCGAGACCGTGTCATGCCATTCGGTCATCTTCAGGTCGGGTTTACACGGTAGAGCTTCCTTCGGAAGTAGAGTTGGGAAGAGGAGACCATCTGCGGGGTTGACAATCTCAAATCGCTTTACGGCTTCTTGCAGGAAAGGCACGTGCTCCCCAGGTTCCAGCAGCAGTTGGACGGTCTGCCATCTTACAAAGCCTTGCGGTGTCAGCGCCGGGACGGCAGGTGGAGCGTAGGGGTCTTTTTCGGGTTGTAGAGTGTGAAAGCAGCCCATCGACTGGTATATGAAAGACAGGGATGCGGGCGGAGTATCGTTGAAGAGCAGGTCGTAGTTCCCGCCCACAATGCGGTAGAAGGCTGCAAGCTTGGCGGGCGCAAGGCAGTGGACGTCCCATGGTGCGATCTGCTCTTTCTATCGTAAGGAGCTTGTTAGCTCTTGGCGCAAAGGGACAGGAGTTAACAGAGTTCGGGAAAATCTTACTATATAGTTCGCGATGCCAAGTAGTAGCTGCTCGAACACAAGAGTAGGACTCTTGTCCGGCTTGATCAAGTATGGGCCCCAGAAGTCCCCTGTTAAAGACGTGCTGCTCATGATTGTTGTTGTGATTGTCGCTATGTGGGCGGGGGGATCTTCTTGAAGCTTTGACCGCTATTCTTGGGGAGCTAGGTAGATGCTGGCCCAGACTGATGATTGCTGATCGTTCCATAGCAGTAGTAGGATGCAGCGCACCGGGTTTGGTGATACAGCCCATGATCAAGGATTGAGACGAACAGGGTGTACGGAGGGTGACACTTAATGTCCTACACAACGCTAGGTAAGCGAACGGTCTCAAAACATCATACCCAGCAACATAATAAATGATAGGTGGTGCAAAAGCGATTCAATTTTCTTGATTTTACTATCGTTATAGAGCGCTGATTGAGCTGTATAAACTAGGCTATTTGTCTAGAATTTCTGTCGAGGGCGCATTGAGCGCACTGTAACTGTAACTTATCTCGTATGTTTTAATGTTATTAGCGCTGTGCAGGACTTACAGTGTCACCCTCCGTAGCGTCGTGTGAGACCCGAGTTCGCCGAGATTGGGTGTGTAATCTTGCAGACTGCTCAATTCGGACTGTCGACACCAGGAGCATTTGATTACTATAGTCGAAGCATCATATAATCAGTAGGAAACACAACGACTGGTAGTATCAGATTTCAAACGACAGCTCTCGTCTAATTGATGAGGCAACCAAGAGCTGCTATTTCCCTCCCAGACTTCTGGGCATTGATTCATATTCCTAAAGTACAATATCTTAAAATAGATATCAAGCCAAAAGGGTATCCAACAACTCTCTGTCTCCGTCTGTATACAGCTTCTAATACACTCTGATAGCATACACGCCATATACAATCCTATATAAGTCCAACATTGGAAGCCTTGTGGCTAAACGTATAGACAGGTCCCCTTTTCCAGCTTCGTCTCGCATCCCTTGCATCTTCTGTTGGGCTCTTCTGATCTGTGCTCATCCTTCTGCCATTTTCCAGCTTCTCGTAGTCTTCTTCCTTCGTCTTCTCCGCCCATCTCCAGTCTTCAATGCCCTTTTCTCTAATATGGCGGCTGCTCATAGAGATCTTCCAATTTTCTCACTTCTTCAAGGTGTCCATTTCTTCGAGAAAGCGCCCGGCTGTTTCCGGATAGAATAGAATAATGAAGGGCAGGCAAAATATATTGAGTTCGAACAGTAATAGAAGAGTACCATAGCTAATGGCCTGGAAGAGGAAAGGCGTGAGCTGTTATACCTTCAATCTTGGAGCTACCCGGCCTACGATGCCATGGCTCTACCCTACGGAAGTCATTCCTCTGAACTTCCGTGCAAGAGTGGATGGAGTGTGGTCAGTTGTCTGCTGGAAAACCGGCAACGGTGTTATCACCATGAACGTCATGGCTGCAACGCCGGCACCGTATAACTTCTGTTTAGTTCTTTTCATCTGGGCAACCTTGTCTATACCCCTGCGATCAATAAGATCAAGGTCATAGCTTGAGCACCACGGACCAATGTAGCTGCAATCCGTCAGCTCTGAGCTCACAAGTGAATCTCGAAAATCCAGTCACTTACATCGACGGCCAAACCTGTCAAGCATTTTTTTTTTTTTTTTTTTAATTCTTACTCGATTCAACACCCATTATGAGCCTATGCGAGATTCTATATACTGTAGCGGGCGCTGCGCTAGCGCAGCGTCCTTTCCGCATCAAAAACCGCTTCTTTCTGCGCTCTATACTATAACTGTTCCCAATGCGAGAACTCTATGAGCCTGTTTCTTCCCTATTTCTTCTTTCTTTCATCTGATTCTTTGATGACGTCACAGCTTGAAATTGATTCAGTATGCTCGTTGAGAGTATCATTCGAATGATCGTCGTCGCTGCGCTCACGATTTCTAAAAGCTTTCTCAAGTTCGTGATGTGTTGAAATCGTGTCTAGAAACTAATCAGAGTGCGTGCGTGACTAGAATGTTTGATCTATAGAGATAGTTATAACTAAGACTTTAAGAATACAGAAGAAAGAAGATACAAAAGACAAGAAGAACACACTCTATATAGTAGTTACTCAGATTGACGTTAGTCTCAAAGAAGACGTGTTGATACACAAGAAAGATGTTGATTCAAAAGATGTTTGCAACACAAAGAAATGTGTTTATCATAAACATCTGTTAACTACTTGTAACACAAAGAAGTGTGTTTGTTTAAAAGACAATAGAAGCTGATTAGAAGATGTCAAAGAAGAGAAAAGATGCTGAATCATATCTGAGTCAAATCTGAGTCAGATCTCAATTAAATCTTGACTAGTTCTAATCAATTCTGACGCATTTGTAACATTACTTTTCTCTCTGAAAATTCATGTTCGCATGAATAGAACAAATGAAACGTAAAAATTTTCACTGTTTTTCAATTTAGTGTGACTTGTTTGAATAGAACTTATGAAATTTGACTAGAACTTCTTTCGAGCTCTTGAATTCTTCTTTATCAACATAGTATCATTTATTGTTTCAATCTAGTTTCGTTCATTTGATCTTGTATTGTATTCAATCTTGATATTGTCTAGAGTTCAGAATGTCATCTATCTTTCAATGCTCATCATTTTCAATAGTGAGAAATTTAAATGATTCTGAATGCTGTTCTGATAAAAGATCATCGAAATAAGAACATAATAGCTTCGAACTGAACATTGAATGCAGCTGCTTCATGCTTATTGATAGACGAAGATGATAGAAGATTTCAACTTTGACAGTGATTTGATAAAGTTTTAACTGTTTATCTTCTAAATTCTTACATGATTTAGTTGTCTTTATGTTTCTAGAGAATAATCAAATTCAGTCGTTTACTTCATAAATGATGTCTCGTCTATGTTTATTGATCTGAGCTTCAATGATCTGCTTCATCTTTTTCAATTGCTGATGATTGAAGATAAGCAGCTCTTTCATTCAAATGACAATATCATTTGCTTTTCTAGCTTTAAGACGTTTATGAATTGTTTCATAATCAGTCATATCTGAATCGAAACTCATTCGTGAGTGAAAATTCTTATTGAAGTAGAACGAAGTCATTGAGATGATCAAGAAGATATTGAAATTCTCGTTGAATTCTATCATTGATAGTCATTTTACTCAATCATTCTGCATGTAATTACAGTAGATTCTAAGTTCGCATTCGACATCTTGATTGACTCACTCTGATTGATCATCAATCTCAGAATGATAAACTGTTGATAAATTAGTCGTGATTTTTAGTTACTTGCAAAGACTCTGTCACATTGTTGATATGAACTGAGAATCTCTGTTCAAAACAATGAAACTGAATAGATCATGAAGTCGATAGACGTTTCATAACATGATTCAAATCGTTTCTTCGACTGAGATGCTTTCGTCTTTTCAATGACAGAGAACATAGTGATGTTTCTTGATGAGTCAACATATGATTGTGCAAATGACGTTATAATCTTCTGATAGAGATAGCTCAGTGATGAAGTTCATAGTTATATTCTTTCAGCGTTTCTGTGAAATCGAGAGAGAATGAAGAAGTTCATTGATGTTATCTCTAAATGTCTTGCTTCGTTGATAAACATGATAGTTTCAAATGTAATGTTTAATCGTTGCTCAATAATTTGATCAATAGTAGAAACGTTGAACTAGATCAATAGTTCTTCGATTGTCAGAGTGAAAGATGAAAGACTGATCATGAATTTTCTTTAGCAATTTCGTATGCATATTCTCAGAAACTCACAGTAAATCTTCTTTGAACAGAACGTCGTCAACGATCTTGCAGTGCTTCAATTTAGTGTTATGTAGCTTGAGCTTGTTTTCGCTTATAGCTTGTTTATACTCATTGCAAAGCTCATTCGTCTTATTGACATCTTTTACTTGCTGATAGAGATCAATCTCAGATTCAATAGCTAGAATATTTATTCTATCGAGTGTCAGAATGATATGATAACAATCTTCAGTATGCTGAGTTGATTCAGAGACGTTGATTAGAGACATTCTGATTAGAGCATCGACTTTAATGTTCATTTTGTCTGATCAAAAAATGATCTGAAAGTTAAACTTGAATAAAATGTCTAGATAATTAACTTAATGTCGAGTTAACTGTTTGTTTTTCATGAAGATTTTCAAAGTCTGATGATTGATGAACATCTGAATGAGTAACTTGATGCATTTAAGCTTGAATCTTCAATGTTTGAAACATCGAATAATGATCAGCAGTTTCTTATCATAGATGTGATAATTGCATTCAGCGAGAATCATGCTCTTGCTGTAGAAAGCTATCGAGTGAAGAACATTCTCATCATTATACTGAGATAGTATTTCATCTTTGACGTAGTCAGATGCATTGATTTTCAGAATAGTCTGTCGTTTTGAATCAAAGTGTTGTAGAACTGAGATCGAGCTGATTTGTTTCTTTAGATTGTCAAAAGCTTGAACACAGACTTTGTTTCAAACAAAAGATGTGTTTTTTCTAGTCAGCTGAGTGAATGATTTGACAAGCTTCGAGAAGTTCTTAATGAAACGACGATAGAAGTTAATAAATCTCACGAAGCTCTGAACTTTTTTTAGATTGATCGACGTAGTTCAGTTGACTATGACTTTCACTTTGATAGAATTCATATGAAGATCTTGTTCTGATACTATGACTTCTAAGAAGACAATTTCTTCTACATCAAATTCGCACTTTCGAATATTCATCTGTAGATCAGCTTCTCGTAAGCGATTCAATATCATTTTGACATGTTGTTTATGTTCTTGTTGAGTTTTGCTGTAGATCAGAATGTCGTCTAGATAGACTTGACAAAAGTCATTTAGAAAATCTCATAAAACATCATTCATATATTGATGAAACAAGGCTGAATCATTAGTAAGTTCAAAGAATAGAATCTTTGATTTATATGCTTCTAAAGCGATAATAAAGATAGTATAGTTCTCACTATCAGAATGCATTCGTAGTTTGTTGAATGTCAAAATGATATTCAATCGAGTCAGATGCTTGCAATCAACTATTTTTCCAATCATCTCATCTATCAAAGATAAAGAATAACGATTTCTTTTGATAATAGCATTGAGCTTTCAATAGTCAACGCAGAATCATAAATCTTCATTTGCTTTTAAAGCGAACAGAACAGATGAGAAATACGAAGCTTTGCTAGAAGTTATAAATTCTTTGAAAAGATTCTCGTTCAGATATTTCTTTACTTTCTGAAGCTTGTAGAAAGACATTCAATATGCTCAACAGCGAGATGACATTACGTCACTAGTAAGCTCTATCTTATGATCATATGAATGATAAAACGATAGCTTGTCTGCTTGAGCTTGATCAAAGACATCTAGAAAATCTTGATACTTCAATGATAGCTTGACTTTAATATCTTCTAGATTTTGAGTCGTTTCATTGACTGAGAAGATGTCTATGACATCTAGTTCGCATTGAGTATTGTAGATGATTTCTCTATTGATGTCTTCAATGAACATAGCAAAAATCTCGATCTGATTCTTCTTTTTTCATTTTACTAGTGCTTGAAAAGAAGCGACGTCTATGTTTTGAATCAAAAATGACTCTTTCTGAATGATTGAAACTGAGTGCTTAAGAATCTTTGAAGCATTGCTATGAGTCGCTGAAGAGATGAGAGTTGATCGCGATCAACTTGAGTGCTTCATATTTGACGAAATTGAAAAAATCGAAATAGAAATATTTAATTGATCAGAAAATACGATAGTATCATGTCTCATGTTCAATAATATTTCATTTTTATTCATTCAGAGTTTGTTCAATATAGCTTCATGATGCTCGATATCAACTATCACTTCTGATTCAAGCAATCAAAACAATCACTTCAAGATTCTGATTACACAATGATTATTTAATCATTGCTTTATCTAATCATTTGCAGAAGAGTTCTAATAAATAGTCTGATTTATCTGTGATTTATCTGTCATGTGATTTGCTCTTTTACTCAAGACATCAATCTTTAAGTTTTCAGATTTCTTTCAATATTGAATGTTGAAGTTGTATGATGACAATTTCTTTGATCATCTGATCTGTCTTCGATTCAGAACTTTCGTGATCGTGAAGTATAACAGATTCTTATGATCTGTATATACTTGAATCTGATGTTTAGATTTTTTCAGATACACTCTTCATTGTTTGAAAGAGTCAACAATAGCTAGTAGCTTCTTATCATGTATCTCATAGTTCAATTCAGCGATTGTAAGCTTACAATTGTAATAAGCAATAGAACGCAAATGTTTCTTATCATTTAATTGATTGATACACGTCTCAATAGCTTCGTTCAACACATTCATCTTGAGCGTAATAGATTTTTCTGATTCAAACATGATCAGTATTGATTGAAAGATGAACAATTTCTTCAGCTTCTTGAAAGCTTTTTCTGCTTTCTCAGTTCACACAAATGATATATTCTTCTTCGTAAGATTCATAAGTGATGAGATGATTCTGAAGTATTTCTTTATAAAGCATCTATAAAAGTTCACAAATTCTAAGAAGAATTGAACTTCGATCTTTGACTTTGACATTGATCAAGTCGTAACAGCTTTTATCTTCTTTAAGTTTATTCTTAGACTTTGAGACGTGACTATGAATCTCAAAAACTGTACACTTTGTACATGAAATTCACTTTTTTCTGACTTAATGCACAGATTCACTTTCTTTAAAGTCTGTAGAATCTTCTTAACATGTTGCATATGTTCTTTCTTCGTCTTTGAATATACTAATATATCGTTCAGATATACTATGATAAATTGATTCAGATAATGTCATAGCACATTATTCATAAATGTTTGAAACGTGACTGAAGCATTGATTAAATTGAAAGACATGATCAAATACTCATAATGTTCTAGTCGAGTGCAAAAGACTGTTTTTCACTCATCTTCTTCTTTAATTTGTATTCGATTGAATGCTTCAAGTATCTTGAATTTCATAAATCATTGTGCTCTCTGAAGTCTGTTCTGCAGTTCAGATATGAGCGATAGTGAATAGCTGTTTTTAATCATGATGTTATTCAATGCTTTGTAATTGACACATAGTCTTAGACTTTCATTCAATTTTGAAACAAACAGAATTGAGTATTCTGCTGACAACTGTGATTCTCTAATGAATTCTTTTCACATGTTCTCTTTCAGATATTGTCACAAAGCGTTGAGCTTTTCTGTCAACAATGAGTAAATGAACTGTTTCGTGAGTTTCTTGTCATTTATGAGTTTGATCTCATGATCTCATGATTGATGTTTGAGTAATGTCTCTTGATCACTTTCTTTCTTAAACAGAATCTTATATTTCTGATATTTCTTAGAAATTTTAACGATAGCGAGATTACTTTTAATCTCTCTGCTTCATAACATCTGTGCATCTGAGCTGTTCTTCAGCTCGCTGCGCATATTATTTGCTGTCATTGCAAAGATTTTCACATTCTTTGATGACTTCAATATTGAATGCAATCACGTCATTTCTGTATGAAGAAAAGCAATTGTTTCATTAACTCAATCTATCATCAAATTGATTATACAAAGTCATGATATGTCTAGAACTATATTGCTGTCTGACTGCTTTGTAACATTTAAATGCAACTTCTTTCAATGATGTTTGAGTCTCAAATAAATGAGTTGAATCTCTTGATTTATTAGTTCATTATTATACTTCATGAATGTTTCATTGAAGTTTTGCAGACTGTAAGATTCTTTCTTCTTCTGCAAAGATATTTGCGCTTTTCTAGCAAATTCTGAGAACATATAGTTCTTCATACAGTCACTGTCAATGAATAAACGTGCTGTATGATCATTGATCTTGACTCAGACTCGTAACTGCGTCAAGTCGCTTGTGAAGATAAATATGCTTTCAATTTTCAACTCTTAACTAGACTTCTTTAATGATCTATTGATCAAAGAGTTTTCTAGTTTTTTGAATTAAAAGCTTGCTTCTCAAGTACTTGTTTTATGTACTGAAATCAATTTGAATTAACTTTCTTCTATGAATATTTCTTTGAATCACACAAATCAAATTTCTCTCTTATGACTTCTGTCATTTATTTAAGTTCTCTGAATATATGATTTTCATTGAAAAGTACATATTTTTCTTGCTTGATGAACTTGACTTCTGTGAGTGACTTTTGCATGATTATGTCATGATATCAAATGTTCTTACACAATGTGATCAACTCATCTTGAACTGTGTCATAAATAACTTGATGTATTTTATTCTTGATCTGTTGCATGCACTGTGAAAAATCTTTCTCTTTTCGTTTAAAGAGAGTGTACAATTCATTGTACATGCTTATAAAGCTTGCTTGATTTGTAAGCTTTCTAAGATCTTTCTTTACTTCAAGATGATCTTCTTCTTCTTTGAGAGTATCTTTTGTCGCGATAGTGAATGCTCATAGAGTTTCGCTAAGTCGATTTTCTTTCTCGACTGCTTGATGAATAGCTTCTTTCGTGCTGTTCAATCTATTCAAGTCATATTCTTTGTTGTTAGAGATTGACATATGTCACGATTCTAGCCTTGCCAGGCTCAGCCTTCTAGCCTTACCAGGCCTATTCTCGCTCCGTCACCTTGACTAGTTTCTATTGGGCCTAGCGTCGACTGAGAAACACACATATGTAGCCAGCTTCTTTCTCGTAGCTACCTTTCTTTCTTAGCATTTATCTTCTAGTTAAATGACATCTCTATCTGACTCGCTCTAGACAGATTCCTAACATTAAATAAATGCTCATCATCTACTATTCTGCTATCGACGAATAGACGATACAAAACAACCTATTCAGTAAGGAAAATTTGCAAGAAATTCTTCAAATTTGCATCATCATTTTAGATCGCAAGAAATTCTTCGGTTCTACATTCATTTTCATCATTCTATTCGCAAGAAATTCTTCGAATAAAGCACTTAATTATTACCTGAAATTCACAAGAAATTCTTTGAATTTTCACTCATCAAAAAACATCAATTCAAAACATCAATCTCTCATCTACTCTTATCTCAACAACTTCTATCTTCTCTCATCATGACACGCGACGTCGAGTCAGTTGAGTTTCAAACAACTCGCCTGCTTAGAAGCACTGTCAATAGAAGAGTTTCACTTCTACTCATCGATGCTTCAGTCGAAGCTGAGAAAGCTGTCATCTCATGAAACATAAACATCAAAGAACAACTGTTTCATTGAATCAGCAATCAATTTGACAAAGTCATCAATATGCTGAACGAGCTTCGAAGTCAGCGAAACTTGACTCTACAACTCAATGAATACTGACTTCTCGTACAAGACGATCACAAAAAGAGAGCAAAACAACTAGAAGTCGCTTTTGATAAAAACGATGAGCTAGAGAAAAAGATCAATCAGCTACAAGGCGAGCGATTGAACTTCAGAGCGAAACAACGTCAAGCTGATCGATCTATGCCTCGTCAAGATA